>OODF01000169.1_pt1 | contig 55926 bp, 66 predicted proteins | sample 1671431 | NCBI WGS metagenome assembly OODF01 (sample SAMN06348156, study PRJEB24527) | human gut metagenome | biome: human gut; feature: ankylosing spondylitis patient; material: feces | host: Homo sapiens | place: China | collected 2015-10 | reverse complement strand
CAGGGCTAACGCACATAATTTTTAACGAAACATCCTTAACTCATTAAAAAGTCGACAAAAACTGTTGACTTTTTTTGAAATATGACATATATGTCTATAATTTAATAGGTGGCATGATGGCTGTCAGCAAGGAAATCCTCGACCTTATCCCGCAAGGCTGCAAGGTCAACTGGAACGAGCAACAACAACGCTTCTATGTGTACAAGTCCACTTATTACTACAGTAAGGAACACAAAAGATCTCGTGAGCAGCGTACCCAGGTCGGTACGATTGTTAACGGCGTATTCACTTATGCCAAAAGCTACCTGCTTAAACAGCAAATCAAGGATTTGAAGCAGGAGGTTAAGTCTTCGACTGCTGATGTCGTTAACAAAACTTCTGAAATTCTGTCCAATGAGGTCATTGATCCCCGTCAGGCTGCGAAGGTTCAATATCCTTTGGCGTACGTGTATTTGGTTGCTCTGCTCAGCTCGTTGTCCGGGCAGACAAGCTGTGTTCAAATCGCTGATTATTGGAGCAACCATCGAGCGGCCCTGGAGACAGTATTTGAAGACTTTCCCAAGCAGGATATTTCTCACGATACCGTTCGGCGTCTTCTTATGCTGATAGATCCCGAACAATTCCAGAGCTTTTACGGCAGACTTGTAGAACCGCTGCTCCACAAATTTACTTCTCGAGTTGTTGCAGTGGACGGTCAAGCAGTTAAAGCCTCTAGAAGAGGCGGTGAAAGAGCCGGTAAATACATCCTTACCTTCTATGACACTGAAAATGGAATTGCTTTAGGACAAAAGCTCATTGGGAATAAGGAAAATGAGATTACGCATGCCGCCTCAATGGTTGAGGGACTCGATTTGGCAGGATGTATTGTTACGGCCGACGCACTCAATACACAGGAAAAGTTTGCTTCAGCTCTAATCCAAAAAAAGGCAGACTACTGTCTTGCGGTGAAACAGAACCACAAATCGTTGTTCTATGACATACAGTTAAGCTTTATGGACCGCACTGAAACTCGTACCGTGGAGATCGAAAAAGTTGAACTCGGACATGGAAGAATCGAGACAAGAAAGATTTCGGTGCTTCCCGGAAGTTGTCTGCCCGCAGTCTTATTGAAGAAGTGGATAGGGCTCGATGAAGGCACGATCGTTAAAACTACGACTGAGAGCGTTAACAAGACAACCGGCGAGATCAGTTCTCTTGATCGCTACTATATTAGCTCCCTGAACTTCTTGAATGCCCATATCGCAGAACAATGTGCCAGAGCCGTTAGACGTCACTGGGGAATTGAAAACGACCTCCACTACGTTCTGGATGTTAACTTCTATCAAGATAGGACACAGTGCAAAAACGCTAACTATCTGCAAAACAGAGTCCTCTTGAATAAATGGGCGCTCGGAATGATCAGAAAACTTCAAAAAGAAGAGGAAACCGAAACCGGCAAAGAGGCTAAAAGCGTGAAGCGAATCATGGCTAAGCTGCAGTCTCCGACGGCTGCTCTGGAAGCGTTGACCACGCTAATTAACAAATAAATTCATGCGTAGCCCCTGCTCCGTGCCGGGATCTGTAGGAAAGGACTTGCAACAGATCAAAAAATCAAGGTCGTGATTTAGCACGACCTCTGACTTTGCAAACTTCAGATTCCGCTTAAGGCGGATACTGATCAGCCAACAGTACGCTGACGCACGGTTTCAAACAAACAAATACCGGCGGCAACGGAAACATTCAGACTTTCGACCGTTCCCAGCATCGGAATCTTCGCCAAGTCACTGCAGCGGCGGCGCGTCAATTGACGAAGGCCGTCGCCTTCGGCGCCGAGTACCCAGCCGAAAGCGCCCTTTTGATCAAATTCATAAATGGTCTTTTGAGCTTCACCGGCTGTGCCGATGATCGGAACACCGGCGTCAACGAGCTCAACAATCGAACCCGCCAAATTCGTAACTCGCACAATCGGAACGGTTTCAGATGCGCCGGCGCTGGCCTTCACTGCCGCAGCCGTTAATGTGGCGGAGCGGTCTTTCGGCGTGATTACGGCAGATACTCCTGCCGCATCAGCGACACGGAGGCAGGCACCGAAATTGCGCGGATCGGTCACGCCGTCCAAAAGCAGTAGAAGCGGATTACCGGCGAGATTATCCATCAATGTGTCGAAGGACATGCCGATATCGATCGGTGCAGCTAAAGCAATCAAACCCTGATGCGGAACTTCATGAGAAAAGCCGTCCAGGCGATTGTTGTCGGCCTGCATCAAACGAATGCCGGCCTTTTCAATCTCTTCAATCATCCTGCGCATACGCTGATCGCGGCGCTTCGGATCATAGTAGACGATGCGAATCGACGAAGAATCGCGTTTCATTCTCGAGGACACGGCATGGAAGCCGGCTAGGACTGTATCTTCTTTTTTCATGAGCGTTTCTTTGCAACAGACGGTGCTTTCTTCGTTTTTCTCGCTGCCGGCTTACGCGGCGCGGCAGAAGATTTTACGGTTTTCCTTTTGGCTTCGGTCTTCGGCCTGCTTTGACGATTCTTCGAAACCAAAGCGAATTCTATTCTTCTTGCGTCGAGATCGCAGCGGGCAACCTTAACAGTGAGCTCGTCGCCCAAGCGATAACGCAACCCGGAGTCTTCGCCGTAAATTTCATTGGACTTATCGTCAAAGACGAAGTAATCATCCCCAAGGCCGGAAATATGAATCGCGCCTTCGACATACAAGTCTTCAAGCGTCACAAAGATTGCAAAGGGACTTACACCCGAAATCACGCCTTTAAAGACCTGGCCGAGTTTCTTCTGCATATAGTTGCATTTCAGCCAAGCCATTACATCGTAACTGGCTTCATCGGCACGGCGTTCATGGGCAGAACACAGAAGGCCGAGCTTTTCCCACAAGTCGATATGCGCAACCTTCTTCTTGTCATCGGGTTTTGCCTTGCAGATGATTTCTCTTGTCTGAACCGAAACATCCGCTTCATTGGGTTCAACCAAAATCTTCGGCACGTATTTCCGGCGCCGTAAGATACCTCGGATAGCGCGATGCACCAGCAAGTCAGGATAACGGCGGATCGGTGAGGTGAAGTGCGTATAAGCGTCATAAGCCAGGCCGAAGTGACCGACGTTATGCGGGCTGTAGACGGCCTGCTGCATGGAGCGCAGCAAAATCGTCTGAATCATTGCCTTATCCGGACGATCAGCGATCGATTCCAGCACCTTGGCATAGTCTCCCGGAGTGGGGGAATCTCCGCCGGGCAGCGTCACGCCGAACGGCGCCAAAGTTGCCCTGGCTTTTTCCAGACGATCCTGGCTGGGCGGTTCATGGACACGGTAGAGACACGGAGCCTTATTCTTCTGCAGGAAGTCGGCTGCACAGGTGTTTGCCACCAGCATCATTTCCTCAATGAGGCGATGAGCGTCATTGCGTTCGCGCGGCAGAATCTGTTCGATCTTGCCCTGCTCATTGGCGACAATATAAGTTTCAACCGTCTCAAAATCCATCGCGCCGCGCAATTCACGGCTCTTGATCAGATTCTTGTAAAGATCATAGAGATCCTGGACGTTGCCAAGCACGTGTTCCATGACCTTGGCTTCAGGACCGTTCGGGTTGCAGAGTGCGGCCCAAACATTGTCATAAATCAGTCGTGCCGCCGAACGAATCACAGCTGGGTAGAACTGGTAGGCTTCTACCAATCCGTTGGCGCCAATGATCGCGTCGCACACCATGGTGCAGCGGTCAACCTGCGGATTCAAAGAACACAAGCCGTTAGAAAGCTCTTCCGGCAGCATCGGGATAACGCGTCTCGGGAAGTAGACACTCGTTGTTCTTAACTGAGCGTCCTTATCAATAGAGCAACCGGGTTTGACGTAATGAGAAACATCGGCAATGGCTACGAGCAGACGGAATTTGCCTTCTTCCACAGGTAAGCAGTAAACAGCATCGTCGAAGTCTTTGGCATCTGCGCCGTCAATCGTCACAAACGGAATATCACGGAGGTCTACTCTATCTCGAAGATCGGACTTCGTTACAGAGTCAGAGAAACGCTTAATTTCTTTCTTTGTTTCTTCGGAGAACTTGTAGGGAAGATCGAATTTACGAACCGCGATTTCTGTTTCCATTCCCGGCTCGTCGATCGTTCCCAAAATTTCGACTACGTGGCCGACAGGACTATTAGTGAGAAGGCCTTTATCTTCAAGTTCGGCCACGACGATCTGAGAAGGCGTTGCGCCTAAAGAGCGGCCCGGTGCAATTAAGATCGTTTTGCAAATTCTTGCGTCTTCAGGCACCACAATTCCGACGCCGCGTCTCAGTTCAAAGCGGCCGACAATGCGTTTTAACTTGCGATCGGCAAGTTCGACGATATCGGCTAAAACTCGACCCCTGTAGTCGGTTCCTGCTTCTCTAGCGACAACAATATCTCCGGGAAGAACTTTGGTCATTTCTTCCGGAGAGATGTACATATCGGGAACGTCTTCTTCGCAAATCAGGAATCCGAATCCGTCACGGTGTCCCTGCACCACGCCGGTATGAAGTTTGGCAGAAGAGGTCAGGAGAACAATGTCTTCCCGATTCGTAAAGATTCTTCCTGCCTCTTTCAATTTATTGAAAGCGCGATCAAAGACCTCAGAGGAGATGCCCTTATGAGAAAGCATCACATACTCTTTCAGGTCGTCCATTTCCATCGGGAATCCGGCCGTCCTCAATTCCCGTTCAATTGCCTTTTCAGCCGCTTCCACTCCGGCAGCCAGGATGGCACGCTGCGGCTTAGCAGAAGTCAACGCAGACTTCTGTGTGGTTTTATTCTTCGCAGTAATTTTGAGCCTCAACTAATTAATGTTGATCCTATTTATGCTGGATTGTAATTGCTGAGGTTGCTAACAAAGTCCTAAGATCGCTCAGAGTGGAGATATTTGATTTCGGCCTTCAGGTACTAAAAATATCAATCCAAATTAAGCACATCCAGCATTCCGAGTCCGCGGAACTGGGGAAGAAGCAGAATTAACAGAACAACAATCAAAAGAAAGACCAGTCCGTAGGCAAACTGATGATCCGTTAACTGCCTGAAGAAACGGTATTGGCCTCCCGACGGATTCTGTTCATAGCGGTAGCCTGAGACTTGGAAGTTTTCAGGGAGCTCTGTTTCCCGGTAATAATCGTTCAGACGATATTCATTCCAAACTTTGGGATCTTTTTGATTTCCGAAAGTATCCAGATCTCCGGGCCTTCGAAGATCTCTCAGATAAATCGGACGACGCTCAATGATTTCCTCTCTTTTACGAAAGCGGATGCCCTGTTCATCCAAAAGCTTCTCGTAAGCCAAATCATGTTTCTTCTGCAGATTGGCGAGAAAACGATAAGCTTTTTCGTCCGCTTGGTATTGGCTATCAGCCTCAATCGTGAAGCATTGGTTTTCCAGATAAACCGATTCGTAATAGGGAATCGGATAAAACTCGGTCGACGAAACAGCCTTAGGGACGCAATAACGAAAAAGCACAGAAACACCGCATGGAAAATTGAAGTTGAATCAAGACCGGCTGTATTGCCACCTGAACTTGAAAAAGGATTCTAACGACAAAGCGTCGGCTTAAGAAATGTTTCTGCCGACTGCGCCTTTGGCACAAAAAGACGGCTCCTTTGCCTATTTTTATCTATGTGAAATCGGTTCGCCTAGAACGAGACGCAGGAAAATTCGGGTCTCGGTGCCGGTTTGGCTCAGCGTTTCTAACGTAGAAACAGCGTGATAAGTGATTTTTGCCTTGGAGACTTCTCAGTCTTCAAGGCTTTTTAGTATTTCAGATCAGAAAAAAGTACGATCAAGCAGGATTACTTTCGAAAAAGATTTGCTCAGACAAAGTTTTGGGGTAGTTGTAGGTATCCGCTTCATCCATACATCCTCTCAGCCAGCGGTAGTACGGTCCAAAAGCTCGGGACTCACGAGTACGAATTCTCAGTCTCGCTCCCATTTTTTCTCCCGAACCCAGTTATGAAGTACTTTGTCGAGCCAAACCGAAGAGCAGTTAGTGACCAGAACCTGATATTTTCTCGTCAAAGGAACCGGCATTCGAATCATCTTTCGGCCTTCTCTGTTAAAAACCTTGTGCCGAAGTTGAGCGCCCAAGTCGAAGTAAATGCCTTTAGCTTGTCTTCCTTACTCAATAGCGATAAACAGCAGACGCCCACTCGATCAGAGAGACTGGCAAGTTCAAACTGAACTTGCAGCAGTTCGTTGATTAGACTGTCTTGCTTGGCGAGTTCCGCCAAAATATTCCGCGGAACATAAGCGACTTCGGCATTTGTGATCGCTAAGTAGTGTCCGGCTCGGGCCGTCAGGAGAAGAAATTCAAGTTACCGGCCGCCAAATGACCAGGTGTGGAAAGCGCAATTGCAGGACTGTCTCCTTTTGTTGAGCCGATCGCACGAGCAGTCACGCCTCTAGTAGCGAGGACCACGTGGTCAACACGTTCACCCGGAGAAAATACTCTTTCTTCTTTCAGCGTTTTGGAAAGACCTAATCTCAAGAAAATCCTCACCAGCACCGGATGAAGGCGATGATGGATCCAAGGCATTACCGGAACTTTAGAAAAAATGGCTCCTGTCGAGTTCGCATTGTTTTTACCTTGAACAATCGATACGTACCAATTTTGAGTGAACCTTGCCATAAGCTCTTTCCAACTAACCTTAGTAACGTGAACCATGCAGAAGCTAGGCAATCATCGAAGGGATGATTAATTTTCACCCTAAGGAATTCCTACGATTCGTCAATAATGGAACGCGTTTTTACCGTAATTAACCCCAAATTAAGTTAAGGATTTGCGTAAAAAGGCTATTAACCTCTCCAAATACTCATGAATTATCGAGAACTAAAAGTCAAATCTGAAACCGTCTCTTTAGAAAGAACGGAAGCATCGAGCGCTTTAGGTCGCGCAAATAGAATTGAAAGTGAGAATTTAAACTAACCACGCAACCCGCTAATGAAATGAAGGCTCGGATAGTTCTAGGGATTTTTGGGACAAAGAAAAACCCCGCAAATCTACGAGGTCTTAAGAATTAGGTCTGGTGCCCGGGACTAGCACCTACTTTTATATAATATTCAAATGGATATGTTAAACGGTTCCGTTAAAAACCCGTTAACGGTTAAAAAAAACGGTCAGAAAACGGTTTTTGTTGTTTTTGCAACAGCGTCGTTTTACGGCCCTTTTATTCCAAATCAATTAACTTAAGAAAATGAAGAAGCGCGAGGTTACCCTAGCCAAATATCTAAGGACAATTTATCAGCTATGCCCGTAAAACACTGTCATTTATGACGGTGATATAAGGGTCCAGTCCGAAGGACTGGTTATGCTAAACTGGCTCTATCTTTTCAGATCTAGGGGCGGGCTGTCCCGAAGTTAAGTCTGTGGAGAGATGTGAGACCTGAAGGAGTATACGGTTGTGTCCAAGCACGTAAAACTCCTTTTGGAGAACGTGCAAAAACCAAGCTGTACTCCTTTGGGCAATCCCGCTGAAGCAGAAACCCACCGAGGCAACTTCGACATTAAGCTACGGCTGTCGGAGAAGCGGTAGGAATCCTCTTCATTTATGGAGGGGAGGAAGTCAACCCTAGGTGATGATGAAAACCGCTAGAGAACAAAAAGGAAGGCGCTCGCTTAAAACTTGCAGTTGTAAATGTAACCACAAGAAAATTTGCTTGAATGCATGGATAGTCTTCTGTAGAATTGCTCTCAGTTGGGATGGGACTACCCGTCCGGCAGGGCCCCTGTCTTACGAGATTGGGGCTTTTGTTATTGGGAACTCTTTAAGTCCATTTCCATTCACACAACAGTCTGACAACCCTCTCCAAAACTTCTTTTTCAGAATCTCGTAGGTTCTGTTTTCCTGATCAGGCCGCATGCAATACAACCCTATAGGGCGGGCGGTTAAGTCTGCCAACTGAAGGCCGTTTGAATTCACTGTTTTTGGCGCCATAATGAGATCAAAAGGGACGCCCATTTTCTCTTTTATTTCATGGAAAGCTTTTCTGAGAGCCTCATCTTCTTTTCTTCCCCGTGATTCACAGATTATGTGGAGATTTTTCCCTTTCTCGTCGTGCATGGAAAGAAAACCTCTTAACCTTTCCATTCCAAATCTCATCGCCAGTGAGTATGGTTCATAGGGATGACAGTACTTATCACGGTGAGCTTCTTTGTGAATTACAACGGAGATGATGGTTGCCTCGGCGTTCTCGATGATTGCCGTCAGCTCCTCGAGAAATGCCTCCCTGGCTTCTTTTCCCAACTTAGAGAAAATACCTTCTTTTTTCCGGATATCCCTTTCGTGCAGAATAACCATATCATGACCAAAATATTTAAACTTCAATTTGCTCAGTGACGGTATTACCTTTTCCGCGTAGTCATTTTTTTTGAAAACGCAAAAACACAGAACGAATACTGGGAAGTCCGGATTGATTTTGTCCAAATAAGGGTCCCCACTCTCATCAACGTAAACTATATAGGAACTATTCTCTGTTGCCATGGGATGTTTCTTATTAACTTATCTCAGCTTTCCATTCTGTCACAAGGAAAACCTCTCGTCATTCGCAATTGATAGGCCAAGATTTAACATCCCACTCTTTTTGTCTCTGATTGTCTGTTCAAAACGGCTCACTTCAGTTGGATTGCACATCGTTCAATGATTTCTCTATCTCTGACTGCGCGTTCTGCACATTCTGCAAGAGTTTTTGAAGAGAGCTCAAGTGCGCGTCTAAATCGACCACACTCTCCAAGCTCCCTCTGTAGCTTTCGCTGTATCGCGGCGTCTCGCTCGCGCACCCTGATAGCAGAATCATTGAGAGTAGTAATAGACTTTTCAAGTTCAGCGATTTCACGGTCCTTCCTTTGTAGCGTTTCAATCTGGTGAGCTAATAGCCGCTCCCTCTCCTGCGTCCACTTCAGCTCCGTTTCCTGCTGGCCGAAGTGATAACCGAGCACAGAGGAAAACATGACGGCGGCAATAGTTAGGATTGCTCGAAACACTTTCGGCCCTTTCCTACTTTTCTGAAACTGTTTTGAAAAGATTGTATGTTCTGTTTAAGTTATCTTTCAGAACAAGATTTCTACTATCTAACAGATAAAGATATCCATCGCCCTTGCCTATTTTTTGTCCATGAACCCAAGAATAGGAAAAGAATCTTGCTTTTTTTCTAAAACCGCTATTTGCACAAAGAGTTGGAAATATGATCGATTGATCAATGTTTCTCTCCATGTATCCACCAAGGCCTCCTTCCCTGCAATCCAGATACAAAGTTACGCACTCTTCATCATCAGGTCCATCAATTCGACCTTCATTGGTCCAGACTCCTGTCCATTGCTTCTCATGTCTAAGATCGGACAGAATTTCTCGACAGGATTCTTTAAGGGTCTTGTAATTAATCAGTACATTGCATGCAACAGAAACAACCGCCGCCACTAAACCAGACACTAAAGCAGTAACCATATTCATTCCTTTAAAAATATTTTCTTTTCTTCCGCTCTTCGGTTTACCAGCCCTGGGAGAACCTGTCCAGCACTTTTCCTCCATTTTGGAAATTCTTCAGCAGCACCTTCATAATCTCCCGCGTTTAGTTTTCTTAGTAATGTTGATCTTCTGACGGCAGGCGTCAAGCCAAGGTTAAACAACCAACTCATCAAAGCAATAAACTGATTCTCCGTGATTGGAACTTTGACAATGGCTGCTAACTCCTCCTGTGTTTGAACCAGGTCTTTAGTTAGAAGGTCGTATGCTTCATTGCGCGTAATGTGCTCGCCTGCGTGCACGTCTTTCGTATGGCCGAAACCAATCGTCCACACTCCAGCGGGGCATTTGTAAGACTCAAGAGCGGGGCCGCCTTTAGGACCCTGTTCAAACTCAGATACGAACTGAGTTGCCAGTTCAGGCGGATACAACAATATATTCTGCTTTCTCATTTAGGCTCCTTCGTATTGTGTAAGCCGTGCAGTTGCTGAACTTCTTTTTTGAGAGATTCAATATCTGAACTAATGCGTTCAAGCTGCTTCAGATTCTCAGTGTTTGAAGTTGCTCGTCTGTTTAGCTCGTTAATCTGGAGGCGCTGGAGCGCGGTTTCGTTCTCCAGCATGTTGATCCTGTCCTGCTGTGACACGATCGTATACTGGTTAAGCTGAGAGTTTGTGAGCCACCCTGCCATATAAAAAGCAAAGAACAAGACCAGCTTTATAAGTCCGGCTATAAACGAGCGCATACTAATTGTCATGGTTCGCTCCATTGTGTACGGTAAGTTTTAATTTGCCTGTGACGACACCGTAAAGAGTGTTCATGATCTTCAGACCAAAATATGCAGACACTCCGCTACAAGCTCCTATCCATTCCCAGGACAACTTGGAGGTGCGGAGGATCAGATAGACAATGAAGCCAGCAGCACATGAGGATATGAATTCAACAAACCAGCGCGGAAAATTCCAGCCCCGTTCTCCTCTCACGTACGGCATAGCCGAGCCCGAGGCGGCGCAGATAAGAATAAGCGCGAACACTATTAGGTTCACCGTGCTGGCAAACTCGCTGAGGCTGAAATCTGTTTCCATGTCTATTCCTTTTTAGACATGTTATGAGCGCTTTTTCTTTCAATGCGCACACCTGACGAAAAGCCCCTCACATGGAGGGGCGGAACGATTAGAGCGTTAGTTTGTTTGTTGGGCAAAACGTCGCTGTAATAGGCCCGTTTTCTCCGGAAAGAGTGGCGACTGAGATTTTTATGTTGTCTCCTTTCCTTACAGGAAAGATGAAGGTCTTATTCAACACAGGGCTTGAAGCCGTCTCTTGCGAGTTAATTTGAACAAGCGGTATACCATTTATCCCCGCCGCATAAATTTTTACTCTCGCAGTGATCTTTACACTACAAACCGAAGAGAACGGGGCTATTAAATCCCAGTCAACAGTATTTCCGTTCCCCGTAATTGAACTAGTCTCTGTAACAACCGTAGAGGCTTTTGCATGAATGACCCCTAATTCTCCAAGGAGTTTTTGGAGGTACGTTTTCAGCATGACGCACCTCCTACTGTCAGGTTAAGGCGTTGGGTAGAATATGAGCTTACTGATCTCTGGGTTACTACCTCCCGTTGCCACATGGAGAAGGTCGCCCTTAGAGAGGTAAACAGTAGCGTCAGCTTCCCATCCTTGCTTAAGGTTGTGGAGCTGTTGTCTCCTGATACCGTTGACACCCACGAAACAGGAAATATCCTCTGCCGATGCTTTTCTAAAAGAGACAAGGGCCATTCCATTGGAAGGCGCGGTGTAGTTCCGTTCTGAAATTCCTGTCGAACCTGAGAACACCGTGATAGGGTCGTTCTTAAGAGCGATAGAGTTTTGGTATAGCCAAGACTTCTTGCTTGTAAGGAACTTCTCCGCAAAGAGCTGTACCAATGACTTAAGCGACATAAGCCACCTCCTTGCAGAAGAGCGCTCTTAAGAGTTTGTACCCCCCCCCGATAGTTTTATAAAATCTAACCAAGTGAATAGTGCCGTAAATAATGTAATGGACGGAAGCCCCTTTTACGCAGGGAGTAAAGACTTTACCTTGGATTCCGCTTGCCCCCGGAGCACCTGCATCCAAAGTTCCCCAAACATTCACACCGGACCATTCCCCTCCCTTGGTAGCACATACGAAATAACCATCTGTCGGAGCTACATAGGTATTTTCTACATTAGCGGTTGCATTGGAAGTCAAGTCAATATACTGGCTAAGCTTTGGCATAGCCTGATGTCCTACAGCCTCGGATTCCTGTTTGCTGTAGAACTTGCTCAGCAGGAGGCTCAGAATGTTCTTTAACATAAAGCGCCTCCTGTCAAAGGATTAAAAGTCTGAACTTGCTTTGTAGAACCAAAGAGAATAATCGGTTGTACTTCCGCCACGGCACAAGAACTTAATCTGTGTCCCTTTTTTAACGTAACAACAGATTCCAGCTCCCGCAGTGTTTCCGTTAAGTACGGAAGCAAGTGCCATCTGCCCGTTCTCGACTTGGATTTCAAGAGCTGAGACTGTATTTGAGTTGCATCGAGAAGTTGCCCAGCCGTTGCACGGAGCGATGTAACTAAAGAAATCCGTGGTGCTTGTGCAAGGGATATTAATGCCCTGATGGATGATAGGAGCTGATTGTTCTGAAACCCAAGATTTTTTGCTTTGCAAAAACTTCTCGGCAAATAATTGAACGAGGGCCTTAAGCATGGCAGAGCCCTCCGAACAAGGCAGTTATACCCCCCCCCGATAGTCTTTGAGAAGGTCATCATTACGCCAGTTGAGTTGTGATCCAGTTGATATCTAACTTCAGATCCTTTTGACATAGGCAGAGTAAATCCCATGTAGCCTCCGCTGGTTAATCCAGTCACACCGGACCATTGGGCCGCAGAGTTTTCTATGAGCATGTGTTTGGTTATTCCTTTGCATGAAAAATAGCCATCAAACGGGGCAATCAATGAATGCCATGTTTTATCTGTAACAGGATCAGAAACGATTGTTGGCGTTTCCGGCTTCGGCATAGCGCTATGCGCTGCCTCTGCCGCCGTCGTTCGGCTATCAAGTAGCCGCTGAATAAGTTGTTTTAGCATTTAAGCTCCTTTTGTCGGGGCTTAAATGCCCCGTCTTAGTTTGGTAAAACTGGTCTGATTACAGCCCTATTGCCCTTTCCTCTCGCACCGACAATCACTGTTTGGCCCTTTGCGGCTCTTATTGAAGTTGCTATGTTGTAACGAGGATCTCGTACTATTTGTTGATAAAACGTATTCGCTAGAAATACGTCTACATAATGATCATCTACACCATCCTCTTGGATTAGCGAGTAAATCGTCACTATGCAGTCAAACGGGGCAACATAAGAGAGTGATGTGATTCCGTCTTCCAACTCTATGGTTATCGTCTGAGCATTCGGATTCTCAACTCCTAACGCCCCGGCACTACTACCATAGACAGTTAAACTACCCCCCCCCACTGCTTACAGCCCGTTTAGGCACAAACAGACTGCACAGCAGCGACATCAGTTTTTTAAGCATTGAAACCTCCTCTCATTTGTGATCTTGCATTGACTTTCTGCTGTAGCTCGTAAGCCAAAGCGGTCGGAAACTCGGGCCATGCCACGAACGGGAAACCCTGCGCCTCGGGCAAGTTTCTTAGCGCCTGTCTGTATGTTTCTAAGGCCGTGCGGTCATCGTCCTCAAGGGCTGATCTCTTAGCTCCTGCTGACCGCGCCACGGTGATGTCAGGCAGTTTCACGTAATCGTCTGTGTCGGAGATTCTTGCGTTTCTCTCAGCCTTCACCTCGTTGGCATAGCGCTGTGTGCAGAATGCGTCGGTGTTTTCAGGCAACTCGGATTCCGTGTAGAACTGGCTATCGGCAGATTGATAAAGTCCTGTCGGAGATTCCTCGCCGTACCAAAACTTCATTCCGTTAAAAACTTCCTTGAGCTGGTAATGCTCGGCGGCGTATGCGTCGTCTGCCTCGTTGTTGAAGACATGAACAACGGGAGAATTACTTCTCGCCACAATCTTCCCTTCGTGGTCTTTGATGCAGTATTTCTCGATAGGCTTGGCCTTGGCCGCAGCCAGGTATCGAGCTTTGATTTCACTTAGTGTGGTCATTCAGTTCTCCTACTGAAGTGCGTCGATTTCAGCCTGGGTCGCGCCATTCGCCAGGCACAATTCTTTGAACATCTGGATCAATCCCAGGTTGGTGTAAACCTGTTCTTTGTCGGTAGCACTGATGGTTTGCTCATCCAAGAGCACGGCTTCTGTTTTAGCCACTGCTTCGATATTCGTGCGGGCAATAGTTTTCTCATTGTCCGAGAAGGTTTGTCTTGCAACTCCAACACGTTTATCAAGTGCTTCGCCAGTAGTCTTTGCGTCGGCAAAACCGCCAGCCAGTTTTAAAGACGTGTCTGAAACAGGTTTGTTAGTCAGGTTGTTGTAGTTTGTCGTGCCCGCTGGCCCCGTCGGTCCCGCAGGCCCTTGACTGCCCGCTACGCCTTGCAAACCTCTCGGGCCGCGGATATTGACTGTGCCTGGATTACTTAGGTTCCCGTCATTGGTCCAGGAGAGGTCACCTTCAGCACTAACTGCTGGTGTGAACGTCACGCCGCGGGGGCCTTGACTGCCCGTTGCGCCCGCACTGCCCGCACTACCCTTATCACCTTTTCCGCCTTTTGCGCCGAACAAAACCCAGTAAGCGGTCTGGGAGCTCGGGATGTAATTTGCGGGTACGTCCTGGACGGCTAAGTAAACATTCCCGTCCGTGTACCTAACGAAGTCAAAAGCCAGGTAGGTGGCCGTTGATGTCCAGTCACCTTTCCAGACTGGCCGAACTCGACCTAAATTTAAAGTAGTCATTCTGTCACCGTAACTGTAAGTTGCCCATTGCTGTTAATTGAGAAATCTGCTGAAGTGTCCAGGCCGACGTAATCAAGTTTGAGGTCAGCTCCGTCAATGCGGAATTGGCCGAAAGCGGTTGCCCACGGACTACTTCCCATCGGGCCTTGAGGTCCCGCACTTCCGACGGGTCCCGGACTGCCTTGCAAACCTCGTTCACCCCTCTCGCCTTTTGGGCCGCGGATATTTACGGGAGCTGGGTTTGTAAGCCCTTTGTTGTTCGTCCAGGAGATTTCACCTTCCGTGCTAACTGCTGGTGTGAATGTTGCGCCTGCACTGCCCTGAGGCCCGACACTGCCTGAATCACCCTTCAAACCCTGAGGGCCTGAAATAGTTGTGATGATTCCAGAGAGTTCGCACGTGGAAGTACCAACATTCAGAACGCGGAATATCTGGCCGCTAGAGTTCATCACGTGGTCGCCGATCTTTATAAGCGTTGCTGGCAAGACTGCTGAGGTGTTGACCGTGCCTCCTGCTGTGGCGGTCGCACAGTAGCGATATGAGAAGGCGGCCTGCTTAGCCACCTCTGCAGCCTCGGTGGCCGTGGTAGCAGCGGCCTCAGAATCAAGCTTGAATTGCGCGGCGGCGGTTGCCGAATTGCTTGCAGACTTGGCAGCGTTCTCTGCCACATCGGTAGAGGCGTCCAGATTATCCTGGGCGGCGCTGGCCACTGCGGCCGCGGCCTTAGATGTTTCGGCGGCTTCTTGAGCTTGGGCGGCGTATTCGCCTGATTTCGTTGAGTTCTCTAAGAGGATTTCACCGTATTCGTCACCCTCCATGCCAGAAGATGCGGGAGCGACTGCGGCGCGGGAGAGTTTCTCTTTTAACTGCTGGATCTGTGCTTCGGTGCGGTCAAAGTTGACGTTGATGTCATTCGGATTGAAATCACCTTCCGCGTGTAAATCAAGCTCCTGGGTGTATGCGACATTAGAGAGAATCGTGACCGATTCCCCGTCAGTGAGGAACTCGTCAAGAGTGATGTAGCCGCCGATATTGGCGGTTTGGTCTTCGTCCCAGGTAACTGTATAGTCTTCACCCTCTTTCAGCGTTTTGTCCACGCCCGCCTTACTCGTGCGGATTACGAGCACATTGGAGGACGCAAAAATCTTGAAGTCGAAATCAACTCGGGAGATACCCAAGCCTGTTACAGGGCCCACCCGTCTCGGAACATCTGGCAGCATGAAAACACCTCATTGTTTAGAGACATTCTCATGTCTGCCAGACTGTTGATGCGCACACCTATCGCCGAGGTTCCGTGCCGATCTCAGGCATTCTGTACGGGAGCATATCGGTTGGTTTCCACCAATAACCGACACCCTGATTTTTGCGGATCTTCTGCTCGATCCTGCGGTGATAGCCAGGGTTCATCATCTCCTGAATCTGATTGAATACGGCATGATTCAAGAGCTGTTTCGTGTACCAGAGATTCACAACAGGGAGATTCCCCTTCACGATTCGCAGGACGTTAGCGCCAATATCTTTGTTGTCCTTGTACTTATCAAAAATCGTGTAGGCGTCCATAGCTGTAGACAGAACGGGGCCCGCCATATTCATTAAAGCGGGGTGCCCGTACTTGTAATCGTCCATGCCAGAAACAAGGATGTCACCGATAAAGCCCATTCCGCCGCCTGCCGTGAGAGCCCGTTTAAAAATAGCATCAGTTGTAAAGGGATCTTTAACGTCACTGCCGTTAATAATGTCCTTAAACATATTAGCTACCCAGGCCACTAATGTTGTTGAGGCAATCAATGTTGAGTAGTACCCAACTCGGCTCCAGACTGCGGCGGTCTTTCCGTCTGTTTGCAGTTTGTAGCGGTAGAGGCTCTTAGACCGCTGGAGGTGCCGCGTAAACATTGCGATAGGGAAAGACTTAAAAAGAAAGATGCTGCGGATAAACTCACCTGCTACGGTGCCGCGGGATTTGCCCCAGTTAGTAATGGAGCGCGTCATTAAGTCCGGTTGTAAGGACGCCATAAATGAATCATCCATTACAAAGCTCAGGTAGGTTGATACCAGCTTGTTCACATTCAGGCCGTCAATGTCTCCATTCTTCGAGGCCGCGTTCTTAATGGAGTTGATCGTTAGGAAATGGGAGCCGTTGAGTTCTTCAGGCTTGCACTTCTGGAGCGCTTTCCACACGTCCTCAGAAACTCCAAACTCCTCTAATCTGTATCTCAGCCATCCGTCAATATCGGCCCAATTATGTTTGGTGGCCTCGGCAAAGGTTGCCATTGTATTAAGTGACTGAGCTCTTCTCACTGCGTCCGTCCATTGAGAGAGTAAAGACAGTCTCATGGTGAGGTCTGCAAGTTTGCCCGTGATTCCGTTACCGATATTTCCCTCAACAAAGCGAGAGGCGGCGGAATTGAGTTCATCTCCGATAATGCCCGCCCTGGCGGCAAACCGTTTATCAGATTTGTCAGCAGGGTTGAGAGACTTCACCAGGAGCATTGCGCTCCGAGCAAAAGGCATTCTGTTCACTCTGGCTGTATGGAAATAGGTTGCCACGTCCGTGAACGAGGAAACAAAAGCGGAGCCGAGCTTTCCCGCCACCTGGAGGTTACGGGCGCCTTGGCCGATTGAGGCTAGCATTCCGCTCTCCACTACGTTTGCCGAGCCTGAGAGATTTTTCCACATTGCATCTAAAAGAGAATTGTCCGTGGACGTAATCTTCCCCTTTATCGGAGCCTGCTGATCGTTGTCGATCTGAGCCATTCTCTTGATTGTATTGAAGGTGTTTGTAGGGCTGGGGCCGAGCATTTCCATCAGTGCAATATCTCGAGACATTCCGCCGATATGCTCCATCATCGTGCCCATAACTGAAGGATTGGACCCAAACACTTCGTTGTAATCCAGGCGGGCTTGGGCGTCCTTAAACATGAGCGTGCGGTGATCTCGGCGGCTGTTGGCCTTGCTTGTGCCGCGTCCTGCGGTCACCTTGCCCACACTTTCCTTGCTGGCTCCGTTAGTTGTGATTGTGTTGTACACGTTCGTGAGAAGGTCTCTCATAGCGTCATCGGTCAGCGGCCTTAAGTCATCGTCTAGGTATTTAGAACGGTCCAGCTTATCCCAGACAAAATTGATCCAGGCCTCACGATTCTGGGCGGCGCTGTGTTTTTTAAAGGTCACTGCGTCTTTTACAGCCAGGCCCGCTTGTTTGAGTTCTCCTCCTGCCAGGCGTCGGGCCGCGTTGATGATCTTGTAGCGGTCATGTGTCTGCGGGAATAGCCAGTCCTCCAGCTTTCCAATATCACCGCCCGCCGCGTTGAATCTTTCTCTCAAGGATTCCACGGTATCAATCCAGGCCTTGGCCGCCGATTTGGCAACAGGGTTTCCAGTGTCATCACCTGCGATTTCGTGCACCAGGTCGGTAATGAGTTTCTTGTTCTCACATAAGCCTAAGAACGTGGGGCTAGTTTTCTCCAGAAAATCAACAAGGCGTGACTTGGCCTCCTGCTCCACGCCCACCTTGTACTTGTCCACACGATTGAGGATGCCTCTGGCCGCTTGGTTAGCGCTGTCACCGTTAGTTCTCATTGATTGATAGGTCAATCGGTTTTGATAGATGGCCAAAGCCTGGCGCTTGGCGTTGAAGGCCTTTCGCGCGGTGTCCTGTTGGATTCTCTGGGCGTACTGTTTGGCGGCCTCACTCACTACCTGATCCCGTGACATATTCGGGTGGGCCTGCCTGTTCTGGAGGTAGTAGTTTTTAACGCTGACCACCAGGTCTTGACTTTCGCTTTCTGTGATCGGGCGGCCTAAGACTGCGGACACCTGGCGCTCACATTCGGGTTTTAATTTGCTAACCATTTTCAATCCTTAAAAGACATCATCAAAAGCACCGTTCCTCAACATACATTGAGCGGCCTCGGAAACACTGTTTGCTCGGTCAAGCTCCTGTTTCTGCTCGGCCTCAATCTCTCTCATGTAATCGCCCATACTCACCTCTCGGCCGTCATCCAGAACAATAAAAGCGTTGGGATCGTTGGCCGCCGAGGTCTCAAGGTTTTGATCCATGAATTGCTCCTCGTTCGGGATTCCATAGTGCTGATGGTTTTCACCAGTCTGTTGTTCTGGCTGCTTGATTCCGAGTGTTTCTCTTATCTGAGCTTTTCCTTCTTCAGGAATGGGAGCAGCGTCAATCATCTGTTCTGCTGTCTGCTGCACGGCCTTTACAACCGGATTTGCAGGCGGCTCTTCTGGCTCCATGCCGCCGAAGAGTGAAGGAGTATCAATCTCTTCCTTGGCCCTGATCTGTTCATCTGTTGCCAGCAGTCGATCATAGACGGCCCGCACCTCTGGAGAGATTTCAACCTGGAGTTCTTCTGAGGATTTGTAGATCTTGGTGAGCCAATCTTTGAAGGCCTTGAAGACTTTCTCAAGGGCCGTGCTCGGAGCTTCTCCTTCGCGCAGGTATTGCTCAAACCCTCTCGCAAACTGCTCGTGAGCGGCTCTCTGTTCGTCAATAGAAAGACTTCTCCATTCTTCAAGGTCCTTCACTCCAAACCAATCCATGAGAGTTTGGACATCGGCCTTGACCTGCGCTGGAGCGTTCTCCTTCATTGCCACGTCCGTGAGCACGTCAAGAAAATAATGCCCGCTCTCGTGAATGAATGTGCTCTCGTTTGCAGACTGCATCAGAGTAATCACGCGCTCTCCAGGCGTATAAATTCCTCTCGGTGCGTTTCCGTTCTGGCGGAGAACTCCATTATCAATTTTTGTGGGATTGACATTCCCTCGGAGGATTCCTAAACTGATTCTGTTGATGGAAGGAATACCTCCATCAATCGAAGCATCCGGTCGGCTAATAATCGACGAAACGGATGCTTCTTTCGTATTTAGCGCAGGAGTTATATCAATTTCAGAGACCTTATGGTCCTTGTATCTTCCGTCCTCTATTACTCCATTTGTAGTTTTTCGCTGTTCTATTTCCCCTTTACCAGGAATATCTACTTTAATTTTGACGCTATAAAGCCTATCTCCGATTCTCAGAGCAGAAACATAAACATCCTGGCCAGCCAACCCTTTATGCTTTTCTTTTCCGTCGTTGATTTCAAATCTGTCATATTCAGCATTTTCCAACACGTTGATTAAGTAGGGATAAACTTCGTTGTGATGTGGCTCACGAACTCTTTTGAGGGATGCGTTAAGTCCTCTTTTCCCTATTCTGATGTGTTGATTTGTTGAAGCAATTACAGCAGAGCTATTCTCTTTAAATTGCGACAGAACCCAGTTCCTAATGTTTTCGATCCTGCGTTCAAATTTAGGAATAACATTCTCTGGGATAGTGACAACTTTTGCAGAATCAGAATCTGGCTTTCTAATCATTCCTTCTCGGACTAGAGGTTCTTGAGCAAAGCCTTCTGCGGATTCCGCTCTCTGTACTTTCACTCCATATTCCTGTTCTAGCTCCTTACGGCTACGACCTAAACGGATACCCAGAGTTTCAAAGAATGCGTCATGAACTTTGGCGCCCATCTCTGCGACCTTTTGTTCCGCTCCTGCGCCTACCAGCTCCCTCACAAAACGAGTAATAAAGGAGCTGACCTCCTTGTCCATAACCTCAGGGTCAACACCTTCTCCAGAAACCTCAACCCTTTCTCCGTTGTCGAGTTGTTCGGCGGCCTTCTTCTCGTCTGCAATAGACTTATTTATGTCTCCTCTAGTTCCTGAAGGTTGATCCTCCTGAATAATTCTTGCGGATTGCAATTCCATAGCGGCGTCAACATGGCTAGGCTTAATTTGATTAACGGCTCGATCAAAAGAATCAAATTCTTTTTTGACCGTCTGGAAAACTTGATCCTTAGTGACCGCTTCAAAGAAACCTGCGCCCCCGCTTTCCTGCTCGGCAACTTCTCTAAACCTGGCAAGAATCTCCTGAAGTCGTTCAGGATTTGCAGATAAGAGAATGTCTCTAAAGTAGCGTTGCGCAGGTGTCGCGGATTCCTCCATGAGTGAGCCAGTGAGTTCTTTTTCGTGGCCCTTGCCGTTGATCTTCTTGGCTTCTCTGCGTGTCTCGAATACGTCTGCCACGGCCTCGAGAAGGTCGGGAGAAAAATCCAGCTCACCCTTGATCTTCTTCAGTCGCACTACCTCGGTTGCTACCGACTGGAGCACGTTCATAATCTTGCGGTCTTCAGGGCTGTCAGCAATAAACCTGTTAATGATCCGAGTATCAGAGAATGCGGCGGCAAAAATAGCGGGCCTCATTCGTCTTGCGATATTGTCATAAAGGGCATTGCCGTTTGAATCAATGAGGCCCTCTTTATCAGGCGTGCGCTTTACAAACTCGTCCATTGATTTGCGCGTAATCTCACCGTCTTTGGTGAATTCAACCTCTTCAAGTCGGACGTTTCGAGCGTCCTGGGCGGCTTGTTCGGCCGGATTGAGTTTGAGCGTTCCTGTGCGGTTGGACGCCTCACCGATACCCTCAACCACATCAGCATCATCCATCACTCTGACCAGGATCGGGTTACGCATTTTCTTGATCTGGCGTTTGGAGATTCCGAATTCTTTTGAATCTTGAGTGAGGTCAGCTCGGTACTTAGTCGCCTTGACTTGCCTGTATGCGCCCTGGAGGCCAGCTATGCGGCCATTCCCTGCGATTGCTCGTGCTCCTGCTACGGTCGGATCTGTGAAACTCGGATTGCTGGAGCCGTCAACCGCGTTAGAAGTAAGCACATCGTCCGCGTCCACCACAGCATAACGCATAGTCACCGGCTCGGAGCTCGGGTCAGCGGACACTTCAACCTTCTTGCCCCAGAGAATATTCATGTCCTCAGGCACGTAGGCAATAATCGGAGCGCCTTGATCGAGGGAGCGGCTCTCACGTAAGAGGTTGAAATTCGGAGCGGCCGCAATTTTCTCCATCTGCAAGCGGCTTTCCTTAGACGAGCGGTCACGATTCTGGATAGAATCGAGCACACTCTTATTCATGTTTGTGTTCGGAGCGGCCTGACCCTCTTCCCCTGCGTTGGGTGCTGCTGTTCGCTCTTCTTCGGCATTTAATATTGCTGTAGCGCGTCTGTTTGTTCTCGCGCCGAGGGCTCCGAAGAATGCACCCATACCTGCCGAGACTGCCAAATTTGTAGGATCAAAAGGATCATATTCACGAGCCTGTTTTTGATAGTCAGCATTGTTCAGAATGAATCCTATCGTTGCATTTTCGCCAATATCTGTAGCTGGATTTACTACTGCGCCGAAGGCCATAGACTTCAAAACCTTAGAGCCTAGAGCGCCTGGAAGTGCCATTCCCGCTCCCTCAAAAACACCAGCCGCAAGACCCGCCTTATTTGCGGTTTTCTCGTCCACGCCTTTATCCATGAGGTCTCCTCTTGTAAAGAAACCTCTATCCATACCGAAACTTGCCGCTCCCAAATATGGATTGCCTGTAAGCATTGTGTGGGTTACGGCCTGGAGGATCATTGATCCCATTCCATGAATCATCATTGAGGCCGTACCAGTGGTTTCCGCTGAAGGCATGTATTCGTTTTTTGCCTTAAGTCGGTAATGCTTTGCCTGGTCTTCGATAGCTTTTACTGCTGTTTCTTTGTCAGGTCTTTTAAAAGCAAAGTCTTCAGCAAAAGGATCCTCCTGATTCTCCATGTCATAAAGAGAATCTGTGCGGACTGCGATTGCAGAATTAAGGCTTGATAAGGAGCTATAAGCCGCATACCCAGGAATATCCGAGAGAGCCTCGCCTATACCCTGAAACATGCTCGGCTTGGTGGCGTCTAAGTTATCCGCTTCAGGAAATTCTGTAACAGAGTTGGGTTTAGTCTGTACCGACGTGCCGAACGGGTCCAGTAATACGTTCATAGTTTGGTTCTCCATAATTTATTTGGGGTGCGTTTTGGTTCCGCTGTATGTATGGATTCGTGTCAATCACAACCGGATTGCCCTTGCTGTCTCTCACATATTCCAGCCCGTTGACTATGTAATAAACACCGTCAGCGACATACTGAAGGGGACCACTGCTCAGGAGGTTGCTCAGTTGATTGCCGTTAATTTGTTGACCTGCATATCTGAAGGTCTTCTTTGACTTGGCAAAATCCTTTCCTATGTCCGAGAGAATGTCTTCAAAGGCGCTGGCATTTCCGAAGACGTGAAGTCCTGGAGCCTTGCTCAGTTGAGTTGGTAGGAAAATCTTCTTGCCATTGTGGGTAACCAACTGTCCATAGACATTTGTTATAGATTCGGAAAGATCCTGAGAGCCTACGGAGTTTGCGTAACAGTGCTCATTCATGATTTGAGACACCATCGCCTCATACTGCGGGCTTCCATCGGCAACCCCTAAGATCCCAGAGAGCTGAGTTCTTAAGTCTGCTTCCTCTTTGTAGGCGTCTCCTAACTTACTTGTCCTGATGTAATTGCCCTGCATCTGGCGCATTGCACCATTGCTTTCCCGTCCGTTGGGTGTAGCTGCTACCGCAAGAGCATTGGTTATCGTTGAGTTCTTGCCGCCAATTTGATTTGCCAGAATTGCCAGCGGCTCCACATTGTCTCCGCCTCCTGTCAGGGTATCGGATAATCTTTGCAGGTAGGCGCCCTGGTGAGGAGCGTCCATGCCGTTTAGAGATTGGAGCCAGGCAGTAACCTCACTATTGCTCAGAAGTTTCTTAGGCGTTCCGAAACGCTCGGAAATAATCCCTGAGTTATCAATTCGCTTTTGAATCTGGTTAATTACTGCGGTTTGATTCGCCCAGTCCGTGATCGGCTGTAAGCCTAAATCTGGCATTCCGCTAAAAGCAAACTGCACTGGATCCTCTGAGCGCTCCTTCTGAGTTTGATTCATAGCCTTCTGCCATAAGTCTCTCTGTTTCATCCGCTCTGCGTACTGCGGATCACCTTTCTCAGGAGTGAGCTGTCTATACATGGATTCCATGTCTGCAACTGACATTCCAGGCATCATATATAGATTGGCGTTGAACTGAGCTTCCTGTTGAGCCGCTCTAAATTTCTCTGTTCCTTCTAGTTGTCCGTACACCTGGATAAAGTCGGTTTCAGTCGGGATTCCTCCTATGTCCCCTGTATTTCTGGCTTGAGCAAGTCCGTTTTTAATAGCTAAAGAAAGTTGTCCTTTCTGTCCAGATATGTTTTGATCTGACCCCTGTTTAACCGATTTCAACAGGTCGAACTTCAGCGCTCTCGGCAGGTTATCGAAAACGGCATATCCTGTTTTTGCATCTGGATTGAGGATCAGGTCTGAAGATGTCAGTCGCGGCAAACGCTCTTCTTCTTGTTCTAAGAGTGTGGTTTGTGCTTTATCAGTTTCCAGACCTAAGCCTCTATGTATTCCCGCGTTGATCGTTTCATCTGAGTACGGAACGTCACCTATCTCCTGCCTAATCATCGGCGGGATAATTTTTCTTAGAACATCAGGATTCTTGACATCCAACTGTTCATCAGGAGCATAGCCAGAGGCATGGCTTACGTTATCGACATACGCTCTAAGAGTTGCCGGATCGGCCGCTGCAAACCGAGAAATAATTCCCTCAATTGTATTGATCCCATATTTATTGGAATACGACTGGAGGACCTTTACTCCCGCTCTTATGCCTTCCTCAGGACGAGAAAAAATTCCATGTCCTCGCTCATCCTGCCCAATAAGTCCATTCCACTTATTGCCAAATACTTTTACATTCAAAGGATTGCAACACCTGTACCCAGAAGTGTTGAGTACCTTGTCGGAAACCTTCGGAGGCGTCCCTAATCCTTGTTGGGCTTGCTGTTGGTTCCTAACTCGCTCTCCTAGGTCAAGGTCTCCATGCAGTCTTGCCACTGCACCGCTTGTTAGCGATAAAGCAGAAATACCGCCCATAGCTGCCAGTTTTGAGGCCATAATCGGCTTGCTAGTTTTATACAACTCCATAAGCACCCGCTGGCTCACATCTGGCGTCATAATCTTTTGGCCTGTTGTTTGGAAATGACGCATGGCTCCTTCTGGATCGGTGAGCATCGCATTTCCATAAGCTCCTGCATAAGCCAAAGATTGATAAGCCGTTTTCTGTCTCTTAAGCGTCTCCTCGTCCCAGCCCTGCATCCTGCCCTGATACTCGATCTCGTTCATCAGGCTGGCCATTGTGCGTTGACCGTCTGGAGAGAATCCGCCTAAGGCAAACTCTTCTACCAGATTGTCAGCGTGATCCTTAGATGTCTGAGCTAGCCAGCGGATGTTCTGTTCATTGCGATAGACAACTGTCTTCTGTCTTACAGAGTTGAGGCGCTGAAGGGCATTCGACTTAAAAGCCTCTTTGACATCAGGGTCATCAATTTGGCTCAGGTGCTTGTCGTAAATGGATTGGAGGTCACTCTGCGCCTGATCCCAGCCTGTAACCGCGTTCTTGCCGCGCTGTGCAAAGTATCCTTTCTCTGGATCGTACAGCGTTGTCTGCACTTCCTTGTTGTAAGCGTCAAGCTGTTCATCGGCCTGTGCTTTTACAACAGTGTCTCGGTGATAAGCCTCAATCTTGATCGTGCTGTCTGCAAGCTGGCTCCAGGGTTGTAAAGCCCTGTTCATGACATTCTCGTAATCAAATGAGGGTCGGACGTTATCAACGGGAGCGCCGAAACCTCTTCCGCTTTCGACTACTCCAGGAACATTATTTTCATACTTAGGGACGATTGGCATTTTTTATCCTCTGTAGTTCAGAGAGAAGATGTTTTTGGTCGTTGTCGGATAGAGCTGTGTTGTTTTGACTGTCTGGCCTAGCAGCAGGTTCGGTTGTGCTCCTGAAATAGCGTCAATGTGGATCGGCTTATCGTCGGATTCTGAGGCTTTGGCCATATCCATCAATTTGCCGTAAGCAAATGCCATTCCCATATTCCCAGCGCCCACCAGAAGAGAATCCGTAAAGGCTCGGCTTGCGCTCTGTTTCTTAGCCAGGCTCATGAGCGCCTGGTTTCTGTAGTCCGTCTCTTTTGCGCGGTAGCCCCATGCCTCGGATTTCGCATTGCTCTCCAGGCGGTTGAGGTTGATCTTCTTCACAATGTCCGTGCTGGCTAATTGCTCGGCGGCTGATCCGACACCGATAGCAACTCCGTTCGCGGCTAAAGCGACTTTCTGCCGCGCCTTCATCTGGGCGGCCTGCATGGTCTCGCGCTGATACTCACCCTCAGCCGCAAACAATCTCTGCTGATAGTGCAGATTCATCGTGTCGGCATTGATCTTCGCTATGTCTGCCTGAGCTTGCGCAATAGCGTTGTTGTACCGCGTGACACTCTTAGCACCGAAGACGTTAAAGAGTGTGGAAACACCTGTAGAAATAAGGCCTAACGTGCCAAAAGAGAAACTAGATTCGGCCATAAAAAATCCTCCAACTCAGCATAGATATTGGAGGATTCCTAGAGCGTGATGCGCACTACACCACGTCACAAGTCACGGTGATACTTGAGATCTTGAGCGGTAGCGGCGCGTTCTGGCGAATACAGACTTGCCCGTCATCCGTCCAGCTTGCGGCGATATTCACCTCAAACTCTCCATTCCTCTTCTTCGGCGGTGTGCCTGGAGTTTCTCTTCCTCTCGTTGGTTGCTGATAGAGGTCGTCGAAACTCGAGCCAGCCAAGATGCTCGCTGAATCAATCATCCTCACTGCTACACCACTGATGTTCTTCCTATGGTTACTACCGAAAGAAAGATCCTGGAGCTGTAATGCAAGAGGTAATGTCTGAATATCTGAGTTATACGGAAGACCAACATGGACCTTAGAGGCCGCTCTTCTTAGCGTGATCTTGCCGTTCTGCACTACTTGATCCGGCACACAATAGCCGTCGGCTAGGATGGAAACCTTCATCCCATTCAGCCAGCTAATCCCGCTGATCTCGGTCTTGGCCGGGCCCGAGTAAGTGCCCGCACAATCCATGAAGAGATAATCTTCATCCTTGTCAATGATGTACTCGTTCATGCGCTCCACAAACCTTACGGTGTTCTCTCCGATCTTGCGCTTGGTCACAACATAAAGAATGTCCTCATTGCTCTCCGGCACGACTGCGCAGGATTCAAAATCCCCTGCGGTCTCGTGCTGAGCGAATGCGCCCACCTGTTGTTCTGGAACATAGGTAAAGGAGATTAGTTTGCCTATGTCATTAACGCACCAGAAGATCGAATAGGGAGCCTTGGCGTATGCAATATCAACGACTTCGTGATGATCGAAGAGGTGGGCCGCTCTCAAACACACATCGGACGTAATATATCCGCCCGCCTGGTAACTGTAGCCGAGTTCTCTCAAGTGGCCGCCTCGAGCTGATGCAAAGATCATCGTGTTGTTGATAAGGACCGGTTTTGTCTGGCTGGAGCCGACATAAGACTGAGGCCGCACGCTCATAGATTCAGGCGTGATGGCGTCCGAGTTTACAGGACTAACTCTCCATTCCCCGCTCGCTGTCAGCATAAGGAGCTGAGACAAGGGGACGATATGGCGGATTCTGTTTGAATCCTGGCTCGCTACCCTAACTTTGATTCTGTCTGTGGATTGGGACGGGAGGGAGTAGCCCATATCTGTTTCAGTGCCCGTCTTCGTTGCCCAAATATATTGCGGTCTCATACGACTGCCAGCGAACCACCGCCTCTGCTCGAAGTAGCTGACACATCCTGGGTAGTCTCCAGCGTTCGCAACGGTCAGAGATATTTGAGCGCCTGAGCCATAGTTTGAAATAAGTGTCGCTGTCGGGTTGGAATAGCCCGCTCCTGGATTCTTGACTATGACATTTGTCAGCTTGCCGCCTGAAATTACAGGCTCCAACACCGCTCCGCTTCCCGTTGTATCGTTCACTCGGATTGAAGTTTCTAAAAATCCAGCGCTCTTTACTGAGGTTGAAAAGTCTCCTGTGTAACGCTTGAATTCAAATTTGTAATTGAGCGCCTTTCGGCTCCATGTCCACGTCGGCCAGGCTGTGATGGTCACTCGGCAAAGGGGCCGCTTATAGCCTGATCCTGGGCTCGTGACCTGGATTGCCTTGATCGGACGGAAACCATACAAACAGAAATTAAGATTGCCTGTGGGCTTGGTGAGCTTGATCCATTCTGAGGCCGAGGAAAATACAGCCTTGGCAGTCGCTCCGACACCTGATCCTTCGGCGTCATAAATCTCCACGCTGGCCGAGAACAGGGAAATCATCTCGTCATTAGGAACAGGGCCGACACCATCGCCATAGAAGTTCAATGCCCAGCCGTCATCACTTTGCCAGGCTGAGCAGTTGCCAGGCGCTACAGGTCCATAGAAGTTTCGGCCTGATCCCTCGACGACCCATGTCTGTGTTTCCAGCAAGTCGATCCCTGTAATCTCACCATTCGGGCCGACATATCCAGAACCCTGAGCGGTAACTGTTGCATCCGTAATGCCACCACTGGTGAGGAAAACATCATCATAGATTGGCGGCGTGATGGAGCTGTCAGGCGCGATATTGTCATCATCAATAGAGTTGGTGCGGGTCTCGCCTATGTAACCATAAATACCGCCTTTATCACGGTATACGCGGTAATGATCGGCCCCCGCTACAGTATTCCATGTAATGGTGTTGTACGCACCGTCTCCATACGGATTGCAAGTCACTGAGGCCGCCTGGCTGGCTTTCGATTCTTCCGAGTTGTCCAGGTTGCAAGAGGTCACTACGTACTTGCGGACATATCCGTCTTTATATGTCGCAGACTGCAAGATGTGCTGTGTGGCCGTCACTCCTGTGGGCGGCGTAAGAGAAGTGTTGAAAGTGATGTCCACCAGTCGCCAGTCCAGCGCGCCATAACGTCTCAACTCCCTCGGAGGATGGGAGCAGTGCACCAGCGTGATGATGTCCACCGATTGGGCATAGTCAATATCAAATAACTCCGATTCGTCATAATCGGTCGTCACCTCATACGGGACATTGCCGTTCATCAGCGTTGATCCGTTGGTATGAAATCTCACGTAATGATGCCCAAACTCTAGGATCATGGTTTGTGTTGCCGAGAACGTGAACGGGATCAACCTGCATTTGCGGTCTGGATACTTTGTTTCCCGCACCATTGAAAAGCCAGGGCGGCGGACTACAGGGCCCTGGGGCTCCACGATCATGTTGCGGCACTTGGCCAGCCCTGCAGAATATGAAGGATCCGTGATCCTGGAGTACATTGAAGGAGAAATCTCACCTCCTCCGATACTCTGTTTATAGATTTTCAGTGACATTTAAATACTCCGTGCCGCCAGGTGTGGTGCTAAATATTCGTGCTTGACCCTGATAGAGTTTCGAGAATCCTGATACTTCGCAGTCTCCAGGGCTTGAGCGGCCATCTGGATCATCTGCTGCGCCATAGAAGTTTTCATCAGTGGGCCTGCCAGATAACTAGCAAGCTGGAGAACAAGGGCCTGAATGAAATACTGCGGCATGATTGACACGTTCTGGACGCTGGCCACGTATCGAAGCATGGGAGCGGGAGAATCGGTTAGGAGAATAAATGAGCCTGTTTCTGAGAGCGTCTCAATCTCAAAATCAAGTCCGGCCTCGTCCACCTGTGAGCTTTTCTCATAGACCTTAACGGTGCGCAAATAATCTGAGGGAACTTGGTAGCCGTGCGCCCACTGATAGAGGTCGGCGTCATATTTCTTGTATTCGGGCAGTCTCACGCGCCTGATAGCAAAAGCCCAGTTATGTGCTTCCAGCAGATAACGGAGCGCCTGAGGATAGTATTCAGCACAAGCCTCGGCGTTCGGATTTCCTTCAGGTGGTTTGATTCGTGTGATCGTACCCTTTTGCCCTAAGTAGCTCAGAGCGGCATTGCAAATTGACACTTCATTCATATTAAAAAAGGGAGGTTTTTAAGCCTCCCTCCTCTCTTTTAACAACTACTGAAACCTGCAACAAGAGAATTAACTAACTAGAACTTGCCGCTGTTTCGGCGGGGAATTCAACTCCCTGCGTGCGGAGCGGGGAACCCAGCTGAACGTCATTGCCAATAAAGGCGGTGATAGTTCCGGCGGTAACTGAAGTCGGCGTGGAAACCAACTTCAGGTAACGCTTATGAATCGGCGGCAGAGCAATAAGCAAGGGCTGTTTCAGGTCTGTAGCCGTGAGCGCCTTTGTGGTCATGACATCCGTGTACGTGGATTTGTCCGCGGATTCCTGAAGCTTGAATGTGATGGAAGTTCCGGCAATCGCTGTCGGTGTCAAAATGCAGAGCACCATTCCATGAGCATTCAAGTAAGGAGAGGTCTGATCTGAAACAAAATCGAGCACATTAGACGTGATCGCGGTTTTGGCCTCAGCCTTTTCACAAAACATCATCTTTTGGTCAATGATCATTTTTATCTCCTTGATTAAGAAACTGTGATCTTGGACTCAGTGGACGGCAAAACGTCGGTGCCGTACTGATAGATCGGGATACCGCCAAAGGAGAGCATTGATTCACGCTGACCAAAAGTCTTGTACTCAAGTGTGTACTTGGTCTTTTCAAGCAACTGGAGGTCATAGATCAAGCCCACCTGATCAGTACAGTAAATACCGACATTGGAGAAGTCGGAGGTCTTCAAGCGGTGACGTGCCTCAATAAACTTCTTGAGCAGGTCTGTTGCGCCCTTGTCAGTCGTGAATTTGGTCGGATCAACGTTAGCAATACGCACAATCTTTTCAGGATTACCAGCGAAAACGCCGAGGTCATATCCGAATTCAGTGACATATGCGGGATACATTTTGCCTTTCGCGTCGGGAACATAGACGGGCTCTTTGATCGCTTCCATGGATACGCCAGCGGCTCCGCCATACTGCGGGAAGAAACACGTCATCTCCTCCGGATCCCAATTGACGAAATAAATGGATGTCAGATTTGAACCAGTGCCGCCACCGTCAATGATGGAATCCTTCCAAACGCCATTGTCACGATCAGGAAGAACGATATTTGCCAAACCCATGCAATCACGCGGGTCTGTTGCAGGGTCGCCCTGGAATACTCGTTTAACCATGCCACGGGTTAAGCCGCGGATGAACATCTGATCGGTTCGCATGCGGTATGCGTTGCGTTCTTTATCCGGCATTTTTTCAAGCATGAGCTTGGCGATAACCGAGCGGTCACGAGCCACACAGGACGGATAACGAACTGCACGGCCGGCCGCGTTGGAGGCGCTCCAGCCTTCGTTGATTCCGACAAGCTGACCTTCAGGATACTTTTCTCCGATAAGGCCCTTCTTGCCCTGGCCATCATTACCACGCACCATAGTGGCACGATCGAAGAACGGCTGATAATCCCGAATGGTCTGAATCATCATGTTGATCTGAGTGTTGCCTTCGGGTACGAGAGCCTGCCATTCAGCAAGCGTAACAGGGGTCATTCCAGTGAATGCGTCTGCCATTTTTAACTCCTTTATTTACCGTAAATATCGTCTGGAGTGAGAGTTCTGTTAGAAGTGCCTCTAACTGTCTTGTCCTCTCTCATGCTGTCGCCAAAATGTTTGAGGATCTTGATAAGTCCAGGATGGTTGCCAGCAAAGGTTGCCAGCTCGTACACGTCCGGATCTGTAAACTCTCCTTCGGGGTTCTGAAACTCTTTAAGCGCTCGTTGAGCTGAAAAGATTGTGTTCTTCCAGTTGTCGCCGCCTATTACCTGGTCATGGAGGGATTTGTCTCTCCATGTCGCATTGGTCTGTTTCAGCACTTCAATCTGTCGCTCAGCCAACTTCGGCGCCAGTTTGTCGATGACTTCCTGTGCCTTGGCTTGAGGCAGATTCAAAGACTTAGCGACTTCTGAAAAAGTCTTGATTACTTCTGCGTCTAAGGCCGTGCCTTCTGGCGCCTTGAAGTCCTCATACTTCTCAGGAGCTCCGCTGGTCTCTTGCGCCTTGTCTTCCTTTTTCTCTTCTTTGCTCTCTTCGGTATTTTCCTCAGACTGAGACTTCTGCCCCTCCTGGGGAGGAGTTGCCTTGGAGATTTCATCAATCAGCGTGGATTGCTCCTGCTGACCCTGAGAATCAGGATTAGGCGTGCCGTTGGTTGTAGCCTCGCTTGTCTGATTTTCGGCTGCTGTACCTTCGCTCATTTCGTTTCCTTAGGTCTCAATTCGCCGATCTTTTCAGGGGCGTACTTGAGAACGTTGTTAAAAACCTGTTGTGCAAATTCCCGTTTCCCTTCCTTGCGAGCCATGTTGAGAGCGTTCGTATCGAATGCCGAGGAGAAGAAACCGCTGTCATCAAAAATTCGTTTCAACACTGTCATTCCGTCTCTTGTGTTCAGGACATTGATCAGAGCCTCTTGGAAGTCAGCCTCCTTTCGGAATGCCTCGAGATTCTTTTCTTCGTCCTTTTCTCGCTGGGAGTTATCAAACGGGTCTCTTGTAACTTTGCTCATTGTCAATCCTCGTGATTTTTTGATGCGCACACCCTATTGCATTCCCTCGGCTGCCATGTCTTGCATACCCTGGACAGCTTGGCCAGCCAGTGTTCCCGGGCCCGCTGGCACTTTCCCAAGCTTGGATAGCATGTCAGCGCTCTGAGCCATTTGCTGTTGCTGCTGAGCCTGCTGTTGTTGCTGTGCTCTCTGCTGGCGGATTGCGGCCACCTCGTCAGAAGAACGGAGGATTTCAGGCGAAACACCGCGCTTGTCGGAAACAATCTGGGCGTACTTGTCCAGATCGAAGTTGTCGAGGAAGTCAGGCTGATACTGAGCAATTTGGAGCGCCTCCTGAATGGCCTGTTGGTCGGTGCGTGACTGCACCTCCTTCTGGCTACGGCTCAGGATTGATGTGTACTCGACATTTAAATCCGTGCCCTGAATCTCTTCTGGAGCAGGAGGGATCAGCCCCTCTTCGTTCAGAATGTCAAACGTGCGGTCAATGAGCGGGCGCAAAACCTCGTTATTGAATCTGGAGAGGACGGGCCCGAGCATCAGCAGCTTCTCTTCGTGCAGTTCTGCAACTGCCGTGGCCGTCATCTGATTGAGCGCAGACTGATTACTGAGCATGAGGAACATGTCCACATTGAATCCAGCGCGGATTCTGTTCTGTACCTCCAGAGTGTCCTGCCTCAGGTCATTGAGGTTGATGGCTACATTCCACAACTGCTCTGCAGGTTTCCTACCAGTGGCTCCGTTAATGAAGGATTGGCCGCCCGGATCCATGTCTATGTCTGAATCCTTTGCTTCGGACGGTAGCCCAATAGGCGGATTCACCATGTAATCAATGGCATTCCCTTTTTGTTTCTGCTCGTGCTGGAGCTGTTTGACATCTCCCAGAACGACCATGCCGGGAGATTCACAACTGTAGGTTTCCGTGCTGATCGCTCCCCAGCGTCCGACCACGGCAGGAAACATTCTGTATCCGGATTCTCGGAGGATCGGCTTCTGATCGTCTCCTGCATCCTTCAGCAGATAGACGGATCGCCACGGCATGTCCTTATTGGACTTTGAGCGTGTATCGCGTTTTTCTCTCGGCTCGATAGCGTGAATAATCGTATAGAGCTTGTCCTTCTGGCCGCCCTTGTACGTTTGGTAGAGAGAATATGGCAAAGCGTCCTCACCAAACTTCTGAACGATCTGCCTCAGCGATAACGAAAACTCGCGGTAGATAGTATCCGGAGTTCCTTTGCTGTCGCACGATATGCAGTATTCGCCAGCGGTCAGCGGAATACAGTTAAATCCTTTCTCCTCATCCTCTTCAATGATGATAGCCAGAATGCCAAATAAACCAGCCTCAAGCCACGCATGATGCAGGGCCTGATAGAGATTGGTCTTGGCGTATGTCATGTAGAGGATCTGCGAGACATCCGAGAGCCAGCGGCGAACTTGGACGGATTCGTCTAAGTCGGGGCTCCCAGTTGTGAGGAAAAACCACTGCTGAGAAGGATCGGTCATGCCGCTCATTAAGCCCTTGGCCAAAATATCCGAGGCCCTGAGCGCGGTGTTGTCATAGATGTTATTCCAACGGGTTTTTGCCTCATTCTGTGTTGTCGGATTGAGGAATTTCCCGTTAGCGGGTCGCAGGAATTTTGAAATCTCTATCCACTGGTGCAGATAGGGATCGCGCTCCATTACAAGGCTATTCCAGCGCCGCAAAATTTCCTGGCGGACTTCTTTCATGTCATCACCCTAAAGCTGATTTCTTGCCCAGCGTCATGTCGTTCTGGTCCACACCACCAGCTCCAGTCAGCATGGTTTGGCCTCCAGACAACAGATCATTGGTGTTATCGCCGAGGATCTTGCTAATGTCTGCCGTCTTCTGGTTCTGCATACGCATTTGCTCACGCTGTTGCTCGGCCTGTTTCTCCGCGTTGCGCTTGGCTTCTTCCGTGGCGTCCTTCTGAGCGCTGGCCTGGCGTCGAGCGGATCGGCTCTGTGTGTGAGAAGTGAGTGCGGCAGATCCGGCCATAAGCAGGCCATATCCCAGCATTTCCATACCCATGATTAATCCTCCAAAGACTTGTAGTAAGTAACGTCCGAGCGCTGGAATAACCTGTCAAAGAGTTGCTCCGTTCTGGATCCAGCGGGTGCAGAAAATCGAATACCTGAGGCGCCAAACTCCCGCGCCATTTTTATTGCGTGGCGTAAGAATTGCAGGCCGTGGCCTCGATGCTCAGGCTCTAAAAACAAGGTATCCACATTGGCCACGTCTTTAGAGTTGTGGAGAGAAGGACACATGACGATTGCCATGAGGCCGACTAGCTGACCTTCACTCACTGCACGGGCGCAAAGAAGTAGGCCATTCCGTGCAAGGAACGAGTATTTGTCCTTATCAACAATGCCCTTGAGGTCGAGGTGTCCAGCCTCTTGTCTGTAGTGCTGGCACACCTCTTCATACCGAGGGTCATTGAATAAGTCTGAGAGCGTACAGGTTTCGATCTTCATCATGTCCCGATTGTCGAGCCTGTACGCGGATTGATGCGCACACCCTATGCGTATGGATCGCGGATTGTTTTGGAGCGCTGGGCGCGCTGATGACGCCATCCGTCGTCCTCTATGTACTCCTGAATGGGGATAGCGAAACACAATGCCAGCGCGTCTGCTGTATCTGGAGAGTTCATGCCGCGGCGTTTCATGCTGTCCTTGCTCTCCAGGAGCAGTCGGCCCTTCTGGTCAATGAGCTTCTCAGGTATGCAAAGATCCTCGGCTAGCTCTTCACTCTTTGGGATCGCTCCGTCATCTCGGATAAAGTCTCTCATCTTGTCCCACATCTCGGCCCGCTTATTCGCCCAGCGCTGGGGATTAGTGCTCTGGCTCGCACTGATGACCTTGTTCAAGTGCTGTACTTTATCTTTCAACCAATCGTAAGGGCTGGCCCCCACACCCGTGTAGTCCAGATTGATGTACACACGAGGAATGCCCTTTGCCTTGAGTTCGTTCGCGTACATGAGCACTTGCATTCCGAGCTGAGGGCCGTCTAAACCTCTGAATACTTTTAGCGGCATAGTGCAGTCTCTGCCTATCTTCGTGGCTATGGCCGAGCGGTCATCCCCTTCTCGTGCCACGTCAACCCCGAGGATTGCAACTGTTCTTGAGTAGTTGACCTGGCTCACATCACGATTCATAGCCGCGTCCACATCTTCACGGTTTATAAACTGCTTGGCTGATGCGCTGGGGAATACACCTCTAACACGCACCTTCACGAAGTCTGAATCTTCTCCATAATCCTCAACGTATTCGCGCAACTGCTCCTTGTTCGTGATCTTCACTGTGCGGCTGTCAATGTTGTACGTTAACCAGCGGTGGCGGCTCTTGTGGAAAGCGTCAAAGAATGGGCCGTCTGGGCGTGTCGGGTTCCCGAAAATACACCAGATAATTTGGGTGTCTTTGTCCGTGAGCGCGCCTTTCGTAACTTCGTAAATCTTCTGAGCAATAACTGAGGCTTCATCGAATAGCACCAGGATTCTCTTGCCCTGGTTATGGAGGCCCTGGAAAGCATCGGTGTTGTTCTCATTCCACGGGATAGCATCAATTCTCCAGGTGTATTTGTGTCCAGGCTGAGTTGAGAAAATGGATTCAGCCGCCACCTCAAACCAGTCTCTAAACAGGCAAAGGTGGTGCCATTTATGCAACTCTGACCAGGTTTTTGTAATGAGCTGGTTCTTGGTTTCTGCCGTCACGACCCCTTTCATGTCTGGATAGGTGCAGATTGCCCACAACATAATCCAGGCCACAAAAGCCGTTTTCCCGATACCGTGCCCGCTGGCTACAGCAATTTGAATGGCCTTATGCCGTGTCTCACCGTTCTTTAGCCGGTCGCGAATATCGCAGAGAATCTTCTGCTGCCACACGTCAGGGCCTTCGTAATTGGCCAGCTCTCCATGTCCCCAGCGGAAACACTTCTGGACGAAAAGAAGAGGATCATTCGTGCAAGCGATAGCCAGGCGCCTTAAGCCCATCTCGAAGTCGGCGGCCTCTTTATTCATCCTTGACCTCCTTCAAAACTTCATTCAGCCAGGAGGAGCGATCGGAAATATTAACTTCCACCTGCTTCTTCTCAACGAATAGGCCTAAGCGTTTGCCGAGCATATCCAAGCATTTATGAGCGGTCTGAGGATCTTTCGTCTCCGTATGCACTACATTGCCGTCCTCGTCTTTAAGCTCGATCTCCTCCATTGAGCGATTTTTCAGCTCAAGGACATCACGTGTCCAATCTTCAGCCGTATATTCGAGCTTTTTTTTTAATGCTTCCTGGCGGCTTCTTATTTCCGCCTGGATGTCAACATTTGTCATATTCAAACTGCCCTGAGTACGCGCTGTTTTTTCGCTGTAGCCAGCACGTATTGCGGCCTGAGTGGCGTTGTTGTCCACCATGTATTCATCAATAAAACGCTTCTGCTTATCGGTCAATGGCTTTTTCTTAGTCATACAATCCCCCGATTTTTCTTCAGTATTGAGCTGTTCTGGCTACGGGTGCGCACTGCTTCATTTGAATTTGGTTGGAATAACTGCACGTCTGTGTCCTGAGAAAATGTCACGTAAAGTCCGTATTGGAATATCCATCTTTTTTGAAATTTCACGCAAAGAAAGGCCCGCTAAGCGAAGATCAAAGCAGTGAATCAAGTCCTGATCTGAATACTTCGCCTTTGGGCTGGACACTCCGACACGTACTGATGCATCGGATAAAAGAACGGTGGACGGGTCAAGACCGAGCGCAGAAAAACTCTGGATATTTGCTCTTAACTCGATCAATCGTTCTCGATATGCGCAGATTTCGTTGTACCTGGCTTTCTCCTTCTCTAAGTCTGACACTTTCAATGAGGATGTTTTGGGCTTCGACTGGCAATAAGCTGTGGTATCGGTATGCCCGAAGAGGTCCCCTTGGTTCTCGTTTTTCTTCATTCATCATTTCCCTCCAGTAGCCGAAACTTCTTCTCGAATGAGGCGGAATAGTTCTTCGATTGGGAGCACTGCCAGCCATTCTTTACGGTCGGCCCTGCACACGACAATGGGGCGCTCACCTGGTTCGCACCCGTTGCTGGCCTGCTCCATCCATTCGTAAAGATTTCCGATTGCGGCGCGCCTCTTCACTTCGAGTGAGTAAGGGTTGAGCTTGATGTCCGCTCCTCCGTCCCTCGTCTGAGAGAGATTGCGGTGCACTTGTATGCCCAGGTTTTGGAATATGAGTTCGCAGACTTCGCGCTCACCTGCCGCCCCTTTAGTTCGTTGGCTTTTTCCCATTTCTGTACTCCTCCAAGAGTTTGTTGATTAGTTCTTGTGTTCTTCTTTCGGCTGATTTGTCGCTTAGGTCTTCGAGAAACTTCACAACAAGAAAGAACGACAAAATGAAAATAAAGCCGCACACCATGCAATAAAAAAGAAACTCTGCGTTCATGTCTGCTCCTCAGTCGTTGTTCTTCTTCAGAAAGTCGATTTCAGCCTTGAGCTTTTCGATTTCTTCCTCTGCGTCATAAAGCCGACACCTGGTGCAGTTATGCTGAAGTTCCAGATTTGAGTACAAGATGCAAGCTCCCACTGCTATTGCAAAGGTGATGATGTTGAAAATAAGAATTAGGATTTCAAAATCTTCCATGGTTTTTCTCCTTGTTGGTTATCGTCTTTGTGCGATTAGTTCTGCGTGTGTCCTGAATCTCGGAAACTTTGAATAAAATTCGATTCGTTTCTGTATCCGTTCCTGTGTGGCCCGTTCAAACAAAGAACAGCGAACGAACGAGATCTGAAAACACTGACCATCCATGCCAGTAACAGGGTTGTTGCAGTAGATGTTCATGGCCCTGTAAAAGTCATCATGTTTATCCACATTGATTGAGCCGTTCTTAGTGCTGATCCAGCCTGCTCCAGCGTGTTTGCAATACAAGCAGCACCCGCTCATGACTTTCTCCTGAATGAACCGATGACAGCTCCGATCACAATGCCGATCAGGAATGCCAGGCCGTAATCAATGTTTGAACCGCTGTAGGCAAACCAACCGACATCAGCCAGATAAAGCAAACCTCCCATCCAACCGAGGAATTTGAGCAGGTAAGAGAAATCAAACCTCATGATGTTTCTCCTGGCTGAGTTGGAAAGCGGCTCTCACGAGTAGCCCGAATAGCACCAGGTTGATAAACACAATCGGCGCTAGCATGATCATCAGCAGTGTCCATGCAGAATCAGACATGACACACCTCAATCAAACACATCAGGAGTTGCGGGCGTTCTCATTGAGTTGCCCTTAAAAAGGACCGGTACACACTTAGACCTGATGCGGTCATAAAGCCGATCTCCGAGCACCCATACAAAATCCTTTGAGCCGAGATTGGTCATTAGAATCGTTGGTTTCTTTGAAGTAACTCGGTTGTCAAGGATTGAAAAGAGGATTCTCTTTTCCGATTCGGAGCCCTTCTGGACGCCGACTTCATCGATCACTAGGAGTTGAATAGAAGAGAAAAATTTAATGGTTTCCTCTTCGTTCGTTGTTGCCCCTTGTTGATAGGTGTTGCGGACGGCTGAGAAAATCTCTGTGACTTTGTAGTACCTGGGATATAAGCATGCATACTTGTCCAGGAGCTCCAGCATGATTGCGCAGGCAAGATGTGTTTTACCTGTGCCGCACCCGCCGAGGAATAACAGACCGTACCCGCCAGCCTTGGCCTTTTCCCAGCCATTAACAAACCTCTTCGCCATAGCTAATGCGTTGCGCTGGCTTTCAGTTTCGGTAATGAAGGTTGAGAAATCCTTGCCCTGGTATTCGAGCGGCATACGAGTTTCTTTGATTCTCGCCTGGCGGTTTTTAGCCTCTTCCTGCTTTCTGGCCTTCTCTTCATCAATAGCCCTTTCAGCTAAATGTTCTTCATGACATTTTGGGCATTCACTTATTTCTTTGAGTTTCCCGCCTAACAAGACTTGATTCGCCAGATATTCCCCGTGAAGGATGCAATTCATTTTCACTTGCCTTATTTCCAATTTCCCGAAAATGGTATTAACGGCATTAAGTGTTGGGGTTTCAGTGTTGTTCATAGTTTTAAATTCCCGTGTTCATCAAATTCGCATTGGTCTCTGTAGTAGTCATCGGTGAAACCGCCAGGCGGCTCATAAGAAAAATGGTTTTGTTTTGAGGCTTGGGTTTGTTTCTTCTGTTCTTTTTCTTTCTGGTAACCGACTTCTCTCAGGCACCAGGTTGTAAAACCCGCTTTCCAATTTTTGTAGGGCCTTCCATTTGCTTGGCACCAGAGAACCATTTTTTTGAAAAGCTCCTGCGGATCCTGGATGTTGTTTGCCTGAGCGATTTTTAAAAACTCGTCTGGGATCGGATCGTTTTCCGAATATGGATAAGGGCCCTTCTTTTCTTTTTTAGCCGCTGTCTGTTTTTTGGAGACTTTCTTTTCTGTAGGCGTTAAAGAAAAGTTTTTGTCCTCTCTCTCTTTAGAGAGAGTATTAGGTTCTTTTATAGGTTCACTTATAGGTTCGTGGTTCACTGCTGAACTAGGGGTAGGTTCACTACTGAACCTGGTGGTAGTGCAGTGCTGAACGTGGTTCACTGCTGAACTAGGTTCACTGTTGAACGTGGTTCTGTTCTGAACTAGGTAGCGATTGGATATGCCCTTCCCTCTGACAATTTCAATCAGACCTTTGGAGACAAGACTGTCCAACTTAGAAGAAAGTGTCTTGTTGTTTTTAATGCAAGCCTTACGCATTAAAGTTTCACGGGACGGGTTGCACTGCCTGGTTCTATCGTTCAGGAAGTCAGAAAGGATCACCAGAAGTAATTTCTCCTTCGGGTCGTCAATGTCTTGGTTGATGGCCCATTTGATAGCTTCAAAGCTCATTTCGTTCCCCCTTTATTCGGGAACTCTGAGGTACTTCAGAATTACTTTCCTTTTCCTTGTCAGCTACAAGCCGCGTCCATAAACTGAACTTGTATTCTTCGCGTTGGAAGAAATCCTGAAGGAGACAAAGCAAGAGCTCGTTTGAATGCAAGTTCTCAGCTATGCAAACCGCGTCGAGCTTTGCTTTCATCTCTTTGGTAACGGCGCACTTGACCACAATGTCACCACGCCGATTTTCAGGATGTAGGAACATTATTTGAACAACTCAGGAGCTAACTCTTCACGGGGGACACCAGTGATTTCAGAAACTTGCTTCACACGTTTGAGCGGGACTACGACCCACTGCTGGATGGACTGCTGGCTGATGCCGAGCTTCCTGGCCAAAGCACTCTGGCCGCCCGCTTTCTTGATGGCCTTCTTTAAGGCAGTTTTAGCGCTCATTTAAAAACCTCTTTAAAAAGTTACAGTTAATTCTACAAGTATCGCTTAACTATTACAAGCATTAGCTGTATTATCTGATAAATTCGCCCTACAGGGAAAACTTGTAGAATTAGCTTTGAAGGAGTCTCTTATGAATAAGGAACAAATAGCCTCCAACATCGCTGAGGCAAGAAAACGTTCTGGGTTGAATCAAAGCGAATTGGCCAGAAGGCTGGGTATCAGGCCACAATCAGTGCAGCAATGGGAAAAAGGTACTGCCACGCCGAAAATTGATCGGCTGGCGGATATTGCTCAGGTGCTTGGCGTGTCATTAGAAAGTTTGACTGGCCAGGAGCCTATTCCTGTTGTCAAAGAAGAAACGGTTGATTCCGAGCAGGACGACATCATCAAAATACCGAGATTCAATGCAACTGCCTCAATGGGCGCTGGGGACGTTGTTTATCCAGACGAGGATCAGGTGGTCGAACACCTTTCAATCAGGAAGAGTTGGTTGCGGCAGCACGTGTCCTGCACCTCTTTCAATAAGCTGGAAGTCATTACCGGCCGCGGTGATTCAATGGTTCCAACGTTTGAAAATGGAGACATCCTCCTGGTTGATACAGGCATTGAGAAGATCACCAGTGATGCCATTTACGCTCTTAACATCGGCGGGGAGCTATTCGTTAAACGTATTCAACGTAATATTGACGGCGGCCTCATTGTCATCTCCGACAATAAAGACTACGAAAAGATGTACATCCCAAAAGAGGAGCTTGATTCAGTCCGAGTGATTGGGAAAATCGTTTTTGCATGGACCGCTAGTAGGCTCTAATGAAAGAATTTGCGGTATTTGTAGTCGCTTTTTTCCCCGTTCTTATAATTCTTCTGTTTTGGGTTCTCCTTAATCTTTCGGCGGAGCATCAACGCAATCAGGGTACTTTAAACCAGATTACAGAAGAGAAAGAAAAATTAGAAAAGGAACGAAAAGAAAAAGCATCAACCCTAGCCGACTTAATCAAACTTCAAACTTCTTTTGAAAAGAACTTTTTAGACGGTCGGAAGTGGCTTGCAGATTTGATTGCCGAACATGAGGTGGCCAAGGATCAAGCCTTAGAGGAGTGTTTACGATACAAGTCGAGGCCTGCAATAACTGCAGCAAACGAAGTCTCCAGAATAAAGAAAGAAAAGAAGGCTCTTATAAAAGAGAATATCCTGCTTAAATCGGAACTGGAGACCATCAAAGAATACTTTCCTGTTGTTGAAGAGTACGAGCAGGAAATCCTGGAGGAAACTAACGGTTTTTTGCCCCTGGATCTGACAGATGATTCTGGAGTGGACAGAGTAAGAAGGTTCATGTCTCCTGAGGAGTACAAAAAGTTGCCGACATCGGAGCGTAACCAGCTTGCCCTTGACCGGTTCTTGAAACACACAAGTCAAAGTTATGTCGGCAAACTGTTTGAGCTCCAATTAGGCTGGGAATACGAACAGGCAAATTACCTCGTTGAATACACGGGTATCCAGGACAAGAAAAAGGATAAGGGGCGCGACTTAATCTGCAAGGAGTTTGCAGGTATGGGAGACACTCTCATAGTCCAGGCAAAATGCTGGGCGGCCAAGAAAACTATTTTTGAAAAGCACATCTTTCAACTGTTTGGAACAGTCTTTGAATACAAGCGCAAGCACCCAGGAGAAGTTGTCAGAGGTGTTTTTGTGACCACCACAAAATTAGACGACTTCGCCCGAGAATGCGCAAAAGAGTTGGGAATTGATGTCGAAGAGAATTACAAGCTGAGAAAAGACTTTCCCATGATTAAGTGCAACATCTCTTCTTCTGGTGAGAAGATCTATCACCTTCCCTTCGATCAGCAATATGACAAGGTAAAGATCGACAAGCAGGGAGAATTTCTGGCTCTGACCGTCAAGGAAGCCGAGGCCGCTGGCTTTAGGAGAGCAATGCGCTGGCACGGTAAGAACAACTAAATCTTTACTATTACTATTACTATCACTTTCCCTTATTGCAAGAAAAGCTACAGTCTTTGCTTGCAATTTTCTTTCAATTGGTTTACAGTTTGTACTTGTAACGAACAAGTAGCTCTTTAAAATGTTTCTTGCAGGTTCGTAATCAAGAAACACTGCTCCTAAACACCGAGTAAAGCGAAAGGTGCACGGAGCGACCAGGCGGCAATGAATTGCGCCTAAGTAATCTAAGCGAAAGCGAGGATGCGGCAGAGAGAATGCGAAAGTGAGACAGGTTAAAGTCCGCTCCGAGAGGAGCTACGCGGCTAGAAGTTAGTTTCCAAGTACGTATGTTGCATAGCGTGATCCAACCAGCTCCCTGTACGAATACTGAGAGAAAAACAACTATAGATAGTATTCGGCAAAGTAAGAGCGATCATTCACTAGTAGGGCCGTTCAAGCTAAGACAGTTCATAAATTAAAGCGCGTTTTAGGCTGAATCAGTTCAGTCTCCGTAACTAATGCGTTTTAATTTCTCAAAAAACAGTTGCTACATATCGTGGCATATCTTGGCATATCCTGGTTTAAGCCTGTTGTTCAGTAATTAGCATAGGTTAAAATCTAAAAACCATAGAGGAGGAAGTAATGGAGATTGATAGCTACACAGTGCCATCACGTTCTTCTGTCAGAAAAGCGGGTAAGACTTTAGTTAGCCCTACTGATACAGACGAGAAGGCAACCGCTCTTAGAGTTTTAAGCTCTTGGAGAACTGCACATGCTGTACCTATTAACACCCTTCAAGCATTTCTCAGAAAGAAGGTTAAGGATCTACACTTTTCTTCTCCTATCGTCGCCCAGAGATTGAAACGAACGCCTTCGATTATCAGTAAACTTGAGCGATTTCCTTCAATGGATCTCGATAGAATGCAAGACATCGGAGGAATTAGAGTAGTAGTAAATTCAATCCACGACATAAATAGACTTTACAGCGAACTAAATAGCAGTAAATTCAAGCATCAGCTTGTTTTGCCTCCGAATGATTACATCAAAGAGCCTAAACCTGATGGATATAGAAGCCTTCATCAAGTGGTGAAGTACCGGAATGTAAAACATCCTAAATTTAATGACTTGCGAATCGAATTACAGATAAGGACAAAATTACAACACTCCTGGGCAACGGCAGTTGAAACTCTCGGGATGTTAGAGAAGTGTTCGCTGAAGAGTGGCGAGGGGGATGAAAAAATAAAGAAATTCTTCAAAATTGCTAGTGCTCTTTTTTCAATACAAGAAGAGAGCCCTGTGATAGATGAGTTTAAAGGGAACTCTAAATCCGAGTTGATCTTTAAATTTAAAGAGTTGGAAGATGAACTTTCTGTGCTTAGAAAGCTAGAAGGAATTGCAGTCTCAACACGACACATTCAGACAACCAATCCAAATTTTTTGGGTTATCACGTCATCCAATTGTTTGCTAACCAAGGAAAGGTCCGATTGACTGCGTTTGACGATCCATCGGACGCAGAAAGTTTTTATTACGCAAAAGAACTGGAGACAAGAAATAATCTAGATACGGCTGTTGTTCTGATGTCCGCTGGAACTTTAAAAGACATTAAGAGAGCTTATCCGAACTACTTCTTGGACACAAAGGATTTTCTGAAAAATATCAAAAATATAACCAACTAAACACTAATCAACTTATTTCCAAGCTCGCTTCGGCGGGCTTTTTTGTTGCCCTCAACTTGTTCAAAAAATGTACAAGTTCAGACCATCTTCATAAGCTCCCCAGGCTTTTTACCAATAACTGTTGGTTCCAGTTTTTTGCGCTGAGGGGAGCTTATGAATGTGGTCTTTTTTACATATTTTAAGGAGAGAAAAATGGACCTGTTAGTAGATGAACAAAAACAGATTTTTGATGTTGCTGTTGAAGACATTTTGAAAGAGCGCGGTTCTGCAATTTGTCTCACTGATGCTCTCACGTATGCAGAGCGCGCTGTGGTGTCCGCCCTGCTCTCTGGAAAGAAAGAGATAACGCTTGATCTGGCTCACGTTGTTTCGACTGCTGAGGCCCAGAAGGAAGTCAAGTCGCTCTTTAAAGAGTATGCGTCGAATTTCATTTCTGATCTGGTGTGGCAAACGATTGACCGAGACATCTATCCAGATGTGAAAAGTTTCTAAGTTTCTCTCTCCTAGCCCTCGTTAGCGCGGTACTCCTTGATGCGCTTTCGGGGGCTTTTCTTTTGGAGGTTGTTATGAAGAAGTTTCTGACAATGAAAAATGCGGACGGAGATAACGTCTGCCTGTTGGTGCTCTCTGGCGTCATGCTGGCCGCCTCGGTGATTCTTCCCTTCTTTTTTGTGGAGTGGCTGTAATGACTTACACACCTCGAACATGCCCTGGCCCTGGTGACCTCTGGCGGCCGTCCTGGCAAGAAGAAAAACGCGAAGCAGAATATGAACGGCTCCTCGAGAAGTTCTTTGAAGAGTACATCCCTCGCTACTGCGACGAGCGGATCAACCAACTGGCCGAGAACGGTGAGGATGAACGACATCCTGAGATTGAACCCGTGTTTGATAAGTACCTCAGTGAGCAAGGGTGGCATTGATGCGCGGCACGCCAGAAAAAATCAAGGCCTACATGCAGGGCTACTACCAACGAAACAAAGAGCGCTGCCGAGAGCGAAACCATGAGAACTACATAAGGCGGAAGAACAAAAGGAAACCAACGCTACCGCAAACACCGTTCTCAGCTTTGTTTGATTTTTAAGGAGATTGAGTATGAGCAAGATTATGAACTACATGATGAATCTGGCTGAGGCTGGCCGATTTCAGTTTCGTGAACCTCCGGATCTGCCAGACGAGCTTGAGTACTACGGCTGTGGGATCACCTGGGGACAGGCGCGTGAAATGCTCGATAACGAGCCCTCTTCTTCCGAATGGACAGACGAGGAGCTGAACGACTTCGAGCGCCAGTGCGCTGAGCGGGAGCAAAAAAAGAACTTCATCCCGTTTGAATTAGATGAAGTTCCTTTTGAATTTTGAAGTTAGACCATATGAGCTTCAATCGTACATCCTTTCAACAACAACTGAAACTATGAATGATCTTGAGGGTTGCGGCAACAACCCTCTTTAAAAGGATAGCACAATGACATTCACATTTAAAAAAGCGGTTCGATCTGAATCTAAACTCCGCCTTGCCCTGGAAGGTATCAGCGGCTCTGGCAAAACTTATTCCGCTCTGCGCCTGGCTAAGGGCCTCGGCGGGAAAATCGCTGTTGTCGATACCGAACGCGGCAGCGCCTCTCTCTACTCTGGATTGCCTGGCATTCCTGAGTTTGATGTTCTTGAATTAACTGACAGTTTCAGCCCTGATGTGTACTGCGAAGCGATTCACGCAGCAGAAGAAGCTGGCTATAACGTCATCATCCTGGATTCCATCACGCCAGAATGGACGGGCAAAAACGGTTGCCTAGAGCTCGTTGACCTGCTCTCAAATGGCAACTCCATGGCGGGCTGGAAAAAGGTCACGCCTATGCACCGCAAGTTCTTGGACACGATTCTGAATAGCCGCGCTCACGTTATCGCAACAATGAGAAGTAAAGCGGGCGTGGCCCTGGTTGATGGCAAAGTAAAAAAGGTTCAGGACAAAACCGAGCAAAGAGACGGTATTGAGTTTGAGTTCACTGTGCTGCTCTCTATTGACCGAGATAGTCATAACGCAGTCGCAAGTAAAGACCGTACAGGATTGTTTAAAGATCCTGAAGTCATCACTGAGGAAACAGGGAAAAAGCTCCTGAGCTGGCTTAGTGGTGCAGCCACGATCTCTCCAGAGATTCAGGCTGAGGCAGAAAAGGCCGCGGCCCTGGGCGTTGAATCAATCAAAAACTTCATGGCCTCTCTGAAGGAAAAGAATCCTGAGCAACACGCTCTCTTCTCTGATTCTGAAAAACGTCGCCTCTATGCCATTGCACGGAAGGCCGATCTCGACACAACTCAACAAGGTGAATAAACATGCCTAGCGTCAATAAAGTCTTCATCCTGGGTGCTCTCGGACGTGATCCAGAAACCCGCTTTACCAACACTAACCTTCAGATCACTTCATTCTCTGTTGCCACTTCCACATTCCGCAAAGGTGAGGACGGTGAAAGAAAGGAAGAAACAGAGTGGCACCGTATTACATGCATTGGTCGCACTGCTGAGGTTGCCCAGACTTACTTGAGCAAGGGTTCAAAGGTTTTCATTGAAGGCCACCTTCGTACACGCAAGTGGGAGAACAAGGAAGGCAAAACTCAGTACAGCACCGAGATTGTGGCCGATAACTTGCAACTCCTCGACAAGAAGTCCGATAGACCTGGCCAGGTAAAACAGGCCGCCCCAGCCGAGGAGCCTTACACGGGCAACCCTGAAGACATTCCGTTCTAAACATTCTTTTACGTTAGAAGGCGCGGCTAAAAACTGCGCCTTTTCTTTTATATGAAACTTTATGAAATTCCTGAGGAATACCGCAAGGTTTTGGAAGGCGTCCAGGTTGATGAAGAAACAGGTGAAATCTTAGGCACTGATGCTCTGGTTGAATTTGCTGGAGACTTGAACGAGACAATCAAAAACACGGGCTTGTATCTGTTTGAACTCGACAGCGAAGCGCAGCAAATCGACGCCCAGATCAAGAGACTGAAGGCTCGTAAGGATGGCATGAAGCGGCGCGCTGATACTCTCAAAAATCTGATGCTGGACGCTATGACTTCGAGCGGCCTCAAGAAGGTTTCTGATCCGCTCGTCACTGTTTACCTGCGCAAGTCCACGGCCACCATTGTGGACGAGATGGACATCCTGCCGAAAGACTTGCTCAGAGTGAAAGTTGAAACAAGTCCTGATTTGATCGCTATCGGCAAGAAGTTGAAAGCTGGTGAGGTAGTCCCTGGGGCACATCTTGAGGAGCGACAGAATGTCAACATCAAATAAGGTTGAGTTTGTCTGGAAAGACCATGAGCTGTACGACATCAGATTCAATGCCGAGACAGTCTGCACGCTGTACAAAACAGATGAGGGCTACTGGACACTGCGCTCTGACAGCCCGCTCGATTCTGAGATTGAAACAATCCTCGTGCAGAGTCTTGTTACCGACTACTGGGAACTTCTGAGTGAGGCAAAGATCGCGATCCGCAGAGCGCTAAAATCATGCCGCTGACAATTAAATCAAACGATTCAACATGTCAACTAACAAGAAACCCCGCAAGAAGTACAAGCCGCGGCCAGTCAGATTGACTGGCTCTTTTTATTCTCAGACTGACATTACTGAGATTAAAAGCATCATCACTGACATGGGCCTGGTTGTGGAAGTCACTCTGCCACGTGGTGAGGCCACGCAGGATCACATGGTGCAGATTGAGGATCTGCTGAATTGGGGCGGGATGATGCTGTTTGATCGCTCCTGGAAAGGTCAAGAAAAGGAAGCAGCAGAGTTCACTAACCGACAGATCAAAGCTCTCTATGCCCTGGCCGCTATTGTTGACCGCAAGAAGTCAGGAAAAGCCTCAGGCTATGTGGGCACAGCTGAGGAGCTGGACACGATTCGGGAGGTGTGCTCGGAGATTGTGGCCCTGTTGAAGGAAGGCATGGACACTTCTCCAGAACGAACCGTTAAGGAGTTTTTGGCCGCTCGCCAGTTAGCTAGAGAAAAAATTAATGAGGGAGTTCGGGAGGTTTTCGAGCTACCTGGACGAGCACGAGCGATATTAAATCAAAGACATTTCAGACGCCCCTAATGGAGTGTTTTTTATGGAGGCGGTATGCCCAAAAATAATTATCCGCTGAAGCCGAACGGGACATTGATCTTTAAGTGTGCTGACAAGGATGTCTCCTTATCCGAGCTCCTTTACGTGCTCGGTCGTGAGCCAATTTTCGGAGACAAGAAACCGGCAGCAAACAAAGCCGGAACGAATCGTTTCTTTTTAGTTTTCTTTAAGGATGAATAACCATGGACAAAATCGTTCTCACTCGAGAAGAGTCAATGCTAGTCATGCGCCTGTTGAACTTCTTCCTGAGTAAAGCCAAGGACATGAACGTTCATAGCAACTCAGATGTTGCTCCCGCAAAAGCCCTGAAACAAAACATCTTCAACCAGTTCATGAAGCTCGACGAGCAGGAGGCCAAGAATGACACTGAATAAAGCGGTTGAGTTTTACTCCTGTTTGATCATGATCATGGACCATTACGGCTTTGACCATCAGGTGTACGAAAAATTGCCGGAAGAAGTCGATGAATTGCAGGAAGCGTTTGACGCCTACTTTGATAAACCGTCCCCGGAACATTGGCACCATGTCATTGAGGAATGCGCCGATGTCCACATCATGCTGGAACAGTTCCAGATGCTAATCACTCCGGAAGACAAAAAGGAGTTCGACAAGATTTGTATGGACAAACTGCATCGAGAAATTGGAAGAATTGAAGCATCAGAGGGACGAAAATGACAGATATTGACTATGACAAATTGTCCAGCATGGTGGCCGATAAACTCTCCAGTCAGATTGCTGAAAAGCTGATTCAGAAAACTACAAAACTCACGCTAAGCAAACCTGAGGTTGAGGTGAGAATTGGCTTTGCTCCTGGCTCTTCTGCCGCTCGTCAGATTATGAAGGACCCGAAGTTCCCAAAACCTGACGCCTTCTCAGAGAATGGGCGTGACCGTTGGTACACAAAAGATGTTGATGACTACATGGAAAGCAAAAGACACGCCCGAGCCAAGCTCGCTATTTCAGCCGCTTAGCAATTTCTTCAGCGCCCGCTCTGTAATATCTTTGGAGCATCTTTAAATCTTTGTGCCCCGTTTGTCTTGCAAGCGCCAACACGTCCAAGCGGGGCGCCCCTGTTTCTGGATCAGGGCTCGCGGCCCACGTCGCAAAAGTTGCGCGGCCGTCATGAAAATTCAGGCCCTCTTTAATCAGTCGGTTTTGAGAATCGTACTCAGGACCAAGACCGGCCCTATCCCGCACTTTTCGGAATAACGTATCTCTGTTGTGATCGTTAAGTCCGCCAAAAATCCGTGGTTCATACTCGAGCTCCATAACAAATTTAAGAATTTCCCGAGCTCTTGCAGACAAGGCCACGTCTCTTCTTGACAATGTTTTTGTAGCCTCAGCAGGTACATGAAGCACATTGTCGTCAATCCAAGAATATTCGATTTTTAATAATTCGCCCGCTCGCATTCCCGTTTGACAACTAAACAAGAATGCCGCCACGGCCAACTGCATTTTATTTTTTGGCACTGTGTGACCGTCCCAACCGCAAGCCAGCAAGAGTTTCTCTATATCCTCATCCGAGGCCACCCTCTCACGGTGCTCAGGCTCTCGAGGTTTCTCTACACCTCTGCATGGATTCACATCCGTGAGCTCGTTTTTAATAGCGTATTGGAAAACGTCCGAGAGAATCGTCAGCTCTCTATTCACGGTGGACGGTGAAATATTGCTGTCTCGATTTTTAGCGCGCTCCTGGAGCCGTCGTTCGATATAGTTCTCTATCGTCTTTTTTGTGATCGAGGATAGAGTGCGTGTCGCCAATTTGTCTCGTTGGAGTCTTCTCAGGCGGATTTCCTCTGTACGTTTAGAGCGTTTCTGGGAAGTAGCCTCAACAATGTATTCATCAATTAAGGCTGACAGTGTTATCTGAGAAGATCGTTCTGCACTACCCAGCTCGAGTTCTGCGTGAAAACGTTTCGCCTCAGCTCGAGTTTTAAATGTTCTGGAGAATCTTTGCTTTGTTCCGTCTAATTTCGTTTTGTAGCCGTACACTTCGTACGTGCCGCGTGTCGTTCGTCTAATTGCCGCCATATCTGCAACCGTTAAAAACCGTTAGAGAAACCGTTAAAAAACCGTTATTTAAAACGGAATATACCGAGATATGCCAAAACGAACAATAAAAAATCCCGTTAAACCTAGAGTTAACGGGATATGACAAGTAGGTCTGGTGCCCGGGACTGGACTCGAACCAGCACGCCCGTGAAGGCGCTAGCACCTGAAGCTAGTGCGTCTACCAATTTCGCCACCCGGGCAACAGAGAAATGAAATTTTACCTATAAGATTCGATTTTTGCAAACACCTATATAGACTCTATTTGTAATAAATTATTTCAAATGAGCTTCGATTTCAATTTATCGGTCCCGGAGAATGCGAAGGGCAAAAAGAAAACCTCGCGAATCTGCGAGGTCTCAGGAATAAATCTGGTGCCCGGGAATGGATTCGAACCAGCACGCCCGCGAAGAGTGCGTCTACCAATTTCGCCACCCGGGCACAGTAAGCCGCAAAACTATTTATCCTCAAGGCAAACGGTTTTCAAGGCCCTGTCACACCATCATTATTCGGGTTTTCTTTTTCCCTCTACTTTGGCTACCAGCTGTCCGAGGCGCATTGTGTCGTACTCTTCGAACGGCTGGTGAATCCAAGGATTATCTCCGAGATATTCGACATAGTAGTCAGGTTCAACCTGAGAGCAGCCTTTCCACCACAAAACAGCAGTGCGAACTTCGGTCACGCCCGGATAGTTGTTCTGAAGGTGCTCAACAACCTTCTTCAAAGTCAGTCCGGAATCGACCAAGTCGTCGACCAATAGCACTCTTCCTTTGAGAGAGTCAGGACGGCTGGAAGCAATGTACTTACCGATGTCCAAACTTCCCTGAATCGTGCCGGCAGCTTCTCTATAGGAGCTGGTCGACAAAATGTTCAGCGGCATATCGAAAATTCTAGAGAGGATGTCTCCGGGGCGAAGGCCGCCTCGAGCTAAGCAAAGCAAAGAATCAAACTTCCAGCCGCTGTCATAGACATTAAAAGCCAGAGTCTCAATAAGGCGGCGATATTCTTCCCAAGAAACGTGAAGATCTTTCATTCCTATTCCTAATTATTCAAACGGGTTATGAAGCAAAATTGTCTGAGCACGATCCGGGCCGGTAGAAACAACTGCGATCGGGCAGCCGGCAACTTCGGACAGACGAGTTAAATACTTCTGAGCGTTAACGGGCAAATCTTCCCACTTTGTAATACCAAAAGTCGGTTCTTTCCAGCCGGGGAAGTCTTCGTAAATGACTTTGCACTGAGCAACTTCTTCAGCGCCGACAGGCATGATGTCGATCCTTTCGCCCTTGTATTCGTAGCCGACGCCCAAACGAACGGTTTCAAAGCCATCCAAAACGTCGAGCTTCATCACAGCCAGACCGCTTAAGCCGTTCCATTCAACAGCGCGGCGAAGAGCAGCACCGTCGAACCAGCCGCAGCGGCGGGGACGACCGGTCACTGCACCGAATTCATTTCCTTTCTTAGCAATGGTTTTGCCGACTTCATCAAAGAGTTCGGTCGGGAAAGGACCTGAACCGACGCGTGTGCAGTAAGCCTTCGTGATACCAAGGATGTAATTGAGTTTCTGAGGGCCGACACCGGATCCGGGGCTGGCAAAGCCTGCAACGGTGTTGCTGGAAGTGACGAACGGATAAGTTCCGTGGTCGATGTCGAGCATGGTTCCCTGAGCTCCTTCGTACAGGAACTGTTCGCCTTCCTTCATCTTAGTGTTGAGAATGTGAGAAATGTCGCGAATCTTCGGAACAATTCTCGGAGCCATTGCCAGCGTATCTTCGATCATCTTTTCGACGTCGACAGGTTCGCTGTTGTAATAGTTCGCCAGCAGGAAGTTGATGAGCTTGCAGTTTTCACGAACTTTTTCTGCAAAGACTTTCGGTTCTGCCAAGTCTCTGACATGGACAGCGCGGCGAGCGATCTTGTCTTCGTAGGCCGGCCCGATGCCACGGCCGGTCGTACCGATTTTCTTATCGCCTAAGGCGTTTTCACGAGCGTGGTCGAGCGCGATGTGGTACGGGAGAACCAGCGGACACTGACCGGAGACAAAAATACGATCTTCGGCATCCATTCCGTGAGCCTTCAGGTCGTCGATTTCCTTCAGCATTGCTTCGGGGCTAACAACTGCACCGTTACCGATGTAGCACTTGACGTGAGGATGCATAACACCGGAGGGGATCAAACGAAGAACCGTTTTCTGGCCGTTGATCACGAGTGTGTGGCCTGCATTGTGGCCGCCGTTGAAACGGACAACGCCTTGTACACTTTCGGTGAGCCAGTCAACGATCTTGCCTTTGCCTTCGTCGCCCCACTGAGCGCCGACAACGACTACATTTTTACTCATTTCATCCTCTTAAAAAATTAACGGTTCGACGTACGGGCCGCTACCGTCCAAACACCATTGATACAAACTAATTCTTCATCCAAGCGGAAAGATTCTTCCAGCGAAGCAACATTGTCTTCAGGCAGTTTTTCAATCACGATGTCGCCGTTTTCGCGAAGTTCACGAATGCGGGACTGCAGGGCGGCATCGTCCAGCCTGTTGGGCGCCAAGATCGCATAAGGACGCTTTGTGTCCATCACGGCGATAATCTCGCGCAGGTATAACGTAAAACCGACCGCGGGACGTTTGCGTCCGAAACGCTCACCGATATCATCGTAACGACCGCCGCGCAGAATCGGCTGATAACGGCCGGGAATATTGACGCTGAAAGTCACGCCGGTGTGATAGTTGTAACCGGCAACGTCAGCGAAATCATAGCTGACGATATCTGCGCCGGATTCACGACCGAGTCTGCGGACGCTTTCCAGAATTTCCGGAATTTCCGGATAATCGGAAAATTCTTCGATAACTTGATTGAGAACGTCTTCCGAACCGAAGAGCATCGTCAGGCGAATTAAATCATCAACGGTTTTCTCTTTAAGAACACCTCTGAGCTCCTCAAGTGCAGAGCGGTCCTTATGACTCAAAGCAAAGAGAATTTGGTCCTGAACAACTTCACTTGCAGGATCACTGTCCAGAATTGCCTTGACCACACCGGTGTGGCCTAAATCTAAGAAAATATTTTCAAGACCGAATTGACGCAGAGACTCAATTCCCAAACAGATCACTTCACGTTCGCTTTCCACACTGGAAGAGCCGAACATTTCAACACCGGCCAAGTACGGCTGGCGCGAAGCAAGAGGATGCAGAGGACGTGCATGGAGAACGCTTCCAACATAGCAGAGGCGGGATACACCCGAACGATTGAGAATGTGAGCATCGATTCGAGCAACCTGCGGCGTCATATCGGCGCGGATGCCCATCGTCTTTCCAGTTACCTGGTCGACGATTTTAAAAGTTCTGAGATCCAGATCTCCGCCCGTTCCTGTCAGAAGAGAGTCAACGTACTCCACCAGAGGAGGACGGACGACTTCAAAACCGTGGCTTGTCACCAGTTTTAGGAAAGAACTTCTAAGATGCTCTATGGCCCTCGCCTCTCGTGGAAGCATATCCGCGATATTTTCAGGTAGCAGCCATACTGACATAAAGATCCTTTCTAAAAAAGCAATGAACCGGCCCAAACGAGCACCAGCCCTAAGACTACACTTTCTAACCCGATATAACGGATTTTCTCGCTAGGAAATCGTGAGATAAATCTCACGGCGCGCTTCCATAAATCAGGAGCCAACATAGGTAAAAGGCCTTCAAGTACAAAGCAGAAACCCAGTACGTACAAGAAGGCCTTCATGATTTAGATCGCAAAAAATTTATGGTTGTTTATTGGCTTGAGCTTCACCGCGGGAATTCTTGAGATAGTCGAAGAATTCGCTGCTCGGATCCACCACCATCATGTCCTGAGGTTTATTGAAGGACTGGCGATAAGCATCCAGTGAACGGTAGAACTTCGCAAACTCCGGATCTTTGCTAAATGCTTTGGCGTAAAGTTCGTTAGCTTGAGCGTCGCCGGAACCTTTAATGTTCTGAGCGTCACGATAAGCTTCGGCCAAAACAACGGTTCTTTGACGATCGGCGTCAGCCTTGATCTTTTCGGCTTCAGCAGCACCCTTGGAGCGTTCTTCGCTGGCAACGCGCTTACGTTCGGCTTCCATGCGGCGATAGACAGACTCAGAAATTTCCGGTGTGAAATCAACTCGCTTGAGTCGGACGTCAACAACTTCAATACCTAAGTCGGAAACGCGCTTCTGGAGCGCTTCAGAGATTTCTGCCATTGCGCGTGCTCTGTCGCTGGACGTGATGTCGTTTACCGTGCGGCGGTTTACAACCTGGTTGAGCACGTCACGAAGCAGCGCAGACATACGGTCGTCCGCAGCGCGCTCGCTGCCCTGGAAGGAAACCCAGTAGCGGCGCGGATCATTGATACGCCACTTGACATAGGAATCAATCATCAGGTTCTTCTTCTCGCTGGTTTGAACCAAGTCCGCTGCGGGCGTGTCGATTGTGAGAATACGTTTGTCCAAATAGACAACATTCTGAAGCGGTGACGGCAGTTTGACATGCAGACCCGGTGTAGAAACAACGCTCTTTAATTCACCGAGCATGAAGACTAAGGCGTACTCACGCTCGTTGACCGTGTAAAGGCAGGTTCTCGCGAGCAAGGCGCCAAAAAGAATAACAATAACTAAGGAAAGTAATTTTTTCATCTTTCTGTCCTTATCTCAAAGTGCGGGATAAAAGACGGGAAGTAGGCTGACTCGCGTCCGGTGTTAAAGGCGGCTGATCTCCGCCGGGCAGATTATGCGTCTGCTGGGCAGATGAAGCAGGAACGTTCGGCTGCACAGGTGCGGCCGCAGCTGCAGGCGCCGGTGCCGGAGCAGCTCGTTTAGCCAACTGATCCAACGGCAGGTACAACAGGTTATTGGAAGACTTATTGTCAACCATTACCTTGGTCGTGTTGTTGAAGATCTGCTGCATGGTGTCCACGTACATACGGTCGCGGGTCACCTTCGGAGCTTTCTCATACTGTGCGTAGACCTGATTGAAGCGGTTTGCGTCACCTTCGGCTTGAGAGACAACACGAGACTTGTAAGCTTCAGCCTCCTGACGAAGTCGTTCTGCCAGACCGCGGGCCTTAGGCACAACATCGTTGGCGTAAGCCTCTCCTTCATTAATCTGGCGTTCTCGGTCCTGACCGGCCTTAACGGCATCATTGAAAGCGGCCTGAACTTGTTCAGGCGGCTGAGCATTCTGAATGGCGACGGACAGAACCTGAATACCTGAGTGGTAGCGGTCCAGCATTTCCTGCATCAGCTTTTTAACTTCTTCTGCAATTTCCTGCTTGGACTCGAACAAAACGCTGTCCATCTTCTTGCGGCCGACCACTTCGCGCATGGCGGACTCGGCAGTCTGAACAACTGCACCCATCGGATCGCGGGTGCGGAACAAGAACTCTTCAGCGCCGTTGCCCTGCTTAATTCGATACTGAACATTGAACATCACGTCAACAATGTTCTCGTCGTCGGTCAGCATGAGCGCTTCTTTAAGACGCTGTGTACCGCCTCTCAAACCGATTTCAGCCTTACGGACGGAAGAAACGTCGACCAAAGCAACGTCCTGAATCGGATAAGGCAGGTGCCAGCGGAAACCGGCGTTGGTACTTTCGGTGTAGCGGCCGAAAGTCGTCACGACGCCGTTCTGACCTTCCGGAACAATGTAGAAACCGGAAGCGAGCCAAGCGGCCAAAGCGATAACAATGGCGGAAACAGCCATTCCGCCGGAGAATGAAGACGGAACTTTAAACTGCGGGAAAGAGTTTCCGCCGCCGTTTCCATTGCCGCCGCCATTGCCGAACGAATTCTGCTGATTTTTGAATTCGTGGTCTTTGCGCAACGGGGGTTCGTCGAAGTCGTAGTCTTCGTTTTTCTGATTTTGTGTCTGAGAAGAAGCTGACGGCTCTTCTTTCTGAGCATTGCGATTTTGATTGCCTTTGGTGCCCAACATCGAGTTCAGACGATCGTTGAACTGTTTCCAAAGCTCTTCTAAATCTCCGTCATTGTTGTTCTGAGCAAAGCGTCCGGGCATTTCGTTTTTGCTCGGTTCAGCTTTTCTCGGTTCTTCATCAGTCTCTTTGGGAGGCTCTTTGATTTCGTTTTCTTTCTGGGAGGAATCATCCTCCGAGCCTTTTCGGCCCCAATGGGGGTCATTAAGCGA
>OODF01000165.1_pt1 | contig 56409 bp, 35 predicted proteins | sample 1671431 | NCBI WGS metagenome assembly OODF01 (sample SAMN06348156, study PRJEB24527) | human gut metagenome | biome: human gut; feature: ankylosing spondylitis patient; material: feces | host: Homo sapiens | place: China | collected 2015-10 | reverse complement strand
TCCTTTTTAATAAATCGCTCCCACTCGGCAAAGCCAAGCGGGCTTGCCTCTGCGCCCGCTTACTCGCGATTTTCTCCACCCACCGGCGTACAGCCCTCCTTACAATCTGTTTCAGTTCCATGTGCTTCGGTTTTACGGCAAAGTTAGGGGGCCGCACGGCGGAGGTTGCACATTTGTGCGCGTTTCCGCTCGTTTGCGCACATTTCTGCACATTAGTGCACGTTTCTGCGCTCTCCGTGTCGTCCTTCCTCAAAGAAACCGGATAGCCGTCGGACTCGATACTCCCCATGCCTTTTCTCCTCCTCCATACTTTTTCGGAAAATACCTTTCATCTTTCAGGATACACTGTAACTACCTCAATACAAATCGGATACACCCTGAACTTTCAACCTGTAGTCTTTCAGCCCATGTCAGCTACGAGCTGAGCCGAATGCCGCTTTCCGTTTGGCGCACATCCGAAAATCGTTCGGCTTAGATCGAAAAATCGTTCGGCTTAGATTGATTTTTGATTTGGCGCACAACGGTAGCAGTCCGTCACCTGAAGGACGGCTGAAAGATGGCACTTCCATCCTTCAGGATACTAATATGCTTAAAGCAAGATATTTACAGCGTATCCTGAAAGATGAAAGGCTTTTTTCTAAAATTTCCGGAGAGGAAAAGACAAAAAAACAGCCGGATTATTGTCCGGAAACACTTTATTCTGTATATTTGCTTACAAATAACAAATTACATAAACTTAAATCTCAGGGAACATGAGTAAATTAGTAATTAATTCTTTCGAAGATTTTGAAAAATATGTAGGGCAGCCTTTGGGCGAATCGGAATATTTGCAGGTGGATCAAGAACGTATCAACCTCTTTGCCGATGCCACTTTGGATTATCAATGGATTCACACGGATGTGGAGCGTGCCCAAAAGGAAAGCCCGTTCAAGAGCACCATCGTACACGGCTATCTGACCCTCTCCCTCCTACCCTACTTATGGAACCAAATCATTGAGGTGAACAATCTGAAGATGATGATTAATTACGGTATCGACAAGATGAAATTCGGCCAAGCCGTCCTCAGCGGACAAAGCGTGCGTTTGAGTACAAAACTCCAGTCTTTAGCCAATCTGCGCGGTGCCGTCAAGGCCGAAATCAGATTCACGATGGACATCAAAGAAACCGGAAAAAAAGCATTGGAGGGTACGGCTATCTTCATTTATTATTTCAACTGATACGACAAAGATAGCCAGACGCTTTTTAGCGGATACATTACCGGCACACATTCTAAAAACTGCGGCACTCGTCTTTTTAAATAGACTACCGCAGTTTTTTTATTTCCTTTGTTGCAAAAACGCTTCCCTTGCGTCTTCTTTATAAAAACATAGCCCTCGCATGAACAAAGAAACCTTCAAACAGACCTATTTACCGTTGTCTGCCTCCATGTATCGCACCGCCTACCGGATATTGGGAAATCCGGAAGACGCAGAAGACATGGTGCAGGAAGCCTATATGAAATTATGGAAACAACGGGATACACTGGACGGAATCCTTGATGCCAGGGCGTACGCCGTAACAAGCGTCAAGAACCTGTGTCTCGACACCATACGGAAACGACACCTCTCATACGAAAACTACGAAAAAACAGAACGTACCATAGCTGCGGCATCCACTCCTTATTCAGAGACCATCCACTCGGAAGAAGCCGCACTGCTGCACCGATATATTGATAGTTTGGAAGAGCCCCAACACACAGTCATCGTCATGAGGGACATTGGCGGATACAGTTTTGAAGAAATTGCAGCCGCCGTACAGTTGAAAGAAGCCCACATCCGGATGATACTCTCCCGCGCCCGTCGAAAATTACGAGAACTATATATAAAAACAAAGAACCACCATGAACAGAAAAAATACAGTTGATTACCAGGAACTCTTGAAGCGGTATTACGAAGGAAAAACCACTTTGGAAGAAGAGAACCTGCTCCGGACCCACTTCCTTTCCCATACGGAAGAGAGCCATGCCGACGCTACCCTCTTCCGCATCTTGGCGGAAGAAAGCCAAGCCCTCCCGCCTGACGGAATGGAACAACGTCTGGAAGCTTGGATAGACCGGCAATCTGTCGTCCCCTCCCGTAAAAGGCGCTTTCTTTTTTGGGGACCAGTGGCCGTGGCAGCCGCCTTGCTTTGCTACGTGGGTATCACGCATGTCCTGCAACAGCATAACGGACTCACTCCCCAAGAAACCCTCATTGCCAAAAAAGCACTGGGAAGTACGCTCAAATGTATAGAAACGGGCGAACAAAGCGTCCTGCGCATCCACGAAAGATTAAAATACATCAAAAGAGACATCCATAAGAATATTCACGAACTTAAAGACATTGCCTTATGAAAAGACGACTTATAGTACTATTGGCCGGACTGGCATACATCATGCCGGCCGTAGCCCAACAAACGCTTTTCGACCGTTATGCCGAAAAGCAAGGAGTGACTTACGTCAACATAAACGGCGAAATCATCAAAACCTTATTGCCAGACATGTCGAACATATCCATTAAGGAAATCAACATACTGGACATAGACAACCGAGAACTCCTCCAGTCCATCGACAGAGACTTGCAGCAATGCATCAAGGACGAAAAGTACAAACAACTCATCAAAACGGTAGACTCCGATGAAAAGGTCTGTATCTTAAAGAAAGAAAAATCCTCTGACAGCCCAAGCGCATTTCTAATCACCGTCCAAAGCAAAGATGACACGCAGTTGATTTGGATTATAGGAAACATGCGGAAAGAAGAACTGGAAAAACTATTAAAAAACCTCTAAAAAACAAATATCATGAAACATTTCATCCTTATCCTTGCATGCCTTTGCGCCATGTCGTGCAGCAGGCAGACCACCGGAATAGACGCATTCGTCAACCAATACGACCAAGCATCCGTACGTATGCCGGGCATACTCATGCCTTTGGTGAAAAAGAAACTCCACAAGGCGGGCATCAACGTGAGAAGCATAAAAGTACTCACGCCCGAGAAACTGCAAAACGACTCTGCTCTTCTCAAACGTTACCTCGCTGATTTGGAAATGTTGGACTTTAAGGACTATTCCAAAATGGTAGAAGTAAAGGAGGACGATGAACACATCCGGGTATTTTTCAAAAAAGACAAGGAAGTCATTCGCCAAATCGTAGTCGTCATTCGTTCCACGGAAGACTCGGAAGAAGACGGCATACTCGTACTCCTCAAAGGTGAATTCAATATAAAAGACATACATAAAATCATCAAACACGACGCCTTTAAATAGGGGACGTTCCTTCTCCCCACCCATCCGTTTACCCCAAACGGCAAAGGTTTGTGCCCGATTCGCCACTTTCCTCTGCCGTTTTTATCGCTTAAAAGATTTCCATTAAGACAGCATGCCGAAAAAATATCCCGAAATTGTTGCCATCACAATGACAAGACCCACGTAAACGACTGTCTTTTTTGTTCCCAACACGCCCCGAATGACGAGCATGTTGGGCAGGGACAGGGAAGGTCCCGCAAGCAGCAAGGCCAATGCCGGACCTTCGCCCATTCCCGAAGCCAACAAACCTTGAACAATCGGTACTTCCGTAAGCGTGGCAAAATACATGAATGCACCGACGAAGCTGGCGAGGAAGTTGGAAAGAATCGAATTGCCCCCGACCGCCCACTCAATCCAACTGTTCGGAATGATTCCGGCAATGGCTGTGCCATCGTGCGTGGATCCCAACAGGAAGCCCGCTACCACCACACCGATTGCCAAAAGCGGCAATATCTGTTTGGCAAATCCCCATGAGGACAAAGCCCACTCCCGATTTTCATCACTCCGAGTATCGGTAAGCAAAATGAGCGATAACGCCGCTATTGCCACAATCATAGGAACGGGCGGAACTAATTTCGCATTGGCAATAAAGAGGTTTGAGAGGATTGCGGCCATTCCCGTCAAGACCGCCGCCAATAGGACTTTCCATACGGGAAGCTTGAGAACGCCAACTAATGCCCCACACAGAAGTATGCCCAATCCGCCCGTGATGTACCATTTGTAACTGAACAAGTAGAACCACAATCCTTTGTCGGAAGCAGCAGGTGCACCCCAGTTGGCGAAAACAAGGATAAGCACCAGTGTAAAGAAGTGGAATGCGGTCTGCCACACCGGGCGTTTCTCCGCCGGTAGTACAATATTCATCTGTTCCTCTTTCTTGGCTTTCTCTTCTTTGCGGAAGATGAAGGACATGGCAAGCCCGATGATTACGGAAAAACTTACCGCACCGACAACACGTGCAATTCCCATTTCAATACCCAAGATGCGTGCTGTCAGAATGATAGACAAGATACTGATAGCCGGACCGGAATACAGGAATGCGATGGCCGGCCCCAATCCGGCTCCGCGTTTGTATATGCCGGTGAACAACGGCAGGATGGTGCACGAACATACAGCCAAAATACTTCCCGAAACGGCGGCAGCCGTGTAGGATAACCATTTCTTTGCGTTTGCTCCGAAATACTTGATAACGGAACCTTGACTGACAAAGACTGCAATTACTCCGGCTATAAAGAAAGCGGGCAATAGGCATAGGATGACATGTTCCCGGGCATACCATTGAGACAGGTCGAGTGTCGCACCAATGGCTGTAAGAAACCGCTCGTTTCCAAGTGGCATAAAGAATATGGCTACGAAAACAACCACAATCCAACCTAATATTTTCAATTCTTTTTGCATGTCCATTGCGACAGGAGTTTACAGCCCTAATATTTTCTTCACTTCATTTTCCGTGGGAACGTGTCCTTTCAGCTTTACCTCCCCATCGATGACCACTGCGGGAGTAGCCATGATATTATAATTCAGCAATTCCATGATGTCCTCCACCTTGATGAGGGTAGCATCAAGCCCCTGTTCTTTCACTACTTTTTCAATGACAGCGTAGGTCGCCTTGCATTTGGCGCAACCTACTCCTAAAACTTTAATTTCCATAAATACGATAGTTGAAGTTTGAATTATTTTATTCGTTATATCACGAACATTGACCATAAAAAAATTACAGATACACGGTTATGGCATAATACCCACCGATGGCTATAAACAACCCGCCGACGATGAAGTTCAACCACACCCGAACGGTCTGCATCTTCCCGTAGAAACCGCTTATGTGCTGTACGCTGAATGCCAGTATCCATGCAACGATTAAAACCGGGAGCGCCGTTGCCACCGCAAACAATACGGGCAGCAGATAGCCTGCCGGTGATGTGGCGGACATGGGAATTAACATGCCAAAATAGAAAATACCGCTTGTCGGGCAAAATGCCATCGCAAACAACATACCGAGCCATAAAGCACCCCAGTTGCCATGCTTCGCCAGTCCTTCTCTGTTTCCCTTAAATCCGAACTGAGGCAGATTGAGATTGTTTCCGAACAACATAAACAATCCGATGACCAATAAAACCGGAGGCAACAACATTTCCCCATATTTCCCTATTACCTTTTGAATGCCAAACAAGCTCGCCCCCTCTTCGAGAACCATAATCAACACGCATCCCAATGCCGTATAAGCGACAATGCGCCCAAGCGTATATAGCAAACCTTTCCTGAAAACGGTTTTCCGGTCTTCCACCTCTTTCCCTATATAACCGATAGCAGCGATATTCGTAGCCAACGGACAAGGAGAAATGGCAGTCAGCAATCCCAACAGAAAAGCAATCAAAGCCGGTGCCGTGCTATTGTCTAATAATGATTGCAGCCATTCCATGACTTTCCGAATTAGTCGAGCAATCCGTTTATTTTCTCTGTCAGGCCTTGTTTGAATGTATCGGGAGCTGTACGGGCATTGGCAAAGGCATACTTCGTCAAGTCCTCCGCACTCTCTTTACCGCTTTGGTAACGGACAAGAAAGAGTGAAGACCACGTCACCTCGTACTTGTCTGCGATTGCCTCGTTTTCTTCTTTTGAGATATCAATAGTCTTGAAAACGAGTGCCCCGTTCTTTAATTGTGCCTCAAATTGTGCCTCTACTGCTTCTTTAGCGTTTTTCTCTATCGCCATACAAGTGGCACACCGTTGCTTACCATGAAAATAGAGAACTTCCACACGGTCTTGTTTCTCACTCTGTGCTGTTTGCTGCTCTGTGCCACTACTGTTTTTCGCTGTATTGTTTCCACAGGCTGTCATACCAAACACTAAAGCCAACGTTAAAACGATTTTATTCATACAAGTTATTTTTAATTGGTTATAAGACATGTTTGTATTTCGTAGAATTACGAACAATAAGGATAAAAAAAGTGCCACTTTTTACAGTAACTTTCTTTTTTTGCAGGCACATTGTCCGAAGAACTTGGCAAAAAGTTCATGGGCTATATTCCAGTTTTCCCGATTGATGCAATACTTTACTTTAGGAGGTTCTATCTCCCCCTGTATCAGTCCGGCATCTTTCAACTCTTTCAAGTGCTGTGACACCGTTGCTTTGGCTATCGGGAGTTCCTCATGGATGTCCCCGAAGAAACAGCACTCTTGTTTTGCCAGAAATTCAAGTATGGCAATCCTTGCAGGGTGTCCCATCGCCTTGGCGAAACGGGCTATTTGTTCCTGCGCCAGTGTATAGTTCTTATCCTTCATGCTTTACTACAGCCTTAATGTTCGCAAAGATACGAACAATTCCATTTTTCGCAAAAAAACCGATGAAAAATATTCTTCTTTCATCAGTTTTTATCTTATCAATCCTTCAACTTCTCTTTGGATTGCCTTTGACTAAGCCTCTTTCATTTTGATATCTTCTAACTTCCACGCAGGATTTCCGTCAGGATGGGACGCGCCCCACTTACGAAACATTCCACTGCAATCACCATCAGGATCAACCCCATCAGACGCATCATCACATTATTTCCTGTCTCACCGATGAACTTCACTAAAACCCCTGCCCAACGTAAAAGAACGAACGTAATCAGATAAACCAAAATAATGGCTACTATCACCGCCGTCTTCATCTCAAAGGAATAGGCTTCCTGCATCAGCACGATAGCATTGGCTATTGCCCCCGGCCCGCATAACAAAGGAATTCCCAAAGGAGCCACGGATACATCGTTGGCATACTCCTTGATTTCTTCCTTCCGCAAGTTCATCGGAGTGTACTTGGCTTGCAACATGTCGAAACCGATACGAAAAATAATAATTCCACCCACAATGCGGAAACCGTTGGTGGAAATACCAAAAAACTTGAATAAGAACTGACCTGCCAATACAAACAGCAACAATGCACAACAAGCCACCAAAGTGGCGCGTATGGCCACTGCACGCCGTTCTTTCTCATCCAAAGACTGTGTCATCGTCAAAAACACCGGCATCGTACTCAAAGGACTGGTGATGGTAAACAACGAAGTGAAACACAACAACGCAAAAGGAATTACCGTATCCATCATACTCATATTATTTAACGGTTAAAACAGAATCCATCCCGCCAACCCGCAAAAGCAAATCAACTTGATAGGATTCATCTTATACACCAGACTGCCGATAAAAGCAAAGGCAAAAAGGAAAATACTGATATAGAACTGCCACGGATTGTCCGGTGTACTGAAATTCTCAGGTGTGAGCAACAGCAAGGCTGCCGCCGCCAACAGCCCGACCACAGCCGGACGCAAACCCTGGAACACATGTTCCACCACAGGATGGTTCTTGAACTTCATCAGGAACTTACTGATAAGCAACATCAGGATAAACGACGGAAGCACCACGGCAAAAGTTGCCGTCACACTACCCAATACCGCCCAACCATGCCCGTAACCGGCATTGACCACACTGGTATAGCCCACATACGTAGCCGAATTGATGCCTATCGGCCCCGGTGTCATCTGGCTGATAGCCACGATATCCGTAAACTGCCCGCTCGTCAACCAATGATAACGGTTGACCACTTCCCCTTGAATCAAGGAAATCATGGCATAGCCTCCCCCAAAACCGAACAAGCCGATTTTGAAGAAGCTATAGAAAAGCTTTATATATAACCACCACATATCTTTATCATTTACTTTCCGACGGTTTGACATAACGGCCGTACAGGTAACCTCCCAAACCGGCCATTATAATAATGTATATAGGAGAAACACCCAACAGCCAAATCAACAAGGCACTCACCACCGGTATCCACACATTGGTCATCCCGATTTTGGCACTCTTCCCCATTTTAAACGTAGGGGCGGCTATCAGTGCCACCACTGCCGGACGGATACCCTTGAAAATGCTCTGCACGGTCTCATTATCCCGAAACTGTTGGAAAAACAAGGCTATGCCGAGAATAATCAAGAAAGAGGGCAAGATGGTACCCAAAGCACAAACCACGCTACCGGGTACGCCTTTCAGCTTATAGCCGATAAAAATGCTCATGTTAACCGCAAAAATCCCGGGGCAACTTTGGGCTATGGCCATCAAGTCCAGAAAGTCTTCACGGCTCACCCATCTGTTTTTGTCCACCACATCCGCTTCAATCAACGGTATCATGGCATATCCCCCGCCTATGGTAAACAAACCTATGCGGAAAAACGTACGGAAACTGTTCCAATAAATATTCATATTCCAACTCTTACACGGGATGCACAGACAGCACACGGGGCTGCGCCATGACATAGGCACAGCCCCTTTGCATGCCGTCCGGACATGATTATTTCTTATGAGCCTCCACCCACTTACGGGCATTGACAAAAGCTTCCATCCAAGGCGTGACCTCATCCGCACGGCGGTCTGCCGGATACCAGGCGTTCTGCCACGGGAAGATGGCACGCTCCAAGTGGGGCATCATGGCCAAATGACGCCCGTCGGCACTGCATATACCGGCCACACTGTAATCCGACCCGTTCGGATTACCGGGATACTCATCATAGCTGTATTTGGCAATCACATTATACTTATCTTCAGGATAAGGCAACGAGAACTTGCCTTCGCCATGAGCTACCCAGATGCCCAACTTGTTCCCGCTCAGCGAACCGAACATCACGCTCCGGTTCATCGGGATGGTCAACCCTACGAACTCCGATTCAAACTTATGAGAGTCATTGTGCAACATGTGCGCCTTCTTCGTAAATTCCGGATTAATCAAATCCAGTTCCACCATCAACTGGCAACCGTTGCAAATACCCAAAGACAGCGTGTCTTCACGGGCATAGAAATTGTCGAGTGCCGCCTTGGCCTTCGGATTATACAAGAAAGCACCGGCCCAACCTTTGGCAGAACCCAACACATCCGAATTGGAGAACCCGCCACAGAAGACAATCATATTGATATCTTCCAACGTCTCCCGTCCGCTTATCAGGTCGGTCATCATGACATCCTTCACGTCGAATCCCGCCAAATAGAGCGAATAAGCCATTTCGCGCTCACCGTTCGTTCCCTTTTCACGGATAATGGCGGCCTTGATGCCCGACGGGGTACGACGGTCAGGGTTCAACCCGTACTGCGCCAACTTGCCCGTGAAATCCTTATTAAACACCATTTCGAGCGGCTGCATCTTATAATTCTCAAAACGAGCCTTGGCGCGTCCGTTCATACTCTGCTTCCGGTCGAGCAAGTAGGAAGTGCTATACCATACGTCACGCAGATAATCTATGCCGAACTGGTACTCCGCACCGTCCTTTGTCACTTGAATAAGGCGTTCGTCCGTAGGATGTCCCAACTTGAGATAACCCACACCGGCATCTTCCATGATTTTCTTGAATTCCGCCTTATGTTTGTCGGCAATTTGCACCACCACACCCGGATTCTCAGCCAAGAGAATCTTCACGATGTCATGACGTCCGAATTTGTCCAAAGAGATTTCCATACCGCCTTCCATATTCGCGAAACACATTTCAAGCAAAGTGGTAATCAAACCTCCGGCCGAAATGTCATGACCGGCCAAAACCAAGCCTTTGTTTACCAACGTCTGCACGGCATTGAAAGCATCACGGAAATATTCAGGATTCTTGCAGGTCGGCACGTCCGAACCCACCTTATTTAAAGATTGGGCAAAAGCCGAACCACCCAAACGCAAATCGTCGAAGCTGAAATCGATATGATAGAAAGTGGTCTTTTCCTTATTGACCATCACCGGCGAAACTACCTTTTTCACGTCGCTTACCTCACCACCGGCACTCACGATGACCGTACCCGGCGAGATGATTTTCTCGCCGCCGGGATACTGCTGGCTCATGGACAAGGAATCTTTTCCGGTAGGCACGTTGATTTCCAAAGCACAACAGAAATCGGACAAAGCCTGTACACCTTGGTACAAACGGGCATCTTCGCCTTCCTGAGAGCGGCACGGCCACATCCAGTTGGCAGAGAGAGACACGCTGTCCAACCCTTCGGCCAGCGGTGCCCATACGATATTAGTCAACGATTCGGCCACCGAAAGCACGGAACCTGCGGCCGGATCGGCCAAACCGGCTTGGGGCGCATGCCCGATAGCGGTAGCGATACCGGCCTTTCCACGGTAATCCAAAGCCACGACACCGCAGTCGCTCAACGGCAACTGGATTTCACCTTGGCATTGCTGTCGCGCCACTTTGCCCGTCACGGAACGGTCTACTTTATTGGTCAGCCAATCCTTACAAGCCACGGCCTCCAAACGCAACACACGAGCCACGTATTCATTCAACTTAGCTTCATCATACGTCACGTCCTCATACTTACGCTCCACCGTATTGTCGCGCATGTACGTCTTAGGACTGTGACCGAACATCTGCGACACATCCAAATCAAACGGACGCACGCCATCGGCCTGCTGGAAAGCAAAGTGCGCGTCGCCGGTCGTTTCACCGACCACGTACATCGGTGCACGCTCGCGTTCGGCTATCTTACGCACGTGTTCGATATGTTCTTCCTGAATCAACAATCCCATGCGTTCCTGCGATTCGTTGGCTATGATTTCCTTAGAAGACAAAGTCTTGTCACCAATCGGCAATTTGGACATATCTATCAATCCACCGCACTCCTCCACCAACTCGGAAAGACAGTTCACATGTCCGGCCGAACCGTGGTCGTGTATGGAAACCACCGGATTCACGTCCTCTTCGCACAATGCACGCACCAAATTGTTGGCACGCTTCTGCATCTCGGGATTCGCACGCTGCACGGCATTCAGTTCGATGCCGGAAGAATAGCGTCCCGTATCCACCGACGAAACAGAACCGCCGCCCAAACCGATACGGTAGTTGTCACCGCCGACCACTACGACCTTGTTGCCTTTCTGCGGCGTTCCTTTCAAACAGTCGCGCTTTGTGCCGTATCCCACGCCTCCGGCCAACATAATCACCTTGTCATAACCGTAACGTTCGCCGTTCTCCTGATGTTCAAATGTCAGTACGGAACCGGTAATCAGCGGTTGCCCGAACTTGTTACCGAAGTCGGAAGCCCCGTTCGATGCCTTGATCAAAATCTGTTCCGGAGTCTGGTATAACCAACGGCGTACCGGCAGGATGTCCTCCCAATCACGACCCTCATCTGTACGCGGATAAGAGGTCATGTAGACCGCCGTCCCGGCTATCGGCCATGAACCGACACCTCCGCCCATACGGTCGCGTATCTCACCGCCCGTTCCCGTGGAAGCTCCATTGAAAGGTTCCACCGTGGTCGGGAAGTTGTGTGTCTCCGCCTTGATGGAAATCACAGACTCGATATCCTTGATCACAAAATAGTCGGACGTGGAATGGTCTTTCGGCGCAAACTGTTCCACCACCGGCCCTTGTGCAAAAGCCACGTTGTCCTTGTATGCCGAAATAATTTTATGCGGATTTTCCTGTGTAGTTTTCTTAATCATCTGGAACAAAGAAGACTCCATTTCCTTCCCGTCGATGATGAACGTACCGCCGAAAATCTTATGACGGCAATGCTCGGAATTGATTTGTGCGAAACCGAACACCTCCGAATCCGTCAGCTTACGCCCCAACTGGCCTTCCACCTGATGCAGGTATTCGATTTCCTCTGGCGAAAGAGCCAATCCTTCCTGTTCGTTATATTCTTCCAGATTCTCTATATACACGATGGGAGCCGGTTGGATATCAACCGTAAAAATATCCTGGTCCAAACCCTTATACATACGTTGCAGCATCGGATCGTGCCCGGCATGTTCATCTTCCACTGGGAAATACTCTTCTATACGAGAAATACCGCTGAGGCTCATGTTTTGAGTAATCTCAACGGCATTCGTACTCCACGGAGTAATCATCTCACGACGCGGACCTACGAAACAACCTTTCAGTCCGTCTTCGGTTTCCACGGTGGCACCACCGTAAAGCCAACATAATTTTTCGATTTCCTCCGCATTGAGACGATGGTCCGCCTCTGTAGCGATGACGCTCCCGCCGGGAGTTCTAAAAAATGAAATAGACATAACTACTATTTGTAACAGATTAGAATAAATACTTGTGCTGCAAAGTTAAGCAAAAAAGCCCGATTGCACGTCCTGACATCTTAGAAAAGTAATCTTGATAATATAAAATAAGGAATCTCTGCCTATAAAAATAAAACTTCTTCCAAAATATTTCATGAAATATACTTATATTATGTTTATTTTAAATATCTTTGTGGTCGATTAAGCTAAACAAATGGTCAAAAAGACGTATTGGCATTATTTAGATTCAGAAATAACTTCAAAACATTATTAATTATGAACAAACGAAGACTCATCAAGGCATCGTTATGGACAACCGCCTTATCTCCGTTCTTCTTCGCATCTTGCGTGGATGACAGTTATGACCTCACCAAGGACATTGACATGACTATCACCGTGGGCGGAGACCTCAGCATTCCGGGTAGCGGAACGGAAGAATTCACGTTGGAAGAAATTATGGATTTGGAAGACAACAGTGTCGTAAAAGCTGACGCACAAGGGAATTATGCCCTGAACAAAGCCGATACCACAGAAACCGACGTGGAAATAGACCCCGTACATATCAACGCCCCGGCAAGTAACCCGACGACGACAACACTGTACTTCAACACACCGGCAGCCACAAGCGAAGAAGTGGAGGCCCAAGTAAACGATGTGACCACGGACTTCCTTTTCTCGAAAGACGACGTAACAACGGACATCGTGTCGCTCACTTCCACCGATGTGGATTTCACGGCCTATCTGACCCTTAGTTTCAGCCAGACAAGCCAAAACGTGGAGGTCATCACCCTGAAAAAGGGATTCTCCATAGAAATGGAATTGGAAGGCCAGACACAACCCAACGGTTTCGTTTTTGAATTGGACAATACGGGAAATTATGGTATCAAAGAAGGAGAAGACCAGACCATAGAATTCCTGCAGGATCAAGAAATCCGCAAAGGTATGACACTGAAAATTCCTGTATATTTCAAGCGCATCCAAAATTTCCCCGACGGCCAAGGAATATACGAACCGGGACATTTCAAACTGCAAACGCATGTCATAGCTAACGGTACGGCCACAACCCCCGGAGTTCCGGCCGGAAACATCCAAGTAGACCTGATTACCGACACGGAAGTGCCCGACATCACGTTGCAGAGTGTAACGGGTATCGTTGACCCGAAAATTGACATCAACGTAGACCCGATCACCGTAGAAGGTGTACCTGATTTCTTGAAGGATGACGTAAACTTAGACCTGACGAACCCGTACATCAAACTGAGGCTTGAGAACGGAAGCCCGGCTGACGTAAATTTGAAGGCACGCATGACATGGACCAAAGACGGTGTCTTCAACGAAGGTTTCCAAATCGGTACGGACTTGGGCAGTACACCTACGGACCAAACCATCACACTTGCAGGAAGTGCAACTTCGGAATATTATCTCTCACGTATCAATATGGAGAATTTGCCCGCAGGCGCCAAGAATATTGTATTAGGTGACAACCTGTATGAACTGATACGCACCATTCCTGATGAAATCAAACTTACGGACGTAGAAGCCAAGGCACTGCAACACGACACGGAAGTGGAACTCGGCAACGATGGTGCCTATTACGAAGTAAACACCATTTACGAACTGAATGCCCCGCTGCAATTCGGAAACGAACTGAACATAGTTTATAAAGATACCATTAACGATTGGGGCGGTGACCTGGAAGACATCACCATCAAAAAAGCCATCGTAGAAATGGATGCCTTGAACGGTATTCCACTCAACTTCAAGCTTAATGCACAAGCCATAGACCGGAACGGCAACGTATATCCCAACGTAACGGTTAATCCGGTCAAAAACACGATTGCCCCGGGTCTGAAACTGACAGGCGAAAATGGTGAAACAGCTACCGAGAGTCCCATACAATTGGAGATCGTATGCGAAAGCGGAGACATGAAAGACCTTGACGGACTGATTGTCAATTTCACGGCCGACATGGAAGGTGTCAACCAAAATGCCACGCTGAACAAAGGCATGACCCTGAAGCTTTCCAATATCCGCATCCGCATCAAAGACGGAGTAACGGTAGACTTGAACTAATATCTCATTTTTATAACGGAATAAAATTATGAAAAGAAGAAATAAAATCGCAGCAGCCCTGCTTTTTGCGGTGTCCTTACCCACGGTATCTACTTTGGCACAAAACAGTTTGCGTTCGGCCTATTTCCTTGAAGGCTACACCTACCGCCACCAGATGAACCCGGCATTCGCCAATGAACGTAACTACATAAGTATGCCCCTCATCCCATTAGGTAATTTCAACGTAGGCCTACAATCCACTGTCGGAGTGAAGGATTTCATCCATAAACTCCCCGACGGAAGCCTCACCACGTTCCTCAACGACCACGTGGATGCCGGAGAGTTCTTAGATGGATTGAAAAACCGCAACCGCCTGAACTTAGACCTCGATATGACCATTCTGTCTTTCGGTTTCCATAAATGGGGAGGATTCAACACATTCGACCTTTCCGTAAAGAGCGGTACGCGTATGAACCTTCCCAAGGATTTATTCGAATTCGCTAAGGTAGGCATGGCTAATGGGAACAGCGAATATACTCTCGAAGACATGGGTATCAATTCTAACAACTATGCGGAAATCGCTTTCGGACACTCACGTAAAATCATGGACAAACTGACAGTGGGAGCCAAAGTAAAATTCCTTTTGGGCATATATAACGCAGACTTCCACGTCAACGACATGAAACTGACCTTGACCGATGACAAATGGGCCGTGTCTGGAAATGGTGAATTTTCTTCCGCCGGCATCGTGGACATTCCGACCAAAACTAAACTCAAGGATGTAGTAGACGAGAACACGGGAGCCGTAGTAGGACAGAAAGAGGAAGAAGAACTCGACTTTGACAACATCGAAACGGGCAACGCCATCGGTGGTTTCGGCATGGCATTCGACTTCGGTGCCACATACCAATTACGCGAAGATTTGGAATTGTCCATGGCCGTACTCGACTTAGGATGGATAAGTTACAAGAATGCCACACAGGCTACCATGGCCGCCGAGCCTTGGGAGTTCGACGGTTTCCATGACATTCCGTTCGATTCGGACAAAGCGGCTCCGGGTATGTCTATCGAAGACCAAATAGACAATCTGACAGATGATTTGGAAGACTTGTTCCAAATGAAGGCGCAAGGTACAAAAAAGCATACGCGTGCTTTGGGAGCCACACTGAACATAGGTGCACTTTACACTTTCCCTTACTACGACAAACTGAAATTCGGCTTCTTGGAATCCACCCGTATCAATGGACGTTATTCTTGGTCTGAAGGCCGTTTCTCAGCCAATGTGGCCCCGGTAAAATGCTTCGATGCCTCCATCAGCTACGCCATTTCATCTTTCGGTTCATCTTTCGGATGGGTAGCCAACTACCATGGAAAAGGTTTCAGCCTCTTCTTGGGTAGCAACCACCAGTTCTTCAAGGTGACTCCGCAATTCATTCCGGTAGGAAATGCCAATATGAACATCAGCATCGGTATTAATTTCCCGTTTGGAGACATCAAGTCCTTGTAACTTCCGATAAAAATCCTTTATAAAAGCCTGCCCGTGCCTTTCGTTACCAGTACGGGCAGGCTTTCTTCTCTTCTCCGCAACCTCAAGAGCCAAGTTCTGGACAACAGTCCCACAAACAATACTATTCAAAAGATATATTCCTCAACTCTTCCCGCTTTGTTTCCTCAGGCCTCATTTGGAGTAACCGAAGCAATTCACCGCTACTTACAGCGGTCTTAGGATTGAAATCACCGGACGCCATATAATCCAACATACTGCAATACAACTGACGTACTTCAGGTTTGTCGTCCACCTCCTCAAGATTCGACATGCACACTAGCAATTTCCCTTTCCCTACCGCCAGTTCGAATATCAGCCCCAACTTATGGTTCCGCTCGATATTGTCGATAACCTGTACTATGGGACGGTAGCCTTTCGGAAAATAGTCCAGAATCAAGGGATAACTCTGCTTCACAATAGGGAACCATTGCCAATTCGTATGGAAATCCGTAGGAAAGGAACGGAACAACGGATGGCTAGGGTCGGTCAGTAGCCCCATCGTCCCTGGAGAGACCGGTTTCCGGTTGTTGCGGCTGATGGTCTCGAACATCCTGTAATTCCAATAGTCGGTCTGGAACAACCCGCCTACCGTTTGGGAGGCATAGCAATCCCGTTCGGGAAACCATAATACCTTCCCGCCGTTTTCCAATGCCGAAAGCACGTGGCCGTCCAACCGTTTGGCCACCGTGATGCCCGGATGGCTTTCTTTCGTGCTCCGGTCCTCGGGATAGAACCAAAGCGGATAAGTATTTTTATAGTCCGTACCTTCTATGGCCAATTCCAGATTCAACCTCCTCGCCTTGCCGGTCACAGGAATTGGTTGCCGGATATCTCCGACCTCCAGCAATCCCCGTCCGGAAGAAACTATGGGGCATATGCCCTTCCCGATAACGTGTCCTTGTTCGTCCCTCAACGTCCATGCCAGTCCGGTTCCCTGCAAAGAACGTGCGGCGTAATGGGCAACCTTCACCCGGGCAGTCAACGTCTCTCCCTCCGTCCAACAGAATTTTTCCGTCAGCAGCAAGGGAACCACTTCGTTGCAGAATCCCTTCCAACGCTCAGGCGAAACCAGTCCCTTGCTGTCCATAAAAGCATCCAAGATACCGACATAAGCTGAACCCTGCCCCGGATAATCCTGCAAATCCAACAACTGGAAGCCGGCCAGTCCTTCCGTGCGCAAGTCCATTTCGATGTCGGCCTTATAAAGCTCTGCTGCCCACCGCCCAGAAGCGAGAAAGAAATCTTCCGCCTGTTCTGACATCCCGGCACGGGCCAACCTGTCCCTGAAGACTTCCATATTATAAGGGTACAAGACACCCGTGTACTTGGCCATCTCGCGATAATCGGGATATACCTGAAACTGTCCCGTCTCATGGCTCACCACTGGAACATCCGCCCGCGCCACAGCTCTGGAAAAGTCCATCACCGTATTGGGATAGGTATGGTTGAGATATCCTCCGTCGTATGCATCGGCAAATGAAAACGAGCCACGGACATGCGTGTCGAGGCTCTGCGGCTTTTCACCTCCGATACGGCACGTCACCAAATAGTCCTCACCCGGAAGCTGCCCTTTGAAACCCAAGTAATTATTGGAACCGTAAGCATACAAATGCCGGCGGTCTGCCTGCCGAAAAGTATCGACCAAAGATTGCATGACTTCAAAATCTCCGGACAGTTCATTGCCCAACGCGAACATGACGAAAGAAGCATGATGGCCGTATTCCTGCTGAATGCGTAAACCCTCTTCGCGCAGATACGAAATCAAACGGGTGTTGTCCTTCCCCATCCATCCCCAGAACGGCAGTTCGGCCTGCAAATATATTCCTTCGATGTCGGCGGCTTCAAAGCAGGCTTCGGGCGGACACCAGGAATGAAAACGATAGTGGTTGATACCATAGGATTTGGCCACCCGGAAATAATGCCGCCACGTCTCCACATCCATGGCCGTATGTCCTGTCAAAGGAAACACACAGGCGTCATGTTTTCCGCGCAGGAAAGTGGTCATACCGTTAATCGCGAAATGCTTTCCCTCTGCACGGAAGTCCCGCAAACCGAAATCGACGGATAGCCGGTCATACCCGGGCAGTTCGACCTCCAACCGATACAGCGCAGGGTCGTACTCGCTCCACAACAAAGCTTCTTCGCCCAACGGGAAATCGAAGTCGTACTCTGCCTGCCCTTTTCTCAAACCGAATTTAAGCGGACGGGCGCGATGCGCCTTCTCCGTATTCCATGCCGTAGCGCGCACTTCCAACCGCATGCGGTTCCGAATGTCTTCGGGCGAAGCCAACCTCACTTTCAGCCGGACCGACTTTTTCTCCGCATCGGGATAAACCTGCACACCGGCCAAATGCAACGGTTCTTTCGCTTCCAGGAAAATATCACCGATGATACCGTTCCAATTCGTTTGTGTGGATTCCGTATAGGCATGTGAAGACCCGAGCAATTCCGGCGGCACGGACTCGCCATTGTCCACCCTGACGGCTATTTCATGCCGGCCGGACGTGAGAAAACGGCTGAGGTCGTACACTTGGCGCACGGAAATGCCGTCCCGGCTTCCGGCTTCCTTGCCGTCCACCCACACGCGAGTGGGCTTCGTGCGTTCCAAAGTCAGTGTCACGACTTTATTTTTCCAACTTTCCGGTATGTCCACCACTTTCTTATACCAAGCCCTGCCCACATAAGCGTGCAACCGTGTGAGATAAGTGGTTTCGTCCGTCCTTGTGGGCCGGAATCCTTTTCGATTCGTGTCTGTCGTACCCGGAAGCATCACTTCCTCAGCAAACGGTGCTGTGGCAAAACCGCTTTCTTCCCCTTTTCCCCTGACATCCAACTTGAATGCCCATTTGCCTTGCAAGTCCATCCGTTGGCGTTGGGGAAACATCGCGCACGAAAAAAGCACGGCCCATACCCATGCACACATCCTTTTCTTCATCATGTCTTTTTAATGGTTTAGGTTTATCGTAAGGCAAAGGTAAGAAAATCCAAATTGTCCAGTTATATCCCACCCTGCACTTTTTACCGAAAACTCGGGATGTCGGATACGTAATCCTTAGGTAAGGCTTCCGAAGTCAGCTCTACCCACACAGGTTCATCCCATCCTTCCACGTCGAAGCGTAAACGGATTGTCCCTACCTTCCGGGTAGACTGCACAATGGCCATGGCACGCCCGAAATACGTCTTGTCTTCATGGGAAGTGAAAGGAGTCTTACGCCGCAAGTCACTGCTGATGAATCCCACTAAACGGCCCTCGCCCTCAATGGAGGCTTTCACCCGGCGGTCTGCATGCTGCACGAGTGTTCCGTCTTGGTCCAACAACTCCACCTGCACATAACTCAAATCTTGCCCGTCGGCCATCAATTTTCCACGGTCGGCTATGGCTTTCAACCTCACGGCATCACCTGCCGTACGTATTTCATGCACAGCCACCGTATCCGTCCCGTTAATGCCTTTAGCCACAAGCGTCCCACGCCGGTAAGGCAGGCACCACGTTATCGTATGGTTCGGGTAATCCGCCGTCCGGCGTACGCCCATCTCGTTGCCGTTGTGGAACAGAGCCACACGCTCGCAGTTGGTCGTGGTGTTTACTTCGATGACCAAACCCTCGTAAGCGCGGGGGAAATTCCATATCGCCGCCATGTTCGGCCATTGCCAAAGGTCACGCCCGTGGTCGATGTCGAGCGCATTGTCTCGTACGGCGATACGCACCATCGGTTCGTCGTTCCACATCGCCCGATGGAAAGCCGCACGCGGCTTTTCCACCATGCAAATGTCGAAAAGTCCCGTAGGCCAACCGTGGCTCGGCCAACCGGCTTCACCGATGTAGTCCGTACCGGTCCAAAGGAAACCGCCCGCGATAAAATCGTTCTCGGCAATGATATTCCAGGGATTGTTCGTGTCGTAACTACGGATATTCCCTTCCGCCCCGCAGTAATAAGGCAACTCCTCCGTCACTAAAAAGCGACGCTCGGGAAATTTCTTATGGTCGGAAAGCATACGTGCCTCCAGATAATTGTAGCCCACGACATCGGTCACTCCAGAAAACTTCTCGTTATGGCGGTTCTGTGCCGCAAGGCAAACCTGCCGCGACGGTTCGAACCCGTGCACGAAGTCCTGCAACATAGCCGCCCGTCGGCATCCCGTATCCGACCCGTCCCATGCTTCCTGCAATTCATTGCCGATGCTCCATAATACGACACAGGGATGGTTGCGATCGCGCACCAGCATGTTCTTCAAGTCCTCCTGCCACCACGCATCGAAATACTGCGCATAATAGCCGGACTTCCACTTGTCGAACGCCTCGTCGATAACCACAAACCCCATGCGGTCGCAAAGGTCGAGAAACTCCGGCGAGGGTTGGTTGTGGCTGCACCGGATGGCATTCACTCCGTACTCCTTGCAAATCTCCAATTTGCGTTCCATGGAACGCAAAGGCAGTGCCGTCCCCAAAGAGGCATCGTCTTGGTGCAAACAGAAACCTTTCAGCTTCAACGGCTTCCCGTTAAGCAGGAAACCACGGTCGGGAGTGAACTCGCACGTACGCACGCCGAATACCGTTTCGTAGGTATCGACCAGTTTGCGCCCGTCATATACTGCAGTATGCAAAGTATAAAGATAAGGATGTTCCGTGTCCCACAACTGCGGACGGGGGATTTTGAGCGTATGCTCTGTGTCAGCCGTCTGCCCGGCAGCCACTTGCAAGGGTTGTTTACCGGATTGCACCACTGTACGTCCCTCTCCGTCCGTAATCTGTTGGCAGACGGACAAAGTCTTGGTACGCTCCGCCTCGTTCGCAACCGACGTACGGACACGAACCTCCGCCCGTTCCGCCGTCACCACCGGAGTCGTGACGTAAGTCCCGTAGGAAGCCACATGAACTTTGGCTGTTTTCACCAACCAGGCATGGCGGTAAATCCCCGCACCGGTGTACCAACGTGCCACACTGTCGTGTTCCAATGGATTGTTCACCCGGACTGCCAACACGTTTTCAGCTCCATAAATTAAATAAGGTGTAAGATTGTACTCCTGATAACAGAAACCGTAGGGACGGAATCCCAAATGATGCCCGTTCACATACACGTCGCTACGGCTGTATATGCCGTCAAACAGCACGGCGATACGCCTTCCTTTGTCCTCTTTGTCCACCCGAAACGTCTTCCGGTACCAACCGATGCCGCCAGGCAAATGCCCGTTGCCTCCGCTCAATTTCGGATCGAAATCCTGCGAGATGCTCCAGTCGTGCGGCAACTGCACGTCTTGCCATCCGGCTTCCGATACTTGCATACCCGCGTTTGCCCGGTCGTCGGCATTCAGGATGAACTTCCAATCGAAATCAAAATTCTCTTTTTCCCTCACACGGTCGTGGGCTGCGGCCATGAATGGCCAAACCACCGCTAACGCCAGTATCCACCGGCTCCATAATCTCTTCTTCATCATACGTTTTCAAGTTTTTCATGATTCTCGCAGCAAAGTTAGGAAAATCCCAAGCAAGGGGCTTTATCGCATGTTACCAATCTTTGCCCTGAAAAAGCTTTTTCAAGGTCTATGTTACATACGCAAAAATATATGTTATACAAAAGAAAAGGATGTTACTTGTACGAAAGTATCCGCTATTGGAGCGAAAATGCGACAGGCTGAAAATACGTAACTTTGCTTGTCATCAAGAAAAACAGATGAACCATGGGACTTACCCTGCAAACTTTAAAACCAAAAACACATGAAAAGAACGATTACCCTCTTGTATGCAACGGCCCTCACGGGATGCATACCGCTTTGCGCACAGCGTACGGCCAACGTAAACCTCGACTCCGAAACGAGATACCAAAAAATAGACGGATTCGGAGGCTGCGGAATGAACGGACAATGGGCTGACGTCTACACCCAAGAACAAGTGGACCGGTTGTGGGGACCGGGCGGAATGGGCTACAACATCATGCGTATCCGTATCAACCCCGACGAAAGTAACTGGAAGAGTTACGTGAACGCTGTCAAATGGGCCAAGGCACACGGTGCCATCGTTTTTGCCAGCCCGTGGACACCTCCCTTCCGTTTCAAGGTCGGTGCCGAACAGACGTGGGGAGAATCCTCTAACCACGGCCATATCAATACGGACAGCATCGACTCATACGCCCGATGGTTGGAACGCTACCGCCAGTTCATGGAAGACCAGGGAGCGGCCATAGACATCCTATCCGTCCAAAACGAAAGCGACTACGACCCGGAAGGATACGAAGGCTGCCTCTACACCGTCGACGAAATGACCCGCATGGTAACCGCCCTGCACCAACACCTTTCCCCGGAATGCAAGGTCATGGCACCGGAATGCTTCGGATGGGACAGCCACAAATACAACCGGGAATTGGTAAAATCGGCGGCCATGCGCAACAGCATCGACATCTGGGGTAACCATATCTACGGTGTCAATGACATGACCTACGTGGACTACGTGCGCAACCTGACGAAGCGCCCCATGTGGATGACTGAATATATATTCGATGAAGACAAGGTGGGCACATGGGAAAGTGCCTGCGATTTCCAGGAACAGATAGACAGTTGCATGCGGGCCGGTTTCAGTGCCTATGTTTACTACAATATGATAAACCACATGTTCGGCGACGGGAAAGGAGGCGGTAACGCTTCGGAATTAAGTACTTTCGCCTACGTGCTAGGGCATTATGCCCGATATGCAACCGGAATGACGCGCATCAAATCCTCATTCTCCGACAAAGGAAAAACTCCGGTCAACGGTTCGGCATACGTCAGTGAGAACGGCGACACCCTCAGTCTGTTCGTCCTCAACCGCTCTTCCGAACCAGTAAAGTTGAAAGCAAACCTCCCGTTTGAAAGCCGGCAGGTATACGCCGTTCTGACGAACACCACGCGCAACCGCTTCGTGCAAGACGTAAGCACACAATATGCGGGAACGGCCTCACCGGAAATCGACCTACTCGGAAACGCTTTCTATACCCTGCAATTTATCCGGACGGAAGCAGAGACACCCGAACCGAGTGAACCTACCGTCATGGAAGCCTACAAGAAAACAACCGAGGTGAACCCGCTCAACCCCTACCGTTTCTGTGCCGACCCGACATCCGTCGAATATGAAGGGCGCCTCTATGTGTACGGAACGAACGACCAACAGGAATTCGACGCGACAGGAGGCCTGACCTCCAACACTTACGGAAAGATCCGTTCCTTGGTCATGATGTCTACGGAGGATTTGGTCAACTGGACTTACCACGGCACCATAGATATGACGACCGTCTGCGGGCAATGGCTGAACGCTTCGTGGGCACCTTCAATCGTCTCCCGTGAAGAAGCCGACGGGAAAACCCATTTCTATCTATATTTCTCCAATAGCGGAGGAGGCGTAGGCGTCATTACCTCCACTTCTCCTCTGGGGCCATGGACCGACCCGCTCGGCAAAAACCTCATTTCCGGCAGCACACCCGGACTCGGCCTTTGCAGTACACCTTTCGACCCGGGTGTCGTCATCGACAACGACGGTACGGGGTGGTTGGCCTTCGGCGGCGGAAACCCGAACGCGGAAGGAACGGAACTCATGCCGGGCAATGCCCGTATCGTACGCCTCGGTAAGGACATGATTTCGCTTGACAGTGACATCATGCCGATTCCTGCGCCTTATCATTTCGAAGCCAACGAACTGAACGTGATGGGCGGAAAACTGGTCTATTCCTATTGTACCAGTTGGCGCGAACGTACGAACTGGCCTTCATACGGCGGTATCTCTGAAGCTCCTTCGGCATGCAGTATATGTTACATGACGACCGACACGCCCCTTGCCCCGGACAGTTGGACCTACAAAGGAGAATACTTCGCCAACCCCGGCACATTCGGCTACCCGTACGGTAACAACCATTCACACCTGCAAAAATTCAGTAATGCTTATTACCTTCTTTACCACACGCAAGGATTGGAACAACAAATGGCCATCAACGGAGGTTACCGTAGCATAGCCATGAACAGATGTACCGTAGTGGAACGCTCGCAACGCATCAATGCCGTGACGGCTTCTCCGACCGGCGTTATGCAACTCACGGCCAAACGTGTAAACCCGTTCATCCTCCAACAAGCGGAAAATTTGTGCACGGCAGCCGGAGTGGGTGCCGAAAGCTACGGGAAAACGGACAATACCCGTATCAGTATCCCACAATCCGGAGGTTGGACCATGGTAAAAGGTGTCATGTTCGGCACAGAGGGCATCAAAAAGTTCACGGCAAACCTGCAAGGGGAAGGCACGTTGGAAATCCGTCTGGACGACATAGAAGCCGAACCCGTGGCTACCCTCGACTTCTCCACACCGGAGGCCACAGAAGTATCCGTCGACTGTCCCACACCTATTACCGGATCGCATGACGTGTATTTCCTTTTCACGGAAACACGAGGCGAAGTGAAGTTCGACACATGGCAGTTTGCCGGGAAAGGTTCCGATGCCATCACAAATACCGAAATGGAAGACAGAACTCCCGTACGGTATGAATATTACCACCCCAACGGTATGCGTCTTACAGAACAACCCGCCACAGGCATGTATATCCGTAAGACGTATTACAGTGACGGAAGCGTGAAAACCGACAAGAAACTCTCCGAACATTAAAAAAGGAATGCAGATGCAAAAATAGCGGGTGCGTTTGTAACGCACCCGCTATTTTTACAACCCAAAAACCGAAAACGGTATCTGGAAACAAGTTTCTTATTTACTCCCCATTACCACAAAAGAACGGGAGAATACCACCTTGTAAGTCTTGACCAGTCCCTGATAGTCGAACGTCACCACGGCTGTCTCTGCATCCGGACGAGCCTGCTTGACTTCCACTTTCACGTCCTTATTATCGGAAGATGCCGACACCTTAGGCAGACGGGCAGTCTCGGAAGGAAGCACGTATACCACTTCATACGTCCCGTAACCGGTTATGCCATTGGCATTGGTGGAACGTACCGGAGTCTTAGGCAATTCAATAGCCTTCCCGTCCACCGATATGCTGACAGAAGGTACGACCGGACGGGCTATCTTCTTCCCGACCGAACTGAATCCCAACCCTGTCAAGTCGAAAAGTTCCTCTCCACTGCCTCCTTCTGCCACCAAATAAATAGCATGCTTCCGACCCAGTCCGTCCACATGGGCCGAGACATCCACAGTAAACTGTGTGACTTCCTGCGCCGAACCGGCTGGTACCTGGATTTCTCCTATCTTCTTGCCTTTCCACGTAGCGTTGTCCCAAGGACCATCCATCCATACGTTTACTTTGAAAGCTTTGGACGTTCTTGGGATCAGGAAAAGATTGAAAGCCGTCTGGTTTCCTTTCTTCGTCCCCTCAAAGGCTTTCAAACCCAACTGGTCCTTTTTCAAACCTCCGAAACCAAAATATTTATATCCGATGATATTTCCGTTTTTCACACCGACAATCGGGGCATGGTTGTCCCAAATGTCCCAAGCATCTTGCTGAAGACGTATATCCGACAAGTAACAGGCGATACCGGCAGAATAGTATTGGTAAGGGTCAAGCCCGAAAATGTGGAAACCTTCCGACGTGACTTCCGCCCCTTTGTATTCGTTACCTTGTTTGTCCTTGGCCGTCCACACATGGTTCTTGGCATACGGGTCGTAAGCCCGGATGGAGACTTTGCCCCCTTTGGCTACCGGCTTTTCATCCCATTCCACCTGAATCGGGGCAACCATGGCCTGACGCGCAAAACCGAATCCGCGCGGCGGACGGTGGTAGAACACGTACCATTGTCCGTTAATTTGCTCAATACTCCCATGCGTATTGTGCCCGGCATTGGTGGTCTGCAAACGTGAACCGTCTTCGTTCAGCACCGGAGCACGGGAATCCACCAAGACCCCACCGCTCTTCCAAGGTCCCAACGGGCTATCCCCATAAGCATAACGCAAAGTGGAATTGGAATTTCCTATGCCGTAATCAGGGCCGGAATATCCGCTATATATCGTCACATATTTGTTTCCCACCTTACGAATGGAAGAAGCCTCGAAGAAGTTGAAAGCCTTGGGATCCTGCCCTTCAAAAAGGCAAGGATATTCAGTACCTTCCGGATCACGGACACCTCCCTGCGGAGTACCGGCAGGCATGAAATACGGAATCACCTCCGTACCCGGCCGCACGGAATACATCGTATTCGGGTCAAGCTGTGCTGCCGACGAACGTTGGAAGCCCCAATAACCGTATGCACGAAAGCCGATTTCGTAGTCGGGGTCTTTCGGGTCGGTGATTTGCTCAACATAAATAGACGGGTCGAAACCCAAGATGCTGCCCGGTAAAGTCTTGGTGCCGTCGGCATTCAAATTTATAGGTTTGAAAGGCCCGTCGGGACGGTCGCTCTTAGTCACCATCGCTTCCCGATTACGCCCACGGCTGTGCGGATACAGGTAGTATTCTTTCTTTCCATCCCGGCGGCGTACTTCCACCAAGTCAGGCGCATACATCACGTCCCACTGTCCTTCAATGGGATAAGTAAAGATAGGGCCTTCGTCACGCCAACTGGACAAATCCTCTACCGGTGCCGACCACATCCGGATGTCCGGCCCGCAATAACTGTTCATCCGCAAATCGTGGGAACCAATGATGTAAGCGCGGTATTTCCCGGGATTATCCGGATCTTCAAACACGCGCGGCTCACCATCGGGCAAATGTTCCCACAACGGCAAATAAGGGTTTCCCGCCCCATGAAACACATACTCCTGTGCATCCGGTTGCCCGAACGCATCCACACCTACGGTCAAAGAACAGCATGCAGCAGCACACCACAATGCCACCCAATGGCCTCTTCCCAAAATCATTTTCTTTTTTTCCATTGATTTTATCTTGTTTAATATCTGGAAAGAAAACGGCTAAACATTCTGTTTAGTACCGTTTCTTTCCAGAAAAATTCATCGTTTCAATATCTTATCCACCTTGACTGTGCCATCCGACAGGTAACTGCGGCGAATGATTACTCCTGTCATGCTATCGCCCGGAAGTATCCTACGGCCAGACAAGTCGAAGAACTCTTCGCGCTCCACCGTTGCCGTAGTTTCCTCGGCCGAGTAAATTCCGTTCTCCACACCCTCGTCATACGTAATTCCCTCGAACGATATGTCATCTATGAGGAAATTACCTTGGGATGCGGCCAAGCCCCATACATATTGTGTGGCACCCTGTTGGAATTCACCACCTTCATCCGTGGTGGAAGTCCCTAGATGCCAAGTTTCCCCGTCGGTAGAGTACTCTATTTTCAAAGTGACCTTGGAAGAACCCGAAACCGAAGCACGGTACCAAATACTTTTGCCCAAAGCCGCCTGCAAGGATACACTCGCGCTGTTGAACATGTTCAATTGCTTGGAAGACGTGGACTTGTAAATGCGGAAGTCGGTAACCGTACCGTGGTTGTACACATTCATATAATAACCGGCCATGATACCCGGAGTATAACCTTGGTTGGCGTTCCCTATCGTGAGCGTATCACCGCGAAGAACCACTCCGTTCTTGTAATCGCCCGATGAAGTCACGACCTGCCGCCACGTCACGCTGTAATCCGTACTTTTGCGTGTAAACCGCTCCAAATCCAACACTCCGGTGCCGTTCGCACTCGGTGCCGTGTAGACCCGTAACATCTTGCTCGTACGGTTCTCCGAATCTGTATAGTTCGACACGCCTGCCGTACAAAGGTTGCCCACGCCACGGGTAATCCCCTCTGCCGGTGGGTTGGAAGCCCCGGAAGAAACGGCATCATCCTCGAAATCATAATACGTGGCATAATTGGCAGGGGTCACGCTCCCTTTCAGGTTCACCTTTCGTTCTTCCATATAAGAAGTAGCGATGGTCATCACATCCTCGTAATCATCCACAGCCATCTCCGGTTTCAGACGGACGAATACACGCACGGCACCTTGCTCATTGGTCAAACGGTTGGACTCAACAACCAGTGCGCCGGTATATTCACCCAAGGAGTCGAGCGAAAGCCCAAAGGCATTGCCTGCCAAAGAAATCTTCACATCACCCAACAAATCCGTTCCGCTGATTTCCAAACTGCGGATGACCGCATTCGTTCCACCATAAGTCATGTTTATGTCCTCCAAATCCGTCTGTGACATCGTAAGCCCGGTATTATGGAAACGGATGTCGTCTACCGTCATGGCTGCTTCCCAACAAAGACGTGTTTCACCACACGAGAACGTGGCATCTTCCGCAGACAGCATATTCTGCCATTGTACCCCGTCTACAGAACCGTCAAAGTATAATTTCCCATCAAGCAGCGTGGCACGGTAATATGCCATCCCCTCGGTCTTGTCACCCTCGGCTAAAGTTTTGCCCACACGCAAAGCCCCATCTTCGTCTTCTTCCATCACAACAACCGAAACCTTACCGCCTTGCACGCGGAACAGATAACCGCCACGAAGCAACATGCCTGCATCGCCTTCCAACTGGTGCCATGACACGCTATAATCCACGGCATCACGCGGGAACAACTCCAACAGGGCTTGCCCCATTCCGTCCGTACCGGCAGCATAAGCATGCAATGCCTGATTGTCTTCAATGGCAACCACACCGGCTTCGCCTCCCATCAGGGTCAGCATTTCAGCCGCCGGGTCTGTAGCAGACGTGCCCGGTTTATCATCTTCAAAATCGTAAACATAAGCATTATCACGATTTATCTTGATACAATCCACCAATACGTTTACAGGCGTTGAAACAAACTTCAATTCCACTTCGTTCTCCCCGGCCTCCAACTCTGCCTCGACAGATGTCTCTGCCCAAACACCATTGGTGGCACGCATCGTCAGAGAATTTCGTTTGCCATTTACAATCAAATACATACGTGCACTACCATTCGGAACCTGATAACGGACGCTTATGGTATAAGTTCCATTCCGAAGCACTCTTACCGTGTCACGGATGGAAGCCGAACGGTTCGTGCCCATTTCCACGAACCCTTGGCCTTGGTAGCCCGGATAGCCATTATAATAACCGTTGGTACGGCAAGCCCCGATATTCTTGTAATCGAAAAATTCGGCTTCATACTGCAACGTCCCGGCATATACGGACGGACGCTCGGGAACTTCTATCCGTGCCGGTGTCCATTCCGTCAGACGCCCGGCGGATTTTCCCTTGCACTTGATGCTCAGCTCTACCGGTCCGTTATGGCTTACCACCAAGGTCAGTACCCCGTCTTCCCAAATCTGTTTCACTTCGCTAGCACGATGGTCGGCACGGTCATACCACTCCACGACCGGTTCCTCCGAGGCACCATAGATGCATACCGTGTCCTCCACGTTTTCAGCTTCCACCAGATTGTTATCGTCGCTCAGGCGGTAATTGCTCATGTAGAGCGTCACACTATCCGGATATTCTTTCATCACAGTCATGGCGTATGGCGAAAAGTCCAAAGCAATGCTGTCCGCCGTATTATACAAGAAAGGAATGACTCCTGAAGCACGACGTTTGGAAATATAACGCGTACGCACTCCGTTCGTCGTTTGGTCCTCATATTGATAGGGGTTGTAGGTCATCCAAGTATTTTCCGCATGGGCTGCATAAATGTCACCAGTGTATTCCTGTGGGAACAGTTGGTTGAGTTCTTCCACCTTGGCAGCTATGTCCGGCCAACGCTTACCATATTCCGATACCTTCACCACCTGAAGTTTCTTGGCCGTATCATCCAAAAGGTCATACACCAACGGAATCGTGGGATAACGCCCCGTGGTCTTCATCCACCATTTGTTCTCTAACCAAGGATTACCGTCCGCACGGTCGCGGTCGCAATCGGGGCGGTACAGCCCGTCAAACAGCGTGGCCGGGGTCAGGTAACTGTCGAAAGTCCCGTCGTTCACATCATTTTGCAGGCAGACTTTCGTCCGGTCGATGACTTCTTCACGGGTAAGGATGCGTACTGTTCCGTCCAGAATCTTACGGAACTCATCCATCTGGATATTGACAAACTGCGGGAACCAATCCCAATTACGGCGGGTGTAGCCATCGGGGGTCAAAGAAGTACCCACCTCACGGGACACGTCCGTCCAAATCAGTTCAGGGCCGTCAATGACCGTCTGCCCCGTCAGCATCACGTGCTCCATAATAGGAATTGCACCTGCCGCTTTCACGAAAGGATATAAGTCCCCATCGTTTTCCGTTGCCGGATTACCATCATCGGGCGACCATCCGCAATCGTCGAAACGGATGCCATAATTCCCGGCATAACCTCCCAAGAAAGCCCCAAGGCAATTACTCTCTATTTCGTAGAACCCATGTTGCATCGTGTATTTCTCACAACAGATAAAGTGTTCGGGATGTTCCGTCAACAAACGGTTCACTTCCGGATTTCGTTTCATATAGGCAATGGGTAACATGTCGGCCGACCAATAAGCCTGCGTGAAACTCACCACCAAATATCCACCATAACGGTGACAAATCTTCAAAATGTCGCCGAACAACGAGAGGCGCTCCAAGAAAGAAGGCGTACCGTCTTCACCGAACCCCCAAAACTGCTCGGCAAAGTTCCAACCGAGGAAGTTGGGATATTGGCGGAAATAATCCTCGTAGACAGAAAGGTCATGGTCGGAAAAACGGCTATGGCCTCCACTGGCACATTGCACCATGGCCCACGCACGCTTCTGTGCACATGCCTTCAGCCAAGAACCGGCCACGGCATAACCGTCCGCGCAGACGTTGTCGGAAGCCGACAAGGAAATATTGAACACCACGTAAGGAAGAATGTCTTCCGGCACCATCTCGATGATGCGCTCGGGGTCGGGATAGTTCCATGTGTCGATATGCACCAACAACATGGGCCGCTCCGGCGAGATAGGCCGTCGCAAGGGTGCATCGGCCTTGGCTTCCACCAAGCCTGCCCCAACCATCAAGACAAACGAAACGCCCGCCAAGAACGCCCGTTTGCATTTCAAATAAAATTGTTTCATAAAAGTAATTGTTTGATTTTCAATTATAATGATTTACCAATTATCCGTACGGAAAGGAGAAGCCAAAAGCCCGTCCTTGTTACATAAGTTCGCCTCTTCGGGGTTGTTGCTCCAAGCATAACGCACGGCCACGGGATGTCCTACCTCCGGACTGCTCACCACCACCTTGCCGCCTTTGATTACGGCATCTGCCCATACGAACTTACGGTCTTCACCCGCAATGGCAAAATGCTTCAGCCTTCCGCCCCGGCACGACAATCCCCGTCCGGCATCGTCGAATGAAAGGATAATGCGGTTGCCTTTCGTCTCCATACCTTTATATATAGGCCCCGAGGCCGCCACCTTTTCGCCATACACGATTTTGCGTGCCCCAAGGAACAACCGCCGGGCCACCGTTTTCTTGTCCAAAGGATGGATGTCGTTCCATTCCCCGGCATCGTATGTCACGGCCAAAGCCGTATGGGGAACGTTTCGGGATACTTGGAACTGTGCCTCGCGCAAGCGTGCCCACCCGCTGTCGGAAGGCTTGTCTTGCTTTGCCATATAGTTAGGCAACTGCACCAAGAGGAAAGGCATCTCCGGCCACCCCCATGTCTCGCGCCAGTCCGCTATCAGGGAAGTCAGCAACGGGGCATACTCTCCTGCCCGTCCCGCATTATTCTCTCCTTGGTACCATATCGCTGCCTTCACTTTCCAGTTACGCACAGGGTAAATCATGCCATTGTACAATCCGGAACCGGCATGCCTCAGGTTGGCCAGACGTTGCTCGTAAGGTTCTGCCTCGGCACGGTCGAATCCGACCTTGTATTTCCACACCCCGGACAATTCCACTTCGTCGTCATCCCCCTTCAACTTATACACCTTGTCACGCACGATTTCTCCATTGCCGTTCAATGCCGTCAGCTTCAGGGTCACGTTGTTCACACCTTCCACCAATACGCCTGCCGGAACATCATACTTGCGCGGCGGTCCGAAATACGCCGTCGTACCTACGAAAGTGCCGTTCACGAACACCGAGTCACAATCGGACATGCGCCCCATATAGAGTTTCGCATGCCGTCCCACCATGGAAGACGGAAGACGGAAGTTCTTCCTGTACCATACGCTTCCCTTTACCCGGATACCCGTCTCGCGCCAAGTGCCCGGCACGTCCACTGAATCCCAAGCGGAATCGTCGAAATCCCTCCGGTTCCATTTCCCCGTGCCCTTGTCGTGCTTGGCTTCGGCTGCGGCCTCTAATGCCTCGCGGTCTACCCGCAGCTTGGGGAAGTCTTTCAGATGTTCCTGACTGATCCAAGATTCTATGTCCGTCCCCCCCTTGCTGGAGACTAACATGCCCACCGGCACTTTATAGCGGTTGTACACTTCCGTGGCAAAGAAATAAGCCAAAGAAGTCCAGTTCATCACTTCGGAAGCCGTAGCCGAATGCCATACCCCACTTCCGGCCAGATTCTCCTTCACGCCTCTCACGTCGTCCTGATAAGGCACTTTGAAATGGCGAATCATGTGATTGTTCGACACCGGTATTTCAGGAAATTTCTCCACCAACCGTTCTATCGGATTCTCTTGGTTCGATTGTCCCCCGCACAAGAAAACGTCTCCCACGAGCACGTCACGTATCACCTTTTCGTTCACCTCCATGAGGAAAGGCCCTCCCGGCAGCTGCGGAGGCAGCATCACGTGCCACCGCCCTTGGCCGTCAGCCTCGGTATAATAATGCGCCCCCCGGAAACGCACAGTCACCTTCTCGCCCGGATCGGCCCATCCCCATATTTTCAAATCCGTCTCGCGTTGGAGCACCATGCGGTCACCCACCAGACTGGGCAGTTTTACCATGGCCCCAACCTCATTACTGGCACAGAACATTCCCCATGCCATGATTCCCATACACAACATCCTTATTCTTCTTCTCATCACCTTCATATATACTATCTTGTTCTTTACACGCAAAGATACGGCATTCTGCATGTAACCCATTTTTGCCTATGTAACATATTTATTCTCCTATGTTTCATTTACCAAAAAAAATTCCATCACGTTTCATAAAACAAAATATATGCTACTTATTCAAAAATGAAAAAGGAAATATAACCTTATCTTTGCACTATAAGGATAAAGGCAAAGCAAAATAGGTTTCATAATATAATGATTAGGTTAATGTTGGTTTTTCAGGTGGTTTTGCCTCAAGGTAAAGATTGCACAGGATGGTTTTTCATAATTGGAAATTAGGTTAATGATTGGTTCTTAGGTGTTGGTATTGTTTGAGGAAGGAAGATTGTTATCATGGAAACACAAACAGCTGGAAAAATAACCGGCTATGTATCAAAAACCGCTGGAAGAGTTCCTCCTCCAGCGGTTTTGCATTTTACTTGCAGGACAAGCCCTGACACTCTTGTTTTACTCGTCAGCCACCAACAATCTTATTTCATAGACACGCGGTGTCGAACTTTTCCCGGAAGGGGCAAACCGCACGGTCAACACGTCTTTCCCGGACACACCTTCCGGCAAATCAAGGAAAGCCGTCTGCATACCCTTGCCATCCGGCTGTCCCAATATACCTGCCGCCTGCCCGTCCACCGAGACTGTAGCAGCCACGTCTTTACCTTCTGCCGCATAAGTCACCCGCAAACGGGCCACTTCGCGCCCATTCGTTTTCATACGGTACGAAAACCAACCTGCCCCGTCCGCAGCACGCCAATGGCGATTGCCCTGGCTTCCCGTACGCGACTGCTCCGACTGGATGAAATGGTCGCTCTCCGGCTGCTGTTCCCCACAGATGACCTTATCTGCCGTCGCAGCCTCCAAAGCATTCCGTTCACGCTCCACACGTGCCAGTTCCTCCTGTTGGGCTTTCAGTTTTTCGGGAGAAATCACCGGCCAGTACACCATATAACGGCATTCATACAAGCGATTGAACGGTTCCAACACCATCCCTTCATAACGTTCGGGACGCACACCGCAAAGCTTGAATTCCAATGGTTTCCCTTCCACCTTTTCGATATGTGACAGAAGTTCGTCCTTGTCGCCCACAATCACCGGCATGTCCTGCAAAGGCCACTGCGGCCCGCCCGCGATATGGCCGCCCCGGCTGTCATCGGCGAACAATCCGACCTGCTCCTGTTTACCCATACGGGAAGCCAAGACCACCGGACCATACATGAACGAATAGTTGTCCGACCCGTCAGGCAAAACCACAGCCCGGAGCGACATCGGCAAAGTCAACCGCACCTCGTCCCCGTCCGTCCATTTACGGCTGACCGCCACATAACCGCCGGAAACCGAAACAGGTTGAGCCGTCCCGTTCACTGTCAACTCCATCCGGGAAGCGTCCGTCCACTCCGGCACACGGAATTTCACCGTAAACGTCTTAGCCTTGCTACACGACAGGCGAAGGGTGGTCGCTTCTTCATAAGGAAAAGACGTACGTTGCTCTACACGCACCTTTCCCCACTGCAACACCGAGGGTATGAACAGGTTCACATACAAATCATCCCCGCCATGGGCATAAATCATCTCCCCGTATTTCGCATGGTTCTCCATTCCGGAACCTACGCAACACCAAAAGTTCGTCTGTGGTTGGGAATACACCCGGTAATGCCCCGAACGCATCGGCGTGAAATATACGAAGCCTCCTTGCACAGGATCGATGGTAGACAAAATGTGATTGTACAACGCCCGTTCGTAATAGTCCATGTAATGTGCGTCCGCACTGGTCTGGTACAACATCTTGGTCAACCGCAGCATATTATAGGTATTGCAGGTCTCCGGTCCCTGTTCGCTCGTCAGCATGCTGGAAAAGTCTTCCGAGGGATGGAAATGCTCGCGCACGCTGTTGCCACCTATGGAGATACTGCGCTGATCCACCACCGTCTTCCAGAAGAAACGTGCCGCATCGTCCCAACTTTCGTCCCCTTCCAAGTCCGCAATACGCTTGTAACCGATGACTTTCGGGATTTGGGTATTGGCATGCTTGCCCGTCAGTTGGTCTTCCTGCTTCAACAAAGGGTCGAGAATCGCACGGTGCGAGAAACGGCGGGCCAGTTGCAGATAGCTGCCCTTGCCCGTCAGGTCGGCCACATCGGCAAACACTTCGTTCAATCCCCCGTGTTCGCTACGCAACATATCTTGTATTTGTTCATCGCTCAGGTCTTTCGTCAGGTTCATCATCCAATCGGTCAACTTCACCAACATGTCCTTGGCTTGCGCACAGCCTGCCACCACGTAGGCGTCACGCAAACCGGCATACGTCTTATGGATATTGTACAAAGGCACCCACCCTCCGTTCAGTCCGAAAGAAGAAGCCTGTATGTCCCCCTTAGACACGGCATCCCATATCTTGCGCCCGTTCGGCGCACCACAAAGGTATCCGTCACCGGCAGCGTCCTGCGCCCTTTTCCATTCGGACAACATGTAGTCTAACCGTTGTTTGATTTCCTCGTTCCCGGTGGCAGCATACATATAGGCAAGTGCCGAAACGTAATGCCCCCCGATATGGCCGTCCAGACCGGTATTTTCCCAGTTGGTATAATTGTCGGCTTTCGGTTCCAAGCCCGCACCTTTCAGATAAGGTGCCAACAGGCGGTCGGGATCCAACCCGAGCAGATAACGGATATCCAAATCCTCCGCATGCTTGAACGGACTCTGCATCAGTCTCACGTCACTCAACGGGAAAGTCTCCACTTTCACCGGAATCCGGGCATCTGCCGAAGCCATCACCACCAGCAATGATGCCGAACATAATGTTTTCAATACATTCATATCTCTTATATCATTTTCTAATTTTAATCCGACCTCACCCACTCTCTCACGGATGGGTGTCATTCTTACACGCACAAATATACGAATTTACTCCAACCGGCGCAACCATAACCGTCCACATCTTACTTATTTTCCCGGAATGCCATCCCTTTTGTCCATGCGACTCCCAGACACCGATTCGCACCGGGATAAATATCCATGACATGTACCCTTTCGTAACGCCTTAATCACCCCAAGTATTACACATTCTATTTCAACAACTTACATTGTTCCGCAGAATCGAAAATCATTCTCAGGAGAACGATTTTTCATTCTCAGGAGAATGATTTTCCAATCTGCGCCAAACAAATCCGTAATCTCAGCCGAATAAATCCGGAATGAATAAATATTTACTTTCCAAAGATTTCCACCTACGGCACGCCCCTGCATATCCCGCTCATTCAACGGGCACCCACTTTGCCATGTACTTCTATCTCGGCCACGGCCGGCCGCTGTCCGTTCCCTTCCGACGGGAAAGAGAAACGTACGAAACGGGCTTTTTGCGGATGCGCCAACGTCTTCTCCCATGATGTCCCTTCTGCCACAACTCCATCCGAAACCAGAACCCATTCCACGTTGTCCACAGAGAACTCTACATTGAAACCCTGACGGGTTTCCGGAGGAAACTGGGCTTTCACAGAATGCACCTCCAATGTCCGCTCCATATCGAGCGTCAGATAAGGAGACGCGTCGCTTTCAGCAGGCTTCCAATAAGTCTTCCGGTCGCCATCTGCCGCAAAACCGGGAGAATGGCCCTCAGACGAGCTACTGGCAAAGGTGGGACTGTCCGGACCGTAAACCTGAAGCACGGACTCCACACGGCCGGGAGTGAAACGCACGTAAGGGCGCGAAAGCACTTGGACCGACTTGCCTTCCTCATATTCCGGCGCACCCGTAAATTCAAGCTGCACCCGGGCGGATTCCAATCCGGACGAAGATGCCTCCACCACCGTACGGCCTGCATAATAAGACCTCAGTGCCATGGCAGCCTTGCCGTCCGCAATCCGTATGTCGCTGTCGGCCGAGAACGTGATGGAACGCCCGGTCGGGAACTCTCCCGGACCGGAAATGACGGAAAGCGTCACATCCGGACTATTGCTTAACTCGCGGCCTTCCTTATCCAATACCGTGACCACCAACTGTACATCGTCCGTACCGTCGGCCCAGATGCCTCCTGTCTTCGAAGCTTCCAGACGTAGACGCGCAGACACGCCTTCTTGCGGCCACGACGGAGGCAACCGGTGCCCGTATTCGTTACGATACCAATACCACGAACGCTTGGGCAGGCGGAAATAGTCCACAATGCCCAACCGCGCCATGCTCTCTCCGAAAATGCTGCCATGGTCGAATCCGCACCAAATAGCCTGTCCGCTCCGCCATTCGCGTCCTTTCCAATCTTCGTCACGGGCCAAATCGCCCCATCCTGCCATGTATTTGCCGGGACGCTCGGCCAACGTACTGCCGTATTCCGTCACGACACTGGGAATGCCGGGCTGCTGGAAGTCGGCGATGTTGGCCCCGTCGCCATTATACCCGGCCACATCGCCTATCTTGTCTATACGGTCGTCTCCTAACGGGCGTTGTGCTCCTCCGACGGCCGCCATGCGCGTAGGGTCGAGGCGGTGCGCCGTGTCCACCATCTTTTTCAACAGAGCCTTCACAGCCGGAATCGTCTTCCCGTCGGTAAAGAACGGTTCGTTGCTCACGCTCCACACAAATACGGAAGGATGGTTACGGTGGATACGTATCATTTCTTCCAATTGCGCAAGCACGTTGCTCTCGAATCCCGCAACGTCACTCTCCTTCACGGGATAGGCACTGGCGGTCCAACTTCCGTCCTTTTTCGGCCCCGCCGTACCCCAAAACGGGGTTTCGGACCAGAAGAGCATCCCCTCCCGGTCACATGCCTCTGCAAAAGCCGGAGCATGGGGATAGTGGCTGCCACGAATCATGTCGAAGCCAGCTTCCTTCATCATCCGCACGTCTCGCCGCATGGCCTCTTCGGTCACGGCATCGCCCCAACCAGCGTGGTCCTGGTGGACATTCGCCCCCCGGAAGAAGAAATGTTCCCCGTTAAGGAAAAAACCTTTGTCGGCTGTCCACTCGAACCACCGGAAGCCGAACGCCACTTCTTCGCTGTCCAATAACTTGCGCCCTTTGTACAGGCTGCACACCACCGAATACAAATGAGGATGCGACGGATGCCACAAGGCCACGCCCTTTATTTCATCAGTAGACAAATCGAACCGAGCCATACTTTGCGCTTCCACGCGCCGGACAGCCCTTTGTCCGGACACGACACGCCGGTTTTCATCCAATACCTGTATCTGCAATTCATACGTTCCCACTTGGTCCGTCAGGTTGCGCACGTCGGTTTGTACACGGACGGAGGACGAACGTCCCTTATGCGCAGCCAAGGTCGGCGTGGTCACAAACGTGCCATACCAATCGATGTGCACGGGGTTCTTCTTCACCAGACGCACGTTACGGTAGATACCTCCACTAAACACATGTTCACCTCCACGCGGAGCCACGTCGCCCCGCCACGAGTTGTCCACCCGTACGGCGATTTGGTTCTCTCCCTTTCTCATGTATGGCGTGAGACGGACGTTGAAACCGGTGTAGCCCCCTTTATGCGTCGCGGCCAAACGGCCATTCATATATACTTCTGCCACTTGGAACACTCCGTCGAACTCCAAAAAGATTTCCCGCTTCAGGTCAGCCTTGTCCAACACTATTGTCTTGCGATACCAACCGTAACCGGTATAAAAGTCCTTCCACATGAAATAGGGAATGCTGAACGAATGGGGCAAGCCGACGTGCTCCCATCCTGAATCGTCATAATCTGCCTGTTCGGCTCCCGGATAATCGCCACGCTGATAAGTCCACTCACGGTTCAAATTCACCACCTCGCGGTTATCCGTCTTCTTGGCCTGTACCCCCAACGTGATACAGCTAAGCCAACACCAACATATCCATACAACCTGTTTCATCCTTATGTGATTATTTTTTTAGGGGAAACCTACAAATTCCCTATGCGGAATTTATAAGTCTTCCCGGGTTGGGTTTGCACATCATATTCATACACTTCGGGAACGGAAACCGACGGACGTGCCTTCAGTTCGGACGAGTACAAAGGTTCCTTGATTGAGGCTGGAGCCAACAAGCCATTGGGACACACGCCCGAAGCTTTCTTCAAGCCCTTGCCTTTCAACGGTACGTAAGAACGCAAACGCAACGTCCCCCCTACGGTGGAACGCACGGTGGCAGACGACAAACGGCCATCGGCCCACTCCATGTCCACTTCGTACCCCCCGCGTGCCCGCAAACCTTTCACACGGCCTTCTTTCCACACATCGGGCAAGGCAGGCAACAGATGCACCGCCCCGTCGTGGCTTTGCAACAGCATCTCTGCAATACCGGCCGCTGCCCCGAAGTTACCGTCAATCTGGAAAGGTGGATGGGCATCGAACATATTAGGATACGTACGGCCTTCGGGGTATTCCCGAGCCACGGCATCACTGGGCAGTAACTGAAGCATGTTGCTGATCAAACGATAAGCATGGTTGCCATCCAACATGCGCGCCCAGAAGTTTATCTTCCACCCGATGCTCCACCCCGTAGCCTTGTCGCCACGCTGCTCCAACGTAGTACGGGCAGCCTGGAAAAGTCCGGGGTGCGAAAACGGGGAAACCTGGTTACTCGGATAAAGGCCATAAAGGTGGGAAATATGGCGGTGCTCGTCCTTAGGATCGTCCACGTCTTGCAACCACTCCTGCAACTGGCCGTGCCGTCCGACTTGCATGGGCGGCAACCGGTCGAGCATCTGCGCCAAAGAATCGCGGAAAGCGGCATCATCGCCCACAATCTCAGAAGCCTGCAAAGTATTGTACAAGGCATCAAACACTATTTGGTTGTCCATCGTACAACCTGCCGTTACCGGACCGTGCTCGGGCGACACCGACGGAGCCACCACCCACCATTTGTAAGAAGGATGCTCGGTCAGGAAATCCAAAAAGAAACGGGCCGTGCCTTTCAATACCGGATAATAAGCTTTCAGGAACTTTTTGTCGGCAGTGAACAGGTAGTGCTGCCACAGATGCTGGGCCAACCATGCCCCTCCACTCGGCCACATGCCGGCCGCTGCAAAATCCACCACGCCGCTGATGCGCCACAAGTCGGTATTGTGATGGGCCACCCATCCTCCGCAATTGTACATGTCACGAGCTGTCTTCGCCCCCGTCACGGACAAGTCTTCCAACATGGAGAACAAGGGTTGGTGCATCTCGCTCAAGTTGGCCACCTCAGCCAACCAATAGTTCATCTCGGTGTTGATATTGATGGTGTATTTGCTGTCCCAAGGAGCATTCGTACTGCGGTTCCAAATGCCTTGCAAATTAGCAGGTTGCCCGCCGGGTTGGGAAGAGGAAATCAACAAATAACGGCCATACTGGAACAAAAGCGCAGTCAACGACGGATCTCCACCTTGACTGAAATCGCGGATACGTAAAGGGGTCTCACGCGACGCTGCCTCTGTCTCCTCCAAATCCAACTCCACCCGTCCGAACAATTCCCGGTAATAAGCCACATGTTTTTCCAAAGCTTTCTTATAAGGAATCTGGACAGCACGTTGCAGGCAACGGTCGGCACGGGCAGCCGCATCACCGCTCACATCGTGGTAGTTCACGTAATTCGTAGCCGCCGACAGGTAAAGCGTAGCTTTCGTTGCACCGACCACCTCCAGTTTTTTCCCGTCGGCGGTTGTCTTGCCGTCGCTCACCACTTTCACGCGACACTCGGCACGCAAGGCTGCTTTTACACCTTCCTGATCTTTGCCCTCACAAGCGATGGAAAGCATGTCTCCATCGGCACTGACTTCGTGCTTTAAAGGAGCGTCGTAGCCCACCGTGAAAGCCAAAGCCCCGGCCTTGTCGGCCTGCAGGCGCACCACAATCACGCTATCCGTGAAAGAGGCAAACACGATGCGGGCATAAGCCACGCCGTCCACCTTATAGCGGGTAGTGGCCGTAGCATTCCCGATATCCAAGTCACGATAAAAATCCGTTGCCTTGTCATGCCCCGGGAAATCCAGAAAAAGGCTTCCCATCGTCAAATAGCTCATGCCATCCTTGCGTGCAAAAAAATTGGCATCGACCAACCGTTGGGCTTCACGTGTCTTACCCTGAAATATCAGATTCCGGACTACCGGCAGGACGTACAACGCATTCGGATTGTTATTGTCGTAAGGACCGCCGGCCCAGAATGTCTCTTCATTCAACTGTAGTTCCTCACGCCCGGTGCCGCCATAGACCATGGCACCCAATTTGGAATTGCCCACGGGCAAAGCCTCCGTCCAATCCTTGGCTGGCTTGCCATACCAAAGTTTCAAATCCCCCGCCCATGCCATGCAGCTACAAAGCAAAAGCAAGGCTCCTAATAACTTCTTTTTCATCGTACTCGATTTTTTCAATATTTCCTAACCTCCTACAAAGATATACAAATAAAAAGTCTTCGCCTTTACAAAGAAGAAAAAACATTCAACCTTTTTTGCACACGGACACTGCCGTCACGGTAAAGTTCACGCACCACCGTCACGCCCCGGCAACCGGGCTTTATCCTACGGCCACTCAAATCATAATGCTCCACACTTACAGGATGCCCCGACACCGTCACGCCGTCCACCGTCAAGGCTTCCTCCAGCAACTTCTGCACATAGCCGGACAAACTTTCCGCCGCATCCCGCATCCGCAAGTTGTCTGTCATGTCCACCTGCCCGAATGCGCAGTCCCACACGGCCTCCTTCAAATCCAAATAAGCCTGTGCTGTCAAGTCAAACCCGTCCTTCTCCCATCCGGATAAAGCTTCCTGTGCCGTTTCCAAAGCATTCACATACACGTCTACGCTTTCTTTCCGGTCAGCCAAAGGCAGCCATACAGCCTCTACCGCTTCCATCGCTTCTTCATACTCCGAAGGAGCTGTGGAAACGAAACCTTCATATTGATCCAACACGATTTTCAAAGCTGTGCGTAAATCTTCCGAAGCGGCATAACAATCCGATGCCGTTGCCTCGTATCCCCGCGCCGCTTCTTTCATCAATCTCAGGAAGCCACCTTTGTACACGTCGGCCACAGAAGGCTGAGTCGTCATCCTTATCCCACCGAGAATGATGGAATTCCACCCCTGCGACATCGTAAAATGCAATTCATAATTACCTTCGGATGTTATGGAAAACACATATTCATGCGCTTTGGAACCTTTTACTTTTTCCGTGGAGACCTCGTCCATACATCCAGAAGAAAGCAGCCCGACCTGCGACCACACGCCCTTGCCTGTCCCATCGGTCACTTGCACATCAAAGGTGGCCTTTCCTTCTTCCGACCCCGCACTCCAATATACGGAATTGAATGACAATACGTATTGTCCGGGCAACAAGTGCAGACGATACCCATCGTAACTCCCAAAATAAAAGTCACATACATCGTAATCACGGGCACTCAAATAGAACCCCGCATCGAAATCACCTCCTTCAGGGAAGTATTTCAGCCGGGCACCGCCTGTATTGGCGGCCCCCGATCCTTTCTCATCCTTCGTGCCGTCCTTACGGCTGTTCACACGCTTCCAACCGGTAGGTATACCTTCGCCCACCACCGCTTGCTCTTCTCTCCAAACAGGTGAAAGCAACGTCTCTATGGCAAGTTCATCGCCGACCTCAACCACTCCTATCGTATAAGTGAACACGCACGACTGCAAGACACCTCCCGCTTCGTTCTCCAAATGTTCCACTCTCAGCGTATAATCCCCATCAGGCAACTGTACCCCGTCCGGCAAGCGGAATGTCAAGCGTTTGCTAAAACCACTCTCAGACAACACAAGCGGATATTCCATGCCTTCGCCGGAAAGAATAGCCTTGGCTTCTCCACCATCTACCGCTTCATCGAAGGTGTAAACAAAAGCCAAATCCTGCGAAGGCAAGTCAAAAGAATGGTTTTCCGGCTCAGCCGACACCAAAGCAGGAGGTTCCGGTTCCTCTGGTCCCAACGAATATCGCTTGCAAAAATTCCAGATTTCTTCCGTCGTCATGACACTGGCCGGATCATTGGAGTGCCAATGTCCTTTGCCCTCTATTGAAATGAGCACGACTTCCACTCCGTCCTTTCCTCCGGAATACCGAGTATATGTAGCCGATGACCCCGGTTTACCGGCAGGATAGGGTTTGATGACTTCGGGATTCATGTCGCAACCGTCGAACGCAGCCCACTTCTTCACATATTCCGGTATACTTCCATACCCTCCGGCCGGATGGTTGGCATCCCCGTTGTAGTATACGACGTTGTCAGCTGTGCCGTGCGTATGGATGATGGGCACTGCACGTCTGCCTGAAGGATTACGGTAGTCCACCGGAATACCGCTCACCGGACCGAAGGCCGCAATTTTATCACTCATCCGCGCCATGGCATGGTACGTCATCATACCGCCCATGGAAAAACCGGAGAGATATACCCGGTTACGGTTGATGTGGTAACGGTTGTACATCGTGTCGATAATCGTCTCCAGAAACTTTATATCCGTATCTCCGGATATATCCCAAGCCTTATTGATGCCATTGGGGTAAACCACCACAAACTTGGCCGTATCGGCCACGGCTTCCCAATTCGCCTGTCCTTTTTGGTAATTGGCATCCTGATTCATTCCATGTAACGAAATGACCAAAGGCGGATTATAAGGCAATCCCTCGGGGGCGTATGTAATCATGTTACGGGTCATGTCGCCCACCTTGATGCTCTCTTGCGCGTTCGCCTGCTGTCCCCATACCCAAGCACAGAGCAGGCAAGTTCCTAAAAATTTGTTCATTTGCATATAGTTCCAAGTTTTAACGGCTGTTCTTTCCTAAAAGGTATAACATTTTTTCAGCATAACGCCGTCCCAACTCACGGTAACCGGCCGCATCGAAATGTAACGAGTCCGTAGCGCACGTGCATCCGGCGGAAGATACCACAGCAGCTGTCGGAACGACTTGCGGAAGAGTACGGATGATATTATTCATCGAAGCGCATACGCCACCTTGGTCGGCATTGACCACTTCCCCCGCCAAGAGGGGCACGTCCTTGGCTTTTAGCCCAAGGTCTTTCAACAGGCTTTCATAGACTGTTTTCACCTTTTTCGGCCATGCCTTGTCGCCCGTGTTGGATTCGCCCTGATGAACCAGAATACCTTTTATCACGCCATCCTTCTGGGCCAAACGGGCCATCTCCACCAAACGGGCATAAGGGTCATTGCCGTAATCCTTCAACATGCCTTTCATCCAACCCGGAGCACGGTGGGCCACATACGTTGCAATACTATCCTCCATGAACGTCTCGATATGACAGCCTCCGATAGCCACGTTGATAACACCGACCTTGACATTCTCCGGAAGCGTGGCCACCAATGTCCGACCAAAGTAATCCACCGGAGTAAGTCCATCCCCCGGCCGGCAAAGCGGAGGCACCGCCGTGTACCATTTCCCTTTTTCACGTTTCCGCCCTGAATCATCCACTGCCGCCATCATCCGGAACCGCTCATCCACGTCTCGCAAATCCCGATTCTCGACACGGGCATTGCCCGCCATGTTCGACTGTCCGAAACAGAGGAACACGTAAAAGTCCGGATCGGGTTTTCCCCCATCCTTTTGCGCCCATCCTCCCACGGATGCGCACAACATACATACACTTAATATAATCTTCTTCATCATTCAATTTCCCTTTCTGCCATTTTATTCTTCAATTCCACGTACTTTTTGCATAAATCGCTCCCGCTCGGCAGAGGCAAGCAAGCTTTCCTCTGCCGAGCTTAATCGCGATTTTCACTTTTCAACCTTTTCATACCGGAAATAGTCTACATCCACGTAACCTCCACCCGTCTTCGTGGCATAATTGAATATGCCGAACTTCGTGCCCATGAAGAGCTTACGGAAGTCGAAACGCATCTTGAAATCAGAACCTATTTTCGTCCATTCCTCACCGTCCAGACTGTAATAGAACATGGCAATATCCCGTTTCAAACGGAAATCCGCATCTATACGCAGGTAAACATTCTTGGCACGAGGAAGCTTGACACGGGCGCATTCTTTCCGTTCCACCCCTGTGACTTTCTTCTCCTTGTCGGTCAATGACACAACCTCCTCAGTCATCACCAAGAACAAGTCCTTCCCGTCTTTCTCCACGGTCAGGATACCGGAATGGCCGTTAAAGGCGGCGAATCCGGCACGGTCACCATCCTTCATCCCCTTGACATCCAGACCTATGCGTCCGCTGCATTCCGGCCCTTCCATCCGTTGGGTAAGCGTGTTACGGGCTTCATACAGATTCTGTACTATCTTATTGGTTTTCAAACGCAGGAATCCTTTGTGTTCCTTCAGTGTCCAAGCCTCATCCACAGGGTTATGGTTCCACTGCCACTCCATCTTCAGCTTATCCCCATCGAACTCATCGCTTACGACCAAGGGGATGACCGGTCCGCCTTTCACCGGCACTTCCATCACTTCCGGCACACGACCGTTTTCATCGCCCAACATAGGCCAGCCGTCTATCCAACGGCAAGGGGACAATGTCAGCACACGCCCCACGCCGCCACGGTCTTGGAATATCACACCATACCAGTTTCCTTCGGCATCGTCCACAATCGTCCCTTGTCCTACGTAAGGGAAGCCCGCAAAATTATCGCACAAGATGACCTTCTTTTCGTACGGACCGTCAATCTTGTCGGCCCGGTAGCACAACTGCCGGCGTTTCCCCCCATTGGGCCAAGAAATCATCAGGAGATAATATTTCCCGTCATGTTTCAACATACGGCTACCTTCAAGCAGTCCCTTTTCCTCCTCATCCCTCACCGGCAAGGTGATGTTCAAACCACCTTCTTTCACACCGGACAAATCCGGTTCCAATTCAGTAACCTGCCCCGTACCATAAAAGGCATAGGCACGTCCGTCATCATCGAAGAACAAAGAACAGTCGTGGAAATGCTTCATGCGGCTGTGCAAAGTCCAACCCTTAGCCGGGTCGTCCGTAGTATAAATAAAAGAACGGTACGGCACATCGTTGGGAGAGAACAAGGCATAAAACTTACCGTCATGATAACGGATGGATGTAGCCCATTGTCCCCGTCCGTATACCGTACCTTCCTCCATGTCGTATTTCGGAGTCTCATGCAACTTGTCGAAAAGATAACTGACCGTCTCCCAGTTCACCAAATCTTTGGAACGCATGACCGGTGCCCCGGGCATCAGGTGTATGGTCGTGCTGACCATATAGAAATAATCCCCCACACGAATCACATCCGGGTCGGGCACATCGGCCCAGACCACCGGATTCTTAAATGTGGCGGGCTGTACCTCCGTAAGTCGCATTTCAGGAGATGCGGCAAACACCGGAGCATGCCATGAAAGCGCAACCGCACAAGCAAACGACCATCCCCAAAAGCTGTTTTTTTTCATTATCCTTCTCATTTTCCTATTATAATGAAGACATTAAACCATTATTTTGAAAACATCCAATAATCGAAGTACATCAACCTGCCGGGTTTGTTCCCCTTGCAAATAAAATACAGGTCATGCACGCCGGTTATCCGTTCTATTTCGGAAGAAACCAATGCCCAACGGTTGTCTCCTCCGGTCATAGGCACCTTCAATGTGGCCAACAACCGTCCCTCACGACCGTCGGCACGTACTTCCATCGTCACGCCGCCGTTGTGCGTCGTGCCCACACGAGCTGTGATACGGGACGCGCCTCCTTCACGGAAATCCACGTCCCTCACCTTGATGTAAGCCCCGTCCTTCATGGCATTGACAAACACGCCCACTTTCTCATTCTGGGAAGCTTTCATCCCTTCGGAGAAAGCGATGGTTTCCGCTTCCGTCTTCCGGAAAGGATTCAGCGTCTCCAACCCTTTCTCTATCCCGGCGGTCATTTTCAACGGGACAATCGACCCGTCTTTATTGAATTCCGCCTGTTCCACGCATACCGAACGGGTAAAACCTCCGCCACCGGGCAACGCCCCGTTGTGATAAAACAGGTAAGTGTTTCCCTTATAGTCCACCATACCGGGATGGTTGGTAAAGCTCCGTCCTTCGGTAGGCATCAACACACCACCATACTTCCACGGGCCTGTCGGGCTTTTGCTCATGGAATAACCGAGGTGCTCCGATATGGGGCCTCCCGCCCACAGCAAATAATACAAATCCTTGCGCTTGTACAACCAAGGCCCTTCTTCATAGAGCGTCGGACGCTCGGCCACGTTGCCCTCACGTTTGCCAAACGCCTCCTCCACCATCGGGACACGGACGATGTCACCACTGTAGGAAATCATGTCTTCGTTCAGTTTCACATAATAACAAAAAGGATTTCCCCAATAGAGATAAGCCTGCCCGTCGCCATCCACAAGGACCGTGGGGTCGATATCTCCCCGTTTGCTTTGCGCCAACGGCTTTCCCAACGGGTCGTGGAACGGGCCATAAGGACTGTCTGCCACGGCTACTCCGATAGCACCTCCCCCCGATTTCATCGTCACGGGCACGTAAGCATAGAACTTGCCTCCGCGCTCCACGCATTGCATGGCCCAAGCATCACCTTTCGCCCACGAGAATGTCTCGTAAGACAATACCGCTCCGTGGTCGGTCCAGTTCACCATGTCGGTCGTCGTATAAAGCTTCCAGTCATTCATCACGAACCATGTGGAAGCGTCTTCGTCGTGACTGGTGTACAAAAACAACTTACCGTCGTGCACCATCGGTGCCGGGTCTGCCGTGTACATGGTCTGCACGATAGGATTCTGTGCCGCCAACGCCATTGGCCATAAAGCCAATCCCCCGATACAATGTTTCAATCTACTTATTTTCATACCTTTTATTTCATTTAAAATACCAATAATCAAAATTAAACAACTCATGAGGCTTCTTTCCCCGGCATACGAAATACAAATCATGTATTCCCGTAACGGCTTTCACATCCGTAGCAAACTCGCCCCACTTATCCCACTCGCCAGTATAAGGAATGCGGACCTTGCCTATGATTTCACCGTCACGCCCATCTATGCGCAACTCCATCTCCCCACCATGGTAACGGCTAGAAGCAGCTGCCAAGAACTTCTTCGGGCCGGAATCCCCGAAATCCACATCGCGCACTTTGATATAATCCCCGTCGTGTATTCCGGTGATATATACCCCTTTCTCGGCCGAAACGGCAGAAGTCACCCCTTCCGACCAAGCGATAGTCTCGGCTTCCGTTCGACGGTAAGGGTCTAACGTGCCGACACCTTGCTTCACCCCCTCGTATGTCATGTGCAACTCCGGAATCGTCCCGTCGGCACCGTAAGCAAACTCTTCCACACACACCGAACGGCAATAGCTGTGCCCGCCGGGCAAGGCATCGTTATGATAGAAAAAGTAGGAATGTCCCTTAAAATCCACGATACCCGGATGGTTGGTGTTGCTTCCTTTCTCCGTCGGCATGACCACACCTTGTGCCTCCCACTTTCCACCGGCAGACTTTGCCATGGAATAATGGATGGATTCGGGGAATCCGGACGCATAAACCAGATAATAACGCCCTTGCCTTTCATAAATCCACGGTGCCTCCGTGAAGCCTCCAGAAAAGGACGAAGCATCCTTCCGGTCGATGGCCTCGATACCTCCGTCCAACGACACCATGTCCTCCTTCAACTTGGCACGGTAACACACGCCATTTCCCCAATACAACCATGCTTGCCCGCCATCGTCCACAAACACGGACGGGTCGAGATCATCCCAACTGTGCTTGGCGTATGTGGTCATGTCATTCGTCACCAACGCATGTCCCAAAGCGTCCTTGAAAGGACCGTAAGGGGTATCACCTACGGCCACACCGATGGACGAGCCGGGCTTAAACCGGTTCTGCGAAGAAATATACCAATAGAACTTGCCATTCCGCCCGATACACTGCGCCGCACTGGCATCGCCCGCCGACCAACCGAAAGCGCTCGTACGGAGCACCGCACCGTGGTCGGTCCAATTCACCATATCCGTAGTCGTATACAAGCGATACTCCCGCATCAGGTAGGCATTCCGGGGTGCGTCCTTTTCGTCACACCCTACATATAAATACAAGGTGTCCCGGTACACCATCGGTGCCGGATCGGCCGTATAATGGGTCTGCACTATCGGATTTTGAGCAGACAAGTCCATGAAAAACAATCCTAAAGACAAGGCCGACAAGACTTTCATAACTTCCACTTGCTTCATCATATCATCGTATAATGATTACTTCACCGCACCATCGGTGTTTACCGCACGCTTCTTCACTTCCTTCGGTTCCTCCGGATAAGGATTAGCTATCCGCGATACGTCTTCAGCCGTTTTGGGAGGTTGCGTCAGTCCGGCTTTCGTCTGTTCCACGTATGCCATGGAACCATCGGGCAAATAATACAGATAGTCCGCACAAACACTTCTGCGCCCTGTGGCACCGGCCTGATTCCCGATGACAAGCGAAGCATTGTGATAGAACAGATACCACTGTCCTTTGAATTCTATGATTCCGGGATGTATCGTGAAACTGTTTTCCGCCATGCCGGTCAAAGCCCCCCGGTAAGTCCACGTCCCGCCTATGGATTCCGCTGTGGCATAGTGTATCATCTCACGCCCTTTTCCCATCGAAGCATAGGTCAAGTAATACAAATCTCCCCGTTTATGCAACCAGGGTCCTTCCACGTAATGGGGCAATTCCAATATTTGTATCTCTCCATCCAATTCCGTCATATTCGATTTTAGTTTGGCCAAGAAACATGTCCCGTTCCCCCAACTCAACCAAGGAGTCCCCTCATCGTCTATGAAAACCGTAGGGTCGATGTCGTTCCACCATCCCCTTTTTCCGTTCGGAGTCATGGCATCCGTAACCAACGGTTTCCCGATGGCATCCTTAAAAGGTCCCGTAGGACTGTCTCCCACAGCCACACCTACCGCCTTGCCCGTGTAAGGCTCGCCAGCCTGCACTGTGGTATAATAATAGAACTTCCCGCCTTTTTCTACCACCTGGGATGCCCAAGCCTCGCCTACGGCCCAAGAAAAATCAGTAGGTTTCAATACAGCCCCATGGTCTGTCCACGTCTTCATGTCCTTTGTGGAATAGCACAGCCATTCCGTAATGTTGAACATCTCTCCGTCACGTGCCTCATCGTGTCCTACATACAAATACAATGTCCCGTCGTGAACCATGGGAGCCGGATCAGCCGTAAACTTATCCGTCACAATGGGATTGCCCTTCATCCCAAATGTCTTCACAGCCGGAACTTGACCATGTCCCAATAACGAACACATCATAAACGCCCCGAATATCAAGTTTTTCCTCATGTGCATAACTTTTTTAACTCATGTCCTTACTTACGTTTTATAATCTCATCCTACCAGTTCCGTCCTAACCCTCACTCCTTGAACAACAAAGGCAGGAACTCATTCAAGCAACGCCGCCACGTCAGCCATTCATGATGTGTGCCGGGCGAGGCATAATATACGTGGTTTATACCGGCTTCCTTAAGCGATCGGCTCATACGGTCGCTCCCCATGCCCTCTTCCGTTCCTTGACCTATAAAAAGTGTATGTACTTGGCTGTTGAACTTCTCCGCATCGGCAAACACACCTCCGTACACGTCTTTTATATCCTGTCCCGGAGCCATCAGTATGGCTCCGCTGAAAGCTCCGATATGTGCAAAGCGGTCCAAATGTGTCAACGTGATTTGGAAAGTCTGGTGTCCTCCCCACGAAAGCCCGGCCATTGCACGATGGTCGCGGTCGGTTTCCACACGGAACGTCTTCTCCACAAACGGAATAATGTCTTTCAACATGATGTCACCAAACGATGCACCGAATTCATCCCGCGTCTCTCCTCTTTTTGCCCCATGGATATATCCGCAATTCCCGTAATCCATCACCACAATCATGGGTTTACATTTCCCACTCGCAATTTGTCCGTCCAGAATATTGGCCATGTGTCCCTGTTCATGCCAGCCACGTTCATCTTCCCCCATGCCATGCTGCAAGTAAAGCACCGGATATTTCCTCCCGGGCGAAGTCTCGTATTCCGCAGGAGTATAGACAAAACAACGGCGCGCACGTCCTTCCACCTCAGAATAATACTGGCATTCACGCACCTGCCCATGGGCAATGCCACGGTTAAACGTGTAGTATGCAGACTCTTCCGGAGTTTCCGGTATCTCTATTCCGCTTGCCATACGGCCGCAACCGTAAAAACAATCCGAAGCCGGATCTGTCACCTGCACGCCATCTACAATGAAAAAATAATAGTGGAAACCTACCACCAACGGATCGGTCGTTACCGTCCACATCCCGTCACTGCCTTTTTTCATCGGATATTTCTTCCCACAAATATCGGCTTGCACGGAAAGCGCCTCAGGGGCACGCAACCGGAAGATGGCCCGTCGCTGCCCGTCCACTTTCGGATACTCTGCCATCGGCACATTGTAGATGGAACTTTCCGCGCCTTGAGCCCACAAGCCTTGGCCCCCACCGACCGTAAGGGTCCCCCATACGAAAGCCCATATCATTCTCGAATTCCGCATTCCTGTTTTCATATTCCAATCTTATTTTAATGAATACCAATTAAATTTCCAAAACGCCATACGTTCCACCGCTTCCGCTCTCACTGATGCCTGACCGGTGGTACACCGAAATAGCTCGGTTGCGTATTGTCGGGATTGAACACCAACTGCTCCAAAACAATTTCCGGATCTACCATATAAACCTTGAACGTATGCAATCCCGGTTGGTCCACCCTGAATTCTGCCGTCAGCCAACGCAGGTTGTCGAACACTTCGTTGCGGCAGAATCCATTCCCGTTGATGAGCTTCAACGTCCGGTTACGAGGAGGCAGCGGTTTGAGATTCGGTGAGTTTTTCAAGTTCTTCGAAGTATATCCACCGAAAGTGTCCACTATGCAAGACAAAGTTTTCAAAACATCACTTTTCATGGCTTATAGCTTTTGTTCCCATGCAAAATTACATCAAAATCTCTATCGCAAAGTTCTTTATATGTATCATATTTTTGCGATAAAGTAACAAAACCATCCTTTTCCCTCCATATCCACAAAAAAATGCACCGGGAATCACTTCCCAGCGCACTCCGCATTCTAAATCTAACTAACATTATATGAAAAGACTTGTTTCTATTCCTTTTACCAAAATACCAATGTCCATCAAACATGCGAATCAGAAAACCACAGGACAAAAAGAATTTACCGGAACAAAATTACGCAGAAACAAACCATTCCTGTTTATTCCTGCGTAACGGATTTTTGCTATTTTGTAACAAATGCCCGGATGTTACATTTCACATAGCATCCTGTTACATCTGAAGCTATTGTTCATGTCTTTCTTCCGTAACATTCCCGTCCCCATTATTTTCCGGTCCATCTTCCGACTTGGAATTCTTGTGGGCATATTCAGTAGGCGACATACCATAATAGGCCTTAAAGCATGTGGAAAACGTGGAGGCCGACCTGAACCCGGTGGCCACCGACACGCCGGTCACATCGGTATCCGTCTTTGAAAGCAGCTTTGCCGCCTGCATAAGGCGGATATTCCGCACAAAGTCGCGCGGAGTCAGTCCCGTCGCGTTTTTCAATCTCCGATGGAAATGTACCCGGCTGATACCTATTTTATCGGCAATGAATTCCACACCCAAATCCGGATTGGAAATATTCTCGTTGATCACCTTCATCACCCGTTCCATCATCTGGTCGTTCGGAGAGATAAAATCTACATTGTCTATTTTCACTTCCTGTTGAGCCACGCTATATTTGCCCTGAAGCCTCCGCTTGTTTTTCAACAGGTTTTCCGCAGTCTGCCGCAAGACATCCATATTAAAAGGTTTGGACATATAGGCATCAGCTCCTATGGACAATCCTTCCAACCGGTCGGCATCATCGCTTTTTGCCGTCAAAAGAATCACCGGTATATGGTTCGTGTTGAAACTTCCCTTGATGTTGCGGCAAAGCGCAATACCGTCCATGACCGGCATCATGACATCGCTCACGACCAAATCCACTTTTTCAACGTTCTGGACAATGTAGTCCCATGCCTCTTGCCCGTTGCTGCATTCACAGACATGATATTCCCCGGAAAACTCACCATGCAGATAACGCCGTATAGCCGTCTCGTCCTCCACGACCAATATACGTCCGTGCTTGCTTCCGCCTTTCTTTTCTTCCGGCAATTCGGCTACCGTCTCTGCCACATGCCCTGCCTCCAACGGTGCGGAATAAACAGCCCGGGGCATCTTGTCATCCGAAATGTCTTCCAACAATTCCAACGCCTGAGGCATCTGCACGATGAAACGCGTGCCCTTGCCCTTAGGATTATTCTCTGCCCAAATATGCCCCTCATGCAGCTCTACCAGCAACTTTGTCAGGTTCAGCCCTATGCCTGTACCGACGTAATCGCCTCCCCACTTGCCTGAATAGAAACGCTCGAACACCCGCTTCTTCTCCTGGTCGGGGATTCCCACCCCACTGTCCGTCACCGAAAGCCTGAAGTCCCGTTCGCCCGAGACATTGCCGTCCACCTCCTTCAGTTCGATGGTAATGTCACCCCCGTCGGGAGTAAACTTGAACGCATTCGACAGCAAATTCATGATTACTTTGTCGAAATTCTGCGGATCCACACAAACATCCATCCGTTCCATGTCGTGCACAAAGCAGAACGTAATGCCCCGGTTACGGGCCGTGGTTTCAAACAACTCATAGAGATTATTGACAAACCCCACCATTTCCACCTTATGGTATTTCAGACGGAACTGCCCTTTTTCTATCTTACGCGCATCCATCAACTGATTGATCAGCCGGAGGATACGCTGAGAGTTCTGATACATGAGCGAATAACTGCGTTGATGCGCTTCATCCTGATCTTGCTTCATCAATTTCATAAGCGGACTGAGGATAAGCGTCATCGGCGTACGTATTTCATGACTGATATTCATGAAAAACTGGATCCGGGCCTCATTCAATTCCTCTTCCTGGCGATGCTTTTCAAAAATCCGTTTGGTTTTGAAGTGCTCTTTGACTTGCAAAAATACCATATAGCAAATGAAAAGGAAAAGCACGCAATAGACCATGACTGCCAATGGAGACAGGTACCATACCGGATGCACCTTCACCGTCAGTTCCTTCACATCCGACGACTCCCCGTATGCCTCCGCCTTTATCCTTATGCGGTAGGTTCCCGCCTCCATGTTCACAAAAGATATGCGGTTCTGCCCATGTTCCAAGGCCATCCATTCACCATCATTGACACAATACCGATAGGTCACGCGAGAGTTGCTGAAAGACATCGTGGAAAGCTCTACACTGAAAGATTTGTCATGATGGGAAAGGTTTACTTCGTCCGTCAACGGAAGCCAACGGTCGATAATCGTATAATGCCCGGAACGGTCACCCGCATGAACCGCTTTACCGTTGACGTAAAAATCCACGATGCGCAAATCCATTTTTTCCAGGTTCACGCCATCCCTCTTTCCCACATCAGAAGGGCGGAAACAAGTCAGCCCGTTGATTCCTCCGAAATACAACAGACCGTTTTGGGCATACGAAGCCTTCGCACCGAACTCATTGCCTTGCAACCCGTCTTCGATACGATAATTGTCGAAAGTCTCCTTGGCCGGATTGAAGCAAGCAAGCCCGTCATCCGTACCCACCCACACCTTTCCGCCGGCATCCCTCTCTATGCTGCACAGAGAATTCGTGGGAAGCCCGTCTGCCGCCGTATAAGACTTCATACTGCCGTCCTTTACATCGAAACGTACCAGACCGGTAGACGTAGCCACCCAAAGCACCCCGTCTTCACCAATCTCCATATCCCGGACATTGGCTTTTGGCAAAAACCTCCCTTTCCTTTTAGGACCTTCCGGTGTCAACCGGAACACATCCATCCCGTCCGCCATCCCCACATAAAGGCAATCCCCCCATACCAATAACGCCGTAATATAAGAGTTATACAAAATCCTGTCAGGATAACGAACCTCGTCGCCCTCCCTCACTTGATAATGTTCCAATCCATGCGTCTTCGGCCGGTAACAGTACAACCCGTCACCGTTCGTGCCTATCCAAATGTTACCGGCCCCGTCCTCCACCATGGCATACGCATTGGGGATTTTCTCCCCACCCTTTACCCATGCCCCGATACGGGTACATTCCCCCGTTTCCGGATTCATTTTCGATACACCCGACCACGTGGAACCAAGCCATACACCTCCTTCCGAGTCCACCAGGATGCTCACCACCGTAGAAGGCATGGTCTTCACCACTCCGGGCTTGAAATGCACGCTGCTGCTCCCGTCCGCTTTCAGATGGTACACCCCGCAATGGTCGGCTGCCAACCATAAGTCGCCCCTGCCGTCTCCGACAATGGCGGTCACGCAGTTCGTGCCGATGGTGTTTTTCTGTACCGAACGCCGCCCTATGTAGTCGAACCCCGTAGCCATGTCCGGCATAACCCATACGCCTTTCCAATACACACCTACCCATGTATTCCCGTCACTGTCCACAATGGCTTCTTTCACATTGGAGGTAGCCAGATTGTACTCATACGTACGGATAGGACTTTGGGTGATTCGTCCCGTAGACTCGTCATACACCCGTAAGCCTCCCCCATCGGTGGCAATCAGGACCTGCCCGTCCGTTCCGGGATTGATGGAAGCGATGACTCCACTTTCATGCCCGGAAGAAACCCGGTAGAAACTACGGTCCTTTTCGGAATAACACAGAAGCCCGTCATTCTGCATAGCCAAATAAACACGCCCGGACGAACTTTGGCAAAAATCCACGGCACCCGGTCGCCGGGCCAACCTATGCACCTTCCCTTCCGCACGACAGTATATGCAACCATCCGCCCCCAACATCCACAAACGCCTTTTTTTATCTTCAAACAGTTGCAAAAGAGGAGAGCCACTTTGCATTTCTTTCGTTTCCTTCAAATACATTTTGCCCTTGTCCCCTTTACACAACAGGTATAATCCATATCCTGCCGTACAGACGTATACGTCTCCCCCGGAAAGCTTGGCCATCGAAACGATATGGGCAGAAAGCGTATCGCCTCCTTCTGCCAACAGAGGTACATCGGTAAACTTATCCGTATCGTAAGAATAAACCTGCACCCCGGACTCCATGCCTACCAACACACACCCGGGTTCTACTTCCAAGACGCAAGTGACGATATCATGCCCCAAGGTTCCCGACATCCCGTCCTGATGCCGGTAAACATTCATTTTCACCCCATCGTAACGGTTCAGGCCACTTTGGGTACAAATCCAAACGTTTTTCCGACTGTCCTCCGTTATGGAACGGATACGTGTATTCGACAATCCTTGATCGGACGTAAAAGAAATTGGCGACTGTGCTTTCATTGCGATAACACACACAGTCCAAAATAAACTTAAAAAATACTTTCTACCGTTCATGGTTTTAGATAAAATATTAATTCAATAGATTCTTTCTTCTATATCTCCGTTAAATCTTCCCCCCCTGTTTTTGAACGCCCAAACGGTCTATCTCTTAACAAGAGAGCAACTGGCATACAAAATTAAAGGAAAAAAACTGATTTTTAAACGCTATTTAGAGAATATTTTTGGGAAATGCCAATATAAAGTGATTATTCCGTTTTTGTTCTTATTTCCATTCATCTATATATAAATTTGATATTCAACGCGTAACGTATGCCAGT
>OODF01000160.1_pt1 | contig 57244 bp, 56 predicted proteins | sample 1671431 | NCBI WGS metagenome assembly OODF01 (sample SAMN06348156, study PRJEB24527) | human gut metagenome | biome: human gut; feature: ankylosing spondylitis patient; material: feces | host: Homo sapiens | place: China | collected 2015-10 | reverse complement strand
AGGTAAGCGAAAACCTACCGCTGTAAAGCGGAAAGGCGTTGTTTGCCGAGCCTACGTGTCGTGGATAGGAAGCTGAGCCATGACATGAATGTATTGGAACGTAAATTAAGAACTATGCAGGGTGGAACACCGCAAAAGGTGGGCTAAATCCATTATATTTGTCTCACAATTAAAAAACGATACCCCTATGCTACACAGAGGAAACATCACCATTACCGGGCTGGAGGACATCAACCGCCACCCCACAGTCAGCGTCAAGTTAGAGAACGGCAACGTATGGCTCACCAAACACGAGCTTGCTCGCCTGTTCGGAGTATTCATCCAGACGATAGATGCCAATATGCGCTCCATCTTCAAGTCGCGTATCCTGAATGAAAGTGAAGCGACCATTACGGAGAAGCAGGATAAGCTATATGTTACCTACTACAATCTGGAGGCCGTCATTTTTCTCAGCTTCCGCATCAACACCTATTGTACGAAGCTGTTCCGCGAGTGGGTGCTCAACTCCTTGTGCGAATACAAGCGGCTGAAAGAGAAGCAGCCTGAAGTCCTTGTCGTATTCAACGCTTCGGACAACCAGACATTCATTTCATACAACTAAAAAATAAGAAACATGGCAACAAACAAATCACAGATAGAAAAGTGGATAACGGCGCAGAAGAAGCACCGGCTGTCCGTCAACAGCGATTTTGTACACCAATTCTTCCCCTATGATGCCTGTTTTTAAGAGCAAGTTGCCTGACTCGTTCCATGAGTCGGGCAACTCACGGAAATGAGTTGCGCGCTATTTTGGAATCTATTGGCAATGTAGAAGGGCTTATTGTGGAAGATTTAAGTATAACAACAACTTTAGAAGCAAAAAGTGCAGAAATAGCACGATTACAACCGTATTACGATAAAATAGGAGAGATGCCAAAAGGTAATCAAAAAAAGTTTCAAACCTAAAAATGGAAATCATTAGTATGAAAATATATTTTGGACAACTTTATATACAAGCTGGGATTTCATTCCCCTTTAGTTCATCATTTCAACGCTTTTTATCAGAAGAAGTGTCTAAATTAGTAGAAATGAATCCTAAATTTGAACAATCTTATGGAACAGAATATGAATTAATGTTCCGTATATCTGCAAAAAAAGAATTATTAACAAATGAAATATGTGGACCAACTATTTTCAAAAAGGAGAAAGACATTGAATACACCATATTTTTACCTTATAAATTTATAATGGAGCAATCTAACCCTAATAAATGCGCATTAGAGTTTTTGTTTGAAGGGATTTATACAGTTTTAGACTTATATGAAATAAATACATCAAGGCTGAAAATAGAGCAAAATAAGATTATAAATAAAATTATATCATCTTCTAATATGTTCAAAGATATACTTGTTTATTAATCAAGGAGGGGCAGCAGGCGGCCCTCGTCGCCAAAATCTTCTCCCTCTGCATCGCCCGTATGCCTTTCTACAAGGAAAAGGCTGCCAATGCCGTACTCATTCCCATCCCGGCGGCTACCCGTGAGCGCAACGCCGCCCGTTTCGCCCGGTTTTGCAGCCTCCTTTCACGCCGCCTGAAAATCACCGACGGCTTCCGTGCCACGTGGATAAGGGAAGACCGTGAGCAGATGAAAGGCACTCACGGCCTTGACAAGCTCTCCAACCTCATATTCCACCCCGCCTGTTTTCAGGGACGCGATGTGTTCCTCGTGGACGACATTGTGTCCACCGGCGAGAACTTCACGCAGATGAAACGCAGGCTGATGCAGCTTGGAGCCAACTCCGTTATCGGCCTGTTCTTGGGACGGACAGTAAAGACAGAGAAAGGATAAAAAAGAAAACCGTTGCCTCCGGCGTTTCCACAAGTCGGGCAACCCAAAGTGCTGAGTTGGGCAACTCGGCAGAATGAGTTGGGCAACTCACAAAAACGGCTTGGGCTACTTATAGATTGGGGACGCCGCCTTCGAGAGCGGAATCAATGGCACTATAATGGTCGCCGTCATGCACGCTCAATGCCGCCACGAGGCTGTTCAATGTGTGTATTGCCTCCAGACGTTGCTCCGGTGAACTTTCTTCCTGATTGCTCAGCACGTCAATGGCGCAGGTAAGATGACCTCTTACGGTCTGCAAAGTGGACACATCTTGAATGGGAAACAGGTAAAAGAGTTCTCCGTCGGAAGAACGGACGATGCCCTCCAAAGGCGTAGCTTGTAATTCCATCATCTTCGGTTATATTTATAATTAAAATGACGTAACGCTGCCGGCCACTACGTTCGAGGTATCGCCAAACACCCAATGTGAAGTGAACCGGCAGGTTACGTCAGAGTATAACCTACCCGGTTCATTTACCTTCACATTTTTGAAATTGGCGATTTCCGAACGTCGGTAAACGAACAACATTACCACGATACTATTTGCACCGCTGGTACAAAGGTAAGAAAATAAAGTCAATAATCCATTGCCTTCCTTAAAAACCTCCTTTGGAAAAAGTCCATTGCAGAAAAAAATCAAAGCCCCTGCGGAATGTTTCTCTTGCCGCTTTCATTCCCCATCACTCCACGGAGTGCGATTGAGAAGTGGGGTAAGCTGACTTATTACGTGCGCAAAGGTAATTTCGGGTTTTGACGGACTAATCAAATTTTTTCGCCACAATCTCCACACTTCGTAGGCTCAGGTAGTATTCTGGCGAAAAAATTTGCTTCTGCAAAACCCTGTCCTTTGCCCAGCTTACGAAATAAGTCAGCTCACCCAACTCGTCAATGCATAAAAAAAATGTCGTGATTATGAAAGCAACAAGAGAAACAAATGGAAATAAGTCGCTTCCCAATCTGCCTCTGCATAAATTCTTGGGAGTGGCGGTGAGGTTCATCCTTGCGGCAGTCTGCACCGGTCTGTACGGCGGTTCCGTCCTTGTGTGGTTCATCGGGTTGTGGCTCGTGTGGAACTTCCTTACGGGTGTAGTCCGTTTCCTGTGGGGCTGCCTTGTGTTCCTGCTTACGTTTATTTTGGTTGCTGCTTTCGTGGTCTGGTTATTAACTCTCTAACATCACATCATTATGAAACGGTACAGCAAGACTATCGCACAGCAATGCAAGTATTATGAGGTGGACAACATTTTCGTGTACATGGTAGAAACTTATCTGAACGGTAATATTACCGCCTTTGAGAAACTCTTCCGGGAATTGTGTAAGGAAGCGAGAAAAGATTTTATAGACTTCCTTCTCAGCGAGGTGGAGCCTATATATTGGAGAGAAATTCTAAAAATCATGGTCTGACATTATAATCTTATGTAGTATGGATAGAAGAAAACTTTACTATTACAGCCATATCGTAAAAAGGCATTTGAGTGATATTAAGGAACATATCAGATTGTCGAAGAACGACATGGAGAGAAGCTATTACCAAAGCAGGTTTTCAGCCCAGCTGAGTATCTACGCCGAAGCCCTTGCCGTAAAGGAAGAGTATCTGGAAAGATATATCAGATAGGGATACGGATTAAAAATGAAACAGTATGAACATTACATTTGAAACGATTGTGTGTGCATGGGATGAAAAAATCCCTGCACACCTTTTCCAAAGAATTTTAACCACCTAAAAGAAGAAAGGCGTATGAAAACATTATCCCAAATGACAAAAGAGGAAAAGTTACAGGCTTTGACGGAATGCCATGCTTGCAGGCGTGAACAGCACATTGTTTCCCGCTATATCCGGGCAATCCAAGAAGATGACAAGGAACAGGCCGCCTACTTCGAGGGTTTCGGCGAAAGTGTGCATCACGTTGTACAGAATGTGAACACCTATGAACGCAGGCTCATTTTCGGCTATGTGGACAAGCAATTCAACGAATACGGATGGATAAGCGGCATGTTGCCCATCGTGGAAGAAATCCGGCTGGACAATTCCAACGTAATACACATCGGCCAGTCCGTGAACGGCATGTATGTCGTTACGGTGGGCTGGTGTACCGGCACGGCAGGAGGCGGCAGCCGCCCTTCGGTATGGGAGGAACCCATTGCCGATTACAAGGAAGCGGTAGCGAGCGGCATCCGCCAGTTGGAAAGAATCTATAATGATGCGGAACGCCGCTCCCTGACAGACAGGGGGAACTACAACCCGAAGTATATCCGCAGGCTGAAAGCCGGATTACAGGAGGTAAAGCGCCGCTATACCGCTCCGCAGCAGTTAAGTCTATTCTGATTATTCACACATATAACACCAAATGATTATGGACGTAAAGATTGAAAGCATGATTTTCGGGTGGGATGAACGCATACCCGATACGTTGATTAAATTCATCAACTCCGTGACACTCACAAAGGACGAGCAGGAACTTCGCGGACTGATGGAAGTGTTCGCCCGGAGCAAGGAGTTCAACCGCTTCTTTGCCTTCGGATATGGCAGCCACCATCTGTGGCTCACGCAGAGGATGGCGTCAGACCCGGCAAGGTGCATGGAAAACCGATTGTTGATTGTTGAATTTTAGCAGATTGCATTATGACTACAAGAATGACGGAAAACGGAGTTTCGACCTGCCGGAAGGCAGGTTCGGAACAGTTCGAGAAGTTCCAGACCGGCATCGGAAGAAGAAAACGCACGCTGGTGCAGTACGATTACAGGGCATCCGATGGAGAGCTGTTCTCCTGCGTGGCTCCGACTTTGGAGGACTGCCGCCGCAAGCGTGACGGATGGTTATCGGAAAAAGGAAGAAAGGAGGCACAGCGATGAATGGCAGTTATGACACGCTGATAATCACTTTCAGCGAACCCATCCGGGTTTTGGACGGCATGTTTGAGGACACCGATACATGGGGAGTTTCCACGCTGAAGGAATGGGTCGATACTTACGAGTCCACACGCTTCACCCCGATAAACGACCATACGGCAGTCATCACTTCCGAGTACAACATGAAGCACGTAAGGGAATGGCTGGAACAATACTTGCCTATCGACCGCCTGCAAGTCCGATAACCGGTACAGGCATGGAACAGAAAAAGGTCAGAGCAGATAAAAGCCCTGACCTTTTCCATATATTATAGGAGATAAAGAAAGTCAGTCCGTTTCTTCTCCCCAAAGTTCGATGTCCGTCGGCGCATGGCGTATGGAACGCCCGATGCAACATCCTGTCGCGGCAAGAAGCGTCAAGTAAGCGATAACAAGATAAAGCATGGCCGTCAGTTTATATGGCGGGTTGGGCTGAATCTTCCGAACCTTCCGCCGTAGCACTGTTGAACGAAAAACTCTTGGTTACCGTCTGACCAAATGAATCCACGATGTAGATGTCAATCGTCTGCTGGTCGGTGCAGAGCGACCTGTAATAGAGCCGGAAGGTATCGCCCGGCAACGGGTAGAGGTCGTTGGGAGCCAGTACCGTGCCGTCCTCCATGCGCAGCTCGCCCTTCCCGTCGGGCTGGAAATAGCGGATGAAATACTCCGTTTCCTCATACCTGCCGCTACGCACCAGCTGGCAGCGTATTTCGGCTTCCTCGCCCTGTACGATGTCGGTCTGCACGGGCAGGGTCGCCAAGTCAAACTCGTATGCCTGCCGGATGTCCAGCTTGTCCGAACAGGCGCATAGCAGTACGGCGGCTATCAGTACGAAGCCGGCGGTAAAAATCAGTTCAGTCATTCTTTTCATTTTATTGAGTGTTTATTAGTCCAATATGAATTTCAGCCCCACCCCGAACTGGAAGTGGAAGTTTCCCGTGTCGCCACCCCACAGGCAGCGTTCACGCGCATGGAGCAGCAGCACCGTCCGGTTGGTGATGTAGGTTTCTATCTCCAACGATACCGCGCCGCCATAGACAAAGGCGTCATCGTCCGTGATGCGTGCCCCGTCATAGAGCAGGCTCTCGCCCCAGTTCACCGTTTCATAGCCTGCCATTGCCGAGCCGCCCACGTAGCAGAGGAACACCTTGTTCGCATCCGAGAGGAAGTTGTAATAGTAGCCGCCCTCCGCCGTGAACTGCGACACCGGCAAACGTATATCCTTGTACGGATGGTACTTTTGCAGGTACTCCGCGCCGAACACCCATTTGCCGCACCTTTTCGCATAGGAATCCACCGACACCCCGAAGTGGTAGCCCAGCTCGTTCCGCTTGCCGGAAGAATGGAAGCCGTCCGCCATGCCTGCCGTCAGCCGAAGCCCCTTCATGCCCGGCAGACAGCGTTGCGCCTGCGCCCTGTCCGCAAGGGCAAGGCACAGCGCCATGCTGATGATGATACAAAGCGTCCGTTTCATCTTACTTCACCTTCAGTTCGTTGATAACACGGGCACGCACCAGTTCGGCATTGGTCACGACGAACTGCTGGTGCCTTCCCCCGTTCTGCTCGCTGATTTCCACCACCAGTTGCTTGTCGTCGGGCAGGGTGAACTTGGGCAGGGTGAACACCGTGCGCTCCCGGCTCTTGCCGCCGACCTCCGTCACGTAGTTGTAGGCACGCAGCGGCACGATGACCTGCTCCTGAATGGCGGTACGCTTCGCCACCTTCCTGTCCACCACCTTGAACGACACGAAGTCCACCGTGAACGGCACGTTGGTCGAGTTCTTCAGTTCCGTGTGGAAATAGAGCAGCCCGTTGTGCGTGTAGATGCCCTTCAGCACGGACTGGATGCCGAAACGCTTGCAGCCGATATGCTTCACCAGCCGTTTGTCGTCCTTGTGGATGGATTTCATGATAAGCCGCACCAGCAGGGGCGATTCGCTGCCCAGCTCCTTCAGGTAAACCTCTTGAGAGTTGTTCGGGCGGTTCACCGCTTCCCCGTCATGCAGGAAGTCCTTCATCTCGATGTTCAGCTTGGCCGGCTCGTCGGCATACTTCACGTTATAGGTATAGTAGCTCCCGTCTTCGGTTATCACCGCCAGATTGGTCTCGCGGGAGAAGTCGCGCAGGGCGGCCTTCACGCGCAGCACGTTTTCCGAACCGTCCGCCTTGCCCGCGATGATGTCGGCGGAACCCAAGTCCACATACTTGATGGCGGAGGGAAAGATGATATGCACCGTCTTGTAAAACGTGACCTCCAGCGCATAGGGAGGTATCATGCGGTCAAAGGTTATCGGGCGCGTCAGCCCGTCAAACAGGTCGCCGGTGGACGGGCTACGCTTTATGCCATCATCCCCCGTATCTTCCGGCACAGCCGTTTCCACCTTCTCCTTTAGGTCGGTCTCCTCCACGACTTTCTGCGCATGGGCATGGGTCATTGCGGCGATGAATGCCGCCATAAGCATCATTTTCTTCATTTGTCTTTGTCAATAATTAAGTTATACATATTGGTTATTTTCTTGCCACGAGCAACACCTCATGCCCGGCCTTGAGCGTCACCCTGACGGTGCGGAACTTCGTGGAGAGGTACTGCGACATGCCCTGTATCACGCCGCGCCCCAAATCGGAGGCGAGCTGCGCACCGGCATCGGTAGAGATGCTGATGCTGCTGCCCATCGTCGAACCCATGTTGGCCGCCATTTCCTTGAGCGCGGTCAGTTCCTGTGACCCCGGCACCGATATGCCTTTCATGCCGCCCGTGTCGTACACCTCCAGCTCTACCGGCATAATAGTTCCCTTGTAGGCGACGGAAGTGACGGACAAGTCCATCCGTTCCCCGTTGATGCGCGCGGTGGCCGTCAGCACGGTGTTTGCCGGGATATAGGTATCCCCGACCTCGACCGGTTCGAGCAGGCGGATTTCCGCCTCCTTGCCGTCGCTGACCGTTACCGTGCGGTAGATGCAGGCACGGATGCTGTTCCTGCCTGCCGTGTGCGCTTGGTCTGTTACCGTGTGGAAGCCCATGTTGTGCGGACGGCTGTACCGCTCCATGAACTCGGCATCCGACATCGGCTGCGCCAGCCTTGACACGACCTGTTCCGACACCTGCGTTACCGGGACGGCCTTCGGTTTGTCCGTGCCGGCTGTTGTCGGGACGGATTTCACATTGTTTTGCGGCAGGTAGCGCGAAGCCATTTCGTAGGATTTCTCCATGAGCCGGAGCTGCTCGTCCGCCGCCTCCTTTGCCCTGCGGTCTTCCTCCGCCTGACGCTCCAATTCCTGTATGCGCCATTCCAGTTCCAGCGTTTTCTGGTCGTCCTCCGGTTCGGGCTGCGTGTAGAAGCTGCCAATCTGCCGGTTGATGTCCCGGTAGGCATCCGCCGACGTACGGATGGAGGACTGCCCGGCTTCCGCCGGCTCTTGGGTCTGGAACACATCTTCGTCCGCTCCATCGTTCCCGTCACTTTCCGCCACAGCCAAGTCTTGCAGCGTGTTCATCTTTTCCTTCTGCCTGCGCTCGAACGCCTGAAGCTCGTAGGCCGCCCGTTTGTCGGAGGGCATCCCCTTTTCTTCGGGCATGGGCACCTCCACGTTGAAGCCGTCCTGAAGGGGTTCGCCGCTTTCCGACGGCGCGAATATCAGCCACATCGCCCCTCCGAACACGAGCAGCATCAACGGATAGGCCAGCATCTTTCTGCGCCGCCGCACCTCCTCCGGTGTCAGCGGTTTTGTCTCTTTCGGTTTCCCGTCGGCTTTCCTTCCGGGTTCCGGCTGTTTACTCTGCTTTGTTTCTTCCATTGTTCCAATCTTTAATGTTGTTTATACTGTCATGGGCTGTGCCCGGATGCAGCTCCAACTGCCGCATCCTTTCGATTCTTATCCGCTCCCCCTCGCGCCTGCCGATATTGTATATCGACGACACGGTGATGTAGACGGAGAGGGCGCTGAATCCCACCAGCACCGCCACCACCACGATGAGCCGCACATCGGGCGACATCCTTCCGCACACGTAACGCATCCCGCCGCTTATCCGGTCGGGGATGTAATCGAGCCATTTCCTCATTCTTCCCATACGCGCCTACCTTTCCATTGTCCGCAAGTCACGGTTCTCCAGTATGGTGAACTGCTCCATCGTGAAGCCGTGCGGGTTGTTGTCCGAACGCACCGAGTTCAAAAGGCGGCAGCGGGTGACAAGGCTCCTTTCGGTGATGTTGCTGCTCCTGACGAGCGACTGCCGCGCGTAGCAGGTGACGATATAGGGATAGCGGTCGAAGTCGCACGCCACGCTGTCCACCTGCACGGTCTGGTTGATGTTCGCCGAGATGATGCGGTTGTAGTATCCCTTTTCCTCCCAGTCCTTGTAGTAGCGGAAGGCGCTCTCGTCGCACAGGTACAATGCCCGGCGTATGTTGCCCTCGATGGCGGCCTTGTCGGGCGAGAGCGTGAAGAACAGTTCGTGAAACCGCCTCACGTGCTCCCTCGCCTCGACAGGCCGGTTCTGCGCCAAGTCCTGCGAGAGCGCGAGGATGAGCGACTTGCCGTTGTCCAGCACGTAGATTTTCTCCCGCTGCTTCTCGGCAAAGCTGTACGAACTCCACAGCGCGTAGCCCGTGACCAGCGCGCACAGCACGACAAAGGCTATCGCCATCGTGCGAATCTGCCGGAAGCTCGTTTCGATGTTTTTTAATGACTTGAATTCCATTTCTTTTAGTTCTTGTTACCAATAAATGAATCATTTGCCCCTGAGCTTTCCGGCCACATGCCCCGCACCGGCACCGGTGGCGGCAGCCGCCACCTTCCCCGTCTTGACGGCGGAGTTGTTCACCTGCTTGCCGTAATTGCCCGCACCGGCAGCCTGAATCACCCAAGTCGATACCGTCGGGATGGTGAAGTACCCTACGATGGCGATGAGCATGAAGATGATGTAGGCCGAGTTGTTCACGTCCGGCACGAAGTTCGGGTCGGTCAGCGAGGCGATGTCCTTCTCAATCATCAGCACCTGTATGCGTGCCAGCACCGAACTGAACAGGTCGGAGATGGGCAGCCACAGGTAGATGCTGATATACTGACATATCCAGTGCACCATCGTGCCGTGAAAGCCGTCATACACCGAGATGGCGAACGCGAGCGGCCCCAGAATGGAGAGCACGATAAGGAAGAATGTCCTGAGCGTGTCCAGTATCAGCCCCACCGCTTGGAACAGCAGCTCCAGAAAGCTGCGGAAGGCGTTGCTTATCGTCTGCTTGATTTCATACTTGCCGCGCTCGATGGCCATGCCCGCCATCGTCTTCAGTTCCGAAGGCGTCCAGCCCAAGTCCTCTATCTGCCGCTCGTATTCCTCGTCGCTGACCAGATAGGCGGTTTCCGGGTTGCGCACCAGCGCCTCGTATTCCAGTTTCTCCCGCTTCTCGGCGTATTCCTCCATGTTGAGCGTCTGCCCTTGCAGGATGCCGTGACAGCCGGTGACGATGGGGCTCATGATGCCGTTGATAGTCCCCAGCACGAAGGTGGGGAAGAACATGATGCACGCCCCGATGCAGAACGGGCGGAGCAGCGGGTACACGTCTATCGGCTCGGCACGCGAGAGCGCCTGCCATACCCGCGAGGCCACATAGAACAGCGCACCCAGCGCGGCCACTCCGGTAGCCACGCCCGTGATGTCCGAGCACAGGGGCATCATCTCTTCGTAAAGGCTGCGCAACACTTCATGCAGGTTGCTGAATGTCCCTTCCCCCGTCATGGCTACCAGTATCTTTGGTTGTCGGTTCCGTACAGGTCGAGCACGCGCCGCGTGTCGTTCTTCTCCTTGGCGCGCAGGTACGACACGCCGATGTTGCGGTTCGTGTAATAGCGCACCAGATTGCGCTGGTTCTTCACATCCCGGTAGATGTGGTCTATCAGGTCCATGCGCTCCTTGTCCGTCATCGACAGGCCGGTCTGCGTGACGACCGTCTTCAGTTCGTCGAGCATCCCGCTGCTTTCCTCCAGCATCTTCGTGTAGCCCGAAGCGATGGCGGCCAGCTCGTCCGTCGTATAGTTCCCGTCGGCGAGCATCTTCTGGAACGAGTTCACGTAGATGTCCGATATTTCGCCCACGAGCAGCACGGTCTGCTGCACCTTGCGGGCATCCTTCACCAAGTTGTGTACGGATTTGAGCGCGTCGTAATACTTCTTCCCCTGTTCGTAAATCTTGACCGTTTCCTGAAAGTTCTTCACCATGTTCTCGGCGGTCGTGGTGGTCTGTATCACGTTCCGCGTGGTGTTCACGATGCTTTGCGCGAGGTTCGACGGGTCAAAGGTGACCCATTGCGCCCTGACCGTCGTGGCGGTGCAGAGCAGTGCCGCAAGGCAGATGGTTGCTGTTCTTTTCATTGCTGTTGTTGATTAAAATGTTTGTTGTCAATCGGATTCATATTCTTCCGGCTCCCGTACATACGTTCCTTCCGAAGCTATCACGAGCCGGTCGTTTTCCGCGTCGTAGGCAATCTGCACCCGTTCGGGCAGGTCTGCCCATGTCCCTTGCCCGTTCCGGTAGAGCGTGCCGGTCAGGGCGGCTCCCCAGCGGTAGCTGAAACGGATGCGGTATGCCCCGCCTTCGCGGAACACCCGGACGGGCGGGGACTTGCAGCCATTTTTCCACCGTCCGCAGATGTGGCGGAGGGGGAACAGGTATTCATATTCCATGGCCTCATGTCCCTTTTGCGGCGCGCTTCTCGTCCGCCAGCCGCTTGATGGCCAGCTCGATGTTGCCGCCCAGTTTCTCCGCCATGCGCTGCACCTCCACCTTCTCGCTCTCTTCGGTGGTGTAGCAGAGGTATTCCTCCAGCGAGGTCTCCGTCGCATAGACCGCCGACTGCACGCCGCCCAGCCCGAACCACACCTCCTTGTACTTGCGCGCCGGGTCATTGGACATGTTCACCGAGAGAATCTGCCCCTTCTCCTTGTCCGTCAGCCCGAGCAGCGTCTGTATCTGGTCGAACTTGTTCAGGTACTTCCGCTGGTCAAGGAGAATCTTGCAGTCCGAGTTGTTGATGATGCTTTCCTTCACTATCGGCGAGGAGATGATGTCGTCCACCTCCTGCGTCACCACCACCGCCTCCCCGTAGAACTTGCGGACGGTTTTGTAAAGGTAGCGGATGTAGTCCGCCATGTTCGCCGAGGCGATGGCCTTCCACGCTTCCTCAATGACCACCATCTTGCGGATGCCCTTCAGACGGCGCATCTTGTTGATGAACAGCTCCATGATGATGATGGTCGTGACGGGAAACAGGATGGGATGGTCTTTTATCTGGTCGATTTCGAAGACGATGAAGCGTTTCGTGAGCAGGTCAAGCTGCTTGCCCGAGTTGAGCAGGAAGTCGTATTCGCCGCCCCGGTAGTAGGGTTCCAGCACGTTCAGGAAGCCCGCAAGGTCGAAGTCCTTCTCCCTGACCTGCTTCTCTTCCAGCACCCGCCGGTAGTCAGACTTCACGAACTCGTAGAAGGTGTTGAACGAGGGTTCCTCCACCTCCCCCGACCGGATGCGCTCGATGTAGAGCGACACGGCGTTGGAGAGCGCCACTTCCTCCGAGCGCGTGGCCGGTTCGTTGTCCTTCTTCCACAGGGTGAGCAGCAGCGTCTTGATGCTCTCCCGCTTCTCGATGTCGAATACCCGGTCGTCGGTATAGAACGGGTTGAACGCTATCGGGTTCTCGTCGGTGTAGGTGAAATAGATGCCGTCCTCGCCACCGGTCTTCTGGTGTATCAGCGAGCACAGCCCCTCATACGAGTTTCCGGTATCCACCAGCACGATGTGCGTTCCCTGTTCGTAGTATTGCCGGACAAGGTGGTTCATGAAGAACGACTTGCCGCTGCCCGAACCGCCCAGCACGAATTTGTTTCTATTGGTCGTGATGCCCTTCTTCATCGGCAGGTCGGAGATGTCCACGTGCAGCGGCTTGCCGCTGATGCGGTCCGACATCTTCAGCCCGAAGGGGGAAAGCGAACTGCGGTAGTTCGTTTCCTCCGTCCAGAAGCAGAGCGCCTGTTCGATGAAGGTGTAGAACGATTCCTCCGCCGGGAAGTCCGCCGCGTTGCCCGGCATCCCCGCCCAATAAAGCGTGGCGGCGTCCACCGTGTTGTGGCGCGGCTTGCACTCCATCGAGGCAATCTGGCTGCCCGTCTCGTTGCGGACAGCCTTCACCCCGTCCGGGTTGTCCGTCCATGCCATGACGTTGCAGTGGCAGCGTACCGAAGTCAGCCCGTAGGAGTGCGCGTCGTTCAGGTAGAGGTCTATCCATTCCTTGTTGATTTGGTTGCTCCGCGAGTAGCGCGAGAGCGACTGCATGTTGCGCGCCGTCTTCTCGAAGCGTTGCAGGTTCTCTGCGCTGTCGTCGATGAACAGGTACTGGTTATAGAGGTGGTTGCACGGCAGCAGCAGCCCCACCGGGCTGGCGAACGAGAGGCGGCAGTCCGAGCGGTCGGTCGAGAGCCGCTCGTAGCGGCTGTCCGTGCCCACCCTGCCCGGCAGCGCGTCCAGTTCCGAGAGCGTATAGACCGACACCCGCTTGTCGCCGATGCGCACCCCCTCGTCGCCCAGTTCGATGTCCTCCAGCACCGCCGTGTCCTCCAGCGACAGGCAGAAGTATTTCTCCAGCAGCCCGGCCTTTTCCTCCGTGCCGGTAATCTCGTCGCCCGGAAGACGGCGCAGGCGTACCAGCCCCGTGTCGTTCACGATGCGGGCGAACTGCCCGACGGCATCCAGAAAGCGCGCCGCCATGTCGCGGTTCACCTCTTTGGGGAGGATGAAGCCCCGGCACAGGGATGAGAAGCTGCTCTGCATCCGCATCCGCTCTTTCGTCGTCTTGGTCAGATACAGGTAGCACCGGTGGTTCAGGAACGGGCGTTCGTTGAAATGGAGTTCGTAGCTCCGTGAGAGGAAGCCGAGCCGTTCCCCTTCTTCCCGGCTGTGGTATGTCTCGCCCACGAACCAGTCCTGCTTGTGCACCACCGTATAGTCCGGCAGTACCTTCACGGCCTTTGCCCATGCCGCATGGATGGCGGCATACTCGGCGGAGGTCACGGTGAACAGTTCGGGCAGTTCCACCTCGAAGGCGGCGGTGATGTCCGCGTCCTTCGAGACGATGCAGTCCGACTCCACCGCAAGCAGCGGGAACTTGCTTTCCAATGTCGTAGCTTTCAACAGGTTTCTCATACGCTCTTTTTCTTTGGGGTGAACAATCTCCGGGCGGTAATCCGGTTTATCAGGTAGCGCGGGTGCTGCCGCTTGGCGAGCCGTTTCATCAGCCCGTGTTCTCCATACTTGGCGTTCAGACGGAACGTAAGCCATACCAGAGCCGATGCGGATACTGCGCCGAAGGCGATGCATACCCATTGGTCTATCCCCGCCATGTACATCACGACGAACACCACAAACACGGCAAGCAGCCCTCCGGCAAAGATGAACAGGTACTGTGCCTTCAGCCCCTTGAACTCCGGGTTCTGCCCGATGCCCTTGTTCAGTTCATATTCCATAGATACCTTTATTATATATGGAAGGATTAGAGGAAGAACGAGCGCAGGATGGTGGCCGCCACTATCAGGAAGATGCACGCCCCGAACCACGAGGCCGCCGTCTTCGATGTGTCCGGGTCACCCGACGAGAACTTGTTGTATACCTTGATGCCTCCAATCAGGCCGACCACCGCGCCGATGGCGTAGATGAGCTTCGTCCCCGGGTCAAAATACGAGGTCACCATCTGCGTGGCCTCCTCGATGCCCGCCTGTCCGTTACCTTGCGCATAGAGCGCCCCGGCTGCCGTCAGGCAGACCGCCATGAAAAAGATTTTCTTTGTTGTGTTCATAAAATATGGTTTTTATGCGGATAGACCGCGTTAAACAATGTCGTTGATGGAAAAGCCCTCCGGCACGCCGCTGTCTTCAGGGGAATGTCCGGGCTGCCGCTGCCTGCGGTAGCCGGCAAGGTGCTGCTCGATGAGCGAGGCGATGCGCCGTTCCCGTTCCGCGTCCCCGGCGGTGAGCTGCTCCAGCATCGGCGTCCCCCTGAGTTCGGCAAACGTGCGCCCGGCCTGCTGCCGTTCCGCTTCGGTGGCTCCGGTGTCATCTACCGCTATGCGCACCGCTAGCCCCATGTCCTCGAAGCGGAGGCCGGATGCCTGCGGCGTGCACCCTTCGAGCATCTCGTCCTCGTCTATCGGTTCTTCACCGGCTTCCGTGTCCCGGTACTCCATCGGCTCGCTCATGTCCTCCATGTGCTCCAGTTCATCCGGCAGGGGATTGCCTTCAGCAAAGAGCGCGTCCAGTTCGTCGGCGGACACCACTTTGGGATATTTCCCCGTTTCCGTTGCAAAAGTATCCCCTTCCTCCGCCGGTTTGCCGGTTTCCGTTTTTCGGGGTTCTTGTGGCGTGGAGTGGCTGAGGAAAAATGTGCTCTTGCCTAAAATCTCGGCTGCGTCGGCGATGTTCCGGGGCAGCACTTCGTCGTTTTTACATTGTTTTCTTTGCCGGCTATACCGCTCGTAGGCGAGGTAGGCCGCTACCCAAAGCAGGTAGCCCGCAATACATAGAATGATGGCTGTTGTCATGATGGTTCCATTTAGAAAATTCCGGTCTGTTGTCTGCTGTATTCTTTCTCTATCTCTCCCTGCCAGTCGGCGAAATGCTTCTCCAGCACGTTGTCCACATAGCTGAACAGCGACACGCGGTTGCCGCCGATGGTCTGCACGATGCGCTGTATCCGTTCGTGGAACTCTTTGCGCAGGTAGATGGTCTTGCCCAGCCGCGCGCATACGGGCGATTCATGGATGAACAGGCGCAGGTATTCGCTTTCAGGCTCCGTTCCGGCCTCCGGCTTCATCGCCGGGGTGACGGGCTGTACGGGCTTTTCTTCCTTGAACGAAGCGACTATGGAGCTTTCGTCCAGTTCCGTCAGGCTGATTTTCTTCCGTCCGTTCATGGCTTACCTCCCGATAATACGTAGGATTTCTTCGGTTATCTCCCGGATATGGCTCCCTTTGGCGAGTGTGCCGTCCACCGGGAACAGGGTCGAGCGGAATACCGCCTTGTGTTCCCCCGTCAGTTCCCTGCGGAAGCGTTTGCTGTCGGGCAGGAACGTGTCCAGCACGTCCAGCCCCAGCTCCCGGATGATTTCCTCGTACACGCCGTACAGTTCCGACTTCTCGCGCCCGTCCACCATGTTCCACAGCAGGTGCAGCCCCTTGATGTGCGTCTTGCCCGTGTCCACCAGTGTTTCCTTCAGCTTGGTGGCGAAGCGCAGGGTGCTTTCCATCACCACCCGGTCGGCGGCTATGGGGGAAAAGATGTAGTCCATGTTCGCCAGCGTCTGCAACACGCCGCCGCTGTTCACCGTGCCGGGCAGGTCGAAGAACACGATATCCGTGCCGGGCAGCTTCTCCAGCAGTTCCTCCGCCGTCGTGACGGCATCCTCCGCCGTGCTTTCGATGACCGGGTAGGCTTTCTTGCCGATGCGTTGCAGTTGGCGGTAGGCCATTGCCTTGTAATGTTCGTCCTCCATGACCGTCTTCAAATCGCGCCTGCGCATCTCGGCGATGCTGTGTTGCGGGTAGTCGCAGTCCACCACCGCTATGTCCAGCCCCTTGACATAATGCAGGTAACTGGCGGTAAGCACCGTCAGGGTGGTCTTGCCCGCCCCTCCCTTCTGGGTGGAGAAGGCGATGTAAAGTGTTTCCTTTTCCATTGTCATAACCGTTCCGTTTCAAATGATGCGGCAAAGGAAAGCGGAACGGGCGAGAAAATGCCGGCTTTTGGCGGGACGGGGTACGAGTGGCGCGGCTTTGGCGCGGAGTGGCTGGCTGGTCGGCTGTGCGTGCAACCGGCCGGACTGCCTGTCGGACAGCCGGAGGACTGGTTGGCGGTAGGGCTGGAGGCAGGTTCGGCTGAACGGCTGCCTGCTTCATCATCCCTTTGGCGGATTGTCTGACGGTGCAGCCGGACAACCGTCAGTCCGGTCGGCTGCCGGGATGGTTGGTCAGCTGACTGTACCGACGCTGCAACGTTGCAACAGAAGGAGGATTAATCAGACGACCCGCACAAAAGCCCGCCGGAAACGGGACTGTCCGGGCGGTTTTTATCCCTTGCGTGTGAAGTGGCTGTAAAATGGCATGATGTGGCCGGTGCAGCCCGTGTACGGCAAACGGCTCCGCTTCCTACCTTTGCGGCATGGAATCCGTCAGTATGGTCAAAGGTCAGCTGTTACGCCATCGTCCGCTTTCCCTGAAAGCGTTTTCCCCGCCGGCGGGGAAAATGTATGTTCGCCAGAACATAGCAAGCTGTGTTTTTTGCAGCACGCATCCGCTTCTGCCGCAAAAAACGCTTGCCCTTGCAGGGGGCGCAATTTGGCTCCGAAGTCGCAAATTGCAAGGGAGGGGCATAACGGCGGCAAGGCCGCAGACGGGGAGTTTTCACCTTTTAATGACAGCAAGCATGAATGAACAGCAACACCCGAAAAGAAGGAAAGGCGGGCGGACACCCAAGTCCGCGCCCGCTTTCCACCGCGAGACCGTCAATCTCGATGCCGCGCAGCACGCCCGGTTCCTCACCCTTTACGAACAGTCCGGCCTTTCGTCCAAGTCGAAGTTCATCGCCGCGCGCATCTTCGGCGACAGCTTCCGGGTCATACGCACCGACCGGGGCACGATGGAGTATGTGGCCAGACTCACCGCCCTGTACCAGCAGTACCGCGCCGTCGGGGTGAACTACAACCAGACGGTCAAGGAACTGCACGTGCATTTTACCGAGAAAAAGGCGTTGGCCTTGCTCTACAAGTTGGAGAAGCTGACCCTCGAACTGGTGGCGCTCAGCCGCCGCATTGTCGGACTTTCCGAAGAACTCAAAAGGTATGGTGGCGAAAATCAGCACGGGTAAGGACTTGTACGGAGCGTTGGCATACAACCAGACGAAGGTGGAGGAAGGGCACGCGAAGATATTGGACGCCAACCTGCTCCCGTACCCGGAAGACGGGCATTTCCGCATGGGCGAAGCGATGGAGGCTTTCACGGCATGGCTCCCCTCACACTACCGCACCGAGAAGCCGGTCATACACATCTCGCTCAATCCGCATCCCGACGATGTATTGACCGACGGGCAGCTTGCCGCCATCGGCAGGGAGTATATGGAGAAACTGGGCTACGGCAGCCAGCCTTTTCTTATTTTTAAGCACGAGGACATCGACCGCCACCACATCCACATCGTGTCCCTGCGCGTGGACAGCGGGGGCAGGAAGATTTCCGACCGTTTCGAGCACCGCCGGAGCAAAGAGATAACCGAACAGTTGGAACAGAAGTACGGGCTGCATCCGGCCAAGGGGCAGAAGAAGGCGGAGGACTGGAAGCTCCGCCCGGTGGATGCCGGGCGCGGCGACATACGCCGGCAGATAGCCGATACCGTCAAGCCGCTGCTCAAGCTCTACCGGTTCCAGTCGATGGGCGAGTTCCGGGCTTTGCTCTCCTTATATAACATAGGCATGGAGGAAGTCAGGGGCGAAGCGGGCGGGCGCACCTATCACGGCATTGTCTATACGGCGTTGGATGCGGACGGCAACAAGGTGGCGACTCCCATCAAGTCGGCACGGCTGGGCAGGATGGCCGGGGCGGAGGGGCTGCAACGGCGCATGGAGTGGTCGGCTTCCCGAATCAGGGCGGACGGATGCCGCGAGCGGCTGCGCCCTCTGTTGGCCGGGGCATTGCGGGAGGCAAGGGACGAGGCGGATTTCCGCCGCCGTCTGGCTGCCATGAACGTGGATTTGGTGCTCCGTCTGGGTGAATCCGGCAGGATTTACGGAGTAACCTTCATCGACCACGAGAGCCGTACCGTGCTCAACGGCTCCCGGCTCGGCAAGGAGTTCTCCGCCAATGCGCTGGAAGCGCGTTTCAACCCGCAATCCGAACCGGTCTGCAAGGTACAGCCGGATATGGCAGCGCCTGCGCCGGAACTCGGTACGGACGGCAAGGTACTGGGAGGGCTGCTGTCCGTCATCGAGCCGGAGACCGGCACCGTGCCGCGCTATCCGCGCCTGCTCAGACCCGACAAGAAGAAACGCCGCCGCAGGTACGGGCGGCAGGACTGAATGCAGTCCGGATAACATTCAACCGATTTTCAATCACCGTTTAATTACAACTTATTCATTATGTCACAGGAAGATGATTTGAGAGGGCTGGCCAAGGTCATGGACTTCATGCGTGCCCTCAGCGTATTGTTCGTCATAGTCAATGTATATTGGTTCTGCTACCCCTCGATGAAGGAATGGAACATCGACATCGGGGTGGTGGACAGGATTCTGCTCAATTTCCAGCGGACGACCGGGCTGTTCTCGTCCATCCTCTGGACGAAGCTGTTCGCCCTCGTGTTTCTGGCGCTCTCCTGCTTGGGAACGAAAGGCGTGAAAGAGGAAAAAATCAGGTGGACGCATATCTGGGCGGCGCTTGCCGCCGGCATCGTGCTGTTTTTCTTCAACTGGTGGCTGCTTGATTTGCCGCTGCCCCTTTCGGCGCGTACCGGTTTCTATTTGCTCACCTTGTCCGCAGGGTACGGCTGCCTCTTGGCCGCCGGGGTATGGATGTCCCGCCTGCTCCGGCAGAACTTGATGGAGGACGTGTTCAACAACGAGAACGAATCCTTCATGCAGGAGACACGGCTCATCGAGAACGAGTATTCCGTCAATCTGCCTACCCGCTTCTGGTACAGGAAAAAGATGTGGCACGGCTGGATAAACGTGGTGAACCCTTTCCGTGCTTCCATTGTCTTGGGCACGCCGGGCAGCGGCAAGTCCTTTGCCGTGGTCAATTCCTATATCAAACAGCAGATTGAAAAGGGCTATGCCACCTATATTTACGACTTCAAGTTCCCGGACTTGAGCACCATCGCCTACAACCACCTGCTCCGCCATCTGGACGGCTATAAGGTCAGGCCGAAGTTCTATGTCATCAACTTCGACGACCCCTCGCGCAGCCACCGGTGCAACCCGCTCAACCCGAAGTTCATGACAGACATCTCCGATGCCTACGAGAGTTCCTACAACATCATGCTCAACCTCAACCGCACTTGGGCGGCCAAGCAGGGCGACTTCTTCGTCGAGTCGCCCACCATCTTATTTGCTGCAATTATTTGGTTTTTACGCATTTACAAAAACGGAAAGTATTGCACCTTCCCCCATGCGGTCGAGTTCCTGAACAAGCCCTACGAGCAGATTTTCCCCATCATGTCCTCCTATCCCGAACTGGAGAACTACCTCAGCCCTTTCCTCGACGCATGGCTCGCCGGGGCTGCCGACCAGCTTATGGGGCAGATTGCTTCGGCCAAGATACCGCTCTCGCGCATGATTTCCCCGGCGCTCTATTGGGTGATGTCCGCCGACGAGTTCTCCCTCGACATCAACAACCCCGACGAGCCGAAGGTGCTCTGCATCGGCAACAACCCCGACCGGCAGGCCATCTACGGGGCGGCGCTCGGACTGTACAACTCGCGCATCGTCAAACTGGTGAACAAGAAAGGCAGGCTGAAAAGCTCCATCATCATCGATGAGCTGCCCACCGTGTTCATCAAGGGACTGGATAACCTTATCGCCACCGCGCGTAGCAACAAGGTGGCCGTGCTGCTGGGCTTTCAGGACTTCTCGCAGCTCATCCGCGACTATACCGACAAGGAGGCGAAGGTCATCATCAACACCGTCGGCAACATCTTCTCCGGACAGGTGGTGGGCGAGACAGCCAAGACGCTCTCCGAGCGCTTCGGCAAAATCTTGCAGAAACGGCAGTCCATCTCCATCAACCGCAACGACGTGTCCACCTCCATCTCCACCCAGATGGACAGCCTTATCCCGCCGAGCAAGATTTCCTCGCTGACGCAGGGCATGTTTGTCGGTTCGGTGGCGGACAACTTCGGCGAGAAAATCGAGCAGAAGATTTTCCATTGCGAGATTGTGGTCGATGCCAAGAAGGTGGCGGAAGAAGAAAGGACTTACCAGAAGATACCCGTCATCACCGACTTCCGGGATGCCGACGGCATCGACCGCATGAAGGAAATGGTGCAGGAGAACTACAACCGCATTAAGGAGGAAGCCCGGCAGATTGTCGCCGACGAACTGGAACGTATCGGGAGTGACCCGAATCTGAAGCACCTGCTGGAACTGAACAAACAGGCGTAGGCTACTTGTTCCGCCGGTATTGCTTCTCGTCGTCCGTGTCCATCTTCCGCAGCAGGACTTCCCGGAGCCGGTCGATGAAATAGGTGCGGTCGTCGCCTTTCCGACGCCGCATCCGGGCATAGTAGCTCGATACGTTCTTCACGTCCACGCCGAAAGTCTGGCAAACATGTGCTGTCAGGTCTTTCAGCGAGATTTCCCCGTTGTTGAACAGCTTCAGTTCGTGGCAGGCATAGAGCAGTTCCACCAGATTGATGGCATCGGCTGTCCACAGCACGGGCGGCCCTTCTCCCGGTGGGCAGCCGGTCTTTCCGCCGGTGTCTTCCTGCGGCGTGCCCAGCCGTTCCATCGTGTTTTCCACGTACATGATGGCTCCCACTACGTGGCAATAGCAGGGCAGGTGGTTCTGCCCGTTGTTGTGGTAACGTTCCCGCAGGACAGTCAGTCGGAATTTCATGTACTGCAAGTGGAAGAACACGCGCAAGCGGTCGCCGTGTCCTTCGTGCAGGCGGCAGATATGCCGGATAAAGTCGTTGCTCGCCTCATTCAGCTTTTTGGCGTCGCAGTCCCCCTGTTCCAGCAACAGCAGGTAGGGGTACACATAAAATATGTCCATAAGATGTTATTTTTGTCTGTTAGGAGGCGCAAAAATAACAGCCGGACGCGCCGCTCCTGTTCCGCTTTTCGCCGGAAATGTGTCATTCCCCCAAATAGAACTTCCGCCGTTCCGCACACAGCTCGTCGTACAGCTCCTTGTGCAGCTCGCTGGGGCTTTGCTTCATCTGCTCCGTGCAGAATTCCCAGAACCGGTTGGCCGACTCGAAGCCGTTCTTCTCGGCTATCTCCCTGAGCGGGCGGTCGTAGTGGTATTTCAAGTCCCGCCGTATCTGCCCGATGCGCTGCTCCCGCAGCCATTTGTTGGCGGACTGGCGGTATATCCTGCTGAATTTCTCGCGGAAGGTCGATACGCCCATGCAGAGCATCCCCGCCAGTTCCTCCACGCTGTTCGTGCGGTAGCTGTAACGGTTCACCTTCAGCCGGAACACGGCGGCATACAGCGGCTTCAGCCGTTTCTCGGCATGTTGCAGTTCCGCTTCGGTGAGCGGTGTGGGCTGGCGGCTTATCTGCTTGCGTCGCTCCACAAAGAAGTAGTCGCACACCTCGTTGCACAGATTGTACAGGGGGCGGGGGATGCCGGTCTGGTACAGCACGTCGCACAGGTAGAGCATCTCCGGCGTGCGGCAGGCTTTCCGCCAAGGCTCTGCCAGTCCGTGCAGCAGCCGGTTCTGCACCTCCGTGTCTTCCGACAGGGCGAGCAGCATCAGCAGCGGGCGGCATCCGGGAGCCGACACCTCCGGCAGCGTGGGCTGTCCCGTCAGCAGGTCAAGGAGGTGGTGGCATAGGTTTGTGTCCCGCGCGTAGGGTTCCAGCGCGAGGTAATGCTTCGGGGTGCGGGCTTTCAGCAGCCCTTTCACTTCTCCGCACAGGGCGGCGATGGTCTGTTCCAAACCTGCCGGGGCGGTGGCGGACAACAGTTCGATGAAATTTGTTTGCATAAGAAATCTGTTTTTATTGTTTGATGAATCCACAAAGATAACCGGCTGCACGTGCCGGTTGTTCCGATTTCCGCCGGAAATGCCGCTTTCTCTTTGTCGCTGGCGCACATATTCTGAAATATCAATATATACCGCTGATACCTCTTGTCCTTAATTCTTTTGAAACCTGACGATAAGAGCTATCACCGCAACAATTAAAAATAGTCAGTCTTTTTAAGGATTTTAGCCTTAGCAGAAAATTCCAACTTCTAATATTTTTGCAAGTATTTATCCACAGTTCTTCAAGTTTAGGCAAATCTGTCAATTCATCTACATTAGACAAGTAGGGTAATGAGTTAAGATGTAAATTCTCTATTCCATTGATTTGAGAAATGCCGTTGATGGATTCTGTCTTACCGCTCAATATATCCAGCTTTCGAATAGATTTCATTAAGGATAGTTGCCCGCAGATATTCTCATTGACATTACAAAACATTATATTGTCCATTTCCTGATAGCTTAACAATGAACACATAACAGAATCCGTGTACTTGCATATAATGCTTTTCAAACAGGGTAAATTTTTATTGGTAAATTCTATTGTCCCTTTGTAGTTACATAAATGTACCAGATTAGGCAAATAAACATTTTCTTTTATCTTCAAATTTGCATTATCCGTTTCAAATACTTCTAAATGGTTTAACCTTGTCCAGTCGAATTGTCTTACTAAATGCGGCGGAAGTTGTAGATATTCAAGTCCTTTCAGTTCATAAACTATGGATGGAAATATTCTTTCGATTTTTAATTTATCAAAAACAACAAGAGAAATCACATTCCTCTTTTTTAAGTTTATATCATTCCAATAAAATACGTGTTTGTGACTTTGGAAAGTGGTTTCATAGTATTCATGTTTGGGAATCATTATGTACCCATCTTCAAATCTATAGTGTTTACCAATAGAATAATCATCTACTCTTATATTGTTATCCATAGCGTATAAATTTATTTAGTTTTCTTTCAAGTATCAGCCCCCGCCAACTCGCTTTTCCGAGTTGCCCAACTCGTTTCCGTGAGTTGCCCGACTCACGGGAACGGGATGCGGCAGCTTGTCTTTTCCTGATTTCCCCTTAAAGCTCCAAAGCATTTTCCTTTAGCAAGAAATCGTAAATGCTGATGGTCGCAATCCCGGCTTCATCCCTCGTTACGGGGCTTTCCTCTCCGATGACGATAATCTTCTTGAAAGAATCGTCCACTCTCAACAGGGAAGCCCGTTCCTGCCTTATCTTCTCGTCGGATTCCATCCGGTAGGCCGACTGTATGTAATACCGCCTGCTTCCCAGGTTGCAGACGAAATCGACCTCAAGGCTGGAGCGGTGTTGTTTCCCGTCCTCACCTCGGCGGACAACGGGGACGACGCCTACATCCACATTGAAGCCACGTATCCGCAGTTCGTTATAAACCATGTTCTCCATCAGATGGCTTTTCTCCGACTGGCGGAAGTTAATCCGTGCGTTGCGCAGCCCCAAGTCCATGAAGTAATACTTATAGGGGGAATTGATGTAGCGTTTCCCTTTGATGTCGTAGCGGGTGGATTTCTCTATCAGGAACGAATCGCAGAGGTAATCAATGTAATTCTTGACGGTATCGCTGGACAGGGGCGATTTCTTCTCGCTTTGGAACGTGTTTGCCAGCTTGTTCGGATTGGTCAGCGCGCCGATGCCCGATGCCATGATGTTGATGAGTTCCTCCAGGTCGTCATCCTTGCGTATCTCGTAACGCTCTTTGATGTCCTTCAGGTAGGTCTCGTCGAACAGGGCTTTCAGGAAACGCACCTTCTGCTCTTCCGTTTGGTAGGACAGAACCTGCGGAAGCCCGCCATACAGCATGTATTCGTTAAGCCCGGCCTGCACCGTTCCGGGATAAGCGGACATGTATTCGCTGAAACTCAACGGGTACATTTTCACCTCGAAGCCACGCCCCCGGAACTCCGTGATGATGTCCTTGGAGAGAAACCTCGCATTGCTGCCCGTCACATAAACATCCGCATTGCGTATTCTGAGGAAGCCGTTCAGCACATCTTCAAACTGGTCGAGCATCTGTACCTCGTCCAACAAGATGTAATACATATCCCCGTCCGTGATGCGGCTTTCCACATAGGCATAAAGGTTGTCCGGATTTCTCATGGCACGGTTCCTGTAATCTTCCAAATCCACCTTTATGATATGGTCCGGGGCGATGCCGTTGCTTTCCAGATACGAGGTAAATATTTCAAAGAGCAAGTACGACTTGCCACACCTGCGCATCCCGGTTATAATCTTAATCATACCGTTGTTCCGCAAGGAAACGAGTTCATCCAAGTATTTTCTTCGTTCTATATGCTTCATGCTAATCGAAATTTATGTCACCAAGTGACAGAGTTTCCGATTACAAAGATAAGGTTTCTTTCTTCAAGTCTGGCAAGCCTACTCGAAAAAAGTGTCATTGATGACGGCTTTTCCGGGTAGAGCATCCGCCATTATCTCAATGCACCTAATTACCATGAAAACAATTCAGCTAATGCTCATCCATATTTCTTTCCTTTTCTCTTATCCCTTCTATCTCCTTATAAGTATCGTCCACGAACTGTCGGGACACCCTGCTTGCCTCCTTCGCATGTTTCTGGACGATGGTGCCTATCTCATGATAAACCCAGAGGGCGGCTATCCCTACCGCGACTACCATCAGTATCTTCTTCATCGGTTTGTAGCGCAGCAGATAGCCCAGAAGGGCGAACAGGATATACGCGATGTATATGCTGAGGGTATTGACGGTTCTGCCGGAATATTCTTCTTGATGGCGTTGCAGTGCGGAGGAGGTTTCCCATGCGGTGATGGCGTGGCGGTACAGTTCCATATGTGCGATGAACATCAGGCTGTCCTCGCCGACGGCGGGATGGGCGGCATATTGATAGGCTACTCCCATCGTTTCCAACTGGTAGCTGTCGTAGGCTGCCGATGCCAAGGTGTCCGGCAGCATGGAGAGCAACAGGCCGCACGTGTCCACATCGGCCTCAAAAGATGCCTTGAGGGAATCTATCCGGGCGATAAGTTTCGCTTTGGGCATCACCATGGGCATATCGTACAATATTTTTTCCGGGTCGATGCGGAACGTGTCTGCCAGCTCTTGGGGATAGGTCTGCTTTATCTCGACTGCTTTCACGGCGTATGCGGCCTTGGTTTCGGGGCGTACAAACCAGTCGTAGTAATAGGTCATGGCCGATAAGGGCAAGACAAGAACCAGTCCGATGGCCGTATTGCGGAAAAAGCCCGTCCATTTTTCGTCGCTCATTGCCCAGAAGCTCAGGAAAGCCGCGACGCTCAGACTGTATGGGATGAGGGCTGTACATGCCACCAGCCCCAGTTGCAGGCAAAGGGCCAATGCCTCCGGGGTGGCCAAGTCATAAAATGTGCCCTTATCTGCTTCCTTGATGACAAGTCCTGTGAAACCACATACCCAAACGATGGCAAGAACGATAACAAAATATAGACTGAGTTTCTTCAAATATTTCATATTCATTTTACTGATTAATGGTTTGGTGGAAAACACCCGTTCAGGGGTTATCTTCCTTTGTTTCCAATGAATTTGCTTTTATATATGGCGTACTCTACAGTGTAAGTAGCCAGCTTCACACCTAAGAACATGCCTACAAGCAATATATATGCTACAAAACAAAAATGATTATACATGAGGTCTGTTAAGAAGACAGGTATCAATAGGGCTATGATTGTAGCGTTCTGAAACCATTTCTGTACTTTCAATAACAGGTCAATGTATAAGTGATTTTCTATGTAGCTGAAACCCCATCTATAATTATGACGTTTCAGATAAGACAACGAGAACCATAGTCCTACAAGTGAAGCGATAATAGCTACTTGCCACCATGCCCCCATGTATGGGAACATACTTTTTAAGAATGTCAGCAAAACAATGCCTATTATGCTGCATTCATATACAATTCTTACTTTTGTTGTATTATTCATATATGTACGTTATTTGTTTATTGACAACAACACCTGCCAAGCATCGGACATTCCACCAACCCGCACCATGCGGGGCGAATATCCTAACCTCCATGCCCCAAAGGTACGAAAAGAATCGGAGAAACAAACCAAACGGTTTGGAAAAGTAGCGAAAGAGTTGGCGGAAGGGGAAGAAAGGCTGTAGGCATCCTGCCATTTCCTCCGCCAACCACCATAGCCACCAGCCTTGAAACTGGCGAAAAAGGAAATGCCGCTTTCTCTTTTTCGCCGGGCACATACTTTGCTGCCGATGGAAACAGGTTTAAGCCAGTTTGGATGTATATACAAAAGGACAAACTAAACTTACGGGAGCATGTGCTATCAGTTCCCATCCGCGAATAAAGAATCAGGAATCTTCCCTATATACTCATTAGTTTTGGGTACTTCCGCATCTTCATATTCAGAGGATAGCTCATGTGCGAAGCCTTGTGATAGAGCTTTTCCCTCAATGAATTTCAATACTTTGGAGTTCTTGATATTTATATCAGATTCGGGAACATGCTCAAGGTCTCCATATTGGGCATAATAGTAGTCCGGGCTCATGAGCCAATAAACCATTCTTGCGGTACGTATATCACAACATGGGTTGCTTAAACATTGCATAACAGTCCAGTTCCCATTATCATAGTTGTAACCATCCAATAGATAATGCAATTCTTCCGAATGTTGGATTGATGCTATTTGGCTTGATATTTCGTTGGCAAATTCTTCCAATCCTATTTTTCGTTGGCGGGAATATGCTTTGAAAAATTCTTCCTCCTCACAACCTTCCATATTCTTATCAAATCTGGATTGAGGCATTGAATAGTAATAAGTATCTCCGGCACATTCCGCCCATACTTTCAAAATATTCAACTCCTGCTTACGCTGCTCGCTTACATTTTCATACATAGCTCTATTATTTTTATTATTGATAATGTTTATTACCTGTAATCCCCCGCCAACTCACTTTTCCGAGTTGCCCAACTCGTTTCCGTGAGTTGCCCGACTCACCGAGCTGAGTTGCCCAACTCAGAACTTTGAGTTGCCCAACTCACGATTTCAAGTTGCCCGACTCACGGAAACGGGTCGGGCAACCTGTCGGAACGGGATGCGCGGCTCAGCCCAAGGGGTTTTCGGTTTCGTCCTCATTGTCCTGCACGACGGGACCTTCTTCCTCCCCGCCGCCGGAAGCCGTGCCGCCTTCCACGATTTTGTCCAGCCACACGAAGTCCGCCTTCTGCATGGCGGCTTTCATCTCGTCGGCGGGCTGGAAGTTGATGTTCACCCGCTTCACGTTGTGGGCGGTGAGGTCTTCCTTGCGCTCCGCGCCCTCGGTGTTGAGGGTGATGTTGAACGTACCCCAGTCGCCCAGCTTCACGCTCTTACCGTCCAGCAGCAGGCGTTGCACCACCTTGCGCAACTGGCGTATCGCCATCGCCGCTTCCATCGGGTTGAGGGTCGTTTCGTCGGTTATCAGCATAGCCACTTCGTTTTCGTCCACCATCTTGGTGGTGTACTGAACGGGATACCATTTCTTCGGTTCGTCCGGTTCTAACGGGTTGATGCGTTGTACCGCTTTCAAAAAAATGCTCATTGTCGTTTGTTTTTTAGGGGTTTATAATGGTTTGACAAGGAGCTGCGTTTGGCAGCTAACTTGGCTTGTTATCAATATATTAGAACCACTTCTTATCTCTATCCTTCATTTCCTCTAAAGTAGGATATGGATGCGTATCTCTAAATGTATATTCATCTACAAAATCCTTTAATTCAACCATTCTAAAGCCACTGAAACCATTCCCATTGATTAAGTCGGCAACCGAATCTTTTGCGACCAATACATTTTTCATCCAAAAAATATCAGGATATGCCGTTTGTTCTCTAAGTTGGAAATCAAGATACAAATATGAAGTTATAACTTTATTCATTCTCTTAATCCTGTTCGAGTTCTCCAAATCAATGAATAGGTTATATGCCAAATGCTTGAATCTTATAAAGTAATACTTTTTATCGCTTATTGGAACTAACTTTCTGGATAGTGGTGTTACTTCGCATATATTATATTCATCATAACATTTAAACTGTTTCAAAAACCCGAAAAAACAGGAAGATAATATAACCCCTTTGGAATGTGAATAATAATCTGTTTCCAACCTTTTCACATTCGAGCATATCCAATAAAAGTGGGCAGGCAATTTGTAATTGTCTGTCAGAGGAACAGGCTTCCCGGCTCTCATGGGTGAATAATTAAACCAATCGTTGCTATAAACTGGATTGTTATAAGGATTTTTAGATTTTATGTCCTCTGTAAAAGTAGAGTCAATATATGGCGGTGCTATTGGAGTGCCATGCCAAGGGGTTAATAGAATTTTGAAATTTGCCATATCTTCTGTCATTGTATTCTCTTTTAATTATTGATAATGGTTCAGCAGGGAACGGCTTGTCCGTTATCCTGCGTTATTAGCTGTATTTTAGTCAAAAGTCATGTAACACAAACAAACTTTTAACAAGATAATTTTCTACTGTCCATACGGCATAATATCCACCTGCACCGTCACTGTTCTGTGTGCTGATGAACAGTGTATTCCCTTTACCCAATGCCACGACAACATTGTTCGGGCTTGGTTCATACAGATGCGCTATATATACTGTTGGAAATTCCAATATTCCGGCAGGATGCTTGACAGTGATGGACGCATATTCTTCATGCGGAATATTATTCTCTATGCCTATCAAGTCAGAACAACCGTCAATGCTCCGAATAAAACCTGTTCCCAAATCGTAAACAATGGTGTGTCTTTGGGGATTAAAATCTTGGAAGCCTATTTCTACGGTTAATGTGTCGTTGGCATATACAAGATATTTATCCGTACTTTGCGGCTGTTTCTTCAACTGTGGCAAATCAGCCAAATAACGAATGCGGTTTTTATGAATTTCTCCTGTATGAGTGTTTCCATTCGGGTATGTCTTGGTTATGCCCGTTTCTGTTCCATATTCTACGCTATGCCATTCTTTATGGCTCTTTTGTGCATCCCAATCAACAAACACATGATTATCCAATAATTTGCCTATTACCGTTCCACTTATGTCACGTACATTTGTATATCCGTCCGCATCCTGAATGACACCGAAGAAACGCTGTTGTGCTTGTGTAGGCAGACAAAGCAGAAATGCCAATATATAGAAAATAATCTTTTTCATGCTTCTATTACAGCTAATGGTTAGAAAGGAGCATCGTCAGATGCTATCTTTCGTTGTTAGATACTAAATTTATGGTTTCAAGGACATTGCCCGATATAATATTTTGAACACCACTGAATATATCACTGCCATAATAATAAACAAGATTATCATAATCAACCCACACTTGTTCTCGTTCATCTAACCATACAGTCAAATAACCGGGATGAATGTCTGCTAAATAGATAACCTTATTGACCTTTAACTTCACAGCCACTTTCTGCATAGCTTCCGGGCTGTATTTCTTTATTTTCTTGACATCAAAATAAAGAATATTAGATTGGTTCAGTTCTAATTTCATGTTATAGAATAGAGCAATCTTGCTTATAATACCGTCATTCAAAGGATAATCAAATTTTGAATAGGATTGTTTCAACTTATCAGCGTAACAATCCGACATCATTTGAAAGTTAAATTCATCCCAATGGTTATGAACAAGTATTTCCTTTATTGCAGTAGGTATATTCATATCTAATTGTATCTAATGGTTTGGTGAGGAACAGCGTTTAACTGTTGGCTCGACCTTGTTACAGACTATTTTATTAACTTAATTCCATTTCCAATATCGTATATACCTGACCTTTGGCATTGCGAATAAGTATGGAAATGAAATCAAAAGCATTACATTTTAGATACTCTTTGTTTACCCAGTCGCCATTGATTAGTTGCACTTGTTGGGTGGTTGGGTATTCATCATCAAAATCGGTATTACTGCATCCAAGAATGATAATTTCAAATTCAGTTTCAGCATCTTTATCTACAAACTGAATTTCATGAGATAATGGTCGTTCTCTCTTATCCTCTATTAGTAATGCTTCATATCCATTATACCTTTCATCGAAAAGAGTAATCTTTTCTCCTGAATTTACTGAATACGCATATATTGCCAAAGGGAAATTTTGCTTGTTTGCCATGTAATTATCAGTTAATTCACCACAAAAATAAAGTCTGAATTTAGTTTCATGTTGTGGTGATATTAACCGACCTTTCCAATACACAGGATTATTAAACCATGAATCTTCTATCAACTCAGGAAAATAATCTTTGTGTATGATGAATGGTTTTAGATAATCCGGTATATATTCCATATATTTCTGTATTAAGTTGTCTGTAATGGTTAGAAAGGAGCATCGTTAGATGCTATCTTTCGTTGTTACTAACTTTATTATTTATAAGACTAATCGAATTTTTCTGCCGATTTATCAAGCTATAAACAGTTTACGAAATATTAAAATTCCTATGATTGCGATATAAATCGGAATGCAGAATATCATCCAATTAGAAATTAGCTTGTTTCTTGTGCAACCTTGATATTTCTTTTTTAATTCCAGAATTTTCTTTTTCCTGTATCGAACACAGCAATATATGATTAACAGGCATAAAGGAACGAGTAAGAAGCATAAGCTATAAAGCCCCTCTAAGAACCACGCATATTTATGTTGCATGTCATACCATTCCTTAATAGCGAAAAAGGCTATAATGAGTGATATGCCCAAGCTATAACATAAGTGGATGACAGCACTAAGGTATGGTGGGTCGCCATGCTTCTCATACATTCGATATAGTCTATAAAATATATAATCCATATTTGTTAGTAATTTGTTTATAAATACACCTGTAGGTATAGGATATTTCGATAACCGACACCTGGCAGGTGCGTTTCCTAATCTCTAATAGCAACACCCGTCAGATGTCAGACATTCCGCTAACCCACACCATGCAGGGCGTATATCTGACCTCCATGCCCCCAAAGTTACGAAAAGAATCGAAGAAACAAACCGAATGGTTTGGAAAAGTCGCAAAAGATTTTTCGGGAGGGAGAGAAAGGATGCCGGAGGGCATAAAAAAAGCCTGAACGGGTCAGGCTTTAATCAGTGAATAGATGAAGCGGAGTTTGCGGGAGAGTTCCCCCGTGTCCAGCCCGGAGAGGAAAGCCTGCTCGAAAGACAAGCCGTAGAACACCTCGCGGAACATGGCGACGGTTTCCTCCGTGTCCACCTCCGCGCGGATTTCGCCCGACGACTTCGCCCGCTCGATAATGTCGCGCCACAGCTTCCGGTCTTTCTCGAACAGGGCGGCGAACTTCGCCCCGGCATCGGGGTAATACTGCCGCACTTGCATCAGCAGGTGGAAGTAGTAGAAGTTGTAGCTGCATCCCTGCGGGTTGTTCCCGTCGTCGAGCAAGCCCACGATGCGGCGCATGGTCTTTTCCACGCTCTCCACGTGGTGGTCGATGAACTCCAGCAGCGTGCCGCCCTGAAAATTGAACTTGTTGGCAGGGTCTTGTGTGGCGAAGATGTATTTGTCCACCACCGCCACGAACAGGTCTTGCTTGAAGGAGTAGTAATAAATCAGCCCCCACTTGGACAGCCCGCAGGCTTTGGCGATAGTCACCAGACTTGCCTTCTCGTAGTTCATCTTGGCGAACACCCGCAAGGCGTTCTCCAGCACTTCTTCCCGGTTTGTTATCATAAGCGTAAGGGGTTTATGTTTTTAGCCTACGAAGGTAGGGAAATATTGTGTTTATGGCAAACATTATGCCACTATTTCCATAAGCAACAGATAGAAAGTCGCCAACTGGACAATCAGAGAAACGACATAGATGCTGTAATAGAGCAGATACTTTTTCTCTTTGTCAAACTTGGCGAAATACTTTCTGTACTTGTCATTCTTGAACAGGAATATGCGATTGGCATAATACAAGAACAGCACTATGATTGCGAAACACAAAATACAGAGGAAGATGTTCCCAACAATCATATTCAAAACGCTCAATAATTCCACCCTGAAAATCTTTATGCAGGCAAGGCAGACAAGACAGAGCATCCAAAAGCTGATGATACATGGGGTGTGAGTCGCCCAAATGCAGATTGTGCCATTGATACCTTTATCCATTTCGGCAGCTTCTTGTCGCTTGTCAATCGAAATGCACCATTTTATGTAGCGGTTGTCCCATTTCGAGAGGCTTAGCCAATAGAAAGGGTTTAGCATCCTCTCGAAAATGAAGAACAGTAGCTTATAAGTGCAGTAATAATTTATATTGTAATATATCTCCAATAACTTTAGCATGATTTTGATGGCTAAGTGGGTTGGTGAAGAATAGCATTCAACTATTGTTAGTTAGTTACTTAATGACTTCAATGTCTTGAATAGGTATATAACCAAAAGGAGCATTGAAAATAGAATTTACTCTGCACCAACCATTTGTTAATGCACTTATGACAACAGACATTCCAAATCGGACTGCTACGCCATCTTCACCTTTGGTAGTTTTTTCTCCATTAGGTAAAGAATAAACGTGGGTGCTGCATAGTATGGCATTATCTCCAACTTGTGGCGTAAAGTTCGTCCTTTTAGCATTTTGGGGACTCTGTAACATTATATCATATTGTGTTTCTATGCATTTAGTAGATGGGAATAAGTATGCTTCAAAACAATCCTTACATTCATTCTCTTTAGGAAAATGCTCGATATGAAAACCAGAAGCGTCAGCATACAATTTTCCGTGAGTTTCATCGCCTTTATTATATACTCCATATATTAATCGCCCATCGGAATTATAATATGCAATACTATGCAAGTCACCTCCGTCAGCCCATCGCTTAAATATTTTTCTTATTTTATTATCTCTATCGAAATACATAGTGAACAATATATTGGCATTCTTTATTTGACCATCATCTAAAATTTTATACGAATGAACTTGATTAAAATCCATATATTCATCACTTATCATTTCTCCCAGACTATCCAAAGGAACAAGGTATGCAATCCACAAAGGCATTTCGTTTATTGCATCAAGCTCTGTTTGAATAGTTACCTTATAGCTTTGTGCGAAAGTATAAGGTGAAAGCAAGAATAAAATGTATAGCATTATTATTTTCATATTGCAATTTATGTATTTATAAATGCACCTATCAAGTATCGGACATTCCACCAACCCGCGCCATGCGGGGCATATATCCTAACCTCTATGCCCCCAAAGGTACGAAAAGAATCGGAGAAACAAACCGAACGGTTTGGAAAAGTCGCAAAAGAGTTGGCGGAAGGGGAAGAAAGGCTGTCGGCATCCTGCCATTTCCTCCGCCAACCACCATAGCCACCAGCCTTGAAACTGGCGAAAAAGGAAATGCCGCTTTCTCTTTTTCGCCGGGCACATACTTCGCTGCCGATGGAAACAGGTTTAAGCCAGTTTGGATGTATATACAAAAGGACGGACTAAACTTCCGAGAGTGGATAGCAAGCGGGATGCAATCCGGTGTGCCATATTTGATAATGGTTCAGCAGGGAACAGCGTTTAGCTGTTATCTCGACCTTGTTAGTAACATTATTATTAATAAACTTAGCTTTCTGTTGTTATTTCTTTTATATTTCCATTATTATCTGTAACAACAACTATTAACCGATCTGTTACATTTTTTCCTATGGTATAATCCCATACAGCATAATCATCATCTCCGGGATAGAATCCTACTCTTTCCAATTTCAAAACTGATAGTAGCCTTTTTTCTATTGTAGTATCAGATTCCGTTTTTTTCAATATTTTGTTTATGCTCGATTTATCCAGTTCTTCAACATGGAAATCAATATATTCTTTCGTTTTTCCATTTGAATCATAATCTCTTACAATATAATCATCAATAGCTTTCTTATATTGTAGCAAATTGCTTGCATAATCCTCATATTCATTCAGCCAATCATATTCTGGTACACCATCAAAAAGATTCAAAGCAAGATAAATCTTCTTTTTATCCAATATAACTTCACAGTCAATTTCTTCTTCTGAAGGTTTAATATCGATTTCACCAAAATATGCGACTTTCCTTTTTTGAATTTTATCTGTTTTATCGCAATCTTTATTTCTAATAAGCATTTTATTTACTTCACCTTCAGAATATCCATATTTCTTTTTAGATTCCATACTTACAGATTCAAGTGATTCGGATTCAAACAAAGGAGATAAATCCCCACTTATAACATCATCAAAAGCCAGTTTTTTTAGGTTATACATCGTTTTTACAAAATCAAGGTCTTTAAGGATTGATATATAAATGACTTCTATTGAATGATTGGGAGCTAACTGAGACAAATCGTTAAGTTGCTTACATTTTTCAATTGAAAGATGTTTTAATGCAGGTATATCCTTTAACGCTCTCAGATCATTCAAACTATTACAAGAATATATTTGAACTGACTCAAGTTTATCTGCTTTACATAACCCATCAATGTTTGACATTTTTTTCGAACGAACAATTTCAATATTTCTAAGGTTTGTGAGTTGATGTAAGCCATTTAAGTTAGTGTTTTTTGCATCCCATAATGTTAGATTTTCTAATGAAATCATGTTCTTTAATTCCTCCAATTCTTTAGAGTTGAAGTTATAGATATGCAGTTGTTTCAAATTTTTTAAAGTATCAACGTTTGTTGTATGTTTGGTATGATAATATTTTAATTCTTCAAGTTTTGGAAATAAGCTAAAATCGATAGTAAAGACCTTATCAGCCCAAAGCCCAAGTTTATGTAAGTGAGGTAAAACACTTAGTTGATTTAGATTGCATGGTTCTATGGTATAGTCATACCCCAAAATAGTTAAGGATTCAATGAAATCATATTCACATATTAAACTTACATTTAATGTATGCTTGCACGACGTAGTACTACCGACATTTATTGATATGTCGTAGTAACCATGATTTTTGGCAAATTCCAATCCTTCTCTTAAATGACGAGGAAATATTATTAGCCGATTTATTTCTGGTACTTCTCTATATCGTTCCATTATCTAAATATATTTCAAATTGTTAGTAATTTATCGACAACACCTGCCAAGCATTAATCCCCCACCAACTCACTTTTCCGAGTTGCCCAACTCGTTTCCGTGAGTTGCTCAACTCAGAACTTTGAGTTGCTCAACTCACGATTTCGGGTTGCCCGACTCACGGGAACGGGTCGGGCAACCTGCCGGGGTGAGTCGCTTAGACTTCGGACGGGGTTTCCGGCTCATCGTCTTGCACGGAGGGAAGCCCTTCCTCGTCATCGCTGCCGGAAGCCGTGCCACCCTCCATGATTTTGTCCAGCCACACGAAGTCAGCCTTCTGCATGGCGGCTTTCATCTCGTCGGCGGGCTGGAAGTTGATGTTCACCCGCTTCACGTTGTGGGCGGTGAGGTCTTCCTTGCGCTCCGCGCCCTCGGTGTTGAGGGTGATGTTGAACGTACCCCAGTCGCCCAGCTTCACGCTCTTACCGTCCAGCAGCAGGCGTTGCACCACCTTGCGCAACTGGCGTATCGCCATCGCCGCTTCCATCGGGTTGAGGGTCGTTTCGTCGGTTATCAGCATAGCCACTTCGTTTTCGTCCACCATCTTGGTGGTGTACTGAACGGGATACCATTTCTTCGGTTCGTCCGGTTCTGATGGGTTGATGCGTTGTACCGCTTTCAAAAAAATGCTCATTGTCGTTTGTTTTTTAAGGGTTTATAATGATTTGGTGAGGAACAGTGTTAAGCTGTCGGCTCGACCTTGTTACTAACATAGTTCTTATAAATCACCTCTTTAAGACTTTGTGCCGTTTGAGATAATTCGTGCTTTTCTTGCATTAGGAATGGTAAAGATTTCTTTATCATTTTATTTTTTACGAAGCTGATATTTTTCCCTCTAATAACTCGTAACCGCAGGAAAGCCCATATCTCAATGGGGATAAAACGCCAAGTTCCACTGTAGAACTCACGTTGGAAAGTATCCTTTCGACATTGCATAAGGTGATAATCGACCATTTCATCTATCGCAATATTAATGGAATCTTCATCATCTGAATCTATTAATTGTAAAAAGTTTTTATACACAGAGTGCATGGGGGTATCTCCAATGTATTTGTTTAATAATGCAGAAGAATCACTATCAGTGAGTAAATCATATAATATAAATACTTCGGGTAATAAGGTGTTCCTATAATGAACTTTTTTCCCTTTTTCAATTTCATAGTCTATCACATCTAAAAAACTTTCAAACGCAATTTTAGCATCTTGTGGTGATAAACAAGTAAGAATACCTAACATATAATGACACATATCTACACTTGTGATACCCAATCGAGCTTTCTCCCCTTTATCTTTAGGAATTACTGAAAATGCCATAAAATCATACAAGAATGCATCTGCAAGACTTATGAAACTTTCTTTACTTGGTTTTGTTATGCACGCCAAATAACTTTTTAGCATTGTCATTTCTGCATAACAAATCAACTCTGTTGAATAACAAGAATGATATGTTTGATTTAAGAAGTAGCCTTTTATTCTCATTCCTAAATCTTCATAAAAAGAGCTATCTTCCCGTTCTTGATAAGCAACGGTCTTTTTCAAATTCTTAAAGAGGGTTTCTATTGTCATAAATCGTTGTCTTTAGCTGAATTGTTCATAATGGTTTGGTGAGAAACAGCGTTAGCTGTTATCTCGACCTTGTTAGATATATTTAAGGAATCTTGGGAGATAAACAGTATTCTTGAAGCCATTCTTCTTCCAATTCTTTAGCGATTCCATACTTTGAATACTCATCTTCATAACCTTCATGCCACATATAATAGTGAGAACCTTCATTTGCGAGAAATATTTCTTCTGCTCGTGCAATAGTGCTACAATAAGAAATATAAAGAGGAAAAATAGAAGCAAACATACTTATATCTTCAAAGGGAGAGTAAAGAACTGATTCGGTATCAGTTATGACAAATAAAGTTATATCTCTATTCTTATCCTTACTGCAAATACAGACTTCACCTTGATTAACCTGTGGTAAATCACATTTCTCTTTAAGATATAAATAGAAAGACAGGATATTTGAAATGTACTCTGGTATTTCAATATCCATCTTTTTAATAACGTCCTTTATACTCACTATTATATTAACTGTATATCGCATGAATCAATTATATCTAATGTATTGCTAACAACACCTGTCAAGTATCGGACATTCCACTAACCTGCGCCATGCGGGGCGTATATCCTAACCTCCATGCCCCCAAAGGTACGAAAAGAATCGAAGAAACAAACCAAACGGTTTGGAAAAGTCGCAAAAGATTTTTCGGGAGGGAGAGAAAGGATGCCGGAGGGCATAAAAAAAGCCTGAACGGGTCAGGCTTTAATCAGTGAATAGATGAAGCGGAGTTTGCGGGAGAGTTCCCCCGTGTCCAGCCCGGAGAGGAAAGCCTGCTCGAAAGACAAGCCGTAGAACACCTCGCGGAACATGGCGACGGTTTCCTCCGTGTCCACCTCCGCGCGGATTTCGCCCGACGACTTCGCCCGCTCGATAATGTCGCGCCACAGCTTCCGGTCTTTCTCGAACAGGGCGGCGAACTTCGCCCCGGCATCGGGGTAATACTGCCGCACTTGCATCAGCAGGTGGAAGTAGTAGAAGTTGTAGCTGCATCCCTGCGGGTTGTTCCCGTCGTCGAGCAAGCCCACGATGCGGCGCATGGTCTTTTCCACGCTCTCCACGTGGTGGTCGATGAACTCCAGCAGCGTGCCGCCCTGAAAATTGAACTTGTTGGCAGGGTCTTGTGTGGCGAAGATGTATTTGTCCACCACCGCCACGAACAGGTCTTGCTTGAAGGAGTAGTAATAAATCAGCCCCCACTTGGACAGCCCGCAGGCTTTGGCGATAGTCACCAGACTTGCCTTCTCGTAGTTCATCTTGGCGAACACCCGCAAGGCGTTCTCCAGCACTTCTTCCCGGTTTGTTATCATAAGCGTAAGGGGTTTATGTTTTTAGCCTACGAAGGTAGGGAAATATTGTGTTTATGGCAAGCATTATGCCACTATTTCGTCATGCGCTACTTAGCAGCAGATAGAAAGTCGCGAACTGAACTATCAGAGAAACGACATAGATACCGTAGTAGAGCAGATACTTTTTCTCTTTGTCAAACTTGGCGAAATACTTCTCGTATTTGTCGTTCTTGAATAAGAATATTTCATTGATATAATATCCGCATATCATGAAGACTACGAGCAATGAATAAAAAATGATGCCGTTTTCCAAAATAATACGCACTAATTGTACCCTTAGTATTTTGGTGCAGGCAAGGCAGACAAGACTGAATATCCAACAGATGATGATGAATGGGGTGATAAGTGCCCTACTGCTGCAAGGAAGATAGATGCCTTTATCCATTCCGGTTTCTTCTGCTTTCTTACTACTCGAAACTAAGTATTTTATGTAGCGGTTATCCCATTTTGAGAGACTTAGCCAATAGAAAGGGTTTAGCATCCTCATGAAAATGAAGAACAGTAGCTTATAAGTGCAGTAATAATTTATATTGTAATATTTCTCCAATAACTTTAGCATGATTTTGATGGCTTAATGTCCTTTTCCACTTGGGAGCATGGAACAAAAGTTGCCTTTATAATTCGATTATTACAGTCAAATGGTACATAATCCACCTTGCTATCAATACTTAATGTATCACTTGACTGCTTCAAATGGGAGTGCTCATTTTGCAACAAGACTTCCGCTTTTGAAAAGTCCACAGAACTGTATATCGGATAGAAACCGGAAAAACAAGTAGGCGTTATGTAAGCAATTTGACTTTCATAGTCAAAGAATAAAAAACGATTCCCATCCGCTACATTATCATACACGGCAAAGCAATCAAACTTTCTTACTCCATTGATTGTATAACTTTGCATGAAGTCAAGTCTACTATCATCTACCGCTTCCAACTCAAAAACAACCTTCTTTTCACCTTGCTGATTAAGGCATAGCCTATATAGAATTTCAAATTCTATTTTCTCTGTTTCTATATAAAGGGTATCTTGTTCAGTCAAAGAATGATACTTGGCTGAATTTTGTTCCACATAGCCGTTTTTCGCTATGACATAGGTAAGAGGACTAAGAAATAAGCAATATAGTATAAATATTCTCATATCTGGTATATCTAATGTATATTGATAATAACACCTATCAAGTATCGGACATTCCACTAACCCGCGCCATGCGGGGCGCATATCCTAACCTCCATGCCCCCAAAGTTACGAAAAGAATCGGAAAAACAAACCGGGCGGTTTGGAAAAGTACGCTAATCCATAAATTACAATAGACAATCCCATATAGACAAATGCCACCTTTTTTACAAAGCTACACGGTAAATCATTCTTGTTTCAGGAAATCAAGGTCGAAAAAGTAGTCCTTTTTATTTCGGGGATTGACATAAATGATTCCACTTTTATGCAAGGCAAGAAAAACGCCCAAACTGCACTTGTCCATCAGGATGGGTTCGCTGAAAAACTGCGTCCGTTTCCCCTTGTAATCCAAAGTTGCTTTTACGATGCAATAGCAGCGTTCATAAGAAAGCGGTTCATGCATCCGGTCTGGATTCATAAGTGCTTCGCTGGCATTCATTTCCTGACTGCGCCATGATTGGTAGGGCAAATCCGGTTCATCCAGTGAAGCAGGCGCATGTAAACGTGTTTTTAATGAATAAGCGGGAATGTCCATCCGGGTATAATGGACGGTTCGTTTGTTTTCGGAAATTTTGCAACTGTTCAAATCCACTTCCAGCGCAACGCCTTTGGAACGAAGCCATTCCTTGTGTTTCTTTTTGTTGTCCTCTTCCCGCCTTTGGCTTCTCCGCATATTCCAGTACATAATGGCAAACGGAATCACCGCAAGGCTTCCGGTCACCAACATATAGCCGTATTTCCCCATGTCCAAGAATATATAGGTTTGAATTATCAACAGAAACTCTATGGCTATTCCGATGTAGGAAAGGCATCCTAAAATATTGCTTTTAATGTTCATGGTCGTCTCTTGCTGTTAATGGTAAATTACCCTCCGGTATTCAGCAAACCGTCAGGCACATATCTAATCTCACTGCCCAAAGGTACGAAAAGAATCGGAGAAACAAACCGAACGGTTGGATATTTTTTCAAAAGAAGTGGGCGGACACTTCGCGCCACAGCATAGCCACTTGCCTCCCGTCCGCTTATTTCCCATTGCCCGGCAAGGCTGCCCGTTTACTTTCGTGCCGCAATTAACTTATTGTTTCACGATTAATTCATTTGTATATGGACAACCTCAAGGACATGAAAGACGAAGTGCTGGTAGTAACCAACGCTTCCGACGGCAACAAGCCCCATGTGGTGGAGCGCGTCGAACAGGACGGCTCATTGAAGACCCAGCCGCTGGCAAAGGCCAAACCCGACGGCGATTTCCTGAAAATCGACCGCAGCGAATCCATCCTCGAAGCCTTTTTCTCCAATTTCAAACGGCAGTATGACAACCCGTCCGACTTCCGTTTCTACCACATCCCGGCGGAACTGCTTGCCGCCGCCAAGGATATGGCGGACTTGTTCCGCAAGCCGGAAGAGAACGCGGCCATGATTGACGGGTACAGGTTAGACCCGGAGCAGCACATACAGAAACAGGACTTGCAGCAGGCTCCCGCCGCCGAAGAATCCGCCCCGCAGCAATCCACGAAGTGGAGCATGGAGCAGGTGGACTGGCAGCAGCTCGCACGCATGGGCATCACGCCCGAATCGCTGGGCGAAATCGGTACGGCACGGTTGCTGAACGGGCATGAATCTGCCGTACTGGACATCAAGACCAGTTTCGAGGGCATCAGCCTCGAAACGCCCGCCTGCATCCGGCTGGTGGAATCATCCGACGGGAAGCCCGTGCTCAACATCGAGTGCTGCAAGCAACGCCCCGAACTGGGCGAGTACATGGGCACGGAACTTTCTCAGGAGGTGCAGGACAACCTGCTCAAGACACACAATGCCGGACGTCCCATCTACATCCGCCAGCCCGACGGCATGATTGAGGCCTGCCTCCTTTCCTTCAACCCCAAGACCAACCGCCTGCACCATCTTCCCGTTCAGGAAATAAAGCAGGTGCGTGAAATCAACGGGGTCGCGCTGACCGAAGACCAAGGGCTCCGGCTGATGAACGGCGAATCCGTACTGGTGGAAGGCATGTGGTCGGAACGCAAGCAGAAGCATTACGACGCACGCCTCCAGTACAACGTCTGCAAGGGCGGCTTCGACTATGACTTCCGGGGGCTGAACCGCAAGGTGGAGCAGAGCCAGAGCGAACGGCGCGAAATCATCATCCCGAAGAAACTGAAAGGGGTGGACTTGACCGATGAACAGGTGAATACATTGAAAATGGGCAAGGCCGCCTATATCACGGGTATGTCCGACGGTGGCGGGGGCACGTTCAATGCCTACGTGCGCCCCAATTACGAGAAGATGAAGTTCGACTTCTTCCGCTGGAATCCCGACAAGAGCAGGAAGCAATCGCAAGGTCAGGCGGAAACACAGGCACAACAGCCTGCACAGGCTGTCACGCAGAACCGCCGTGTCCGGAAATCCGAGAAGAAAGGTGCCGGCGTATCACTTTGAGTATTCACCTGTAATAGATAATGTATATGAAGAATGTCATCATCGCAGAAAAGCCGTCGGTGGCGCAGAGCATCGCGGCGATTGTAGGAGCCGGACAGCGGAAGGACGGCTATCTGGAAGGCAACGGCTATGCCGTCACATGGGCGTTCGGGCATCTGGTCGGACTGGCCATGCCCGAAACCTACGGCTTCACCGGCTTCCGCAGGGAACACCTGCCCATACTGCCCGCCAAGTTCACGCTTGTTCCCCGTCAGGTACGCGAGGGCAAGGAATACAGGGACGACCCCGGCGTGGTACGCCAGCTGAACATCATCAAAGGGCTGTTCGAGAGGTGCGACCGCATCATCGTGGCGACCGACGCCGGGCGCGAAGGGGAACTGATATACCGCTACATCTACCACTATTTGGGCTGCACCAGACCGTTTGTCCGCCTGTGGATAAGCAGCCTGACCGACAAGGCCATCCGTGAAGGGATGGAAAGGTTGCAGCCGGGCAGCGACTACGACAACCTCTATCTTTCCGCCAAGGCACGCAGCGAGGCGGACTGGCTCATCGGCATCAACGGCTCGCAGGCGCTCAGCCTTGCCGCCGGGCGGGGCGTGTTCTCGCTCGGACGGGTACAGACACCCACGTTGGCCATGATTTGCTCCCGTTATCTGGAGAACAAGTCCTTTACCCCGAAGAAGTACATGCAGATACGCATCACGGTGGAGAAAGACGGTATCGCGTTCCATGCCACAGCGGAACAGCGTTACGAGGACAAGGCCGCCGCAGACAGCGCATTGGGCGAAATGAAAGCGTGCGGCACGCTCCGCGTCACGGCTCTTGCCCGGCGGGAGGTCAAGGAAGAACCTCCGTTGCTCTATGACCTGACCGCCCTTCAGCGGGATGCCAACACCCGGCTGGACTTCTCCGCCGACCGCACGCTCTCCCTTGCGCAGAGCCTGTACGAGAAAAAGGTGCTGAGCTATCCGCGCACCGGCAGCCGGTATATTTCCGAAGACGTGTTCGATGAAATCCCCTCACGCATTGCCCTCTTGCGGCAGCATCCGCGTTTCGGGCAGTATGCCGCATCACTCTCCGGCGCACCGCTCAACCGCCGCAGCGTGGACGACAGGAAAGTGACCGACCACCATGCGCTGATTGTAACCGAAAACCTGCCCTCCGGCCTTTCCAAAGACGAACAGGCCATTTACGACATGGTGGCAGCCCGCCTGCTCGAAGCCTTTTCCGCCCCCTGCATCAAGGAGGTGACGGAAATCCATGCGGCGGTGGGCGGCAGCGAAGCACAGGCCAAAGGCACGGTGGTCAAGTCCGCCGGCTGGCGTGCCGTGCGCGGCGAAAAGGAAGAGGACGACGGCGGGGATATGGTACTCCCCAATTTGGAACAGGACGAGACGCTCCCGGTAAAGGCTCTTGAAGCGGTGGAGCGGCAGACCAAGCCCAAGCCGCTGCATACTGAAAGCTCGCTGCTCTCGGCGATGGAACATTGCGGTCGGGAGATTGACGACGAACAACTACGGGCGAGCATCCGCGAGACAGGTATAGGTACCCCCGCCACCCGTGCCGCCGTTATCGAGACCCTGTTCGCACGCGGTTATATCCAGAGGGAGAAGAAAAGCCTCGTGCCCACCGACAAAGGCATGGCGGTCTATGAAACGGTGAAGGACAAGAAGATTGCCAACGTGGAAATGACCGCCGCGTGGGAGGATGCGCTGGCACGCATCGAATCGGGCGAGGCCGACGCTGCCGCCTTCCGGCGCGACATCGAGGCATATACCGCACAGATTGTGACCGAACTGTTGGAAACCAAAGTGTCCGTAGCGCCTTCGGAGAGCGAATACCCGTGTCCCAAATGCCGGAACAGCCGGGTGCTGTTCTTCCCGAAGGTCGTCAAGTGCTCCGATGTGGACTGCGGCTTTACCCTCTTCCGCAACAAGGGCGGCAAGGAACTGTCGGACAAGCAGCTTGCCGAACTACTGACCAAAGGCGGAACCGGGGTTATCAAGGGCTTCAAGAGCAAGGAGGGCAAGGCTTTCGACGCTTCGCTGGTGCTTCGTCCCGACTTCTCGGTGGGTTACGAGTTCGCCGACAGGAAGCCGCCCAAAGGCAAACCCGCCAAAAAGAAATGACCCTCCCGGCACCGACTTCATCCTATACAGGCATAAAATGTATTTTGTAACACGAATAAAAAGAAGAATCATGAATCCGAACAAACCGAACATGCCGGCTCCGGCGGTAGAGCCGGACGAACTGTCCTATTACCGCCTTACCCTGTTGTCCTACCTCCGCGAATCGCATCCCGAACGGGCTGCCGACGACGCTTTTGTCCGCGCGCGTGCCGACCTTGCAGCCGAAGCGTTCAGCGAAGCTGTCAAATCGGGCATGGATTATGACGAAGCCGTCCGGCAGGCGGACGAGGTACTGTTCCAAGACCTGCACTTTTCCCGGCTCGACACGCTCATCACCGTGCTGTGGAACGAGTTCGCCGACGAGGTGCCCGCAGGCCGCGCCCGCGAGGTGGCTCTCCAGCTCTTGCCCGAATGCGGCAGGGTGTTCAGCGGTTACGACCTGACCGACGATTTCGCCGCCACACCTGGCTTCGACCGGCTGTGTGAGGAACTGACCGGTACCATCTCAATCTGGCTCGAAGAAAATGGCATATAACAGGAAGGCACATCTTAAGGACAACATCGAGGCCATCCGGCTGATGTTCCGGCTGGAAAAGGAGAGGCGTGCCGCCACCCCGGAAGAACTGGCGGCACTTGCCGCCTACTCCGGCTTCGGGGGCATCAAGGCGGTGCTGTCGCCCTTCGGCAGACTGACCGACATCCTGCGCTGGACGCAGAGCGACCGCGAACTGTTCCCCCTCGTATCGGAACTGCACGGCGTGCTCCGCGAGGGGGCGACGGATGAACGTGAATACAAACGGCTGGTGGACAGCGTGAAGGCATCCACCTTTACCGCGTTCTATACACCGCCGGAAATCATCGGTGCGCTGGCATCCTCATTAAGTGAGCACGGCGTGTCGCCGCACAGCTTTCTTGACCCGTCATCAGGCACGGGCAACTTCCTCACCGCTTTCCAACCGCATCTTTTCACGGCCACCGCCACGCCCGAAGTGGCGGCATACGAGAAGGACTTGCTGACCGGGCGCATCCTCCGGCAGCTACAGCCCGGCACGGATGTCCGTGTGCAGGGCTTCGAGGAGCTTCCCCCGCAGGATAACGGGCGGTTCGATGTGGCGGCGAGCAACATTCCTTTCGGCGACATCCGGGTATTTGACTCCTCGATGGCGGGCGGCACGGCACGGCGCTTCGCAATGAACTCCCTGCACAATTATTTCTTCGTCAAGGGACTGGATGCCGTGCGCGAGGGAGGCATCGTGGCTTTCATCACCTCACAGGGGGTGATGAACTCCGCGATGGGCACTCCCGTGCGCCAGTACCTGATGGAAAGGGCGCGGCTCCTGTCCGCCATCCGCCTGCCCAACAACCTGTTTACCGACTATGCCGGTACGGAGGTGGGCAGCGACCTCATTGTGTTGCAGAAGGACACGGCATCCGAAAGGGAATATACCGGCCTTGAAAAAGCCTTCGTCGAGGTCAGTACGCAGGAGGACGGCACGACACAGAACGAATACTTCGAGCGTACCGCCGCCATTGTCCATACGCGCGGCCATGTGGGAACCGACCCCTACGGCAAACCGGCACGCGTCTTCCTGCATGACGGGGGCATGGATGCCATCGCCGCAGACCTGAAATGGATGCTGGACAAGAACCTGTCGGAAAACCTCGACCTTGACCTTTATCTCCGCTTCTCGCCGGTGCGCGAGTTGCGCGAACTGATAGATGTACGGGCGGAAAGCCTTCAGGAACGCATCGCACAGGTGCGGGCGGTTTCCATGCCGGGGCAGGGACATACCGTAGCGGGGACACCGGAAGCTGCCGCAGAGGAACCGGCCATAAGCCGGCCTGAACCGGAGAAGCCCGTCACGCAGGAGCCGGTCATGTCCCTGTATGACCTTTTCGGCTTCACGCAGGAGGAACGGCAGGCTTTCAGCACCGGGCGGAAGCCCAAGCGGAAGAAGAAGCAGGCTGCCCCGCAGCTCTCCCTGTTCGACATCGTGGAACCGGTCAGCGGGCAGTCCGTACCCGAAAATACGGCAGCCAAAGCGGATACGGCTTCCGAAACCAAAGCCCCGTCGGAAGAAGAACTCCGGGAGCGGGAACGCCGCCGTGCGGAGGAAGAGGCCGCCCGGCAGGAGCGCATGAAGCCGCGCCCTTTCACCGGCGAAAGGCTGGAGCACTACCGGAACAGCTCATTGGTGGGTATGGACGGGCAGACCGGCTACCTCTCCGGCATGGAAAAGGGAATCCCCGTGTTCCATCCGCTGGAGCTGCCCGCCCGCCAGCGGCAGCGTGCCGAATCCTACATGGAACTCCGTGACACCTACCACCGCCTGTACAACGACGAGGCGGAACACCGGCAGGAGAACGGGGAACTGCGCGCAAGGCTGAACAGTCTGTATGACGGCTTTGTCCGTCAGTTCGGCAACCTGAACGACAAGAAGAACATCGACCTGTTCCGCATGGATGCCGACAACCGGGAAATCCTCGCCTTGGAGCGTTACACCGACGGCAAGGCGGTCAAGGCCGACATCTTCGACCATCCCGTGTCGTACAACGTGAACGAGATTACCCACACCGACGATGTGCACGAGGCGTTGGCGGCCTCGCTCAACAAGTACGGCGAGGCAAACATGGAGTATATGGAGTCGCTCACCGACAGGCCGCAGGCCGAGCTTCAGGAGGAACTGCGCGGCAGGGTGTTCTACAACCCGCTGGCCAAGCGTTTCGAGATTGCCGACCGCTTCATTTCGGGCAATGTCGTGGCAAAGGCAGAGTATATTGAGGAATACTTGCAGACGCATCCCGACGATGCCGAATCGCGCATCTCGCTCGAAGCGTTGCGCCGGGCGGCACCGGCACCCATCCCGTTCGAGGAACTGGATTTCAATTTCGGCGAACGCTGGATACCGGCTGGCGTGTACAGCCGCTATGCCTCATGGCTGTTCGACACCGACGTGTCTGTCCGATACAACGCCAGTGCGGACGAGTACAGCATCCGCGCCTCCGAACTCAGCCCGCGTATCTATAACCAGTACGCAGTCCGTTCCGAAACGCGCCTGTTCAACGGGGTCGCCCTCATGCGCCACGCCATCCACAACACCACGCCCAACATCACCAAGACCGTCACGGACAAGGACGGAAAGGACATCAAGGTGCGCGACCCCGAAGCCACGCAGCTTGCCAACAGCAAGATTGACGAGATACGGGGAGGCTTCTCCGACTGGCTCATGGAACAGTCGCCGGAGTTCAAGAAGAAGCTGGAGGACATGTACAACCGCAAGTTCAACTGCTTCGTGCGCCCCAAGTTCGACGGCAGCCACCAGACCTTTCCTGACCTTGATTTGAAAGGACTGGGCATCAAGGATTTGTATCCCTCGCAGAAAGACTGTATCTGGATGCTGAAGATGAACGGCGGCGGCATCGCCGACCACGAGGTGGGTGGCGGCAAGACGCTGATAATGTGCGTCGCCGCCTACGAGATGAAGCGGCTCGGACTGGCGCACAAGCCGCTCATTACCGGCCTGAAGGCGAACATCCACGAGATTGCACAGACCTTCCGCACCGCCTATCCCCATGCCAAGATACTCTATCCGGGCAAGGAGGACTTCACGCCCGACCGCCGCGTGGAAATCTTCAACCAGATGAAGAACAACGACTGGGATGCCATCATCCTCTCGCACGAGCAGTTCGGCATGATACCGCAGTCGCCCGAAATCCAGCGCGACATCCTGCAACAGGAGCTGGACAGCGTGGAGGAAAACTTGGAGGTGTTGCACCAGTTGGGCAGCGAGGTGACCAATGCCCAACTCAAGGGCGCGGAAAAGCGCAAGATGAACCTCGAAGTCAAGCTCAAGGAACTGACGCACGAGATAGAGAACCGCAAGGACGATGTGGCGGACTTCAAGCGCATGGGCATCGACCATATCTTTGTCGATGAATCGCACCGCTTCAAGAACCTCATGTTTACCACGCGCCACGACCGTGTGGCGGGGCTGGGCAACTCGGAGGGCAGCCAGCGCGCGCTCAACATGCTCTTCGCCATCCGCACCATCCAGCAGCGTACCGGCAAGGACCTGGGAGCCACCTTCCTTTCCGGTACGACCATCAGCAACTCGCTGACCGAGCTGTACCTCCTGTTCAAATACCTGCGCCCCAACGAACTGGAGCGGCAGGGTATCCGTTCCTTCGACGCATGGGCGGCGGTGTTCGCGCGCAAGTCCATCGACTATGAGTTTTCCGTGACCAACGAGATTGTGCAGAAGGAACGCTTCCGCTATTTCATCAAGGTGCCCGAACTCGCCTCGTTCTATTCCGAAATCACCGACTTCCGCACGGCGGAGGACATCGGCATCGACCGCCCGAAGAAGAACGAGATACTGCACAACATCGCGCCCACGCCCGACCAGCAGGAGTTTATCGCCAAGCTCATGGAGTTCGCCAAGACCGGCAACGCCACCGTGCTGGGCCGTCCGCCGCTGACGGAAAAGGAGGAGAAGGCCAAGATGCTCATCGCCACCGACTATGCCCGCAAGATGTCGCTCGACATGCGGCTCATCGACCCGCTGAAATATGACGACGACCGCGACAACAAGGCGACCCATTGCGCCGACATGATTGCGCAGTATTACAACCGCTATGCCGAACACAAGGGGACACAGTTCGTGTTCAGCGACTTGGGCACTTACAAGCCCGACCAGTGGAACCCGTACAGTGAAATCAAGCGCAAGCTGGTCGAAGACCACGGCATCCCCGAAGACCAGATACGCTTCATTCAGGAAGCGAAGACCGAGAAGAAGCGCAAGGCGATGATTGAGGCGATGAACGAGGGGCGCATCCGCGTGCTGTTCGGCTCCACCGAGATGCTGGGCACGGGTGTCAATGCGCAGAAAAGGTGCGTGGCCATCCATCATCTGGACGCACCGTGGCGCCCCAGCGACCTCCAGCAACGCGACGGGCGCGGTATCCGCAAGGGCAACGAAGTGGCGAAGCTCTATGCCGGCAACAAGGTCGATGTCATCATCTATGCGGTGGAGAAGTCATTGGACAGCTACAAGTTCAACCTGCTCCACAACAAGCAGCTTTTCATCACCCAGCTCAAGCAGAACCGCATGGGCAGCCGCACCATCGACGAGGGCAGCATGGACGAGAAAGGGGGCATGAACTACTCCGAATACGTGGCCATCCTCTCCGGCAATACCGACCTGTTGGACAAGGCGCGTCTGGAGAAGAAGATTGCCTCTTTGGAGGGCGAGCGCAAGGCGTTCCAGCGCAGCAAGGGCGATTCGCGCATCCGGTTGGAAACCCTGTTGGCCAACCAAGCCTCCAACAGCGACATCATCGCGAGGGCGCGGCAGGACATGGCGGACTTCGAGAGCCGCGTGCAGTACGATAAGGAGGGCAAGAAGCTCAACCCGTTGAAGATTGACGGGGTAACGAGTGGTGACCCCAAAGTCATTGCCGCCAAGCTGCACGAGATAGAGGACAAGGAACGCACGCACGGCCAGCCCAAGCCCATCGGCTCCCTTTACGGCTTCGACATTGTGGTCAAGACCAAAACCACCGTCAAGGAGGGGCTGGACTTCTGCGAGAACCACTTCTTCGTAAGCGGTGCGGGCAAGCTCCTGTACAACTACAACAACGGACGCTTGGCAGCCGACCCGCAGACCGCCTGCCGGAACTTCATCAACGCCTTCGACAGCATCCCGCGTCTGATAGAGAAATACACGAAGGACAATGCCGACATCGAGAAGGAAATCCCCGTCTTGAAGCAGGTCGTAGATGAAACATGGAAGAAGGAGGATGAGTTGAAGCAGCTCAAGGCCGAGCTTGCCACGCTTGACCGCAAGATATTGCTCTCCCTGAAGTCCGTCGATGCGCAGGAGGCCAACACCGAAGGGATAACGGAAATCAGGCCGGAGCAACAATCCGCACCGGTGGCGCAATCCGCCCCCTCAATGCCCGACAGCTCTGCCGTCCCGGCATCATCCGAGCCATACGTTCACCGTATGCCCGAATACATGGCACATGCGGCGGAGCGCAAACCGCCGGTGCTGCCAGCCATGCCCAAGACCATCAGCATCAAGGAACTCATGAGCGCGGGCAAGGACAAGGTGGTAATCGGCGGCATCCCCCAACCGGAGGCCGGCACGGAGAAACCGCAGGACAAACCGAAATGGAAGATGAAGCTCTGAGCGGGATTCAACAAAAAGGCTTGGCAACAACCGGTACATGCCGGATAGTTGCCAAGCCTTTTTATACAGAAAATTCTATCTATTCTTCATTATCTAAGAAGCGTTTCAAGTCATAGTACATAGAACGTGTCTTGTCTTTCTCGTCTTTGGCGGACAAGAAATCAAAGCCGCATTGTTGATAAAAACCGACGGCATCCTGATAAGCATCCACTGTAATGAAACGGCAACCGGTTTTGTTACCATGAGTAAAAGTATATTTGATAAGACGGATAATATCTCTGCCAATGCCTTGTCCGGCATATTCTTCCGATACGGCCAGTCTGCCAATCTTTACAGCCGGATAATCTTTGCGCCGCTTAGGATTAGCCACACGGCGGCTCAGCCGGTTCCAAATACTACGTTGTTCCGGGTCAAAAGTAATTTTGTCATTTAGAAGGCTGAAATAGGCTACAGTTTTGGCATTGGACAAATCCTCCCATAGATAAGTGACAGCCATCAAGTCGGTCAGATATTTTCGGGCATCCTCAAATAAAAAGCCGTTTAAGTCATCATCCTTGCACTTAAACGGCTTTATCTCGTAGTCCGCTTTCAGCGGTATGAAATAATAATCTTCAAGAGCCATGTTCGTATCAGAATGTAAATGCGGCTATGGCCTTGAACTTCTCATAAACCTTCTTCGCAGCCTCTTTCTCTTCCTTGCTTTCCGGCTTCAGATGAGCCATTTTCTCTGCAAAGCGTTTAGCGTCCTTACCGGTAACTACCGGTGTTTCTTTAATAGGTCGAGCCATAATCTTTAGTTTTAATTCACCACAAAGGTACGGATAATATTGCTGAAAATCAAATTGTATGATATGTTTCTTTGATAATGAGGTTTTCATCCAACTATTTAGTTTCATAGAATAAATAAGAATTCCGGTTTTTACGGCACAAAACTGGAACTTTCGATAGAAAAAGGCTTCACCCTGTCCTCCCGACAGAATGAAGCCGGTTGTTTAACCCAAAGGGAACTTCCTGCTTCACAGCGGTAGGCAATATCCCTGAACGATGCAAATCCAAGATGCATTATCCACAATCATCTGAGAGTTCTTTATCTCCTGTTTCTTTCTCCCTGCCGTTTTCATCCGGTTCTTTGGGCATCGGATAGGTTTCCGACAATTTGTCCTTCCGTGCCTGACGCTTGATTTCGTTCTCGTCGAAATTGTTGCGAATGAACTCGTGCAGGTCTGATTCCTTGTAATAGGTCTTGTGGTATATCGAATGGAACTTCAACGCCCCGTTGTTCCGGTATCGCTGGAGCGTGCGCTTGCTGATGCGCAGCAGTTGGCACACCTCCTGATTGTCGTACAGCCGTTCCCCGTTCAGGTAGTTCAGGTGTTTCTGCCGGTTCTCCGCCTTGTCCAGCTTGCGTGATATGCGGTACAATTCGCCCATGATGCGCTCCATCCATGCCTCAAATTCTGTCTTGTCCACTAACATGGCCGTTCCTCCTATGATTTTACACCTCGCCCAGCATGTAGCTGTTCGGTGTGTCGGGTGATTTTACAATGATTTCCTTCTCCCGCATGAAGCGGATGTAGCTCTTGGCCGTGCGTTCCTTCACGTCGAACGCCGCCTGAAGTTCTTCCGACAGCTCCATGTAACCGATGAAGCGTTTCCGACTGAACAGTTCGCGTGCCACCGCCACAAGTTCCTCCTCCTTGCGCCTGTCCTTTTCCTCTTTCGGCTTCTCACCCAGATAGGCGTGCATCGCCTTGCCCTTGTCCCATGCGAACTGCATGAGCGGCACATCCAGCGGGCTGCCGTCCCGCACCTTCAGGGCTTTCACCACCGACACGGCAGGATTGCTGTCCTTTTCGATGGAGAGGATGGCGGCAGCCTTGCGTTGCAGCTCGCTGCCCAGATGCCCCCGCAGCTTCAGCCCGTTGGGGATGAAGTGCAGCACCGTGACGATGCACGTGTTGTAGATGCCCGCCAGCCGGTAGAGTTCCTCCACGACGGCAATGCTCTCCGCCTCGTCATTGGCGCAGCGTATCAGGTCGGCGATGCCGTCAATCACCACCAGATGGATACCCCCGTACTGGTAATGAAACCTGTCCATGCTGAGCACGATGGACTTCAGCCGCTCCTTGCGGCTCATCCCCGTCAGGCAATATGCCTTGAACCACTCCGGCATCGTGTCGCGCCCGCAGCGGCGCAACAGAGTGCTTACGTTCTTGTATAGCTGCACCTCGCTCTGTTCGGTATCGTAGAACAGCACCGCCTTTCCTTTCGGGTTCCCTTCGATGGAAATGCCCAGCGTGTCGATGCCTTCCGCGTTTTCCGGTTTCACAGCCCCGGCAATCAGGGCTGCCACATAGTTGCTTTTCCCCGTACCTTCCCCGCCGGTGATGCAGAGCAGGTTCCCTTGTGTTCCGAGCGGCACGCCGTTCACCGATACTATCATCTGTGCCACAGGTGGCGGGTTGTTGAAATCCAACTCGCATGATTTTAATGCTGACATGGCTTCACTGTATAATGTTTCAAGATATTCCAAAAATAATTTTACCAAATCCTCGCGACTGTTCCCCAGCGCGAAATAATCGCTGATGTCCTTTTCACCCTTTATGCCTGAAAGTGGCAACACCAGTCTTTTCACTCCTAATTGTTTCAGTTCTTCTTCGCGCTTGGCTGAGCTGTCCAACCCGGTAGCATCCGTATCGTACAAAAGAATAATGTGCTTAAACCGGAATGTGAGCCGTTGGATGACAGCCATCGGGATAGCTGCTGTTTCCGAATTGAAGCAGATGGCGTTCAATCCGTGTGCCGCAAGGCTCATCACGTCTTTCTCTCCGCCGGTGATAAACAGCAGGTCGCCTTTGGGCGGAAGCTGTTCCAGCCCGAAGCAATAGTTTTCTCCAATATCGCCGCCATAAAGGAAACGGATATTCGAGTATGGCCGATAGATTTTCATATGTTGCCTGCCTTGATAACCGAACATGGGTTCCTGTTCCGTTGATGTCAGGGTATAAGGTTTCCCTTCCGCATTTTCACTGTTGAATTTCTTCAAGGAAAACACCCGGTATTGTTTCAGCGTGGTTTCCCCGATGCCGGACTTTTTCCAGAAGGCAAGTTCCAAAGCGGAGAAAGGCTTCTGCACGGTGGTATAAGGCCGTTTGCAATGTTCTTTAGGCTGTTCCTTCGTGCCCATTGGTCGCAGGGTATGGCAAACTGTTTCGCTTCCGTCATTCCTTGACAGTCCCAAACACAAGTCCCGGTCGATAGTCCGCATAATTTCAATGAAATCTTTCGGATTGCGGCAGTCCAGCCCGTTCAGCCTTCCCACCAGTTCAAAACAGTCGCCCGAATATTCCTCATTGCCAAAGTCCTTCATCTTGAATACACCGGCTTTCCGGTCATAGTAAATGTTGCAGGAGGCTTTCGTGTCTTGGTAGAAAGGATTCAGGAAGTTCCTGCCTACTTTGAAATCCATGCCGAGATAGTGCCGGAATACATGTATGCCCTTGTCCGTTACCCTCAATATATCATCCTTTCTTATCATGGCCGGTCCTGTTTAGGTAATTCCTGCGAAATTCTTCCAGATTTTTCGGCTTGCAGCGTATCATGCGTTCTTCCAGACAACGCTCCACTTCCGAGAGCTTGTACATGCACCGTCCACGAAGCATCGAGTAGCTGATAAGGTTATCGTCCCTGAGCCGTTGCAGCGTCCGGGTGCTGATACCCAGCGCATCGGCAAGCTGGTTGCTGTCCAGCCACGCTTCTTTCTTTTCTTCGGAAGGCAGTTTTGCCTCCGCCACAAAATCGGCAATCTGCTCGATTTTGCTAACGAGCCTCTTATAGGCATCGCTTTCCATTGTGATTACTTCCATTGCGAACTCTTTTTGATTAGTTTGCTGCAAAAGAATGGGAATAAAAAGCGGGGCATGGTATACTATACGTGTACTACACCATAATTTTTTTGCTTTCCGCCAGCAAATGGAACTCTAATAACCATTTTGTATGCCATATAAGCTGTATTGGAATTTAAGTTTTTATGGTTATAACCTAAATTTGTAAACACTCAGAAGTCGAATTTTCGGGCATGACCATAAATTTGAAATAGTTGAAAAATCATATTTTTAATGCTTTCATAGTCTGTTGTTCAAATAGAATTGCTATTTTTGTAATCGCAGTAAAGTTTACCGCTGTAAATGTTACACCCGTAAACTTTACGGATGAACAATATAAAAGTAATAACAGATAGGAAAAATGAAGAAGATACACCAACCGTTTATCTGTTTGTCAGCCGGAGCAATGAAGCCGACCTTTGTATGCGCTTCACCGCTGAAGTGCGTCAGTCATTGGATGTTTATGTGCCGGACTTCACGAGTTTCAGCGAAATGTTCCGCTTCCTGATGGATTTGGGAAAGCGGATGCAATATAAGAAAAGCGGTCAGATGATTTTCTCCGACCGCTTAATATACAAGTATTGTTGAAAAGTCCTTGTTCCAACAACAAAATCAACGTCTCACGTATGATTTATCGTGTAAGATATGCCTTCGATGCGCTGCTATTTGCCTTTTGGCTGTTTTTAGCACTTTCACGAGCAGCTTGTTTCATAAAGAGGTTGAACGCTTTAACATCGGAAGAATCCATAGGCGTGACTTGCACATTCTTTTTTGCTGCCAGTTCATTGAAAGATACAAACTTTTTCATTGCTGAATTATTTTAGATTATCGTTAAATGCTTCAAAGTGAGATGGCAAAGATATAGGAATATTCTTAAACCACCTAATTTCTTTATCAAAAAATGTACCAATACCGTTAGTTTGGTAAAAAAGTAGGGATGAATACCCTTCATTGTCGATGTTACTGCCAGTTGCATCCAATAAAATCAAACTGTTAACTTTATTTGCCTCAAAAGAAACTTTGTTTGAGATTTCAGTCACCCATACGAATTTGGGCATATCTATTTGTAAATAGATAAGTTTTTCTTCTTCTGTCATATCTGCATTCTTCATAATATATTCTCTATAAGTACGGTTTGATGCCAAAAAGGTTCTGATGACAGACTTTTCTGGTACTTGTAGTTTATTAATGGCAAGGTAGTCGGAAGCTTTGATGGCCAGTTCTGCATCTACATAAACTTTGGGGTGCAGGGGAACTATGAAATGGGTGATTATTCCGTTGTTCCATTCCGGGCAATTGTAATAAGCGGTGGGTCTGCTGAATGTTGTAGGTTGGTAACAAGGATAGTTGTCATCATTGAAGATAAAATGCTCAACGCATTTATTCCAAACATAATAATTGTGTCCCTCAATGTCACAGGTGCCTGTCTGGTTTATAACATCACGGCTAATTTCGTTACGCCCCACACAGACTACAGCATGACCAAAATCTTGAGTTTCAATGCATACAGCCAAAGGTATACCGCTTTCTATATAGCAGGTGAAAAGTTCTTGGAACATAGGATTACTATGCTCATAAACCTTGCAGCCGAAACCTTGATTTTTCAAGGCGATTGAAATTTGTTCAAACGACAATCCTCCTGATGGTAGTTGCCGTTCATAGGCAAAAGGCTTCAAAGCAGTAAGAATATCCGAAGGCAAAACAGGACGATAGTCGGAATATTTGTTTCCAAAGTATTCCAATATAGCCCATACAGTTGTTTCTGCGCAACTCATCATTTCGCCATCTTGGGATGAATGGGGAAAGCCTGACGCTTGCATCTTTATACCCATACAAGTAGATGGAATACGAGCTTTGCAGATACGCATATTCGGGTGGATGGCTTTCTTAGCAGATGGAGATATTACATTGCGACCGATGCAACATTCAGCCAATGGACGTATGACAAGAAAGCCCAAATACGCTTCTTTTATCATATCAACATTCTCCGCGCTCATCTTCGTATCCTCATTAAAATTTGGTGTGAAGAACGAGACACGTACACAGTTACGATGATATTCTCTCAATTTTGTTGAGTAGAGAGTATAATAGCTATCTCGATATACCTTATCTACATATTCTGTCTCTACCAATATGGTTAAATCTTCATGTAATGTGCCAAGGAAATTAGCTATTCTGTTGAAAACGTATTCCCTGCTGTCGGAGTTGTCATGTATTAAATGCAGATTGTCAATAATGGTTTTGACAATTTCTCCTTTTTGCAGAAATTCTTTGATTGTAGATATATAAAGTTCCATTTTATCAATACTTGCTTCTATGTGCGCAAAGATAATACAAAAAAGTGAGATACTGAACAAATTACGGAAATATGATTGAAAGCTAATGGTTTATGAGGTTTTGGTGATTTGGGATGAAAGTCAATTGAAACCGCAAAAATGCCAACTTGAACCGGAATTGTTCGCGCAAAAGGTGGAAGCTCTCCGCAAGAAGGTTTTGTTCAACTATGAGATTGAGAGCAGATTGTTCACTATGGATGATATGTAAACTGCAAGATTGGGCAGGATGCAACCATTTTTCAAGTGCAAGGTGCAAGCCTATCCTATATATATAGGCTCGCACCTTGCACTGAATGAGGAAGTTCAATAATTTAATAATCAAATGTTTGGAAATTCAAAAGTGATTCCTTACCTTTGCAGCATCCAAAAACGGATGACAAATGGCTGCCGATGGCAGACAAAGGGTATCACCCAAAATCGTTACTAAATCGTTACGGTACGATTATGAGAAGGATTGAAGAGCTTTGTAATCAAAGAGATAGGTTCGTTTGGGACAAGCCCCAAGCGGATCACTCAAACAAAAAGCAAAACAATGAAAACCGCTGATAATCAATCATTATCAGCGGTTTTT
>OODF01000155.1_pt1 | contig 58214 bp, 50 predicted proteins | sample 1671431 | NCBI WGS metagenome assembly OODF01 (sample SAMN06348156, study PRJEB24527) | human gut metagenome | biome: human gut; feature: ankylosing spondylitis patient; material: feces | host: Homo sapiens | place: China | collected 2015-10 | reverse complement strand
CCCAGGGTGTCGCTTCGCTTGCCCTGGGCTGGGTGCTACATTGGGCTTTCAGCCCGCCCTTGTTAAATCCGAAACTTCAGTAACTTTATAACCTCAAAACTAAAAACTACCCCTCTATCCCACTAACTCATACCAACACTATACCGTCATGTTCCACATTCTTATAAAAGGGCGTAATACTATTCGATGCCCACTCCTTCAACGTATACATCACAGGGTTTATCACTGCACCTATATCCCAGCCTAACACAGTCAAAGGGTAAGTAATATTATCATAATCTGCCACTTCCAGCTGAGCCTTGTCAAGTAGCACAAGCACGTCCCAGTCCGAATCTGCACCAGCATCACCACGAGCCTGTGAGCCATACAACACAGCCCTGCCACCTTGGGGCAAATGCTCGCGCAACTTGCCCTTGATTAGTTGCAATATATCTTTCCTGTCCATCGCTTCTTTCTGTTTATATCGCAAAAGTATGAAATATCCACACACCCCGCAACCTTTTACGCCCCAAACCTCTCGGGCTCGCGCCGCACAGCCTCCATAATAGCCGCGGGCGGCAATTCCCGTTCGAGTTGTGCCTTCATAAAGTCCATATACGGTGCCACATGGTCAAAAAACTGGTAGTAACCCTTACACAGATAGTTCAACCCGGGCTCGCCAGCGGCCGTATGCGCAAAACGGTTGCGCGGACACTCCCCGTTGCACGCAAACAAATACTTGCACCCCCTGCACTGCCCCGGCAGCGCCGTGCGTTTGGCCTGCCCAAAGGCATGCTGCCGTTCAGAGTGCATCATGCCCACTATCGAGTCGGTCATGATATTGCCCAACTTATACTCCGGAAACACAAAGTGGTCGCACACATACACATCGCCGTTCCACTCTATAGCCCCCGCATGGCCACACGTGGGAGCCAGCGTGCAAATGCCCGGTTGCTGTCCCACCCAGTTGGCCAGCGTGGCATCAAACAGCTGCACAAAGTACGTGCCAACGTCCTCACGCACCCATTCGTCAAATATCGCACACAGAAAGCGTCCCCACTGCTCAGGGCTCACGCTAAAGTCGAGCACACCACCCTCGCCGGCCTCAGTGGGCGACGCCAGACTGCGCCCGTCGGCATGATGCTGCCCGCGCTCCACCACGGGCGTAAATTGCAGGTAGTGACACCCTATCTCCTTAAAAAAGTGGTAAAAGTCCAGCGGATAATCGCCATTAAAGTCATTCACCACAGCCAGCGCGTTCCACTCCACGCCATGGCGGTTCAGCAGGTCAATGCCACGCATCACCTGTGCCCACGACGGCCGTCCGCCCTTGTTGCGGCGGTACTCGTCGTGAAACTCCTGCGGCCCGTCTATACTCACGCCCACAAGCCACCCTTGCTCCTTAAAAAAGCGGCACCACTCATCTGTCAGCAGCGTACCGTTTGTTTGTATGCAGTTGTCTATCCTGCGGCCACCAGCATACTTCTGCTGCAGCTCCACCGCCCGTTTATAGAACGACAGCGGACGCATCAGCGCCTCACCGCCGTGCCACGTAAACAGCACCTCAGGCATCGTCTGCGCACCGATATATTCGCGCACAAAGCGTTCGAGCATCTCCTCGCTCATCACCTCTGTCGGCCGGTCGGCATAAAGCTTGCCTTTCTCCAGATAGTAACAATATTTACAGGCCAAGTTACAACGTGCCCCCGCCGGCTTGGCCAGCAAATACAGCGGCGAGGCAAATGGTGATATATCCATTATATTTAATATTTTAATCCGTCGGCGGAAATTCAAGTTAACGAGTTAACAAGTTGACAGGTTAACAAGTAAGTATGCCACACACTTTGTTATGTTAAATCCGAAACTTGAGTAAGAAGCTTAAAAAGCTTGGCAAACTTACCCGTCAACAAACTCCGTCGGCGCGCCACCTTTCAAGTTAAAGCGCTTCGCCCTACAAAATTAGCACAAACGCCTCACACACCCACCCTCCACCACCCAAAAAAAAGAAAAACCACCCCACCCTCCCCACACACAAACATCAAAAAAAAGCGTGAGGGGAGCGCGCGCCATTCGCACCCACTCCCCCACGCATCTGCATATTAACCCGTCGCCCTGTTACTGAACCACCGCGTTAATCTCGCTGCCCTGCAAGGCCGCGCTCATAGCCCCGCTTGGCGTAAAGTGCGTACGAACCCGTGCAATGTTGCGTGCCGACACATTAGCCGCATCGTCCTCGCCATTCTTCGACACAATAGTCAGTCTGAACGACCCCACACCGCCAAGGCGCACAGTATTACCCTGCTTCAGCTCCTTCAGCACCACATACTCCAGCGCCGAGAGCGCACCTCTCACATCAGCACGCGTCAGCGTACACTCCTTTTCCACAGCAGTCACCACATCGTCAAACGACAAGTGAGCCACCTGCACAATACTTGGAAAATAAACCTTCAAGCCACTCTTAGGGCTCTTCACCGAACTAATCTTATACTTAATCATGGTATCAAAATAAATAAAGTAAATAAATAAAGTAAATCAATCAAAGCAACCCGCCATCACACACCCGCAATCACGCCACCCGCCTATTAGGCATATTGAGCCTATTATGCCCATCACCCCCATCACACCACCCGCCTATTAGGCCTATTGAGCCTATTATGCCCACCCCCATTAGCCGCCATCAAGCCACCACCATCACCCCCCATCACTTCACCTCATAGCAAGGGCAAGCCTTAGCCGCATAAGCATTATGCCCATGCACCCCCGCCCCGGGAAAATTCAGCCTCAGCAGCTGCACCAGCGCCTCCAGCGCCACACGTTGCCGCGCAGTCCGCGTATCCTTGGGCGTACGTCCGTCAGCAGCCAGTCCGCCCACATAACACACCCCCACACTGTGCGCATTATGCCCACGGCAGTGAGCACCCACCTGAGCCAGAGGACGCCCCTCATGCACACTCCCGTCAAGATACACCACATAATGATACCCCACGTCCACAAACCCACGCGCCTTATGCCAGCGCCTGATGTCCGCCACACTCACATCACGGCCCTCAGCAGTAGCCGTACAATGAATAATAATATCATCTATCTTACGCATATACAATCAATTCTACAATCAATCATCAAAATCACACACCACGCACGCCGCCATGACGCGCACTCACACTCACCGCCACACCAAATATGGCCCCGGCATATATCAGCCCCTGCGACACAAACCACAGCACCGAATCACTCAGCTCGCCCAAAGGGTCCACCACAAAGCCGGCACCCGCCAGCACAATACCCGCCACTATCATCAGCATGGCCGAGGCAGGAGCCCAAGCCGACCCCACAGAGCCGGCCGGGCCTTTACCCGCAACGCCATCAGGCATTGCCCACCTCCTTGCCGCCAACAGCCGCACCAATGCCCTTCAGCAACTTAAACTTCAGTTCCTTCATCATCAAGCTGCGGGCCATCTTGCCACTCGGCGTAAAGCGGCAGCGCAAAAACTTTATGTCCGAAGCCGACACATCCTCCTCATGCTCACGGCTCTTCACCACAGCTATCGTCGGGCGGAACGACCCCAGCGTGCCAAGCCTCACCGACTTGCCCTGCTTCAGCGCATCTATTATCACATGTTCCAAAGCCTCGAGCACAGCCGCCACATCACTCTCCGACAGCGTGCAAAACTTCTCCACCTGCTGCACCACCTCATCATACTTCACAGGCACCGAGGCCGCAATGGTAGGAAAATACTGCTTCTTGTCAAGCTTAAAATTCTTTCTCGAACGTACTACAAAATTAATCATGGTCTATTACTTCAATTTGGTTAGTTAGTAAAACAATTTGGTCATCACAAGCGCGCCGCACATACACCTTATTATATAACACTACTCATTGACGGAATTAGTAAACAAGTTTACGAGTTAACCAATATTTCCGCCAGCGAGTAATATATTACATCATAGCCGGCTTACCAGGCAAGGCAGCGCCCTCATCAATTTTCTGATGCAAAGATACGACCACCCCACTCCCAACACCAAAAAAAGTGTACAAATTGTACACTATTTCTGCCCCACCACCCACACCCGCCCCACAGTCGGAGCAAGCAACCCAACAAGCCTATCCCCTTATTATGCCTAATGAGCCTAATATGCCTATTATGCCCACCCCCTACCACGCCTAATGAGCCTAATATGCCTATTATGCCCACCCCCTACCATGCCTAATGAGCCTAATATGCCTATTATGCCCACCCCCCTATTAAGCCCATCATGCCCACCCTTACTTACCATCCCATCAACTACCACCCCCAGGTTAAATAACCCAAAAACCACACAAAAGCCCCGCGCCACGCCCCCCACCTCCCAAAAAATACCGATATTTGCCCACAACAACCCCCTAAAACACACATACAATCATGAAACGCACACTACTCACCCTCATCATAGCCATCATGGCACTCACAGCACGCGCCATCAGCTACGACGACGCGCGCCAGCAAGCATGGTTCATCACCGACAAAATGGCCTACGAGCTCAACCTCACCCCCGAGCAGTACGACCGCGCCTACCAAATCAACCTCGACTACCTCATGAGCCTCAACGGCCCCACCGACATCACAGGCGCCTACTGGCAATACCGCGACATCGACCTCCGCTGCATACTCTTCGACTGGCAGTACAACCTACTCAGCACACTCGACTACTTCTACCGTCCCGTGCGCTGGTACGCCACACGCTGGTACTACCCCGTCTACGACCACTACCGCATAGGCTATTACTACTACACCCGCCCCAACATCTACATCACCTACCACGGCTGCACATGGCACCGCCGCCGTCCCGACCGCCCCAGCCCCTACGCCTCATGGCGTCCCAGACGCGGTGCCGGCATGCGCGGATACGGCCCCGCCACACCACCGCCACCCCCACACAACCACCACGGCCATCACAACCGCCCCGACAACAACTACAACTGGCCCGACCGTCCCTACAATAACAACAACGGCAACAACAACCACCCCGACCGTCCCTACAATAACAACAACGGCAACTACAACCACCCCGGCCGTCCCTACAATAACAACAACGGCAACTACAACCACCCCGACCGCCCCAACAATAACAACAACGGCAACTACGGCCGACCAGGCCGTCCCAACAACAATAACAACAACTCAGGAGCCCGTCCAGCCTTCCGCGACACCTACATCAACTACCGTCAGACAGGCCACGACACCCCTCAGCGAGGCACAGGCCGCCCCACCAGCACCCGTAGCGGACGAGGTTTCGGACAAAGATAACACCCCCCACCCCGCACACATTATATATATAAGGGCTGACGCCATAGCGTTACTACCAATCCCCGCTACGGCGTCAGCCCTTATGTTTCTTGAGGCCACCCGGACGCAGTCCGTGGCCGTCAGCCGCGCAGCGGCCCTATGTGTTTCTTATGCAAACTTATGTTCTTATGTTCGCGCGGTAAGCGCCCAACTCTTATGTTCTTCTGTCCTTATGTCCTTATGTCTCCCGCGTTAGCGGCTACCAAGCACCCCCCCGCCACACATTTTCCCTCCGACACACACCACAAAAAAAAACTAATACGTAACTTTGCACCCACATAGATAAAAGGTATTAGTAAAATGCAAGACATTCGTAACATTGCCATCATTGCCCACGTAGACCACGGTAAAACCACACTCGTAGACAAGATGCTACTCGCCGGACACCTCTTCCGCAAAAACCAAAACGCAGGTGAACTCATTCTCGACAACAACGACCTCGAGCGCGAGCGCGGCATAACAATCCTCTCAAAGAACGTATCAATCAGATACAAAGACGTCAAAATCAACATCATCGACACACCGGGACACTCCGACTTCGGTGGCGAAGTCGAGCGCGTGCTCAACATGGCCGACGGCTGCATACTGCTCGTCGACGCCTTCGAAGGCCCCATGCCACAAACACGATTCGTCTTGCAAAAAGCACTGCAAATCGGCCTCAAACCCATCGTCGTAGTCAACAAAGTCGACAAACCCAACTGCCGCCCCGAAGAAGTCTACGAAATGGTATTCGACCTCATGTGCGACCTCGGAGCCACCGAAGACCAGCTCGACTTCCAAGTCGTATACGGATCAGCCAAAAACGGCTGGATGGGCCCCGACTACAACCAGCCCACCGACAACATCAACTACCTGCTCGACAAAATCATCGAAGTCATACCCGCGCCGCAGCAGCTTGAAGGCACGCCACAGATGCTCATCACATCACTCGACTACTCCAACTACACCGGCCGAATAGCCGTAGGACGCGTACACCGTGACACCATCGCCGAAGGCATGAAATGCACCATCGCACACCGCGACGGCACACTCGAAAAAACACAAATCAAAGAAGTGCACACCTTCGAAGGCATGGGACGACAAAAAACCGACGCCGTAAGCTCAGGCGACATCTGCGCAGTAATCGGACTCGAAAACTTCGAAATCGGCGACACCATCTGCGACTTCGAAAACCCCGAACCGCTCCCCACCATCGCCATCGACGAGCCCACCATGTCAATGCTCTTCACCATCAACGACTCACCATTCTTTGGCAAAGAAGGCAAATTCTGCACATCACGACACATTGCCGACCGACTCAACAAAGAACTTGAAAAAGACCTCGCACTCCGCGTAAAGCCCTCCGAAACCGAAGGCTCATGGATCGTCAGCGGACGTGGCGTACTACACCTCTCAATCCTCATCGAAACCATGCGACGCGAAGGCTACGAGCTGCAAGTAGGCCAGCCACAGGTTATCTACAAGGAAATTGACGGACAAAAGTGCGAGCCAATCGAAGAGCTCACCATCAACGTGCCCGAAGAGTTCGCATCAAAAATGATCGACATGGTCACACGTCGCAAGGGCGAAATGACCTCCATGCAAAACATGGGCGAGCGCGTCGACATCGAGTTCAACATACCCTCACGCGGCATCATCGGCCTCCGCACCAACGTGCTCACAGCCTCACAAGGCGAAGCCATCATGGCCCACCGTTTCAAAGAGTACCAGCCCTACAAGGGCGAGATACAGCGCCGTTCCAACGGCTCAATGATATCACTCGAAACCGGCACCGCATTTGCCTACGCCATCGACAAGCTGCAAGACCGCGGCCGCTTCTTCATCAACCCACAGGACGAAGTATATGCCGGACAAGTAGTAGGCGAGCACGTCCACGACAACGACCTCGTGGTCAACGTCACCAAAGCCAAACAGCTCACCAACATGCGCGCATCTGGTGCCGACGACAAGGCCCGCATCATCCCCCCCGTTGTATTCAGCCTCGAAGAGGCCCTCGAATACATCAAGGAGGACGAATACGTCGAAGTCACACCAAAGTCCATGCGTATGCGCAAAGTCATACTCGACCACCTCGCACGCAAACGTGCCAACCGCGAGTAATAACTACATACACCCCACACAAGGCTGGTGCCTCAGCGTTGCAAGCAGCAACGCCAGGCACCAGCCTTTTTTATTATGCCACATCATGCCCACCGCCTAATATGCCTATTAGGCCCATTATGCCTATCCCCTATCATGCCCATCACGCCTAATATGCCCACCCCCATTACGCCTATTCCTCCTAAAATTCGTATCTTCGCAGCACAAACCAATCCCTCCAACACAACATGAGCACACACCGCACCATCACACTCATCTGCGCCACACTCATCAGCGCAGCAGCCATGGCACAAAGCACCATCAAGTTCGGCTACATCAACGCCGACTCCATACTGCACACCATGCCCGACTACCACAAGGCACAAGCCGACCTCCAGCAGCTCACACAGCGCTACAAGGCCGAAACACAATACAACGAGCAAACATTCCAGCGCCAATACACCGAACTGCTACAAGGCCAAAGCCAGTTCACACCCAACATACTCGCCAAGCGCCAAGCCGACCTGCAAGCAGCACTCGACCGCAACATCAAGTTCCGGCAACAAGCCGACTCACTCATAGCCGCCACCTGGCAACAACTGCTCGCACCCGTGCGCCAACGACTCAACCAAGCCATCAAAGACACCGGACTCGAGCACGGCTACGAATACATCATCGACACCTCAACAGGCACCTACCCCTTCATACACCCACAAGCCGGACAAAACGCCACACCCTACGTCATCGAAAAACTACAACCCCTACGCGATGAACAACACACCCAACACTAACCCCCACACGCCACTGCCGCCCATCACACCAGGACAGGCACGCATAGGCATCTTCGACAGCGGCTACGGCGGACTCACCATACTGCGACAAATAAGGCAACTGCTGCCACAGTACGACTACATATACCTCGGCGACAACGCACGCGCACCCTACGGCTCACACTCCTTCGACATCATCTACCGATACACACTGCAAGCCGTACAAGCACTCTTCCAGCAAGGCTGCCAGCTCGTCATACTCGCCTGCAACACCGCATCGGCCAAAGCACTGCGCACCATACAGCAGCGCGACCTCCCCACACTCGACCCCACACGCCGCGTGCTCGGAGTCATACGCCCCACCGTCGAGGCCGTAGGCCCGCTCACACACACACACCACATCGGACTGCTCGCCACACAAGGCACCGTCAACTCCGGCTCCTACACACTCGAGCTGCACAAACTCTGCCCCGACATCACCGTCACCTCGCTCGCATGCCCCATGTGGGTGCCACTCGTCGAAAACTTTGAGTACGACTCGCCAGGCGCCGACTACTTTGTCAAAAAGCGCATCGAAGGCATCATGCGCCTCGACCCCGACATCGACACACTCATTCTCGGCTGCACACACTACCCGCTGCTCATGAACAAAATCGTCAAGTACACCCCACCCGGCGTGCGCATCGTGCCACAGGGCGAGTACGTGGCAGCAGCGCTGCGCCAGTACCTCATGCGACACCCCGAACTCAACACCATGCTCTCACAGCGCGGCACATGCCACTACCTCAGCACCGAGAGCCCCGACAAATTCAACCAAAGCGCCACCATGTTCATGCACGAAAATGTCAGCGCCGAACAAATAGAGCTCTAATCAAGCCCAATAAGCAGCCCAACAAGCAGCCCAACAAGCCTATTAAGCCTAATATGCCTATCAAGCCTATTATGCCTAATATGCCTATTGAGCCTAATATGCCCATCAAGCCTATTATGCCTATTGAGCCTAATATGCCTATTAAGCCTATTATGCCCATCAAGCCTAATATGCCTATTGAGCCTAATATGCCTATCAAGCCTAATATGCCTAATGAGCCTATTAAGCCCAATATGCCCCCCCAATAACCCAATCAACATCCAACTATGAAACTCTGGGAAAAATCAACACAACCACTCGAAGAAATCGACCGCTTCACCGTAGGCCACGACCGCGAGCTCGACCTCTACCTCGCCCCCTACGACGTACTCGGCTCCATGGCCCACGTCACCATGCTCCACAGCATCAACCTCATTGCCGACAACGAACTCCAACCCCTGCTCAACGAACTGCGCCACATCTACCACACCACACAAAACGGACAGTTCGTCATCGAAGACGGCATTGAAGACGTGCACTCACAAGTCGAACTCATGCTCACACGCAAACTCGGCGACATGGGCAAAAAAATACACTCCGGACGCTCACGCAACGACCAAGTGCTCGTCGACCTCAAACTCTACACGCGCCACAAACTCCAACAAGTCATCGAGGCCGTAAAGCAACTCTTCGACGAACTGCAAAAGCAGAGCGAACGCTACAAACACATCATCATGCCGGGCTACACCCACCTGCAAGTGGCCATGCCCTCAAGTTTCGGACTATGGCTCGGAGCCTACGCCGAAAGCCTGGCCGACGACATGCTCTACCTCGAAGCCGCATGGCGACTCACCAACCGCAACCCGCTCGGTTCAGCAGCCGGATACGGCTCATCATTCCCACTCGACCGGCAAATGACCACCACACTGCTCGGCTTCGACTCCATGGACTATAACGTGGTGTACGCACAAATGGGACGCGGCAAAATGGAGCGCAACGTGGCCTACGCCCTCGCCTCGGTAGCGGGCACAGTGGCAAAACTCGCCTTCGACGCCTGCATGTTCAACTCACAAAACTTTGGCTTTATCAAGCTGCCCGACGAGTGCACCACCGGCTCAAGCATCATGCCGCACAAAAAGAACCCCGACGTGTTCGAACTCATACGTGCACGCATGAACCGCCTGCAAGCCCTGCCACAGGAGATGACACTCATCATGAACAATCTGCCATCAGGCTACTTCCGCGACCTGCAAGAGCTCAAGGAGGCCTTCCTCCCTGCCTTCGACCGCCTCATCGACTGTCTGCACATGACCACCTACATCATCGAGCGCATCAAGGTCAACGAGCACATCACCGACGACCCGCGCTACGACCCCATGTTCTCTGTCGAGGAGGTCAACCGTCTGGCAGCCTCCGGCACCCCCTTCCGCGACGCCTACAAAAAGGTGGGCCTCGAAATCGAAGCCGGACAGTTCCACCCCGACAAAAACATTCACCACACCCACGCCGGCAGCATTGGCAACCTGTGCAACGACCGCATAGCCCAGCTCATGAGCCAAACGCTCGCACGCATCGACTTTGCCAAGGTCGACGCAGCCATAGCCGCCCTGCTCAACGAGCCTGCCAAATAACACCCCACCAAACTTAACACAATAGGCATAATAAGCAAGCCACCAAGCAAGCCTGTTATGCCTATTGTCATTAGGCAAGCGCCCATCAAGCAAGCGCCCGCCTAATATGCCCCCGCCTAATATTATGCCTAATATGCCTATTATGCCTATTATGCCCATCGCCTATTATGCCCATTAAGCCCATCCCCATGCCCAACAACCCCATCACCACCCTCCCACTCGACCGCCTGGCCCTTCACCTTGCAGCCAACCACGTGCCCAACGCAGCACACATACTCCAGCAAGAAGAAGGCCGCCGCCGCATGGCCAACAAAGTGCCACTCTGGGCACAAACCCCCGGCATAGAGTACCCACCCCGCCTCGCCCTCGAGCAATGCTCCGGACAACCCGCAGCACAGTACAAAGCCCGCCTTGTAGAGCAACTCCTGCCACACCCCGCACAAAGGCAACACCTCGTCGACCTCACCGGCGGACTCGGCGTAGACTTCTCATTCATGGCACCACTCTTTGCACAAGCCACCTACGTAGAGCAGCAACCACAGCTCTGCCAGCTCGCAGCACACAACATGCCACTGCTCGCACTGCCACAAGCCCACATCGTCAATGCCGACGCCACACAACACCTCACACAGCTCGCACCCGACAGCGCAAGCCTCATATTCATCGACCCCGCAAGGCGCTCCGCCACAGGCCGCAAAACAGTGCTCATCGAGGACTGCCAGCCCGACATCATAACCCTCGCACCAAGCATGCTCAAAGCAGCCCCCGTGGTGGTGGTCAAACTATCCACCATGCTCGACATAGCAGCCGCCGTGCGCGCCCTCGGCTGCGTCAGCCAGGTGCACATCGTGGCCACCGCCGGCGAGTGCAAGGATCTGCTGCTCGTCATCACACGACAGGCCAAGGCCCAGGGCGGCACCAACCCCCTCATCACAGCCACCAGTCTCCTGCCCGACGGCTCACCCGGCGGCACACTCTCCTTCACCCCGCAAACCGAGGCGGAAGCCACACCGCCCATTGCCGCCCAACCGCTGCGCTACATCTACGAGCCGGGACCGGCCATCATGAAGGCGGGTGCTTTCAAAACCACCGCCCTGCACTACCAGTTGCAAAAGTTGCACACCAACACCCACCTTTACACCGCCAGCCACCTCGTGCCCGATTTCCAGGGCCGCACCTTCGAGCTCAAAGCCACCTACACCTTTGGCAAGGCGCAACTCAAGGCGCTGCGCAGCGTCACTACGCAGGCCAACCTTGCCGTGCGCAATTTTCCCGCCTCAGTCGACTCCCTGCGCAAAAGGCTCAAACTCCGCGACGGCGGCCCTTACTACATCTTTGCCACCACACTGGCCGACGGCACGCACGCCCTGCTGCTGTGCGAGCGCGTATGAAGCTCATAACGCGAGCACACTTCCTTTCTCTACTATCTCTCCTTTCTCTATCCCGACGCGAGACGCGTCGCCCCCATTAGAGCTTGCGTTTCTTCAAGCACCAAACGCTAACACCAAACGCTACCTCTAATGGGGGCGACGCGTCTCGCGTCGGGAAAATGAGAAGAGAAGAAGAAAAGAGAAGAAAGATACAAGCCATGCCCCCTACCAACAACGGCAGAGCAAAAAACCTTTCGGAGCAAATAATTTTACGGGGTGGCACATGTGTCTTTCAAGCCTCACGCAACGGGGCATCTTGACATAGGGACAAAAAAAATGGGATACCACTGTATCCCAACCTTGTTAACCTTAAATCTAATACTATGAAAAACACGATGCAAAGATACGGCCTTTTCAGAAAAATGCAAGCCCTCACACCACAAAAATGAATATATGCAAGAAAGTTTAACAACATCACATAACTTATTGCACACTTCTGTGCATCGTGTGCAGATTTATTGCGTTTTTTGCCACACTGCACGCCATGCGCCATAACCTGCAAATTGCCACACAAAACTAACAGCACAGCAACCCCAAACCTACAAAACTGCCACACAACACCTACAACCCTGCACCACCACACCACCCCCACGGCACAAGCCGCGTTTTCTTAATAAACAATAAATTTCAGCCACCTTTTTACCCAGAAAATTAACACCCGTTTAGACAGTTACGGGACTTCGAGGCTCAAAAATCAGATGCTGATTTTCAACGATTTACGTCCCGAATTTAACATTTTAGATTTTTCGGGTGTCATATTTTGACACACAAAAAAGCACAATTTTGCCGATTTGGAAAATTGGAAAAAGCGTATTACATTTGCATCGGTATTAGATACAAAACGCAACCAAATTGTATGTTACTTAGTGTGCTGGGCCGAAAGGCCAAATTGTATATCGGGTAAGCACTTCCTTTTTTCGGAACCCGACACACAAGTACTCGGGGAGGCGTGACGGCCTCCCCATTTTGGTATACTGCCCCCGCCGAGGGGATAGACAGCCCCCACAGAGGGGATACAAGACCTTACAACATAACCATAAAACCAAATTTTACCATGAACAACGGCTATGTATCCGTGCCGCGCGAATTTTTTGACAGCATTCAATGGCGGCGCAAACGTATTTTTACAGAGAGCGAGGCGTACCTCGACCTGCTACAAATGGCCTACTATGGCTCCGAACCAACTGAAAGAATGGTGGGAAGAAGAAGCTTCATCGTCAAACGCGGGCAAATCATCACAACCACCTCGTTCCTTGCCGAAAGATGGGGCTGGAAATTACACCGGGTGCGCTATGTGCTACGTGCATTAAGTGTCACTTCTTTTGTCACCTCAGTTGTCACTTCGGGACGAACGATAATCACTGTAAATCAGGGTAATACAAGCAACTGCTCAGAAAAAAGTGTCACTTCTTTTGTCACCTCAATTGTCAACAATAAGAATAAGATTACAAAGAAGAAGATTACAAAGAAGAGTGTAGAGAGTAGTGTGGTGTGTGACACCACGCCCCACGCCCAAGCTGAGGGTGAGGTGGGTGAGGTGGCTGAAGCTGAGGTGAGCCAAGTGGCTGAGGTGGCAGCAGTGGCCGAGGCTGCAACAACCGAGGCTGCAGCAGTCGAGGCAGTCGAAGCAGTCGAAGTGGCAGCAGAGGCCCAACCTGCAAGCATCATGCCCGCAGCAGAGGCCAAGGCCGATCCCGCAGCCCCCAAGCCCGCAACCCGCCGCCGAACGCCACCCATGCAGCGGCCCACCGTGTGGGAGGTGGAGAATTTCTGCCGCACACAAGGCCTGCAGTTGGTCGATGCGCAGCGCTTTGTGGACTACTACGAGGCTAACGGCTGGAAGGTGGGACGAAACCCCATGCGCTCATGGCAGGCCGCAGCACGCAACTGGCAGCGACGCGAACTGCAATACCAACAACCGACCGCGATGGCCGCAATCAAACAAACTAACCTTTTTACCGAACCAAACTGTGCCAATAACCATGAACATTCCTATGCAGTGCAACCCGCTCACGACGGGGCAAAACTCCAGCAACAACAACTCCAGCAACAACAACTCCAGCAACCTCTCCAGCAACCTCTCCAACAACCTCTCCAACAGCCCCAGCAGCCCCAGCTCCAGCAGTCCCAGCCACGGGTATTCAGTTACCACCCCCAGCCAAACCTCTGGCAGCGGCAGCAGTGCGCTACAAAGGCAGGCGCTTGCGCTGAAGCTCTCGAGCAGTATGCAGCTCGCCAAATGCGGTATTTCGCCAGCATGGGGGCTGAAGAACCCGACTTTTGAGGCGGTGATGCGCAACTACTCGCCTGCCAACTGGGGTGTGGTGGCGCAGTCGGCACGGCGGGCCTACCTGTGGGTGTGTCCCACGGTGGGGGCTTTGGCACCGCTCTTCGGGCCACGCTGCCCGGTGATGTGGCTCGACGAGCAGGTGACGCACCTGTTCCTCACATCGCAGAGCCGCGACGCCTCGGCAGCCGCAGCACAGATTGAGACTTTTGTAAGCTCGTTTGTGGGCACCGTGGCAGAGTTCAAGCTTACCGAGGTGATGCTCTTCCTGGCACGCTACAAGGCTGGTGTGTACGGCCGCTCGTTTGCTGCCTTCGATGTGCGCAATGTGGGGCAGACATTCCACCACGAGTTTGTGCAGCAGCGCCGCCAGGAGTTGCAGGCCATCGAGGCGGAGGCCACAGCGGGACGCGATGGTGAGGAGCGCCGGTTGCGTGCGGCCCATGCCGTGTCGCGTGAGGCGTATCTGCGTTTGCAGCGCGACGGGGGCCGTGTGGGGCTGAAGGTGTGGCTCCGGGCGGCAGCCTTGTCGGCGGGCCGTGTGTGTGGCGTGGCGCAGTTGCTTGGCACGTGTGCCGAGGCCATGGTGAGTGCGGCAGGGCGTGGCGAGGCGCTGTGTGTGGAGGTTGGTGTGCAGCAGTTGCCGGCGGTGGTGCGTGCCGAGAGCGAGGGCTTGTTCCGCGTGTCGGACTCGTGGGTGTGCCCCGCGGAGGGCAACAAGTTTACCGGGCTGCGGAGGGCCTTGCAGCCATGACCGTACGCAACTCAACCCTGGTGCGCCGCTCTGAGGCGCGCCGTCTGGCCATGGCGCACTATGAGCCTGGCAACCAGGCCCGCAGCCTGAAGTATGTATGGCGCCACTTTGCCGAACCGCAGCTGGGCATTGGCTACCGCACATTTTTGAGATATATTCGGTAGGGGGGCGTATTAGGCCTATTGGGCCTATTAGGCATATTAGGCATAATGGGCATAATAGGCATAATAGGCCCAATAACAATAAAAGAGCTAACGCCTTAGCGTTACTATTTGCAACGCTAAGGCGTCAGCCCATTAGCATATCAGCTGCCTGTCAGCAGCCATCAGTCAATAATCAGCATGGCATCGCCAAACGGCCCGAACTTGTAGCCATGCTTGAGAGCCTCGTCGTAGGCGTGCATGGTATAGTCGTAGCCACCAAAGGCGGTGGTGAGCATGAGCAGCGTGGAGTAAGGCAAGTGGAAATTGACAAGCATGCTGTCGGCCACGGTGAAATCGTAAGGCGGGAAAATAAACTTGTTGGTCCAGCCCTCATACTCCTTGATGTGGCCGTCGGTGCTGCAAGCTGCCTCAAGGGCACGCTGCACGGTGGTGCCTACGGCAAGCACTTTGCGGCCCTCGTCCTTGGCACGGTTGACAAGTTCGCAGCATGGGGTGTCGACAAACATCTGTTCAGAGTCCATCTTGTGCTTGGTGAGGTCCTCCACATCGGTGTTGCGGAAGTTGCCAAGTCCACAGTGCAGGGTGATGAATGCGCGGTCAATGTCGTTTATCTCCATGCGCTTGAGCATCTCGCGTGAGAAGTGCATGCCGGCCGTAGGGGCAGTGACGGCACCCTCGTGCTTTGCAAAGATGCACTGGAAGCGCTCAAGGTCCTCGGCTTCGCTTTCGCGGCCTATAAAGCGTGGTATGGGTGCCTCGCCCAAGGCATAGAGCGAGCGTTTGAACTCGTCGTGGTCGCCGTCATAGAGGAAGCGCAGGGTGCGTCCGCGGCTGGTAGTGTTGTCAATGACTTCGGCCACAATGGAGTCGTCGTCGCCAAAGTAGAGCTTGTTGCCTATACGTATTTTGCGTGCGGGGTCGACGAGCACGTCCCACAAGCGCAGCTCCTGGTTGAGTTCGCGCAGCAGGAACACTTCGATGCGTGCACCGGTTTTCTCTTTATTGCCGTAGAGTCGCGCGGGGAACACCTTAGTGTCGTTGAACACGAACACGTCGTGGGGGCTGTAAAAGCTGAGTATGTCTTTGAACATGAGGTGCTCTATGTCGCCTGTGGTGCGGTGGAGCACCATCATGCGGCATTCGTCGCGGTGGGGGGCAGGGTACTGGGCTATGCTCTCCTGCGGGAGCTTGAACTTGAATTGTGAGAGTTTCATATTTTGCTGTTGGTAGTTGCGAGGAGGGGGCTGGGGGGTAGAGCTTCTAGCTTTTCTAGAGTTTCTAGCTTTTCTAGCCTTTCTAGAGCCTCCGGCCTATTTATTTCTTCTCTTGTTTCAGGTCGTCGGGCAGTTGGTTGGGGTCAAAGCAGCGGGCGGCGGTGAAGTAGCCCACGCGGGTGCGGCGCAAGGCCGTGAGGTGGGCACCGCTGCCAAGAGCCTGGCCAATGTCGCGCGCCAAGGCGCGAATGTATGTGCCCTTTGAGCACACTATGCGCAAGTCGAGCTGCATGGTGGCGGCATCGAAGCTGACAAGCTCGAGCTCGTGTATGTGCAGGGGTTTGGCCTGCAACTCCACTTGCTGGCCCTGACGGGCCATGTCGTAGGCGCGCTTGCCGTTGACCTTGCAGGCCGAAAAGGCCGGGGGCACCTGCATGATGGGGCCGCGGAACTGCTCGAGGGCTTGCTCTATGGCCTCACGCGTGATGTGCGCCGTGGGATAGGTTTGGTCGACGGGGTGCTCAAGGTCGTAGCTGGGGGTGGTGGCACCTAATTGCAGGGTGGCGGTGTACTCTTTCTCGCCAGCTTGCATCTGCTCTATGAGTTTGGTGGCGCGCCCCACACAGATGACCATGACGCCTGTGGCAAGGGGGTCGAGGGTACCGGCATGGCCTATCTTGACTTTCTGGCCGCCTAAGGCCCGGGTGAGGGTGCGGCGCACTTGTGCCACGAGCTGGAAGGAGGTTTGGTGCAGGGGCTTGTCGAAGGCCATGATGAGTGGCACAATGCCTCCCGAGGGTGGATTGCCGTCGGGGGTGTTGAAGGCCGCCGGTTGGGCTATGTAGGCTCTTAACTCTGACAAACCGGCCCAGGGCAGGGCTTGACGCTCTGCGGGGGTGAGGGCTTGCAGGGCTGCGTCGGGTAGCAGGTAGTGGGTGGGGAACATGGAGAGTGAAAAGTTGAGAAGTTGAGGAGTTGAGGAGTTGACGGGGGGGACCCGTTAACCCGTTAACCATGCGTTAACCCACGAGGCTGTAGATGAGTGTGGCGGCACCTGCTATGGCACAGTAGTAGGCAAAGTAGATGAGTTTGCCACGGCTGACGAGTGCTATCATCCACTTGCAGGCTGCGCAGCCCGAGATGAAGGCGGCAATGAAGCCGGCTATGAGGGGGAGCATGGCTATGTCGCCGCCAATGGATTCGCCCTTCGTCATTTTGATGACGTCGAGCAGTGCCTCACCCAATATGGGGGGTATGACCATAAGGAATGAGAACTGGGCCATGGTTGCCTTGTTGTTGCCGAGCATGAGGCCGGTGGCAATGGTGGTGCCCGAACGGCTGAGACCGGGGAGCACGGCAAGGGCCTGGCTGATGCCTATGATGAAGGCGTGGAGGGGACTGATGCTCTGGCGCTGGCGCGGACGTGCCAGGTAGCTGAAGGTGAGCAACAGGGCTGTGACAAGGAGGCAGATGCCTACAATGGTGAGGCCCGAACCGAAGATGGCTTCGACTTGGTCCTTGAAGAATACGCCGACAATGCCTATGGGCACCATGGAGATGACGATGTTGAGCAGGTACTGCTGGCTGGGATTGAGGCGCTGGAGTCCTGTGCCGGGGCCGAGGGGACTGAATGTGCCGACTATGATTTGCCATATCTGGCGGCCTAACACGACGATGGTGCTGAGCACGGTGGCTACGTGTACGGCTATGGTGAAGGTCATGCTGCTTTCGCCGTCGACGCCGGTGAGGGCTGATGCGATGGCGAGGTGGCCGCTGCTGCTTACGGGCAGGTACTCGGTGAGGCCTTGTATGAGGCCCATGATGATGGCTTGTATGGTGGTCATGCTATCGGGGGTGTGCTATATAATATATGGGAGGGGGTTATTTGCGTGGTTTGCGCACGATGGCGTATATCATGAAGAGGTAGCCGAAGAGGCATACTGCGGGGGCTAACTTGATGTGGCGTGCGCTGAAGATGCTGGCGTCGAAGGTGGTTTCGCCTGAGCCTGAGCCTGACATGAGCACCATGCCGATGATGACTACTGCCATGCCTACGGCAAGGAGTATGAAGTTGGTGCGGCCAAAGGCGAACACTGGCTGCTTGGGGGTCTTGAGGGGTGTTTGCTGCTGTTGCATTGTTGGTTGGTTTTGTTTTTTTGAGGGGGGCTAGGGGTTCTAGGGGTTCTAGTTTTTCTAGAATTTCTAGTTTTTCTAGAGTTTCTAGATATTCTAGAGCTTCTAGTTTTTCTAGATATTCTAGATATTCTAGATATTCTAGAGTTTCTAGAGCTTCTAGCTTTTCTAGAGCTTCTAGCCCTTCTAGCCTTTTATAGCTTCTATCTTTTCTTTATCTGAGGTATACTTCGCCGCCGCGGAGGCGGAGGTGGTGGTTAACCGAGAGGGAGGCGCAGAGGGCGGTGAGGCCAAGGCCGCAAATAACTATGGCACCAAGGGTGGTGGCCCACACAAGGGGGGTGACAAGGGTGTTGAGGTAGATGCTGCCGGCTCCGGCCTGTGTTTGCAGATACCACATGGCGGCGGAAAGGAGTCCGCCGGCTATGATGGCTGACACAAAACCTATGCGCATGGCTTGCCACATGAAGGGGCGACGTATGAAGCCCCAACTGGCTCCGACGAGCTTCATGGTGTGTATGCTGTAACGACGGGCGTAGACGCTCATGCGCATGGTGTTGTTGATGAGTGAGAATGACACAAGGGCGAGGAGGGCGGCTACTACGAGCAGACCAAGGGTAACGGCAGGTATGGTGCGGTCGAGGCTCTGCATGATGTCGCGGGGGTAGTTGACCTCGGCCACGCCGGGCATTGCAAGCATGGAGGGCTCGTAACGCTTGATGCTGTCGAGATTGGCGTAGGGGGCGTTGAGACTAACCTCGAACTCGGCGGGCACGGGACTTGTGCCGTCGAAGGTGCCTATGTCGGTGCCCATGGCCTCGTTCATGTCGCGCAGGCCTTGCTCTTGTGATATGTAGGTGACTTGGCGCGCCCAGGGTGCTGCCTTGAGGCGTGCCTGGGTGGCTGTCATTTGCTGCGGCGTGATGCTGTCGGTGAGCATTAGCTCGACGGTGAGTCCTTCGCGCAGCTGGTTGCTGTAGTTGGTGGCCATGCCTGCAAAGAGGGTGATGATGCCTATCATGATGAGCACCATGGTGATGCTGATGCAGGTGGTGAATGTGCCGAACCGGCCTGTGTGACGGCGCGGACGCTTATGGGCTTTGTTCATGTGGTGTGTGGGTTGTTGTGGGGTTGTGCCGCTGTGGCTGGTGCACTTTGCGGCTAAATTGGTACAAATGTACAATATTATTGGGGGTTGGCGCGGATTGGTGGGGGGCTTTAACGCTGATTAACGCGTTGGCGGGCGGCGCGGGGGCAAAAAAAAGGCTGGCGCCATGGCGCCAGCCTGGGAATGGGGATAATGGGCAATAGGCATAATAGGCTTAATAGGCCCAATAGGCTTTAGGCATAATAGGCTTAGGCATAATAGGCATATTAGGCCCATTAGGCATAATACACTGCTTGGCTGATACCGCTAGCCTGCTGCTTGCTTACTGCTTGCCCATTGCTTGCTTACTTGCCAACCTTGATGACCTCGACGGTGAAGATGAGGGTTGAGTTGCCTGGTATGCTCTGTCCTTGGCCGCGCTCGCCGTAGCCGAGTGAGGCGGGAATGTAGAGCTTCCAAACAGAACCCTGGGGCATGAGGGTGAGGGCCTCTTTCCAACCCTTGATGACTTGGTCGGGGCGGAAGGTGGCTGCCTTGCCACGCTTGTATGATGAGTCGAACACGGTGCCGTCGATGAGTGAACCTTCGTAGTGTACTTCAACCTGGGTGGTGTCGGTGGCTACGGGGCCGTTGCCCTTGGTGAGCACTTCGTACTGCAAGCCGCTGGGGAGTGTGGTGACACCCTTGCGCTTGGCGTTGGCGATGAGGTAGTCGGCGTTGGCCTGCTTGTAGCGGGCGGCCTGGTACTGGAACTGGCCTTCGACTATCTGCATGGCGCTGTCGCGTGTGAGGGTAGTGGCAGTGCCGAGTGCGCTCTGTGTGAGACCGCGCTCGAACTCTGCCTGGCTGACGTAGGTTGAGTCGCCCTTGCCTGCGGCCTGCTGGCTGATCATGGGCAGGTTGCGCTTGTTGATTTCGGCAATGCGGAGTCCGGCAGCGAATGCTTCGGCCTTTTTGCGCTCTTCAGGAGAGATGTTGGTGGTCATGGCGCGTATGGCTTCGGGCACATAGGCTGAGTCTACGCCGAGCTGGCTTACAAGGTACTGCTTGAGGCTCTCGCCCTGGGCTACACCGAGAGCGTAGCTGAAGGTTTTGCCATCGACGGCCTTGAGGGCCGGTGTGAGGGTGGCTGCGGGCTGTGCCTTGCGGACTGACTTTTTGCTGGTTTTCTTGGCTTTTTGGGCCATGGCGCCGGTGCTGCCAAGGGTGACAGCAAGGGCAAGGGTTATGATGGTTTGAAGTTTCATTGAGCTTTCTTTTTTTGGGGGGGCTAGATAGGCTAGAGATACTAGAGGCTCTAGATGAACTAGAAAGGCTAGAAGCTCTAGAAAGGCTAGAGGCTCTAGAAAGGCTAGAGCCTCTAAAATAAGCCTGGCTTTACCCTGCCCTATTACTTGTTAATGCTAACGAGGGTTACCTTGAATGTGAGGGCTGCGAATGGGGGGATGGGGCCTGTGCCCTGCTCGCCATAGGCTGCCTGGTAAGGTACGTAGATTTCCCAGGTAGAGCCAACGGTCATTTTGGGAATGGCGATGCCCCAACCCTTGATGACGTTGCGGAGGCTGAATGTGACTGTACCACCAGGCTGGTTGGCTGACGAGTCGAACACCTGGCCATTGGTGAGGCGGCCTTCGTACTTGACGGTGACGCTGTCGGTGGCTGTGCAATGCTGGTCGGTGCCCTTGGCAAGCTGCTTGCCGTAGACGCCCTCGCCGAGGGCTACTACGCCGGGCTGGTGGGCTACCTTCTGCATGAAGGCTTCGCTCTCCTGCTTTTTGCTGCCGAACATGTAGTCCATGATGCGCTTCTGGGCAGTTTCCTTGTCAACGAGTTTGCCACCGATTTTGAGGGTGGTCTTGTTCTTGGCCTGTGCGGTGAAACCAGCTACAAAGTTTTTGACGCTGATGCGCTTTGTGGTGTCGCCCTGGAATACTTGTGACTCGATTTGCGGGAGTTGCATTTTGGTTTGCAAGCCCTGCATGACGCCCATGTAGTAGGCGAGTTTCTTTTTGTCGTCGGCAGCTTTCATACCGTCGACGTAGCCCTTGAGGAGTTCGTCAACATAGGCTGAGTCGCTGCCCGACTGGCTGAGATAGTTTTGGAATTCGCCTTCGCTCTGCGACATGGCCATACCCATTTCGTAGCTGAGTGTGTCGATGTCGGACTTGAGGTTGGCTTTGGGCTGTCCGTTGTTGCAGCTTGTGAGACCTGTGGCGGCTATGATGGCTGCGAGAATTATCTTTTTCATTATATTATTGTGTGTTTGTTTTTGTGGTTAACAAGTTGACGAGGTAACCTCTTCAACTTTTCAACTTTTCAACTCTTCAACTTCTTGCTTCAGCCTTCGATGCTGATGAGTTCAACGTCGAAGATGAGTGCTGCGTAGGGAGGGATGGCCTGTCCTGCGCCGCGTTCGCCGTATGCGAGGTTGTAGGGTATGAAGAAGCGGTACTTAGAACCGGTGGGCATGAGCTGTACGCCTTCGGTCCAGCCAGCGATGACGCCGTTGAGTGGGAACACTGCAGGTTCGCCGCGGCGGTATGATGAGTCGAACACCTGTCCGTTGGTGAGTGTGCCCTCGTAGTGGCACCTTACGCGGTCGGTGGCTTTGGGTTTGGGGCCATTACCCTCGGTGATGACGGTGTACTGAAGTCCGCTGGGGAGTACTACGACGCCGTCCTTCTTGGCGTTTTCGGCAAGGAATTGCTCGCCTTCTTGGCGTATGGCGCGTGTGGCTTCCTCTTGCTGTTGCTGCATGAAGTTGTTGACGAGCTGCTGTGCTTCCTGGTCGGTGAGTTCGCAGGTCTGGCCTTGCATGACGCTGTCGATAGCGCGTGCGAAATCGGCGCTGCTGAGGTTCTTTACTCCCATGCCTTTGAGGTTGTGGCCGATGACCATGCCGAGGGCGTAGCTGAGTTTTTCCATAATGGTGTGTTGTGTTGTATTATGTTATTGTTTGTATGATTTGGGTGCAAAAGTACAATTATTTCTTGCATCTGTGTCACACTCGGAGGGGTTTTTGTATATTTGGGGTGTTTAGTTACTTTATTATTAAGGTTATGACGAAGAAGAAGATTGTGGCGCTTACGGGCGCTGGTATTAGTGCTGAGAGTGGTTTTTCGACATTCAGGGGTGCTGGTGGTTTGTGGGGGCGCTACCCTGTGGAGCAGGTGGCTACGCCTGAGGGGTGGGCTGCTGACCCTGACTTGGTGACGGACTTTTACAACGGGCTTCGCAGTCAGCTTGACGAGGCTGTGCCTAACGCGGGGCACCGCATACTGGCTGAGCTTGAGAGTGACTTTGATGTGACGGTGGTGACGCAGAATGTGGACGACTTGCATGAACGGGCGGGTTCGACAGATGTGATTCACTTGCATGGTGAGCTGCGTGATGTGTGCTCGTCGGCGGCGCCGAATGATGCGCGTTACAGGCGGCGTCTGGCTCCTGGCGAGGTGGTGAAACATGGGCAGCTGTCGGGTGACGGGTCGCTGGAGCGTCCGTTTATTGTGTGGTTTGGCGAGGCGGTGCCTATGCTTGAGGTGGCTGCCGAGGCTGCTGCGCGGGCTGATGTGTTTTTGATAGTGGGCACGTCGCTTAATGTGTATCCGGCTGCGGGGCTGATAGGTTATGTGCCTGCGGGGGCTGAGGTGATGCTTGTTGACCCTAACCCTGTGCGGGTGCCGAGCACGCGGCGCGTGGAGGTGATTGCCGAACCTGCGTCGAGGGGCATGGAGGTAGTGCGGGAGAGGCTGCGCGCTGTAATGGGCTAATGTAGTAATATGTTAATGGGCTGACGCCGTAGCGGGACTTGGCAGCCGCTAACGCGGGAAACATATTTTTTTAGCCGCTAACGCGGGAAACAGAAGAACATAAGAACATAAGGACATAAGGCCGCTGCGCGGCGGAAGGCCACGGACTGACGTCCGCGTGGCCTCAAGGACATAAGGGCTGACGCCGTAGTATTACTAAATAGTAGCGCTACGGCGTCAGCCCTTATGTCCTTATGTTCTTATGTTCTTTTGTTTACCGCGTTAGCGGCTGCCAAGACACGTTACGACCTTATGTCATTTTTTTTACCGCGTTAGCGGCTGCCAAGACACGCTACGGAGCATATTAGCCTCAGCCCATTACAGCGCGCGTGGGAGGTGCTCCTGGAGTTGCTCGCGCAGGAACTGGCGGTCGATGTGGGTGTAGAGCTGGGTGGTGCGTATGCTTTCGTGGCCGAGCATGGCTTGTATGGCACGGAGGTTAGCACCGCCCTCGAGGAGGTGGGTGGCGAAGGTGTGGCGCAGGGTGTGGGGGGAGATGGGACGGGTGATGCCGGCACGGGCGGCCAGCACTTGTATGGTGTGGAACACGGTGATGCGCGAGAGGTGCTGGCGACGGCGGAAAGAAAGGAAGAGGTAGTCGTCCTCGCCGGGTTTGGGGGTGATGTGGCAACGGTCGTCGAGCCAGAACTGCAGCTCGCGCACGGCACGGGGCGACATGGGTACGAAACGCTGTTTGGAACCTTTGCCTATGACGTTGAGGAAGGCGTCGGCGGTGTAGACGTCGGCGAGGGTGAGGTTGCAGAGTTCGCTGACGCGCAGACCGCAGCTGTAGAGGAGTTCGATGATGGCGCGGTCGCGGTGGCCTGTGGGCTCGGAGAGGTCGATGGCTGCCTCGAGGGCGTCGACCTCGGCTATGGTGAGCACGGTGGGGAGGTGGGCCGGGCGGCGTGGCATTTCGAGCATTTCGGTGGGGTCGGCGGTGATGATGCCTTGTGCGAGGAGGTAGTGGAACCATGAACGCACGCCGCTGAGTATGCGGCAGACGCTGACGGGGGAGATGCCGAGGTCGATGAGGGTGTAGGCAAAGCGGTGGAGGTGGTCGAGGGTGACGGTGTGTGGCTGGAGGCCTTGGTCGGCCATGTAGTTGAGAAGTTTTTCAACATCGGCGATGTAGGCTTGGGCTGTGTTGGAGGCCATGCCTTTTTCGAGCATGAGGTGGGCTTTGTAATTATCGAGTGATATGGTGGGCATATTTGACTGAAAATTAGTAACTTTGCGGTGCGGAACTTTTGACTCTGGCGTTGTTGGCCGGAGGGCGGGTTCCGTGCAAAGTTACAATTTACTTGTCAAAACCATTGGCGGAGCTGGTCGTTAACTGGCTGGGCTGATGGTGTGTGATGACTATTTGCTACAGATTTTATGAAAATCCTCATTATGAATGGCCCTAACCTGAATTTGCTTGGCGAACGTGAGCCTGGCATTTATGGCAGGGGTACGATGGACGATTGCATGGAGGGTCTGCGGAGGGCTTTTCCGGAGGTTGAGCTGGTGTATTACCAGAGCAATGTGGAGGGGTTCTTGATAGACCGCTTGCAGCAGGCGCGCTCTGAGGGTGTGGCTGGTGTGGTGCTGAATGCTGGTGCTTATACGCACACGAGTGTGGCGCTGCATGATTGTATACGGTCGCTGCAGATGCCTGTGGTGGAGGTGCATATTAGTAATGTGCACCGCCGTGAGGAGTTCAGACACCGGTCGATGATATCGGCTGCGTGTGCGGGGGTGATATGCGGCTTTGGCCTTGACTCGTACCGACTGGCGGTGAGCGCTATTGTGCAGGCTGGCGGCGAGGGGCGAGAGGCTTAAGAGGCGTGAGCTTAATGGGCTGTAGGCTTAATAGGCATAAGAGGCATATTAGGCGGGAGCTAATGGGCTGTAGGCATATTAGGCATAAGAGGCATATTAGGCAGGAGCTAATAGGCTGTAGGCATATTAGGCATAAGAGGCCCAATAGGCTGGAGCTAATGGGCTGTAGGCTTAATAGGCATAAGAGGCATATTAGGCGGGAGCTAATAGGCTGTAGGCTTAATAGGCATAAGAGGCATATTAGGCAGGAGCTTGATGGGCTGTAGGCTTAATAGGCATAAGAGGCCCAATAGGCAGGAGCTAATGGGCTGTAGGCTTAATAGGCATAAGAGGCCCAATAGGCAGGAGCTAATGGGCTGTAGGCTTAATAGGCATAAGAGGCATATTAGGCGGGAGCTTATGAGGCGGGAGCTTAATAGGCTATGATATAATTGCTTTCACGAGAAAATAACTATACTTGACTATCAATAATGTATAAGAAGACTAAGATTGTTGCGACGATTTCGGACATGCGCTGCGACGTGGGCATGATTCAGCGCCTGTATGACGCTGGTATGAATGTGGTGCGCCTTAACACAGCGCATCAGGACGCTGTGGGCATGAAACGGGTGATTGATAATGTGCGCGAGGTGTCAAGCCACTTGGCTATTCTTGTTGACACTAAGGGCCCGGAGGTGCGTACCACGGTGACTGATCAGCCTATTGACTATCATAAGGGTGATATTGTGACGATTGTGGGACGACCTGAACAACGTACTACGCGCGACGTGATAGCTGTGAGCTACCCCGGTTTTGTGGACGACTTGAGCGTGGGGGCGCAGATATTGATTGACGATGGCGACCTGGGGCTGCGCGTGGACCATAAGGAGGACGGACAGCTGATTTGCCACGTGGAGAATGATGCAACGCTTGGCTCGCGCAAGAGCGTGAATGTGCCGGGTGTGCGCATTAACTTGCCTGCGCTGACTGAGAAGGATAAGCGTAACATTGAATTTGCCATTGACTATGACGTGGCGTTTATTGCTCACAGCTTTGTGCGCTCGAAGGAGGACGTGAAGGAGGTGCGCGACATACTGGACGCTCACGACAGTGACATTCGTATCATTGCGAAGATTGAGAACCAGGAGGGCGTGGACAACATTGACGAGATAATTGAGGCTGCTGACGGCATTATGGTGGCTCGCGGTGACTTGGGCATTGAGGTGCCGCAGGAGTTTATTCCGGGTATTCAGCGCCGCTTGGTGGATAAGGCTATCAGGGCGCACAAGCCTGTGATTGTGGCTACGCAGATGTTGCAAAGCATGATTCATAACCCGCGCCCTACGCGTACGGAGGTGACGGACATTGCGAATGCGGTGTACTCGCGTGCTGACGCGCTGATGCTGTCGGGCGAGACGGCTTACGGCGACTACCCCGAGGAGGCTGTGAAGACGATGGCCACTGTGGCTTGGCAGGCTGAGAGGGACACGTTTAAGGAGTTTGGCGATGTGGATATTCCGCTGTCGGAGAACCCTGATGTGACGGAGTTTTTCTCGAAGGAGGCTGTGATGGCTACTAAGCGCATGAAGTTGCGTGCTATCATTATGGACTCGTACACGGGTCGTACGGCGCGCTATGTGAGCTCGTTCCGCGGCGAGAGCACGATTTTGGCTATTTGCTATAAGGCTAAGACGGTGCGCCACCTGGCGCTGCAGTATGGTGTGTATGCTATATATATGCCTATGAAGAGTTACGGCCATGAGTTTTTGCTGGCGGCGCTGCGCAAGTTGCTGTCGGACAATATGCTGAAACCTGAGGACCGCATTTGCTACCTTGGCTCGCAACGCAAGGAGCAGAGTACGTCGTTTATGGAAATGAATATTGTGAAGAACCTCTTCAGAAATGAGGGGGAGGACGCGCTGCCTAACTGATAAGCTTTAGCTCTGAACGCAAGCACAAAGCGCAAGCTTAAATGGGGGCGACGTGTCCCGCGTCGGGAAAAATTGTGCACGTCAGTTATGATGATTGACATGTACCGACGCGGGACGCGTCGCCCCCATTTGGGTTTGCGCTTTGTGCTGGCGATTTGTGCTGGCGATTTGCTTGAAATGCCCCGACACGGGACACATCACCCCCAGCCCTGCTCACAAAAGTTACTTTTTAACCTCATAACCTCATAACCTCATAACCCCCTAACCAATCCTCCCATGACTATTGACGATTACATACTCTCACACACTACTGCGCCCGATGATTACTTGAAACGGCTGTACCGGGCTACTAACTTGCACCTGCTGCGGCCGCGCATGGCGTCGGGCCACTTGCAGGGGCAGCTGCTGCGCATGATGATGCAGATGCTGCGGCCTCGCACGGTGGTGGAGATTGGCACTTACTCGGGATACTCGGCGCTGGCTATGGCTTCGGGCATGGAGGCTGACGGACGGGTGGTGACGTTTGAGGTGAATGATGAGCAGGAGTGTTTTACGCGGCCGTGGCTTGAGGGGGCGCCCTACCCTGCGCGGGTTGAAATGGTGGTGGGTGATGTGTTTGAGTTGCTGCCGCCAATGGGGCTGGATATTGATGTGGCGTTTGTTGATGCTAACAAGCGTGAGTATGTGGCGTATTATGAACTGCTGATGCCGATGATGCACAGTGGGTCGGTGATGCTGGCGGATAATACGCTGTGGGACGGGCATGTGGTGGACGCGGCGTATGATAATGATGCGCAGACGGCGGCTATCAAGGAGTTTAACGACCATGTGGCGGCTGACGAGCGGGTGGAACAGCTTATTTTGCCTGAACGCGACGGGCTGTCGGTGATTAGGGTGAAGTGAGCGAGATGATGACAAAGCCACGCTACGAACTTACTCAGGACTTTCACCCGTTAGACAATGCCCATGCCGAACGTACAACCAAAAGCGCCGCGCAAGCCATAAGTGGTTTGCGCGGCGCATTATTTTTTATTCGGTCAAAAACTAATGATTAGTCTTCGTCAGCAGCAGACCAACTATCGCTGCTCCAACCCTTGTCGTTTGAGAACACCTCATTGGTTTCTTTACCTGCATTAACCTCAAAAGAATTTGAGACAGAGAGCAATGCTTCCTCAGCAAAGAGGTTAACGGCTTGTGCCTGAGGTTTAATATATGTCTTTTTCATTGTAAGAATGTCTTTTATTTGTTGAAGTTATAAATTACTTAATGAACTTCTTACCGTTCTGGATGTATACGCCACCCTTCACAGGAGCTACAACGCGACGACCGCTAAGGTCATATACAGGAGCGTTAACACCATTCTCGCCGAGAACTACAGTGTTTACACCTGTAACGTTGCCACCAAAGTTCATTACGATAGCACCTTGTGCAAGAGCGCTTGCGTTGAGGTATGCCTTGTTAGCAGGGATTGAAGAAACAGTAGCGCTGGGCTTGAAGAAACCTACTTCAGAAGCGTTATCTTTGTTCTTACCAAATACGAGGTAGTTAGCACGATTTGCATTGTTAACAGTAACCTTTGTGTTTGTACCGACCAAGTCATTTGAAGCGATATTCACAGTAGCTTCGCCAATAGTAAGTGTAGCCTTATTACCAGTACCTACGAGTACAACACCTTGGTTTGCAGGAACGCTTTCCACCTTAGTCATGTCAAGTTGGTCCTTAGTAGCGTTCAAAGCACCAGTGTAAGCTTCAGCACCTGAAACACTGCTAACAGCAAAGGGGAGATATGCAGTAGCGTATGATTTGCCTTCAACAGTATTCATGTCAACTTCGATGTCTGTAGCAGGAACTATGTACCAATGTGAAGCAGGAGCACCTTCACTGGCTTCCCAACCTACTGCATTACCACCATTTACATGGAGATAGTGGTAATTCTTTTCATTGTCGGTTGATATTTCTTGAATCTTTGTGGCGAAATCTGTAGTCGGGAATACAACAGAGTAAGTACCCTTGCTTCCTTCATTACCGAGCACAATAGCTTGACTTTTTGCAACAGTTCCCAAATACATGCCTTCCATCATCAAGTTATACTTGCCTTCCTCGCCAGTACTCTTGAAGTATACAACAGAACCAACAGCTTTGTCTTTAGCCTCTTGTGTGTTCATGATGTTATTTCCTTCAACGATATGCAAGAAATTGTGATCCTTACGGTTTACAAGACGATAGTAGCCTTCTTTGAATGTTACTTTGCTTGCTTCAGAAGCATCAATAGCTTTGTTGATTGTTACAAGTGCGCTGATTTCTTCTTCGGTAGGATTAGCATTGTTCTTTACTGCATTGTATGCATTCTTCAAGGCTGTGAGGTTACCTGCAGTTTCCAAATATGCTTTACCACCGATAGCACCTTCAGGAACATTAACCCAATCGTTAGCATAGTTCAAGGGGAAGCTTGCGGGAGTAAAAATTGTGCAAGTAGAACCCTGGTCGGGCAGACCATAGCCGTACACGCCAGGCTTATTAGTTCCTTCAGGATTTTGATAGTTAAGGTAGTATGAGCTATTTGAAATACAGAAGCCGTTAGTCATGTTCTGTACTTGAGTAGCCATTACATGGAATGTGCTTGCTTCTGCTTCGTCTACCAATGTGGCAATAGTTCCAGAACCTGAAGACTTTAAGTATTTCCTTGTGGCCTTGTTGTAGAGTTTGAAACTTTCGAGAGCATCTGTACCAATGAATGCCCATTGGTTTTGTTCGGGGAGTTCGGCCAAGCTTGTCGATACATCGTAGCAAGCAACTTCTGAGTTTGCTTCGTCTGCTACCATCATTCGATTGCCAGTGTGCATTTTAATTGCATAGTATTTAGGAGACTCTATTGAAGAGACTTCGAAAGGAAGTGTCATTGTGCAATTTACTACAACATCACCACCTTCAGTAATAACATCCTTATTATAGCCTGTGATTGTAAGACAAGGATAGTTGTCTGCTGAAGGAGCCAAGTTAGTAAAGACCTTTTTTGATGCTGCAAATACTACATGATTATTTACAGTGTACTTAAAGTTGACAGTACACGTTGCATCAAGTGTTACAGGGTATAACTGGTAAGCGCCATTAGAATTTTCACCAGGAAGTGTTTCGTTGTAACTCACAACAGAGCCTTCCATATAATTTCCGTCATAAGCTTTTCCGTCCAAGTAGTATGTATCGGACTTTAATCCAAATGAAGAACCACCAATGTGCTCGATAGTATATTCATATTCGGTCGCATTAAGAGATAGTGATTCGTCTTTTCGAGTTGAATTTGGGACGTAATTACCAGTCTTTCCCTGGATAGTGTATTTGCCTCCCGTAGCACTCTTTTTAAGATAGAAAACGTAGGCTACATCTGCGTTTCCTTGAAAGAAATTCTTAAAGTCATTAAAATTCGTGCTTTTAACAGCAGGCTTTAGTTTGAGGGCTTCGCCTTCCGCTCTTACAAAGGTTTTACGACCAACGTTTCTGAGAACGTAGAAACCGTCGTTGAGGTTGTCAAGACTGGTAATTGCCTCCCCAAAGGTTGCAATACCCTTGTCCGTCCACTTTGCATCATCAGCAAAAGCAGACCGCACGTTGCAGACCACCATGGCCAACAACGTCAGTAAGAATGTAATTTTTTTCATTTGGTGTTTTAATATATGGTTTATAAAATCCTGTGTTTGCTGTTGCGGGCAATGCGTTAATAAAGAGTAGGTAGGTAGTGCAATGCCAGCAATGTGTAGGTAGTGTGCTTGCTTTCGTTATATTTTACGGGGCAAATATAGAGAGTTGTTTTATTTCGTGCAAGTTTTTTGCAATATTTTTTGATATTATGCTTGATTATGTGACATTTATGGGGACAGTGTGGCCGCGAGGCGGGGGATATGGTGATGGGGTGCCGCTAACGCGGGAGACATAAGAACATAAGGACATAAGAACAGAAGATACGTTTGTGTTAGCCGCTTACCGCGGGAACATAAGAACATAAGTTACATAAGATACATATAAGGCCGCTGCGCGGCTGTCGGCCACGGACTATCGTCCGGGTGGCCTCAAGAAACATAAGGGCTGACGCCGTAGTATTACATATAGTAACGCTACGGCGTCAGCCCTTATGTCCTTATGTTCTTCTGTTCTTATGTTTACCGCGTTAGCGGCTGACAAGACACGCTACGGCGCCAGCCCTTATGTTTCTTGGGCCACGCGGACGTTAGTCCGTGGCCAGCCGCGCAGCGGCCTTATATGTTTCTTATGTAGCTTATGTTCTTATGTTCCCGCGGTAAGCGGCTAACACAAAGTTATATCTTATGTCCTTATGTCTCCCGCGTTAGCGGCGGCCGAAACACGCTACGGCCTCAGCGGCGGCTGAGGTAGCGCACGGGGTACCATACGGCGAGGGAGCCGACTACGACCACGGTGAGGAGGACGATGAACACGTCGAGGGCATGGACACTGACGGGATAGGCGTCGATGATGAAGTTGCCACCCGACGAGGAGAGGCTGATGAAACCGAAGGTTTGCTGCAGCCAGCACAGCAGGAGGCCAAGCACGATGCCTATGACGGCGCCAAGGAGGGTGATGAGACGGCCCTCGTAGAGGAAAATGCGGAATATCATGCTGTCGGTGGCTCCAAGATGACGCAGGGTGGCCATGTCGCCACGCTTTTCGATGATGAGCATGGACACTGAACCGATGATGTTGAAACAGGCTACCATGACGATGAAGGTGAGGAAGAGGTAGGCCATGAGTTTTTCGATTTGCATGACGTTGAACACGTCCTGCTGCTGCTCAAGCTGATCCTGCACCTTGAAACGGCTGCCTGCCACCTGCTGCATGCGCGACTTGACGGCCTGGAGGTCGGCCCCGGGACGTAGTTTTAGCTCAAGACCGCTCACGCAACCGGGCTGCTCGAAGAGGGCTTGGGCAAAGGTGAGGGAGGTGATGAGGTAGTTGTCGTCGTACTTGCGCTGGTTGACGTTGAAGCAGACGCGGGGGGAGGTGATGTCGAGGGCGTTGATGCTCTCGCCGGGGTTAGCCAGGTTGATGCGCTCGCCCTTGCGGGGGGCGCATATCTGGAGTGTGCCGTAGTCGATGCTGCCCATGGCGGAGGCCAGGCCGATGCCGGGTATGCCGTACTCGATGGTGCCGCGGTGGAGCTGGTAGGTGCCTGTGCCGTAGAGTATGGAGCGTATGCCGGTGACGTGGTCGTAATGGTCGTCGACGCCCTTGAGGGTGATGATGGTGGGACGGCCGCGGAAGAGTATGAGGGCGTTGTCCTCGAGGCAGTATGAGGCTGCCTCTACCTCGGGCATGGCGGCCATGCGCTGCAGGGCGGGGTCGTCGGCGGTGACGAGTTTGCCCTGTGTGGGCACTACCTCGATGGGGGGGTCGAAGGCGGTGTAGAGGGAGCCGATGAGGTCGTGAAAACCATTGAACACGCTCAGGGTGCAGAGCAGGGCTGCCGTGCCGAAGGCTACGCCTGTGACGGCTATGCCGGATATGATGTTGATGCTGGCCACGCGTTTGCGCGAGAAGAGGTAGCGCAAGGCCATGAACCATGGCAGGCGTTGGCTGTTAAGCATGGCTCGGGGTGGTGTCGTCGGGTTGTGGTTTGTGTGTGCCTTCGTTGAGCAGACTGTCGATGTGGTCGAGGTAGTCGAGTGAGTCGTCGATGAAGAACTTGAGCTCGGGTATGATGCGTAGCTGGTGGCGCACGCGTGTGCCGAGTTCGTAGCGCACCTGCCGAGTGTTGGCGTTGATGTTGTCGAGTATTTCGTGGGCGCGCTCCGAGGGGAATATGCTCAGGTAGCCGCGGGCTATGCTGAGGTCGGGACTTACGCGCACGGCGCTTACTGACACGAGCACGCCATGGGTGGCTTGTGTCTGACGCTGGAATATGTCACTTAGCTCCTTCTGTATCAATCGAGCTATCTTTTGTTGTCTTGTTGTTTCCATATTTGTAAGTTTTTTTTTTTTGGGGGGGGTAATGGGGGTTGAGGGGAAGAGCACATGACCTGTGCGGGCTGAAAGCCCAATGAAGCACATAGCCCAGGGCAAGCGAAGCGACACCCTAGGTATCACGCGTTGGAGCAGTCGCGCCCTGTAAGGGCAAAAGCCTTAATCCTTAAACACATACGCCTCGTCATATTCTACGCCATATGATGACAAAAATTGTCTGTATTCGTCTTGAAACGAGAAACGTTTGTGATGCATTTCTTGATTACTTATATAATCTAACGTTTTATCGACAATCGATTGACTGACAGAAAATACACCATAACCATTTTGCCATGCAAATGCTCTGTAATGTGTGGCGAGCGTTTTTATCCATCGGCTGCTATTGCGTTTTATCTCTTCAACTACGTGCGAGATGGCTACGTCACGTGAGAGCAGAAACAATATATGCACATGGTCGTTAACACCACCAACCCTTACTACCTTGCAACCTGTAGTGTTTACTAACTGGCCGACATAGCAATGTACACGCTCAATATCCTCTTGTCTGATGACTGGACTTGTCGTCTTAATGTGGAATATAAGATGTATGTATATTTTGCTCAATGATTGCGCCATGGCTTAATGCTTTTGCCCTTTCAGGGCGCGTCAATATTATTTATTGTGGGGCCACCCAGGGTGCCGCTACGCTTGCCCTGGGCTATGTGCTACATTGGGCTTTCAGCCCGCACTGGTAGGGGGATTGGGTGAGGGGGTTAATAGGTTAAAGGGTGGCGCTTTGGGGTGCCTTTTTGGGTTAATGGGTTAGGAGGTTATTAGGTTAAAAAGGCGCTTTGGGTTATTGGACTAAGGGGATTATTGGCTTTGAAAGTTATCAAGAAGCTCTCGCTATGCATTCGAACTCGCAAGGGTTACTTTTTAACCTTATAACCTTATAACCTCATAACCTAAAAAACTACCCGCGGTCGTCCTCGATGCTTGCTGTGGCGCGGGCCAGCCATATTTTGTCGGCCTCGTCGGTGAGCAGCGGCATGAGGCGGCGACGCACCACCATGTGGTAGGCGTTGATTTGCTCCACCTCGTCGGGGGAGAGCATGTCGCGCTCTACGGCACGCAGGTCGTAGGGACAGAGGGTGAGGGTTTCGAAACGCAAGAAACGGCCGAAATCCGTCTCACGCGACGGTACGCAAAGGAGCGTGTTTTCGATGCGCACACCAAAGCGCCCTTCAACATAGATGCCGGGCTCGTCGGTAATGGTCATGCCGGGCTCGAAGGGTATGAGTGTGCAGGGACGCACATTTTTGCGTATCTGGTGCGGGCCCTCGTGCACACACAGGTGGGAACCCACGCCGTGGCCCGTGCCATGGCCAAAGTCGTAGCCGGCAGCCCACATGTCCTGGCGTGCGGCAAGGTCGAGCTGCAGACCCGTGGTGCCCTCGGGAAACTGCAGGTGCGCCAGTCGCAGATGGCCCTTGAGCACAAGGGTGTAGACGCGGCGCTCCTCGGCGGTGAGGTGGCCAAGGGCTATGGTGCGTGTGAGGTCGGTGGTGCCGCAGTCGTACTGTGCACCGCTGTCGAGCAGGAGCAGACCGTGGGGGGTGAGGCGCACATTGGTGTGGGGGGTGGCCTCGTAGTGCACTATGGCTCCGTGGGCGCCACAGGCGGCTATGGTGGGGAAACTCAGTTCGCAATAGCCGGGCTGCTGGGCGCGCAGGGCGGTGAGCTTTTCGTCGACAGAGATTTCGGTAACCTCGTTGCCGGCGGCTTGCTGCTCGTCGAGCCAGCGCAGAAATTGTACCATGGCCACGCCGTCGCGCAACATGGCCTGGCGAAAGCCTTCGGCCTCGGCCTCGGTTTTGATGGCGCGCCAGCCCTCGAGGGGCGAACTGAAGGTGGGCTGCTGCCGTGGGTCGGCACACAGCGACATGGTGGCCTGCGAGGGGTCGAGGCGTGTGGTGTGGGTGGCCACCCAGGGTGCCGCGGCCTCGTAGGGCTGCACGGCCACCCCACCCTCGTGCAGCTGGGCGCTGGCCTCGGCGGTGAGGGTGCTGGTGTGGGTAAAGAGGGTGAAGCGGCCCGTGGCGGGCTCGTAGCCCAGGTAACCCACAAACACGGGGTTGTAGGCCACATCGGCCCCGCGCAGGTTGAGCAGCCATGCCAGGTCGGCCAGGTCGGTAAAGAGGCAGGCGTCGGTCATGCCGCTCTTGCTGAGGTGCTGGCGCAGACGTTCGAGCTTTTGCTGCATGGTGGCCCCGGCACAGGTGGCGGGCTGCACCACGATGGGCTCTGCCGGCACGGCGGGACGGTCGGTCCACAGGGTGTCGAAGGCGTCGGGCAGTGCCACATATTCCAGTCCGTCGGCGGTCCATGCGGCCACGTCAGCCAGCGTCACCATGTCGGCCGGTGCGCTCACGCGGGTGACGCCCTGTGCCTTGAGCCACTGGGGCATGGTGGGCGTGTCGGGGTTGCCCTCGCGCATCAGTGCAAAGGGTGTGCCGTCGAGTTGTGTGGCGGCCTGCAGCCAATAGCGTGAGTCGGTCCACAGTGCGGCAGTGCCACGGGTGGTGACCACGGCCAGGCCGGCCGAGCCGTCAAATCCCGTGAGCCACTGGCGGCACTGCCAGCACACGGGTATGTACTCATCATTGTGCGGGTCGGCAGTGGGCACGATGTATGCCTCTACTGCCCCACCCTCGGCCCCGGCATGGCTTGCGAGCCACTGGCCAAGGGCCTCTACACGTTGGGATATTGTCATGGGTATAAACTTATATTGGGTGACGGAGCGGGTACAGCCTTGCATTTACAGCACAGCCGCTATTTTGCGAATGGAACGCAAGCGCTCTACAAACGATTTGTTGCTGCGCTCCTTCTGCATGTCATAATCTGCCTGTAACCCCAGCCAAATGTTGGCTCTTATGCCAAGGGCTGCCTCAAATATCATGGCGTGGGCTGGAGTAATGGGTGCCTGTCCGTCAATAATCTCCCTCAAACTTTCGGCATCAATGCCTGTGAGTTGTGCAAAACGCTCAACAGTAATGCCTCTTTCAGCTATTTCGTCTGCCAGCAAGTAGCCTGGCGCCGACACATGCTGCGGCGTCAGATTGTTGGCTATCATATTGGGGTCTACATCTTTAAGCGTAATCATTTTGCTGTAAAATGTTTAACGTAGGTAGAATTCTTTGTCAACTTGCTTACCAATTCTGCCAACGCGTTTAGTCGTAATGGTTTGAGAGTTCTATTATGTTGCACAACGTCAGTACAGACTCGCCTTCAACAGTCTCCACTTCAAACTCTATGCGGTATTGGTCATTCACCCGTACCGAAGATATGCCAGCTTTGTCGCCAGTCAGCACTTCATAGTGCAAGGACTTTATAGAGAACAAATCCTCTACGCGACTCGCCTTTATAAGGAAATTGATGCGGTCTTGATAACGTCGCACAATCTGAGGTTGGAACCTGTATTTCTTTTTCTTCGCAACACCCTGCTCATACAATTCCTTCAGATAGTCTTTCTTGAAAATTACAATCATCGCATGCCAGCCTTCTATTTGCTCAGTTCGAGCATGCGCTCGATGGGCTTGATGGCGCGTGCGGCCACCTCGGCCGGCACCTCAATTTCGGGCCACTCGTAGCGCAGCGTGTTATACACCTTTTCGAGCGTGCAGAGGCGCATGTAGTTACACTCGTTGCAGCCGCAGGTGCTGTCGTCGGGCGGCACGGGTATGAAGTGCTTGTCAGGACAGTGCTTCTGCATTTCGTGCAGTATGCCGCTCTCCGTCACCACCAGGAAGGTGTCGCACGGCGAGTCGATGGCATATTTGAGCAGTGCGGCCGTAGAGCCCACCACATCGGCCAGTTTTACCACCGCACCGCGGCATTCGGGGTGCACCAGCACTTTGGCTCCAGGGTGCTCCATTTTAAGCTCCACGAGTTTCGTCACCGAGAAACGCTCGTGCACATGGCAGCCGCCGTTCCAGAGCAGCATCTGGCGTCCCGTCTGCGCATTGATGTAGTTGCCCAGGTTGTAGTCGGGACCGAAGATGAGCTTGGCGTCCTTGGGGAAAGTTTCGACAATCTTTTTGGCGTTGCTCGATGTCACCACCACATCAGTCAGCGCCTTGACGGCCGCCGTGGTGTTGACATACGACACCACCTGGTAGCCGGGGTGCGCCTTTACAAAGTCGGCAAACTTGTCTGCCGGACAGCTTTCGGCCAGCGAGCATGTGGCATTGAGGTCGGGCACGAGCACCTTTTTCTGCGGACAGAGAATTTTGTTAGTCTCGCCCATAAAGTGCACGCCGCACATCACGATGATGTCGGCATCAGTTTTAGCCGCCTGTTGGGCCAGTCCCAGGCTGTCGCCCACAAAGTCGGCAATATCCTGCAGCACGCCCTCGGTGTAGTAGTGTGCCAGAATGATGGCATTTTTCTCCTTGCACATGCGTCGGATTTCGGCCTTGAGGTCAACGCCCTGCGGCACGGGCTCGTCAACATAACCCTTCGCTTTCCAGCTATCTTTAATCTGTGTCATTGTCCTTGCGTTATATTCTGTGTGCAAAATTAGTGCAAGGTGAGTGAAGTGCAAAGTGAAAGTTCTTAAAACTTTCGACTTGGCACTTCCGAACCGCAGCCTAATTTCTGAAAAATTAGTGCAAGGTGAGTGAAGTGCAAAGCAGAAAGCTTGTTTTTTGCCTGGCTGTCTGATAAACCGCAAAAGTTCAAAAAACCTAAAAAAGCGCACAAGCCGAAAGATGTATCAAAAAAATAACGCGTCGCATATACCATAATTCGCGAAAGTTTGTAATTTTGCGGCGTGATACGACACACACACCCTCCGGTGTGCAACCGTACACACCATACAGACACACATATATAACCAATATATATAGTAATACAACTATGGCATACTTAAGCAATGAGAAACTCGTCATTGTCGGCGCAGGCGGCATGATCGGTTCAAACATGGTACAGAGCGCCTTGATGCTCGGCCTTACTCCCAACATCTGTCTTTACGATATCTACGAACCGGGCGTACACGGCGTGTTCGACGAAATACAGCAGTGCGCATTCCCCGGAGCCAACGTAACCTACACCGTCGACCCCAAAGAGGCCTTTAGCGGTGCCAAGTACATCATCTCATCAGGTGGTGCACCCCGTAAGGACGGCATGACACGTGAGGACCTGCTCAAAGGCAACTGCAAAATTGCTGCCGAATTTGGCGACAACATCAAAAAGTACTGCCCCGATGTAGAGCACGTAGTCGTTATCTTCAACCCTGCCGACGTTACTGCCCTTACAGCACTTATCCACTCAGGCCTCAAACCCAACCAGCTCACCTCACTCGCTGCACTCGACTCTACTCGCTTGCAGCAGGCTCTCGCCCACGAGTTCGGCGTACAGCAGGACAAGGTGACCGGCGCACACACCTATGGCGGCCACGGCGAACAAATGGCCGTATTTGCCTCACAGGTAAAGGTTGACGGCAAGCCCCTCTCAGAGATGGGACTCTCTGCCGAGCGCTGGGAGGAAATCAAGCACCACACCGTACAGGGTGGTTCAAACATCATCAAGCTCCGCGGCCGCAGCTCATTCCAAAGCCCTGCCTACAACGCTGTCAAGATGATCGAAGCTGCCATGGGCGGCGAACCCTTCACTCTGCCCGCAGGCTGCTACGTAAACTGCGACAAGTGTGGTTACAAAAATGTCATGATGGCCATGCCTACCACTATCGACAAAACCGGTGTGCACTTTACACAGCCCACTGGCACCGAAGAGGAAATGGCTGCCCTCAACAAGTCGTATGAGCACCTCTGCAAGATGCGCGACGAGATTGTTGAACTCGGCATCGTACCTCCCGTTGAGAAGTGGGGCGAGGATAACCCCAACTTGTAATTCATGACATACTCATACATGGACTGAATTTCATTTCTCCATTCATTTTTCCATTAAAATCCAAATATTCGTAGAGGAGACTCCACGAAGAAGATATCCCGCCGCTGTGAAGCGTCGGGATATTTTTTTGTGCACAAAAGCCCGCTGCCGCGAGCCTAATGTGCTAATAGGCTGGCGCCTTAACGTTGCAAGTAGTAACGCTAAGGCGCCAGCCCTTTTTATTAGGCCTATTATGCCTATTGCCCATTATGCCTATTGCCTATGCCTATTGTGCCTAATATGCCTATTATGCCTATTGCCCATTAAGCCTAATATGCCCATCATTACCCCCCCGGGCAAAAGATAAAGGGAAGCAAGCAGCCCACCACATTGTGTGCGAGCAACATGCTCCCCTGTTTATCTTGCATAGAGCGCCTGCCAGCAAGTTAGTGCCACTCAGCCACCCCATTTTGAGAGAGAGAAAACTGAAACCATTATTCCGGGGGCCAGAAACAGCCATGCAGCACACAGGTAAAAGGCAAAGTCGTGCACCGCGCCCAGAGGCATACAGTCAAAAGTTGATTGTTTTATTAAAGATCGCTTGCGCCATTATTTCAACACCGTGGCACGGGCGGGAGCGTTTGATTGTTTTATGATAAAGTGCAAATTGATTGTCAAAAGTCAAGAGCGAGAGACCAAAGCCAGAACAGCCCGGCTCAGCCCCCAGCGCCTCAGCGCCTCATCAGCGTGTCCAGAAAGTCGTTCGTCATGTTACCCGTCAGGTTAATCAAGTCAAAGCGGCCCGAGTGCCTCATCATCAGCACCATCTCCACAATATACTTGCCCCTGCGGCGCACATACAGGCGTTTGCCAGCCCGTTCGGCGTACAACTTGTAGCGCAAGGCATTACGTTCGGCCAGCCGGCGCGCGTTAGCATAAAGGTGCGTCACATCATGCCCCGCCGTGCTGCTCACCAGCCTTATCGACTTGAGCTGCTTCAGCACCTCACGCGTGTGCGAGTCACCCTCCACATCAGGCAGCTGCATCATGCGCTCAAGCATCAGCGGCGACACCGTGGTACACTCCACCGCGCGGCCCTTGCCATAGAGCGACATAAAGCGCGAGGCAAAATCCTGCTCGCCGCCACCCTGTGCACGGGCGGCCACCGCAGCCACAAGGGCCAGCAGCAAAGTCACAAACCAATGTTTCAGTGCCATAGCCCCGCCCATCAGTTCTTGGCAGCCTTGCCAGCCGCGTTATGAGTAGCAGAGTCATTCACAGCAGTCTGTGCGCCCTCCTTAAACATCTCCAGTGTGCGCATGCTCGCCTCGTAAGCCTTCTGCGGGTCCTGGTACGAGTCCTTGTAAGCCGACTGGTTATAGTCCCAGCCAGCAGCCTGGTCCGTGGCCGAAGGCTGCATAAACGAGTGCTGCGCAGCCGTGCCAAGCAGCGTCACTATGGCCACAGCAGCAGCGGCGCGCCACAGCGGACGCAACCTGCGCCCCAGCGTAATGTGGTGCACCGACACCACACGCCCTGCGGCAGGAGCCTCAGCCCCGTCAGCCACACCGGCAGCTTCCATCACGCGGCGGTCAAAGTCGTCACCCAGCGTGCTGGCGGCACATTGCTCGGTTTCATATACGAACAAAGCCCTGTAGCGCGCCAGTGCGGCCGGCACGTCCTTTTGGCTGAAAAAAGCCTTCAGTATGCGTTCCTCCTCCTCAGAGGTCTCGCAGGCCCAGTAGCGGTCAAGGAGTTGTTCAATATACTTATAGTCCATAGTTCTCAATTTTTTCGTATTGTGTCTTAACAGCCTTGCGAGCGCGGTGCAGCGTCACCTTAAAGGCGGCCTCCGTCAGCTCCATTGCCCCGGCGGCCTCGGCATAGCTCAAACCCTCAATGTCGCGCAACTGCAGCGCCGTGCGCAGCCTTTCGGGCAGAGCGTTGAATATTTGGTGCACCCGCTGCAACTTCTCGTCCCTCTCCAGCCTCTCGTCGGGCCCCGGAGCCGTGTCGCAAGCCTCCGTGCCCGCAGCCTCGAGCGGCTGGTTAGCATTTTCGGCCCGCGCCATGCGGTCGAGCGCAAGGTTGCGGCAAATGGTTATGCAGAAAGCCTCCAAGTTCTTCACCCCCGCCAGCTCTGCGCGCCTTGTCCAGGCACGCACCAGCGTGTCCTGCGTCAAGTCTTCCGCCTCTTGGGCGTTGAGCGTGATGCGCAGGCCCACACGGTATATTTTATCCTTTAGCGGAAGGAGGTCTTGTCGAAAATCTATCTCTTTCATTTTTGGCTCTCTGTTATGTAGACGGTCATAGCGGCAAAAAGTTACAGCCCGCACGCACTTTTTTTCAAAAAAATGTGCGAGCAGGCTGTATTATCAAGCCTATTATGCCTATTATGCCTATTGCGTAATATGCCTAATATGCCTATTATGCCCATTATGCCCATTATGCCCATTATGCCTAATATGCCCAATATGCCCCACCCCCAAAAACATCAATGGGGGCGACACCCCTCGCGCCGGGGCAAAGAGAGTGCAACCCCCTTTTACCCCGATGCGGGACGCATCGCCCCCCATTTATGCTCGAGTTTTGAGCTTAAGCTTAATGAGCGCCTTTACTCCTCGCTCCAGCTTTCGCTGCCCCAGCCCTTGGCGGCCGATTCAAACTCCACATTGTCCTGGCCCTCGGCCTTTGAAGTGTCAGCCGTAATCGAACCGTCAAGAATGTGCTGCTCCATGCAGAGCTGTATTACAGTGCCCTCGGGGCGCATATATGTCTTTTTCATTGTCTTTCTTTATATTATTATGTGTTACTTCACTACCACCTTCTGGCCGTTCACAATGTACACACCCTTTGTCAGGTGCTTCAAGTCACCGCTCACGCGCACGCCCTGCAGGTTGTAGATGGCCTCCTTGGCAGTGGCAGCAGTAGTGGCATTGTTGATGCCCGTCACAGTGCCCTCAATGTTCACACCGAAAGCCATGGGAGCAGCCTGTAAGCCTGCCACCTTGATATATGTGCGGAAGGGTTTCACCGAACCAGTGTTAGCCTTAACGAACTTGCCATTAGCATAACCATACACGTTCGCTACATTCTGAGCAGTGTACGAACCAATATGGCTTACACCGCTAACGGTAGTAGTCAGGTCGGCACCCGTAGTAGCCTTCACCTGCACATTTGTCAGTTTGTTGATAAAGTCCTTGTCATTAGTCACCACCAAGTAAGGCTTGTTGGCCTCAGTCGTAGCCACGGGCTTGAACACGAGGTTGTCACCATTCACGCTGCTGAGTTCAGCCACCGTAGTACCGGTGGGCACAGTAAAGCCGAAGGGCAATACAAAGCTCTGCACATAGTTGGCATCAGTCTTAAATACGCGGTCATAGCTTACTGCTGCGGCAGTGAAGTCCTTAGTCACACCCCAGTCATTGCCATCAGCGAGTGAAAGGCTGCTGGCGGTGGTGCCTACTACTACATTGCTTTCCTTGGCACCTACACCCTCTGTGCCATTGGGCAAGAAGATGGTCAAGTTCTTGTTGGTCATGTCGGCCTTCATGCCAGCAAGCGGAGTGCTTTCTATAGTTACTACTTTGTTTGACGAAAAGTCAAGGCTTGTGGCATCAAGCGGAACGATGTTCACGGTGATGGGCTGTTCATAAAAAGTAATGTCAATCTTCGCAGTGAGTTTGCTGTCCTTCAGTGTACCCGTGAGCTTTACAGGGATCGGACCAAGCCCTGCGCCTTCGCCAAATATAGTGATGGTCTGCTCCTTATAGAGATTTACCACACCATTCTGCTCTGTATAAGGCACATCGGTTACAAAAATATCGCCAAAGCGTCCCATACCTTGCAATTCAAAGTCAAGGAGTTGGAAGTCGGCCTTGCCATCAACTGGGGCTGTAATACCTACGGTTGATGTGGCAGCCGACAACAGTCCACCATCCATAGCGATGCTCATCTTGCCCTTGTAGTCGGTAGTGGCTTTTGCAAACTTTACAAAATAGGTGTTTTCCTTAGAGCCACCTACCACCTTAATACTATAAATGCGATTAGTTGCATCATAGCTGGTAGTCACCTCATCGTCAGCACCCTTGGCAGTAGCCTTCACACAGTCATCGGTATAGTCGCCTACTACGGTATAGTAGTAACTGTTTTCGGCAAAAGCCTCTATGGCCTTTTCATTCACACTGAGGGCTGAGAGCATACCTGTGTAATCCATCTTCTTAAACTGGAAGGTGTACACCGTCTTGCTTGTAGCATCGTCTGAAATGTTGTTGCCATTTACCGTTACAGTGAGTTTGCCTGTTGACTCATCATAGCTCTTTACTACCTTTGCACCCGCACCTTTCACGGTGCAAGCGAACTTGCTCTCATCATAAACCTGTGAGGAAAGGTCGTAGCTCAATGTATTCTCAGCGAAGTTTGCTATTGCTTGGCCATTGTATGTGGCAGAGCTGAGAGCGTGGTAGTATACGAGATCAACATCATCAATATACATTGTCACGCCCTTAGTCACCGTCGGATTAAAATAATCGCTTGCTGCAAATATAATATTAAACTTTGCGGGAGTCTCTGCCGCGTTCTTCTCTACATACGTAAATGGTATAACACACTCCGTCCACTCTGTAGGCGTTTCGGTTATATAATGCTCTATCTGGGCTATAAGTTTGGCATTGTTAGTCACAGTGCCACCTTTAGAATAAGATTTTTCGAGAAGGTTCACATCACGATCTACCATAGTAACCTCGGTCTGTGCATTAATATCTGATGGAACCTTTTCCTGCGAAGTACTACCATTCCACAAATAAGCGATCACCGAAGAACGTGTATTTGTACCACTATAACTACGTTTGTAATAAAAGCGTAAGGCATCAGGTTTGTAACCAAACGATATACCACCAAAAGTACCACCATCTGCGTTAGAACCGCCACTATCAGCAGTACTCCACGTTGTGCCCAGAGTCATATAACCTGGCACCGTCTTGCTCGCCAAGGCACTATTGGCTGCATTATATATCTTGATTGCGTTACCTTTCCCACCACGTCCAGGTGTCTGCTGCTCCCCAACATTTGTAGCACCTTTAAATTTAAGAAGTGAAACAAGTGGTCTTACATATCCTACTACATTTGACACCGTCCATTTTTCGGGTTGCTTGTTCATTTCCTTGGTATCGCCACAACCTGTCCAAGGCTTACAAGCTACCCAACTACCTTCAAAGTTGCCATTAGGCACTTGCGAAGCCGGGGTAGAGGTCTGCGCTCCCGCCGTACCAGCCACAGCCAGCAGCGCGAGCGTCAAAAGTTGTTTTTTCATTGTTTTGTTTTGCGTTAAAAAGGGGGCTGCACCAAGCGCAAGGTTTGCACCGGCCTGGCACAGCCCCATTGTTGTTATTGTTTTGTTGTTAATTACTTGATAACCTTCTTGCCACCAATGATGTTGGCACCCTTTACAGGAGCGGCCAAACGGCGGCCATCGATACCGTAAACGGCAGGGGCAGCCTCAGCTGCGGCATCAGCCTTCACACCAGCAATGGCTGTCTTAGCAGCGTCAAACTGAATGGTGTACACTGTCACAGACTCGGGGTTGAAACGCACGTCCTGACCCTTCACCGTAATGGTCAACACACCAGTTTCGGCGTTATAAGTCTGCTCCACAGTGGCACCCTGGCCCACCTTGGTAAACTGCAAGTTGGCAGGCACATAAGCCTCTGTGCTGAAGTCGGCAGTTTTGTCTTCACCGAACACAAACTCATTGCCGTTGTAGCTGGCATCCTTAATGGCATGATAGTAGAGCAACTTCACATTGTCCACCACCAAAGCATTGCCTGCACCCACCTTGCTGCGCTGGCCAAAGTAGTCGCTGGCCGCAAAGATGATGTTCAGCGAGTCGGGCTGCACATCTGTACCGGCATACTTGCCATAGTCGAGGGGCACAACCATCGTTTCGAGCTTGCCCTCCACATTGCCGGTAATGCTCTTCACCACCTTGGCTATGCAAGCCGCGTCGTCGCTCTTGGTTGCAGCACCGCCAGTAGTGGTCTTGATGTCGAGTATGTTGCGCTCGCGGCCGTACATGGTCACTGTCGAAGGACCGGCAAAAGCCGTTTCGCCCGGCACAGCCTCCTGCTTGTACTGGCCCTTCCACAAGTAAGCCACCACAGTGGCAGGCTCCTCGCTGTTAATCACCTCAGCAGCATAGAGCGTGTCGCCAGCCTGTGTGTGTGAGCGGCTGTAGTCAAACTGTATGGCGTCGGGCTTGCCGGTAAAGGCCACACCGCCAAACGTACCACCGTCGGCCTTGCCGAGGTCTGACACACTGGCCGAGGCAAAGCTCGTGCCGAGGGTCATATAGGCGGGCACAACCTGTGTGGACATAAAGGGGTTGGGGGTGTTGGTCAAACGTACTGCATAGTCGGGGTTGCTCTCGTCGCCGTTAGTCAATTCCTTAGCACCCACCACTGTGGCACCGAGGCCGTTCATGCCCATCACGTGCGAAAGACACCAAGCGTCGGGGGTGATATATTCCTCCATCTGCCATTTTGAGCTGGCCCAATATTCGTCGTTGTCCTCCAACGCTGTCCAGTCAAAATAACCATTCTTGCTGTCCCACGGACGGCTCTGCGTCCAGCGTGTGGCATCGTTAAAGTTGTAATTGCTCAAGGCGTAAGGGTTCACGCGCACGCCCTTGAACAGTACGGCGATGGGCACTTGGGTCGTTGAGTCTGCCACCCACTGCACGGGTATGTAGGCCACGATGCTGTCGCCCTTCACATACGAGAGGGCCTCGTCGAGCTTGGCATCAGCCAAGATGCTGTCTGTTGCCGTGATTTTGAAGTTCAGGCGCACCTTGGGGTTTTCGCCAAAGGTGTAAACGCCATTATTCTCGTTCAGGCCGATAGTTGGCAAAAAGATGTCGCCGAGTTTCATGCCCGCAAACGCGAAGTTGGGCAAGCTGAAGTCTACCTTGCCGGTAGCGTCCTCCGAAGCATTGACAAACACCTTGGCGTACATACGCAGGTCTTTGTCCTCCACATAGTCGGCACTACCCACATTGACGTAGAGGTTGCCCTCATAGCCACCCACCACGGGTTGCACGTCGGTCTGTGCAAAAGTGGGCGCACTGCAGCACACGGCCACAGCCATAAGTAAAAGTTTTCTCATAAAAAAGTATGAATATATTTGTTATTGTTGTCGGTTATAATGCCCCATTAGTGTTTGCGCTTTTTTGCAGCACCAAGCGCTACAATAAACGCTACTACTAAACGCTAACACTAATGGGGGCGACGCGTCTCGCGTCGGGAAAAAACGCTGCTAATATTTAGCAGAACTCGTATTTCTTTCCTTTCTCTGTCCCGACGCGGGACGCGTCGCCCCCATTAGTGCTTGCGTTTCTTTTCTGCACTAAACGCTACCACCCAACGCAAGCTCTAATGCAAGCTCTAATGGGGGCGACGCGTCTCGCGTCGGGAAAAGACGCAGCTATTATTTAGCAGGGTTCGTATTTCTTCCCTTTCTCTGTCCCGACGCGGGACGCGTCGCCCCCATTAGTGCTTGCGTTTTTTGCCGCACCTTTCAGGCAACTTATTTTAGAACAGGTAATTAAACCCTAACGTGCCATAAATGGGGAAGAGCTTGAACGTCACAGCCGAAAAGTCGGAGGGGAAAATGCTGTTGCAACCCCATGTCAAGTTGGCCGACACCGACAAGTGCTTGTAAGCCTTGAACTCGCCGCCCAACTGTACACCCCATGCAAAACGGCGCAAGTCGTTGCTGAAGTCGTAAGTGGCGCTCTCTATCTCGGCCTTGTTGCCCGTGGGCACACCATCGCGGATATAACCGTCGTAAGCCTCGCCCTTGAACGTGCCATTGATAAGGTACGAAAAGTAAGGCCCGGCCTGCACCTGCCAGCGGTCGTTGAAGGCATAAGTGGCCAGCACGGGGAAGGTGAGGTAATTGTTATTCACCTCGGTCTTTACATTACCCGTCCAGGCACCTATCACCTGGCCCGATGTGCCCTCGGCCGGATTGTTGTTGGTGGCCTCCATGTGGTAGTTCTTCACCTTGGCGTCGGTTTTCATGCCTTTGTTTTCAAAGCGCACGCCTATCATGGTGCCCCAGTGCGGGCCAAACTTGCGTTGCACAGCGCCCTCGAGCTGAATGCACAGCGTGGGGTTGTAGCTGTTAATCTTGCGTATCTCGGCCGGCAGCGGCATGGGCGATGTGCCGCCCAGGCTCACACCGGCGCCTATGCGCACGTGCCAGCCCTTCAGGGCAGCCTTTATCAAGTTAGTGTCCGTTTCTTTGGCCTCGCCCATCTTCTGCGCTTGGGCAGCGGGCATGAGGGTCAGCAGCAGGAGTATGCTGAGTAGTATCTTTTTCATTGAACGAATGATGATATTGTAATATTATTGGCCATTTTTCGTACTACGCTGCTTGCGCCCTACTTCCCAGCCCAAACGTTTTGCCAAGGTTCTGAAAAAGCGCACATCTTCTTTAGGCAACTCTATGCTATATTTGCACCATTCAGAGTTATCTGTAATTGCCTTTGTCTGCATCGTTCAGCTTAATTTACTTGTTAGTCGTAATTCTTATATTATTGAAATATCGTATTTGGTAAGGGCGGGCTGAATCATCGCACGAGACGAATGCAATCAAGCTTGCTTGAGTTGCTGAGCCGCAACCGATGATGTCTAACAACACCCTACTTACAAGTGCGGGCTGAAGGCCCAATGGAGCACATAGCCCAGGGCAAGCGTAGCGACACCCTGGGTATCACGCGTTGGAGCAGTCGCGCCCTGTAAGGGCAAAAGCCTTAATCATGTTCACCCTTGCCGCTCTATTTATGCTTTTGCCCTTTCAGGGCGCGTCAATATTATTTGTTGTGGGACCACCCAGGGTGCCGCTACGCTTGCCCTGGGCTATGTGCTACATTGGGCTTTCAGCCCGCCCTTGCCAGACAACCACATTACAACGGGGCATACCCCATCACTTTTTTTGTTGCCTTTATTAGGAGCACACGAGTCTGTTGCCTTATTGCTCTCGCCTACTCATACACCACGCGCAGCTGGTCTACATAGAGCGTTGAACCAATAGCGCCCTCGAAGTAGGCACCCTGGCGGCTCGAGGTCATGACAATGGCTATGGCATAGCCACCGCGGGCCAAACGCTCTGCGTCAAATTCCTTACCGTTCATAGGTTTGAAGGGTTCGCTAAAGTGCACCCAGTCTGCAGCCGCAAGCTCCGACATGTCGCCCTCAAATTCTGCGGGCTTGTCGATGCGGGCCATAAGGGCTATGTTTGAGGCAGTAAGTATGTTGTCGCCATCGAGTGGCACAAAATTGTCGGGGTCAATCTCATACACCACAGCATAGATGTCGGCCGTGTCGTGCATGGTGGGCTGCACCTTTTTCTTGGCATCGGTAAATTTGGCACCGGCCTTATATTTGTAGTAGCCCTCGAGCGTGACGGGCTTTTTACGCACCAACGGCAGACCAAACTTGGTGGCCTTGCGCGGGAAGCGCGACGCCTTGCTCAGCTCGAACTCGCCAATGAACAGGTTGCCGGCTGCAATAGGCATTTTGGGTCTGGTGTTCATGCCATACATACCAGTGTCCTTAGTCTCGAGCTTTATACACTTGCCCGACACGCCCCCCTCAGCCGCCGTAGTGGGGAACACCTCTGGCGACGAGCCAAGACCCGTAAGGTTGTAGCCCGGATTGCCCGACGCCCAATAGTTGCGGCGCGGATTGCTGGCATCGTTGGCGTCCATCTCGAACCAAACTTGGTAACGTCCCGAGGGGTCGAGTTCAAAGTTTTCAAAGTCGAGTGCCCACTTCTCAACCGGGCGGGCTTCAAGTTCAAAGGTCACCTCGTAGGGCTTGCTCCATTGGCCGTCCTCCGAATGGGCAGTGTAGGTTTGCGGTGTATTGAAGTCGCGCGTCATGCCGTTGGCATCTGCCACTTCCACCCCTTCAACCATAGCCGTAAGGCGTGCACCAGGGGTAAGATAGAATTTGGGGGCAAGGGCCGAACGGTCGGCATCATAAGGCACAGTAAACGACACGCGGTTGTTGTCTATACGCGGATTACCCTTTATCAAACTGCGGTTTTGCTGCAACCACAGTGTGTCCACCCCCGTTATGTCGCACTCTGCATTGAGTGGTTCGTCCTGTATGCACGAGTTGAGGGTGCAGAGCAGCAGCGCCGCCTGCATGAACAGTATTATGCGTTTCATCAGTCAGTCAAAATTGTATGTGTGTAATGTGTAATCGTGTGTAGTTAAGTAGAAGATTTTGTGCGTTATGTCGGTTTACAGGCACAACGCGTGCTATCCCCTTTTTCTCCGGGTGCAAAGTTACAAAAAAAATACTAATGAGTATATATGTGCTGATAATCAAGGCGGATAATACCGGTAAAATCGGTATTTACCGCTTTTTTGTGGGAAATAACGATGTCGTAATGGGCTGGTGCCGAGGCGTTGCTTGGCAGCCGCTAACGCGGGAGACATAAGAACATAAGGACATAAGAACATAAGATATAACGTTCGTGTTAGCCGCTTACCGCGGGAACATAAGAACATAAGATATAACGCTTGTGGCAGCCGCTAACGCGGAAAACAAAAGAACATAAGAACATAAGAACATAAGGCCGCTGCGCGGCTGACAGCCACGGACTGACGTCCGCGTGGCTCAAGAACATAAGGGCTGACGCCGAGGTTTAGGTTTTGAGGCGCTTACCGCGGTAACATAAGAACATAAGCTACATAAGAAACATAATTTGAACGTCTGGAAACTGCGTTCCCAGACTATAAGAGACATAAGGGCTGGCGCCGTAGCGCTACCATGTGTAATACTACGGCGTCAGCCCTTATGTTCTTGAGCCACGCGGACGCCAGTCCGTGGCTGTCAGCCGCGCAGCGGCCTTATGTTCTTATGTCCTTATGTTCTTATGTCTCCCGCGTTAGCGGCTGCCAAGTAGCGCTTCGGCGTCAGCCCTTATGTTCTTGAGGCCACGCGGACGATAGTCCGTGGTCTTCAGCCGCGCAGCGGCCTTATGTTCTTATGTCCTTATGTTCTTATGTTTACCGCGTTAGCGGCTGCCAAGCAACGCTAAGGCGTCAGCCCTTTCATCCTTTTGTTTTCCGCGTTAGCGGCTGCCAAGCATTAGTTCCTTACCACATTACCACAGCGAGCCGAGCGAGCGATTTTTCACACGGAGCAACAAAAAATCCGCACTCCCGCAACTGAAAATCCGCCCGCGCACAACATACTTCGGCATTTAATATTAACTTTGCAGCGCACATGGTACGGCCTTGACAAAGCACCGTGACAAATGTGACAATAAAAATTATAAAACAATAGAGCTGACACCCGCAACTAAACTGAGATGCACCAACGCCTCACACGCACATATATATATATTATAGGTGTGCTCGTAGCCCTTGCGGCCACGGGCAATGTGGCATGGGCGCAACAGGACCCTGCACTGTCGCACTACTGGCTGGTTGAACCGCAGTTTAACCCCGCTGCTGTGGGACGCACTCCGCGACTCAACATCAACGCGGCCATGCAGACTCATGCCGCTGGCTACGAGGACGGCGGCTCTACCATGTATGCCGGGGCCGACATGGCCTTTCAGCTGGGCAAGACACGGCACGGCGTGGGGGTGTACTTTATGAACGATGCTTTCGGCTTGTTCAGCCACAAGCGGTTCAGCGTGCAGTATGCTTACCACTTCAAGCTGTGGGGCGGCACACTGAGCATCGGTGCCGAGGCGGACATGCTGAACGAGAGTCTTAAAGGCTCCAAGGCTGACCTTGGCGACGCCAACGACCCGGCCTTTCCTACCACCGACCTCGACGGATCGAAATTTGATGCCTCGGTGGGCCTTTACTACGCACACCGGCGCTGGCAGGTGGGACTGGCCATGCAGCACGTGACTTCGCCCACGGTGACGATGGGCGAAACGAACGAGTTGAAGGTAAAAGCTTTATATAATTTGACGGCAGCATACAATATTCGGTTGCGAAGTCCGTTATTTACTATAACACCCTCTACCATGTTGCGCTACGATGGCACGGCTTTCAGGGCAGACATTACGGCGCGGCTGCAATATGCGCATCAAAAGAAACGGCTGTACTGCGGTCTTGGCTACAGTCCGCAACACTCGGTGACGGGCTTTGTGGGCGGCATGTTTCATGGCGTGGACCTTGGCTACTCGTACGAGGCTAACACTTCGGGCATGGGGCTGGGCGCCGGACAGCACGAAATTACACTGGGCTACCGCCTGGACCTTAACCTTGGCAAGAAGGGACGGAACTTGCACCGTTCGGTGAGGTGGCTGTAGCAAAACCTTGCAGCCGCTAACGCGGAAAACATAAGAACATAAGAGCATAAGGACATAAGGCCGCTGCGCGGCTGTTGAAGCGCTTACCGCGGGAACATAAGAACATAAGTTTACATAAGATACACACAAGGCCGCTGCGCGGATGACGGCCACGGACTAACGTCCGGGTGGCCTCAAGAAACATAAGGGCTGACGCCGTAGCGAGCGAAACGAACTGTGCTCGCTGATCTGTAGATGGGCAAACACCCTACGCGGGCTGAAAGCCCAATGTCGCACATAGCCCAGGGCAAGCGAAGCGACACCCTGGGTCCCCGCGCAACCTCTATTGACGCGCCCTGTAAGGGCAAAAGCATAAATAGAGCGGCAAAGGAGTACATGATTAAGGCTTTTGCCCTTACAGGGCGCGACTGCTCCAACACAGGACACCCAGGGTGTCGCTACGCTTGCCCTGGGCTATGTGCTACATTGGGCTTTCAGCCCGCACAAGCTATATCCGATTCTTGAGTAGATAGAGCTACAATATAAGTGGGCAGGAGATTCTTCAAGCACACAATATCTATATAATACACATAAACACCATTAGTACTTACAACTACTGTATGTTACACAAAATAGCAAATATACTCGCGGCTCTTGCCCTGTGCGGCCTGATGGCATCGTGCATGGGCAGCGGCAGAGCCATGATGAGCGGCGGCGAGGTGACCGGCGCACGCGGCGCCTCGTTTAACGAACCGACACCCTACGGCATGGTGGAGGTGAAACGCGGCTACCTGAAGGTGGGTCTCGAAAAGAATGACTCGCTGTGGGGCACGGTGACATCACAAAAGGACATCTCGGTGGACGGGTTCTGGATGGACCAAACCGAGGTGACTAACGGCATGTACCGACAGTTTGTGGAGTGGGTGCGCGACTCTATCATTCGCGAAAGACTGGCCGACCCGCAATATGGCGGCGATGAAACGTACAAAATTGAGGTGGACAGAAACGGCGACCCCGTGAAACCGCACCTTAACTGGGCTAAACCGCTGCCGCGCAAACCTAACGAGGACCAGGAACGCGCCATTAACAGTGTGTACTACACGCACCCCATTGACGGCACGCGCATGATTGACACCAAACAGCTTAACTACCGCTACGAGGTGTTTGACTACGAAAAGGCTGCGCTGCGCAAATACCGGCTCGACCCTAAGGAGCGCTCGCTCAATACTGACCACCCTACCGACCCCGACGAGGTGGTGATGATATCGAAGGATACGGCTTATGTGGACGATAACGGACAGATTGTGCGACAGACTATCGAACGGCCGCTATCGAGTCTTTACGATTTTCTGAACACTTACATCGTGCCCGTGTACCCCGACACGACGGTGTGGGTGAACGACTTTTCAAATGCCAACAACGAGCAGTACATGAAGCTCTACTTTTCGTCGGCCAACTACAACGACTACCCCGTGGTGGGTGTGTCGTGGGAGCAGGCCGAGGCTTTCTGCGCCTGGCGCACCAACTATCTGCTCAAGGGCATGGGGCCACAGGCCAAATTTATTCAGCGCTACCGCCTGCCTACCGAGGTGGAGTGGGAATATGCCGCACGCGGCAAGGAGGGTAACCCCTATCCGTGGCAGGGCATGGAGTCGAAGAGCCAGGACGGCTGCTACTATGCCAACTTTAAGCCCGACCGCGGCAATTATACCGACGACGGCAACCTTATTACCTCGCGCGTGGGCATCTATGGTGCCAACTCTAACGGCTTGTTCGACATGGCGGGCAACGTGGCTGAATGGACCAGCACGGTGTACACCGAGGCGGGTGTGGACGCCATGGCCGACCTCAATCCGCAACTGACCTACAACGCTGCCAAGGAGGACCCCTATGTGCTGAAGCGCAAGAGTGTGCGCGGCGGTTCGTGGAAGGACCCCATGTCGTACATTCGCTCGGCATGGCGCACGTGGGAGTATCAAAACCAGCCGCGCTCGTACATCGGTTTCCGCTGCGTGAGGTCGAAGGCGAACACGACAAGTGCAACTAACAATGGCAAGAAGAAGAAATAATGAGCAAGATTAACATAGTAGTCCGCTTGCAACACTGGATGGATAGTGTGCCCGGACAGACGTTCCTTAATTATGCCTACTCGTGGGGTGCATCAATCGTAATTCTTGGTGCGCTGTTCAAACTGACTCACCTGCCGGGCGGCAACTTTATGCTTTTTATGGGTATGGGCACCGAGGTGGTGGTGTTCTTCCTCTCGGCCTTTGACCGCCCCTTCGACAAGGATGAGATTGGCAAGGAACTGCCGCACGACTATGAGACTGACGAGGAGATAGCCGCACGACTCGGCTTGACTGATGACGACGAGGAGGCTGACGACACTGACGAGGATACCATTGAGGATACGACAGCTGACGAGGCGGTTTCTCAGCCTGCTGTTCAGCCTGCGGCGGCTGCTCAGTCTAATGCTCAACCAGCTGCGGCTGCGGCTCAACCTGTGGCTCAGGGCATGAGTGGTGTGGTGTTTGTGGGTGGTGGCGCTGCCGCTGCACCGAGTGCCGCTGCTACATCTGCTACTGTTGACGAGGGTGGCACTGCTGCGCCCGAAACGGCGGCTGCTACGACGGCTGCCACACCGAATGCGGCCGAGGCGGCACAGGCTGCCATTGCGGCTGCCACACCGGCTGGTGCCCAGCCCTTTGACGCTGAAGCTAAGCGGTTGGCAGAAATCATACGGCTGGCAAACGATGAGTTGCTGCGTCGTGCACAGGCGGTGCTCTCGCCCGAAATGGAGGAGGCTACGCAGGCATACATTGCCAAGTTGCACACACTGGCCGACACCTTTACCAAGGTGGACGAGCAGAGCGCACGTCTGGCTCACGACAGCGAGGAGATGGCGCAGCTCAACCGCACGCTTACGGCTATCAACAAGACTTATGACTTGCACTTTCAGAGCATCAGCAAGCAGGTGGGCACTATCGAACAAATCAATGAGGAGACGCGCCAGCTGGCCAAACGCATTGAGGAGCTTAATGGTGTGTACCGCCGCATGATTGACGCCATGGCGGTGAATATGCCGAAGCAGGCGGAGTAAATCGGGCTTGTTGATGTGACGTTGTTCTTTGCTTTGCGCTTTGTGCGGGGACAGATTGCTTTGCGCTTAGTTTTGCGCTTACCGCGGAGACATAAGAACATAAGCTACATAAGAAACATAACTTTGGTATGGGGGCTGCGCCCCATACTATAAGAAACATAAGGGCTGACGCCATAGCGTGGCTTGGCTGCCGCTAACGCGGGAAACATAAGGACATAAGAGCATAAGGACATAAGGCCGCTGCGCGGCGAACGGCCACGGACTGACGTCCGCGTGGCCGCAAGAACATAAGGGCTGACGCCGAGGGTTATGGGTTGATATGCTAATGGGCTGATATGCTGATGTGGCTGACGCCGTGACGTGCTTGAAAGGCGGGCTGAAGGCCCAGTGGAGCACATAGCCCAGGGCAAGCGAAGCAACACCCTGGGTTACACCCACAGCACCTATTGACGCGCCCTGTAAGGGCAAAAGCATAGATAGAGCGGCAAGGGTGTACATAATTAAGGCTTTTGCCCTTACAGGGCGCGACTGCTCCAACACAGGACACCCAGGGTGTCGCTACGCTTGCCCTGGGCTATGTGCTACATTGGGCTTTCAGCCCTCACTAACTACAAGCAAAGTATACGATACTGCAATAACGGATATTGCGGCCTGCCCACGCCAAGCGAAGAATTTGAATATATAATAATATTACTACAGATGTCTGTAAAGAAAAGACCGGTATCTCCACGCCAAAAGATGATTAACCTGATGTATATCGTGTTAATGGCTATGTTGGCGCTCAATGTGTCGAGTGACGTGCTGAAGGGCTTCACCATGATTGGCGAGAGCCTGAAGCGCACCACTGGCAATGCCATGAAGGAGAACCAAGCGCTCTACGCTGACTTTGCCGAGGCCATGAAGGGTAATCCGGCAAAGGTGAAGCCATGGTACGACAAGGCCATGGAGGTGAAACGTATGAGCGACTCGCTATACAACTTTGCCGGCGAACTGCGTATGGCCATTGCCCGTGAGGCTGACGGCAAGGACGCTGACCCCGACAACTTGCAGAATAAGGAGGACCTTGAGGGCTCTAACCGCGTGATGCTGGCTCCGGCACGGGGCAAGGGCAAACAGCTGTTCGATGCCATCAACTCGTTCCGCAACCGCATTCTGGCCCTCGTGACCGACCCTCGGCAAAAGGCTATCATTGCCTCGAACCTGTCGACTGATGTGCCCCGCAACGAGAACACGGTGGGCAAGAACTGGCAGCAATATATGTTTGAGGAGATGCCCTCGGTGGCCGCGGTGACGATGCTGGCCAAGCTGCAGAGTGATGTGCGCAAGGCTGAGAACGAGGTGGTGCACACGCTGCTGGCTAACATCGACTTGAAGGATATCCGCGTGAACCAGCTTAACGCCTATGTGTCGGCCGAGGCTACCACGCTGTACCCCGGCGAGCAGTTCCGCTCTAAGATATTTATGGCGGCTGTCGACACCACGCAGCGCCCCGAGATATATGTGAACGGCCGGCGCATTGCGGCCGACGGCTCTTACAACTTTACGGTGGGTGGCCCGGGCCAGTACAGTTTTTCGGGCTACATACTGATGCCTAATGCTGCGGGCGATGTGATACGCCGCAACTTTACGCAGAAGTATAATGTGATAGCACCGCCCACGGGTGCCACTGTGGCGGCCGACTTGATGAATGTGCTCTATGCGGGCTTTGACAACCCCATCAGTGTGACGGCTGCGGGCGGCAATGCTGGTGTGCACTTGACCATGACGGGCGGCTCGCTTGTGCAGCGCGGCCCTGGCAAGTATACGGCACGTCCGGCCAGAGTGGGCGAACACGTGACCTTTACGGTGAGCGGCACGGTGAACGGCAAGGCGCAGAATATGGGCCAGTTTACCTTCCAGGTGCGCAAACTGCCCGACCCGACGGCCTTTATACAGGTGGGAGCCGACCGCTTTAGGGGTGGCCGCATAGCCAAGGGGAGCATTATTGGTGCTCATGGCCTGGGGGCTGCCATTGACGACGGGTTGCTCAATATCCCGTTCAGGGTGCTGAGTTTTGAAACGGTGTTTGCCGACCGCATGGGCAACTTCCGCCCCGAACCCTCGGCGGGTGCCAACTTTACCGAGAACCAACGTAACTTGATGCGCGAGCTGCGCCGCGGCCAGCGTTTCTACATATCGAAGGTGCGTGCCATCGGTCCCGACGGCATTGCGCGCAACCTTAACGGTAGTCTCGAAGTGATAGTAAATTAACACAACCTCATGAAAAAGATATTTGCCCTTGTACTGCTGCTCTGTGCTACGGCTTATGCTGATGTGGCCCAGGCCCAGCCGCCACGCCGGCGCGCTGAACAGCAGGCTCGACAGGAACAACAACTCAACGCGCCGCAAGGCAGCGCATACCGCGAGTTTCCGACCGCACAGACCATGCCGGCTGATGCGGCCTGGCGACGCGACTTGTACCGCACCATCGACTTGAACAAGGAACAGAATGCGGTGCTCTACTACCCTACCACGCCGCAGGACGGACGCGAGAATTTGTTTACGTACTTGTTTAAGTTGCTGCTGCGCAAGCAAATCAAGGCTTACGACTATAAGCTTGACGGCAACGAGGACTTTTCGGCCAAGAACGAGGTGACGGCCAAGCAGTTGATGGACCGCTACCACATCTTTTACGAGTCGAAGGGTGACAAGGTGCGTGTGAACGATGCTGACATTCCGTCGGACGAGGTAAAGGCTTACTTTGTAAAGGAGAGTACTTACTACGACCAGCATACGGCTACTTTCCGCAGTCAGGTGACGGCGCTCTGCCCTGTGCTGAAACGCGGCGATGCTGACTTTGGCGGCGAGCTGGCGCAGTACCCCATGTTCTGGGTGAAGATGAGTGACATTGCGCCTTATCTGGGCAAGCTGATGCTGATGGGCTCGTCGCTGAATAATGCGGCTATGATGTCGGCCGACGACTTTTTTACAATGAAGTGTTACAAGGGCGACATTTACAAGGCTGTGAATTTGCAGGACCGCTTGTTGTCGAACTATTGCACGGACGATTCTGCGGTAATTCGCGAACAGAAGCGCATTGAGAAGCAGCTGGTTGATGTGCAGGAGCACGTTTACGGACGCGACAGTGCTTATTATGCCAAGTTGCGTGCCGACTCGCTGGCGCAGGCGGCGGCTGACTCGTTAGCTGCGGCTGGCAAGGCTTCGCGCACAAGCCGGCGCACGTCTACTTCGCGTCGCACGTCGAGCACGCGCCGCACAAGCACAACGAAGGTGTCGACTGGCAGCTCGACGAAGCAGAGCAAACCGGCCAAGACGAGTTCACGCCAGCCTAAGGCTTCAACCGGCAAATCGTCGGGTGGTGGCTACTCTGTACGCCGCCAGAGGCATTGAGAAAGCGAGGTTATGAGGTTATGAGGTTATGAGGTTATGAGGTTATAAAGTAACCTTTGTGTGTTAAGCACGTTATGGTAATCTTTTAACCCTCTACCCCCTTTAGCCCTCTAACCCCTTTTAACCCTCGAACCTCTTAACCCGCTACCCCCCGAGCCTATGGTGTCGTTTTGGGGTATTCTATTCGGTGTTATGGTTGTTCGGTGGAAAGTAAACATGCGAACGGACTCAAGCACCGAACGCTACCTCTAATGGGGGCGACGCGTCTCGCGTCGGGAAAAGATGCAGCTATTATTTAG
>OODF01000154.1_pt1 | contig 58539 bp, 54 predicted proteins | sample 1671431 | NCBI WGS metagenome assembly OODF01 (sample SAMN06348156, study PRJEB24527) | human gut metagenome | biome: human gut; feature: ankylosing spondylitis patient; material: feces | host: Homo sapiens | place: China | collected 2015-10 | reverse complement strand
GCGAGGACTGACGGGCACCGAAAGCCTGAATGCGTAGAATGCCGGTGTTTTTCATAGGCGGATGCTCCTTTGCTGTAAAAGTGGTATCGCTTCTCTCACAGCGTATTCCACTGCGCCGCCGCGCGTGAATGGGGCTTTTCTTTTGCAGCAGAGGAGTGTATACTGGAAGCAGTTAGGCGGGTGCGCCCACTCCGGCAGGATGACGCGAAGCCATGGTCTAAAGTGCAGGCTGCAATTAGGATCGACGATGCACCACTACGGGAAGTGCGAGGGCTTCTCACGCTGGATGGACTGGCGAGCGGAAGCAGGACGGAGTGGGCGGCACCGACGTTCTCCTACGCTTCGATCAGCCTCCCCAGCTCCAGCGAGTAGATGCCCTTATACGTTACCTTCTTCGGCGCAAAGCGCTTATCGATGGCAAGGGCATAGAGGTTCAGCTGCGGGCGGTAGGCGCTCTGGAAGTCCGCTTCGGTCTTGCGGCGGTCGGTCTTGTAATCCAGCAGTTCCAGATGATCCGGGAACACCAGCACAAGGTCTGCAATGCCCTGCACCAGCACCTGCTCATCCTGCACGGCGGCGGCTTCCTGCGCGGAAGCTCCCTGTGCCGTCAGCACGGCCGACGCGGGCAGCGCCGTGATGAAGGCCAGCTCCCGCAGCACCTTTTCGGCTGCGCAGATCTTTGCAAAGGCTTCGCTCTCGGCAAAGCGGCGGATGCGGCCTGCATTGAGTTTTTCCGCAATTTCCGGGGCCACCAGCCGGGTGTCCACCTGCCGCTGGCGCTCTGCAAGGATGGCTTCCTCCAGCGTGCCCGCCGCTTTGGCAGCAGCAAGGGAGGCAAAGTCCGTATGTTCCAGAAAAGCGTGCAGAGCCGTGCCCATCTCGGCGGCGGTCAGTCCGTCCTTGGAGAGAAAGGCAGGGCGTTCCAGCGTGGTCTGCTCGGCCTTGTGCACGATGCTGGTCACGCTGACCTTGGCGGGCACCGCAGCCAGTTTTGCTGCCGGATACCGCCATGCAAAGCCCTCCTGCAGCTGAGCCACCAATGCCGGGTCTGCCGGGACAGGCTCTGCCGCTTCCGGTTCCTGTTCCGGTGTTTCCGGCTCCGGCTGAGCTTCCTGCACCGTGACCATGATCTCGCTTTCCGTAAACACAAAGGGCAGTTCCAGATCTCCTGCCAGCCGCCGCAGCGGCCCGCCGAAGGGATGCACCAGCAGCGCTGCACGCAGCCAGTCGGCAAAGCTGCCCGCCTGCTGGTTCAGCGTTTCTCCCGCGCCCGCAGCAAGGAATGCTGCCGCCTTGGCAAAGGGATTGCCGGTCTTGGTCATGCCCAGCGGCACCGTGAGGATCAGCTTATCCTGTGCACGGGTGAGCGCCACATATAAAAGGCGCATCTGCTCGCTGCGCGTTTCCTGCGCATGGACGCTGGCAAGAGCTGCGTAGGCTGCAGTCTTGTACATGCTCTCGCCCTGTTCCGGGCGCAGGCGCAGGCCCGCGCCGTATTCCCGGTGCAGCAGCACCGGCTGGTAAGTGTCGCTCAGGTTAAAGTGCCGGGCCGTGTCGCCCACGAACACCACCGGGAACTGCAGGCCTTTAGAGCGGTGGATGGTCATAATGGTCACACAGCCAGGCCGCGCACCGCCGGGCACAGTGTCCTGCCCGGTAGAACCGGCCTGCGCCGCCGCGTCGATGGCACGCACCAGCGCCGAGATGCCGTTTGCACCGGTCTGTGCGCAGAAAGCCGCAAAGCGCCGGGCATCTTCCCGGCGGTGCGCACCGTTTTCCAGTACGCCCAGCGCAGCAAGATAGCCGGTGGAGACAAAGATTTCTTCCAGCAGCTGTTCTGCCGGGGCACTGCGGGCCATGCGCCGCAGTGCGGTGAGTCGGTCATAAAAGTCTTTCACCTTTTGGGTGAACGGCGTTTCATCACCATTCTGCACCACCTGCAGCACTGCGCCGTACAGACTCATGCGGGAAGCCCTTTTGCCCGTTTCCTTCGCGCCCTGTTCCTCCTGCGCCTTTTTCTGCATTGCGGCGCTCTGGGCACGCAGGCGTACAAGGTCGTCGTCCGTAAAGCCGAACATCGGCCCCAGCATGGCGGCGGCAAGGTAGATATCCTGCGCCGGGTTGTCGATGACCTTCAAAAGCGAGATCAGCGGCCGGATGTGCGCTGCTTCCATCAGGTTTTCGCGCGCATCCGCATACACCGGGATGCCCCGGGCCGTGAGCGCTTCCTCATAAGCGAGGAAGTCGCCGCGCGCCGCCAGCAGGATGCAGCAATCCTCGTACTGCACCGGGCGGGTGGAGCTGCCGTCCCGCACTGGTTCGCCGTTTTTCACCAGTTCTTCAACGCGCTGGGCGATCCACGCCGCGTCGGTCTCAGCGGTGTCGTCGGGCAGGAAGTGCGCTTCCACGCTGCCGGCGTATTCGCCGGGTGCACCGCACACCAGCCGCTGGCCGTCGCCGTAAGCCGTATCGCCCAGCTGGGGGGTCATGAGCTGTTCAAAGATAAAGTTGATGCCTGCCACCACCTGCGGGGCGGAGCGGAAGTTCGCATCCAGCGCCAGCAGAGCGTTTCCGCCTGCCGTACCCCCCTCCGGGCGGGGGCGGGCAGTGCCGCTGGGCAACGGTGCCCATGCGTTCAGCTTAGCCCGGAAGATGCTTGGGTCGGCCTGACGGAAGCGGTAGATGCTCTGCTTCAGGTCGCCCACAAGGAACAGGTCATCCCCCGCCGGGGAAGCAAGACAGCGGTAAATGGCATCCTGCAAAGCGTTGGTGTCCTGATATTCGTCCACCATCACGGCGGCATAGCTCTGCCGGATGCTCTGGCACAGCGGGGTGCACACGCCATCCGGTGTGCGCAGCAGCCGCAGGGCCTGATGCTCAAAATCGCTGAATTCCAGCAGCTTGCGTTCCTTTTTCTTTGCCGAGAAGCGGGCATCAAAATCCCGCACGGCGGCAAACAGCGCCCGCAGCCGGGGCAGGGCCGCTCTGCGGTCGGCTTCGGCTTCCTCCTCGCTGCAGGAGACAAGCTCCGTAATGTGCTCAAACAGCTTGGCAGCTTCGTCTGCGCGGGTTCTGACCGCCGCCTTATGATCGCCGGTCAGCCGTTTTTTCATGCCCTTGAAGCCGGGTATCTCCTCCATGCCCAGCACATAGGGTGTCAGCTTATCGTACAGCGGTGTCCACTGCCCTGCCGCAGCCAGCCGTTCCACCTCGCCCAGCAGGGCGGCGGCGCTTTCCAGCCGGGAGAGCGGCTCTGCAAATTTATCGTTGACACCGGCTACGGCCTTTGCCTTGGAAGCAGCGGTCTTGCCTTTTTCCTCGGCCTGTGCCTGTGCAAGGACAAAATCTTCCTTACAGTCTGCCAGCGCTGCCGTCAGCAGTTCCCGCGCGGCCTTTGCGCAGCGGGCCGCTTCCGCCAGCAGCAGGTCATGCCAGCAGGTAAAAGCAAAGCCGTTTTCCCGCTGCCATGGTGTCAGATATTCGTCCAGCCTGCGGTCGTAGTCCGGCAGAGCGCGCAGAAAATCGTACACATGCAGGATGGTATTGCCTGCGGCCTGATCGGTGCGGCCCTTTCCGTAAAGGTCTGCAAAGGCACAGAAGTCCGGGTCGCGGTAGGCATTTTCCAGCGTTTCGGCCAGCGCCGAAGCCCGCAGCACCTCCACGCTGCCGGGGTCTGCCGGGGCAAAGTCCGGCGGGATGTCCAGTGCCTGAAAGTGCTTGTGCAGCAGGTCCAGACAGAACGCGTCAATGGTGCAGATGGGTGCTCGCTGCAAAAGCATCCGCTGGCGGCGCAGGCTCGTGTTGTGGGGCTGCTGCTGGCTGAGCCGCAGCAGTGCCTGCCCGATGCGTGCCCGCAGCTCTGCCGCCGCCGCATTGGTAAAGGTGACGATGAGCAGTTTGTCCGCATCCACCGGGTGGTCCGGATCGGTGATGAGCCGCACCGCGCGTTCGGTCAGCACGGCCGTTTTGCCGCTGCCCGCCGCTGCGCTCACCAGCAGCGCACCACCCCGGTCCTCAATAGCAGCGCGCTGGGCCGGAGTCCATTTGGGCTCACTCATGCCTGCTCACCTTCCTTTCCGTCGTCGGCTTCTTCCGGCTCAAAGGGCTTGGCCGGGGCTTCCAGTGCCCGTTCGCCGATGCCGGTCTCGTGGCAGCAGATAAAGCTGTAGTCGCACCAGACGCAGGGGTTCCTGCCCGCCCCGGCCACCAGCGGTTCCGCAGCGATCTGCCCATCGTAAAGCTGCTGGCCCATCTGGGTGACAAGATCATCCAGATGCAGCTGGATGCGGTTGAGCTTTGCAATATCGGCACGCTTATCCTTCTGGCTGGGGCTGGGTACACCGTTGCGGTAGCCAAAGGGCAGGTAGCGGCCCGTCTCATCCGCATCCATGGCATCGAACACCTTCTGCTCGTCCCTCACAAGGCCGTCCAGCTCGTACTGCACGTCCTGCTGTGCCTGCTGGCGGTTGGTGGTCTTGGGGGCCGGGTCTGCCAGCAGATACAGCACGCCTGCCGGTTCCGCACCGGTAAAGCGGCCGCTCTTATCCCGCGTCAGGCTGAACAGATACAGCAGCATCTGGCAGTCCAGCCCGCAGTATACCTCTTTCAGGTTCAGTTTTTTGGTGCCGGTCTTATAGTCCACCACCCGCACCCAGCGGGTGCCGTTTTCCTCCACCCACTCATCGGCGCGGTCCACCGTGCCCACCAGCTGCACGGTGCGCCCGTCCGAGAGATGATACACCTGCCCGGGCACAGCGTCCTCCCCGGAGCCGATGCGCAGCTCACAGGCTGCCGGGTGGAAGCAGGACTGCTTCTGTTCGTCCCGCAGGTAGCACAAAAGGCTTGTCATGCTTTTTTTGAGCCGCGAGAGCAGATAGGCGAACCGGGCTGTATCCTCCGGCAGATAACGCTTTGCATATTTGTCCACCAGCAGGCTGGCAAGCTCTGCCATGGCATCATCGTCCAGCTCCAGAAATGGGGCCAGCCCGGCGCAGGGATTATCCGCATCCGGGTGCGGGTCCAGCGCCATCTGCAGCACCCAGTGCATCAGGGTGCCGCTCTGGTCGGCAGAAAGCTCGGCCCGTCTGCGGGGCTTCAGGCCCAGCACATACTGCAAGAAATAGCCGTACCGGCAGGTATAGTATTTTTCCAGCTGGCTGGGCGAGATGCGCAGCCGCTGCCCCAGCAGGCCGCTCAGCGCGGACAGGTCGTTCACCTGCCGGGGCGGGTCCTCCTCCATGCGTTGCAGCAGCGCAAGGCCCCGGGGTGCATCCGTCTGCGGCAGACGCAGCGCCTCAGTCAGGCTGGCGCGTTCCGTGTCGGTCAGCGGCCAGCCGCCCAGCGTATCCAGTGCATCGGCGGGGGTGGCTGCAAGGTCGGGAAGCTCCAGCTCCGGTGCCGCCGGGTGCAGGGCCTCCACGATGGGTTCCAGCGCTGCGCACAGGGTCTTGCCCTGCCCCTTGGGCCAGCTGAGCCACAACCCCTTTGCCGGTGCGGTGAGGGCTTTGTAAACGCACACCTGCTCGCGCACCACGCGGTTCTCAAAGCAGTCCGGCAGATCGATTTGCTTTGCCATCAGAACATCGCGGTCGGCGTGGGTCAGAAGGCCCGTCTCGGACGGTGCACAGGGAAATTCGCCCTCCGCAAGGCCCAGCACGAACACATAGTCCGGCGCGTCCAGACGCATTTTGCCCGCGCTTGCCAGCACCACGGCATCCAGCGTCTGCGGGATGTGCCCAAGGTCCGAAGAGCGCAGCAGCAGGCTGAACAGGTCCTCATATTCTGCAAAGGTCACACCCTGCCCGCCCAACAGGTGGGCCATCTCGTTGAGCAGCTGCATCACCACGTTCCACTCGCGGGCCGCTTCCTCTGCCGCCGGGATGCCCCGGGCAGTGCGGACGGCTTCCACCAGCGCTGCCTGCTGCTCTTCTGCACCCAGCTTTTTCAGGCAGAAATACAGTTCCCGGCTGATCTGTTCGGCGCTGCCGCCCCGCACCTTGCTGCGCAGTTCGTCCACGGCTGTTACCAGCAGCTGGCGGGCAGTCTCGGCATCCTCCAGCGTTTTTGCATCCTCATCGGACAGTTCATTTTCGCCGAAGCCCTTGGGGCTTTTCTCAAATTTTGTGCGCCATGCCGCCGCATTGGGTGACCAGGTATAGGCATAGTTTTCCAGCGCGCAGACCTGCGGCTCGGTCAGAGCGCACAGGCCGGTCTTGGCAAGAATGGTCAGGTTTTCGGTCATATCCGCACCGCGCAGCAGTGCCAGCAGTGCACGCACCGCCGTAGCCGGGGCGCTGAACTCCGGGGTGGTGGGTTCATCGCAGTAAAGCGGGATATCTGCCATGCGGAACTCGTATCGGATGGCCGCACGGTAATCCGGGATATTGCGGCAGACCACGGCCATTTTGCCGCAGCGCACGCCCTGCCGCATCAGGCGGCGGATGGCCGCAGCGGTGCAGCGGGCTTCCTCTTCCCGGCTGGCAGCGGCAAACAACCGCACCTCCGGCGCAGCGGGCGGCACCTCACAGGTGCCAGTCTCCAAAAGCTCTGTCACAGCCGCAAGTCCGGGCGCATCCTTATGGCGCAGGTCGCGGCGCAGCAGCTCCGGCACTGCCGCATCAGCACCGTTTTTGCGGGCCAGCTGCCGCAGCTGTGCGGCCACCTGCTTTGCGCCGGAAAAAAGCCCCATATCCCCCGGCACCATGGGCGCACCATCGTCGCACAGGGCCACCGTGACGGTGGGCAGCGCCGCCAGCATCGCGCCCATCAGCCGCTTTTTGGGTGCGTTGAAGGTATCGAACTCGTCAATGAACACTTCCCGCTCCCGCAGAAAGTCCGGCAGTTCACCCCGGGCAAGAGCGGCTTCCAGCCGGTCAGCCGCCAGCTCCAGCCGGTCGGCGGGGTCCATGCCGGTGCCCGCCAGCAGCGTTTCGTACCCCTGAAAGATCAGTGCCAGCTCGCTCAGCTTGCCGCTTTCCGGCCCGCAGTCCGGCGCAAGCTCTGCCAGCTGTGCGCCGGAAAGGCCGGCACTTTTCAGCTCGTCGATGGTCTGGGCCGCCATCTGGCAGAAGGCCGCACTGCGGCGGTGGCGGTAGTAGTAGTGCACATGATCCTGCAGCTCTTCCAGCGCGCGGCGCACCAGCACGGCGCGGCCCGCGTCCGAAAGGGTCTGCACCGCCGCGCCGCCCTCGGCAGAGAGGATGCGCTCGGCCAGACTGGTAAAGGAAAAGCTTTCCACCATGCCGGAAAGAGCATCGCCCAGCTCCCGGTAGATGCGGCCCTCCGTGCTGGAAGTGAACTGTTCCGGCACCAGAAGGATGCTGCGCCGGCCCTGTTCGGCCCGGGCCTTGATGCGGGAATAGAGCAGGGTGGTCTTGCCGCTGCCGGAGCCGCCTAAAACCAGTTTGAGCATGGGGCACTTCCTCCTAAAAAAACGATCTGTGTTTATTGTAACACGAAAATCCTCTCAAAAAAAGTGTGATTCTCTACCTTTTAGCCTGCAGCTGTGGTACACTTGGACCGACAAACTTTTCCACACATTCCACACAAGAGAGGAAGCCTGTATGAAAATTTTAGCTGTTGACTACGGCGACAGCCGCACCGGCCTTGCCACCTGTGACCGCACCGAGTTCCTTACAACGGCCATCACCCCGCAGATCACCCTGAAAGCCCGCAACAAGGTGGCGGCACGGGTGTGCGAAGTGGCCAAGGAGATCGGAGCCGAGCTGATCGTGATCGGCCTGCCGCTGAACATGGATGGTACCGAGGGCGAACGCGCCATCAAGAGCCGCAAGCTGGCAAAGACGGTCGAGATCTGGAGCGGCCTGCCGGTGCGCATGTGGGACGAGCGCCAGACCACCTGCGCCGCCGCCGACATTCTGGACGAGAGCGGCACCTTTGGCACAAAGCGCAAGGAGATCCTGGATTCGGTCAGCGCTACCGTCATTCTGGACGATTATCTTGCATGGCGGAAGGAACATCCGGGGGAGATTTGATTCAACTCCTTCCGTCATCGCTGGCGCGATGCCACTGCTCCCCTTTTTGTCACTTGCGTGACATCTTCCCCCGGCCGGGGGAAGTCTTTCTCATTGAGGGAGGCTCTGGCGAAAAGGAAAACTTTGCCGCACTGCCAAGGGCTCCCTCTTTGAGGGAGCTGTCGCCGCAGGCGACTGAAGGAGTTATAAAAAAAGCACCCGCAGTTTTGAACGCTGCGGGTGCCTTTTGGTTCACTGATATGTCTCGATGCTCACGCTGTTGATGGTGATGTCCTCACGGGGCTTCTGGTTTTCGTCCACGGCGGTCTGGCCGATGGCATCCACCACGTCCATGCCCTCGTACACCTGCCCCAGCACGGTATCGGTGTAGTCAAGATAAGGCGCGCCGCCGGCGGTCTGATAGGCCGAAACCACCTCTGCGCGGTAGCCCGCGCTGTTCATCTGGTCCACAAGCTCCTGCGTCACCGACTGGTCTCCCGGCAGCGTCTGCATCACGTAAAAAACGCTGGCGCACTCGCCGGAAGCATCGGTGCCCATACACAGGGCACCGGAATAATGGTGCAGGCTGTCGGTGGTCTCAGCCGGGTAGCGGCTGCCGTTCCAGATGGTACTGCCCCTGCCGTCGGCCCCCTGCCCGGCTTCCACCACAAAGCCGCTCTCCACGCGGGAGAAGGTCAGGCCGTTGTAGTAGCCTGCCTGCACAAGGCCCGCAAAGTTATCATAGGCCTGCGGGGCCTTGTCCGGGAAAAGCACCGCCTTGAACACGCCTGCCGAGGTATCAAACACCGCAATGGTGTCCCCCGCCGCAGGGTGGGCAAACTGCAGCTCTGCCGATTCCACTGCCGGGCGGTCGATCTTCTGGACTGTACTGCCGCCGCTGCCTTTGCCAAAGTGCAGAAAGCTCCCGGCACTGCAGCCCGTCAGCGCCAGCGCCGCTGCCAGCACAAACGCCGCCCATCTTTTTTTATGCATCATTTCCGCCCACGCTCCATACTCTATAGTAACCTGCACGGCACACCGTGCACAGAAGATTCAGAGGATAGTATATCATATTCTGCCGCAGAGTGCGAGAGCAAATGCGTGAAAATTTGCTGCACAATTTCTGTGCGAAAAAGCATCTTGACGAGCAGGCAAAAAAACGCTACACTATATGCAGGCCAAGCGGGCGGCACACAAACAGCCCGTTTTATGACACGATACAGGAGACAATATCTATGTCTGACGAAATTGACGAAATCAAGAACCCTAATACCGAAGAAGATCAGCCCGACCTGATGACCCTGGAGGATGAGGACGGCAACGAGATCACATTTGAGGTGATCGATGCGCTGGACCACAAGGGCGTGCATTATCTGGCTGCTGTGGAATACGCCGAGACCGAAGAGGAAGCTGAGAATGCTCAGCTGGTCATTCTGAGCGTTGGCGAGGATGATGAAGGCGAATATCTGGATGTTGTGGACGACGACGAGCTGCTGCTGGAGCTGGGCAAGCTGTTTGAAGAGCGCCTGAGCGACGAGTACGACATCGAAGAATAATTCCAGACAAATTACCCGGCAAAACTTCCTGCCCGGCTCGATTTGTTGCGGTTTATATGATCCTACTAATCATTCAACGGGAGCTTGGAGTTCTCCGGTGGATTGCAGACCTCCCCGCCATGGGTCGACCATGGAGGCTCGATGAGGAAGCGTGAATCCGGCGACAGGGCACCCACCTGTCCGTAAGGGTAGGTTTGATTGACCGCAGACGACCGGGCGGGATCTTTTTATAGCAATCCATCCACCGCTGTCCTCTGCACTTTCTGCAGAGATGCAGTGTGTGGATTTTTTTATTATCTTGAAAGGATGTGCATTGCGGCATGAAGTCAGAACATCTGGTGGGCACCTCCATCCCCCGTTTCACCTTTGATACCCCCACCACACCGGGCAATGATTTTTACAAGCTGTGCGAAGGGGAGCACCCTCTGGTCATGATCTTCCTGCCTGCCTTTGACCACCCTGTCACCCGGGAATATCTGACCCGCTACCTGCAGACCCTGCCCAGACTGCGCGGCGTGCGGCTGGCCTGCGTGGTGCGTTCCTCGCCTCGCATGGTGGCAAAGGCCACGCAGGGGGCCGAGTTTCCCTTCACCCTCATCTGCGACGCGCCGGGGGTGCTGTACGGCTACCTTGGCGTAGAACAGGCCCGCGGCATCCTGAGCTGGAGCTTTGCGGCCCAGCGCATCTACAAAGCGGCCAAAGAGCAGGGCTACCGCTACAACAGCAATGCTCCACAGCAGCTGCCGCTGACGCTGGTGGTGGGCCACATGGGTAAGATCCTGTTTACCCACTCCGGCCGCAGCCAGACCGACCTGCCGGAGGACTGCGCCGCCATCCGCGAGATCACCCGCGAGGTGGTGCGCACCATGGCCGAGGACCAGCGGCGTGCACACCCCCACTGCTCCGACGAGACGCTCACCCTGCCGGATCTGGTAGGCTGGGATGATCTTGACGGAAGCAGTAATTGAGTCAACAAGCAAAAGCACCTGTCATTGACCCTCTCAGGCGCTGACGCGCCAGCTCTCCCGAAGGGAGAGCTTTTTTACTTCTGGAGGACAGGCACAATAAAGCTCCCCCTTTCGGGGGAGCTGGCAATGCCGTAGGCATTGACTGAGAGGGTCATTCATCCGTTTCATCCGAAAACAGCCCCGGGATGCCGCACAGGGCTGCAATGCCCACCAGCGTGAACACGATGCGCGACCAGATGGATGCGCTGCCGCCCAGCAGCCAGCCCACAAAATCGAATTGGAACAGCCCCACAAGGCCCCAGTTGATGCCGCCCACGATCATTAAGATCAGGCAGATTTTATAAAAGGTCTGCACAAAAAAGACCTCCTTCCTTTGCGGGCAGTATGCCCCGTGGGAAGGAGGTCTATGCATTTTTATCGGCTCACCCGTGCGCCGCCGCGGTCAGGCTGCGCCACGTACACCTGCTTCCAGCGCCGCTTTGCGGCCTGTGCAGCAGCCCGTGCGGCCCCTTCGTCCCGGAATACGCCGAACACCGCCGCACCACTGCCGGTCATCAGGGCGGTGACAGCGCCATGCTCCCGCAGCAGGGCCTTGATGGCCCCGGTATCCTTTGCTCCGCTGCACTCTTCCAGCGCATTGCCGGCGGCGGCACAAAGGACATCCAGATCTCCGGCACGGATGGCGGCTTCCTGCGCTCCGCAGTCCGGGTGAATGCTGCTGCCCACCCGGTCATAGGCCGCAAAAGCCTCCGGGGTGGAAACGCCGTAGTCCGGCATCACCACCGTGAACCAGCACTCCGGCACCGGCGGCAGCGCCTTGAGAAAATCGCCCACACCCTGCACCCGGCAGGTGCCGCCCATCAGGGCAAAGGGCACATCCGCACCGATCTTTGCGCCCAGCGCGCACAGCTCACTCATGGAAAGGTACGCACCGTACAGCTCGTTCATGCCCACCAGAACAGCGGCAGCATCGGCACTGCCGCCCGCCATGCCCGCCCGCACCGGGGTATTTTTATAGATGGTGATGTCCACGCCCGCCAGAAGGCCGGTGTAGTCAAAAAAGGCCAGCGCTGCCTTGATGGCAGTGTTTTTGTTATTGGGGGCCACCAGACTGCCCGGCAGACGCAGGTTCAGGTAGGGGCTGCGGCGCAGCACCACCCGCTCGTACAGGGTAATGGCCTGCATGGTCATGTCCAGATCATGGTAGCCGCCCGGCAGAAGGCCCACCACGTCCAGCGCCAGATTGAGCTTTGCGGGGGCCAGAATGGTCACGCAGTTCAGCCTTGCCATTTGTTCCTCCTCAGATGCCGTGATAGATGCCGTTTTCCTGCAGGAATTCCCGGATGCGCCGGAGCGCTTCCTTCAGATGCTCCACGCTGTAGGCGTAGGAAATGCGGGCGTAGCCTTCGCCGGAAGCGCCAAAGGCATCGCCGGGGATGATGGCCACATGCTTCTGTTCCAGCAGCTTCGTGCAGAAATCCTGACTGCTCATGCCCGTGCTCTTGATGCAGGGGAAGGCGTAGAACGCACCGCGCGGCTCAAAGCAGGTCAGGCCCATATCGTTAAAGGACTTCACCACAAGGCGGCGGCGCATATTGTACTCGTCGCGCATGCGGTCGATCTCGCCGTCGCACTCCTTCAGAGCAGTGATGGCGGCGTACTGGCTGGTGGTGGGGGCACTCATGATAGCACTCTGGTGGATCTTGGTCATGATCCGGATGATGGGTGCCGGGCCGCAGGCATAGCCCAGACGCCAGCCGGTCATGGCGTAAGTCTTGGAGAAGCCGTTCACCACGATGGTGCGCTCGGCCATGCCGGGCAGGGTGGCAACGGAAACATGAGGCCGCAGGCCGTAGTTCAGCTCGGCGTAGATCTCATCCGAGAGCACCATGATGTTGGTGCCGCGCAGTACCTCTGCAACGGCTTCCAGATCCTCGCGCTCCATCACCGCACCGGTGGGGTTGTTGGGAAACGGCATGATGAGCAGCTTTGTCTTGGGGGTGATGGCTGCTTTCAGCGCATCGGCACGCAGGCGGAACTCGTCCTCCTGACGGCAGGCCACATGCACCGGCACACCGCCGGACAGGGTGGTGATGGGCTCGTAGCACACAAAGCAGGGCTCCGGGATGATGACCTCGTCCCCGGGCTGCACCAGCGTGCGGATGCACATATCAATGGCTTCGCTGCCGCCCACCGTGATGAGCACCTCGTGCAGCGGGTCGTAGTGCAGGCCCATGCGGCGCTCCAGATACTTTGCCACCTCGGCGCGCAGCTCCTTCAGGCCTGCGTTGGAGGTGTAGCGGGTGCGGCCATGCTCCAGACTCTCGATGCCGGCTTCGCGCACGGCCCATGGCGTTTTGAAGTCCGGCTCGCCCACGCCCAGACTGATGCACTCGGGCATTTCGGCAGCCAGATCGAAAAATTTGCGGATGCCGGAGGGGCGCATGGCCTCAGCGGCAGGCGCGATCAGTTTATCGTAGTCCATCACAGCACCGTGCACTCTCTTTCATCGATTTCTTCGTCCTGATACAGGCGGCCCTCCTTTTTATAGGTGCGCAGCACAAAATGGGTGGCGGTGGACAGCACATCGTCCAGCGGAGAAAGGCGCTTTGCCACGAACAGGGCGATCTCCTGGAAGGTCTGGCCCTTGATGACCAGCTGCAGGTCGTAGCCGCCGCTCATCAGCAGCACGCTCTCCACTTCGTCAAAGGAGGCAATGGTGGCTGCGATCTCGTCAAAGCCGCGGCTCTTCTTGGGGCTGACATTCAGCTCGATGACGGCCTCCACACGGTTGACCCCGGCCTTTTCCCAGTCCACAAGGGTCTTGTAGCCCTTGATGATGCCCTGTGCCCGGGCCAGATCGATCATGGCCGCCACCTCGGCGGGGGATTTATTCAGCATCGTGGCGATATCCTCAATGGGCAGCCGCGCATTGTCTTCCAGGATCTTCAAAAGCTGTTCCATAGTATTTTGCTCCTTCTCAGCCCGTAATCGGGAAATAAATTATCTATAAGTATAGCACAAGCTGTAAAAGATTGCACCCAATTTTTGGGATAGAATGTCTTTTTCCCCTCGTGTCTGTTCTTTTTTACAAAAAGTGTGTTCAAATTTTGCCAAATCTGCTATACTGGAAGAGTAAGAGTGTGCCGGAACGCTTGCGGCACCGTTCATCAAAAGGAAAACGAGGGTGGAAACGATGAAAGCATTCATTACCGTCATTGGTCACGATACCGTGGGCGTTGTTGCCAAGGTCGCTGGTCTGTGCACCGAACTGAACATCAATATCGAGGACGTGACCCAGAGCATCCTGCAGGGCATGTTCGCCATGATCATGCTGGTGGATATCAGCAATTGCAATGTGAGCCACGAAGAGCTGCACAAGCGCACCGACGCGCTGGCTGCCGAGATGGGCATGCAGATCAATGTTACCCGTCAGGAAGTTTTTGATGCCATGCACACCATCTGATGGAGGGAGTACACAGCTATGAGTATGTTTAATACCGGTGACATCCTCGAGACCATCGAGATGTTCACTCAGGACAATCTGGACGTGCGCACCGTCACCATGGGCATCAGCCTGCTGGACTGCATCGACCCGGACCCGAAGAAGGCGTGCGAGAACATCTATAACAAGATCACCACCAAGGCCGCAAACCTTGTGCCCACGGTGGAGCATATCAGTGCCGAGTACGGTATTCCCATCATCAACAAGCGCATCAGTGTCACACCCATCGCCATGCTGCTGGGTGCCTGCCCGGATGCCGACCCTGTGGAGTTTGCAAAAACTCTGGATGCCGCCGGTAAAAAGGTGGGTGTAAACTTTGTGGGCGGCTACAGTGCTCTGGTGCACAAGGGCTTTTCTGCCGGTGACCGCCGCCTGATCGAGTCCATTCCCCGCGCACTGGCCGAGACCGACATCGTGTGCAGCTCGGTGAACATCGGTGCCACCAAGGCAGGACTGAACATGGACGCCGTCAAGCTCATGGGCGAGGCCGTCAAGAAGGCTTCCGAGCTGACGGCTGATCGTCAGTGCATCGGTGCCGCAAAGCTGGTGGTGTTCTGCAACGCACCGGAGGACAACCCCTTCATGGCCGGTGCATTCCACGGCCCCGGCGAGCCGGATTGTGAGATCCATGTGGGCGTTTCCGGCCCCGGCGCTGTGCGCGCTGCACTGGCCCGCCTGCCCAAGGATGCCCCCATCGACGAGGTGGCAGAGCTGGTCAAGCGCACCGCCTTCAAGATCACCCGCGTGGGCCAGCTGGTGGCCAATCTGGCTTCTCAGGCACTGGGTGTGCCCGCCGGTATCATCGACCTGTCGCTGGCACCTACCCCCGCCATCGGCGACAGTGTGGCCAACATTCTGGAAGAGATGGGCCTTGAGACCTGCGGCTGCTGCGGCACCACCGCCTGTCTCGCCCTGCTGAACGATGCCGTGAAGAAGGGCGGCGTGATGGCCTCCAACCATGTAGGCGGTCTGTCCGGTGCCTTCATCCCGGTCAGCGAGGATGCCGGCATGATCCACGCCGCCGAGACCGGATGCCTGACCATTGAAAAGCTGGAAGCCATGACCGCCGTCTGCTCGGTGGGCATCGATATGGTCATCATCCCGGGCGACACCACCCCGGCTGTCATCAGCGCCCTGATCGCTGACGAAGCCGCCATCGGCATGGTGAACAGCAAGACCACCGCCGTGCGCGTCATTCCCGCCATTGGCCGCAAGGCCGGCGAGGTGCTGGACTTTGGCGGTCTGCTGGGCTATGGCCCCATCATGGCCGTGAACCAGCACGACCCGTCCGTGTTCATCAACCGCGGCGGCCGCCTGCCTGCCCCCATGCAGTCGCTGAAGAACTAAAGGACCCTCTCAGTCATCTCGCATACGCTCGATGCCAGCTCCCCCGAAAGGGGGAGCTTTTTTCAAACCGAAAGCAGGTGTTTCCTATGAAACCGAACATCGTTCCCAAAAATGGCGATATGCTGCCTCGTGCACGCGAGCTGCGCCGCGAAATGACGCCGCAGGAAAGAAAACTATGGTATCAGTTTTTGCGCCGCTACCCGGTAAAAATTTATAAGCAGCGCATCATTGAATCTTTTATTGCTGATTTTTACTGTTCTCGCGCACAACTGGTCATCGAATTGGATGGAGCACAACACACCACCGAACAAGGGCTTCTGTATGACCGTGAACGGAGCAGCATCTTTTCGCAGTACGGCTTGGATGTTCTTCGTTTTTCTAATTATGAAGTGGATCTTCAGTTTGAAGCAGTCTGTGAAAAAATCCATCAGACGATTCAATCTCGCCTTTGAAGCTGCACTTTCCCGGTATATGCACAAAAGCTCCCCCCTCGGGGGAGCTGGCATTGCGCAGCAATGCCTGAGAGGGTTCGTTCTTTCCTGAATAAATTCTTTTCAACAGGCCCATCCTCTGGATAACATTTCCAGAAGAAGGGTCTGTTTTTATGTTATCCAGAATGCTTACACGTTCTCAGATGGCTCTGCTCTGCCTTGGCCTGTTTCTCGCCCTTGCTCTGTGTGGCGCATGGCAGGCATTTGCATGGGGCCGCACCCAGCTGGACACCGGGGCGCTGGTGTGCGCCGACACCCTGCGCCTGCACATCCGGGCTGAGAGCGATTCCATTGCCAGCCAGAGCGCAAAGCTCCATGTGCGGGATGCCGTGCTTGCCTATCTGGACACCGCCTGCCCGGCACAGAGCAAACCGGAAGCGATCGCCTGGGCGGCGCAGCATCTATTTGAGCTGCAGCTCACGGCCCGGCACGCGCTGGCAGAGCTGAACATCCGCACCCCGGTGCGGGTGCAGCTGGTAAATATGTACTTTGCCACCCGGCGCTATGGTTCCGGCACTCTTCCCGCCGGGCGGTACGACGCTTTGCGCATCGATCTCGGTGCCGGAAAAGGCCGCAACTGGTGGTGCGTGCTCTATCCGGGCCTGTGCCGCTCTGCCTGCGGCAGCTACGCCCGGCCTGCCGAAAACGACCTTGTGTGCGGGGAGTACATCCTCCGGCTCCGGCTGGTGGAATGGGTGCAGCAGCGCACCGCCCGCCGGGAGGACGTGGTGCTGCTTGGGTAACGCCCGGTGCTTTCGCCGCATAGCATAGGGCGAAAGGAGTGTGTTATCCACTATGGCGATCCCTGCTTATTATTCCCTGCTCCAGCGCGGCTCCTCCGGGCCGGACGTAGCTCTTGTGCAGACCTGGCTCAACGGTGTGCGCGACGCCTGCACATGGTACGGCGAGCTGAAGACCGATGGAAAATTCGGCATTTCCACCGAGAACGCCGTGAAGGAGTTCCAGCTGAAAAACAAGATGAATGTGGACGGCAAGGTGGGCGCGAACACATGGAACGTGCTCTACACCCGCTACACGGCCAAGCACGGCCTGCATGTGCCCTACCCCGGCATTGCCTTGCGCAGCGGCTCTTCCGGCGGCACGGTGCGTCTGGTGCAGCAGAAGCTCAACTCTCTGGGTGAACGGCTGACCGCCGACGGCAGGTTCGGCGCGGCAACGGCAGCGGCTGTGCAGCGGTTCCAGCGCCGCAACGGCCTTACCGCCGACGGCGCGGTCGGCGAAGAAACGTGGGAGAAGATGTTCTGATTTAAGGGAAGCGAACTCCTTCAGTCACGGCTTGTGCCGTGCCAGCTCCCTCAAAGAGGGAGTCTCTGGCAAAACCGGAAGCTTTTCCGCACTGCCAAAGGCCCCATCCCCGAGGGGGCTGGCATCGCGCAGCGATGACTGGGGGAGTTTTCCTTGCCCCCACCCCCGCCCTGCTGTATAATAAAGAAAACTCTGAAAAGGCGGTGTTTCCGTTTGCGTTTTCTGCATCTTTCCGACCTGCATCTGGGCAAGCGGGTGTGCGAGTTCTCCATGCTGGACGACCAGCGGTACATTCTGGAACAGATTCTCTCCCTGCTGGACAGCACACCCGTGGACGGTGTGCTGCTGGCGGGCGACCTCTACGATAAACCCGTTCCCCCTGCCGAAGCCGTGCGCCTGCTGGACTGGTTCCTCACCCAGCTGGCTGAGCGGCAGCTGCCCGTGTTCGCCATCAGCGGCAACCACGACTCTGCCGACCGCATCGCCTTCGGCTCTGCCCTGCTGCAAAACAGCCGGGTGTACGTCAGCCCGGTGTTCTCCGGTGCGCCGGTGCCCATCCCCCTCACCGACGAATACGGCACGCTGGATGTGTACCTTCTGCCCTTCCTCAAGCCCGCCATGGTGCGGCATGTCTGGCCGGACGAGCCTGTGGAGAGCTACAACGATGCCCTTGCCTGCGTGCTGCGCCACTGCCCGCCGGACCCGGCCCACCGCAGCGTGCTGGTGGCCCACCAGTTTGTGGCCGGTGCTGCCTGCTGCGAGAGCGAGGAAGTCTCGGTGGGCGGTGTGGACAGCGTGGATACCAGCCTGTTCGATGCCTTTGACTACGTGGCGCTGGGCCACCTGCACAGCCCCCAGAAGGTGGGCCGCGATGCCGTGCGCTATTGCGGCACCCCGCTGAAATACTCCTTTTCGGAAGCAGACCAGCACAAGAGCGCCACCTTTGTGGAGTTCGGTCTCAAGGGCGAAGTTTCCATCACCACCGCGCCGCTTACCCCGAAGCACGACCTGCGGGAAGTGCGCGGCAGCTACATGGAGCTGACCGACCGCCGCAATTACGACGGCACTGCGGTGGACGACTACCTGCACATTACCCTGACCGATGAGCAGGACGTGCCGGACGCGCTGGCCCGCCTGCGGGTGATCTACCCCAACCTGATGCGGCTGGACTACGATAACCTCCGCACCCGGGAAGATCAGGAGATCACCGCACCGGAGCGCGCCGAGAGCATCACCCCGCTGGAGCACTTCTCGGCGTTCTACCAGCTGCAGAACAATCAGCCGCTGACGGCGGAGCAGGCGGCATTCTGCCAGCAGCTCATTGAGGAGATCTGGAAGGAGGGCGAGGACGCATGAGACCGCTGAAGCTCACTCTTTCGGCCTTTGGCCCCTATGCCGCCGAGACGGTTCTGGAACTGGCAAAGCTGGGCAGGGGCGGCTTATACCTTGTCACCGGCGACACCGGAGCAGGCAAGACCACCCTGTTCGATGCCATTACATATGCGCTGTACGATCATTCCAGCGGCGGCGTACGCGAGGGCGCCATGCTGCGCTGCAAATATGCTGATCTTAAAACGCCCACCTTTGTGGAGCTGGAATTTGAGGTGAACGGCCAGCGCTATACCGTGCGCCGCAACCCGGAGTACCAGCGCCCCAAAAACCGCGGCGAGGGCATGACCACCGAGAAAGCGGATGCCACCCTCACCTATTCCGATGGCCGTCCGCCGGTGACCAAAGCCAAGGATGTGACTGCCGCCGTGCAGGAGATCATCGGGCTGGACTACAGCCAGTTCTGCCAGATCGCCATGATCGCGCAGGGTCAGTTCACAAAGCTGCTCAACGCTTCCACCGAGGAGCGCAGCCGCATTTTCCGCAAGCTGTTCCGCACCCAGCGCTATGCCCGGCTGCAGGAGCGCCTGCAGGCCGAAAGCGCCGCCCTCAGCCAGCAGCGCACCACCCAGAATGCAAAGCTGGACAGTCTGCTCTCCGGCATCCGGTTTTCTCCCGACGACCCGGATGCCGATGCCCTTGCCGCACTGAACGCCCAGACCGAGCCGGAAACGGCCCTTGCCCTGCTGGAAGGTCTGCTGGCCCGCCAGCAGGCCGCACAGGAGACCGTTGCTGCTGCCCTCAAGGACACCGAAGCCAAGCTGGACGAAGTACAACGTCAGCTGGGTGCTGCCCAGCAGGCCCGACAGCTGGCCGCACAGCTGGCCGCAAAGCAGGCAGAGCTTACCGCTGCCCTGCCTGTGCTGGAAGCTGCCCGTGCCGAGAGCGCCCGCCACGCAGGCGATGCCACCCAGCTGGATGTTCTTGCCGGACAAGTGACGCAGGCACAGACGGCCCTTGCCGCCTACGATGAGCTGGATGCCCTGTGCCATCAGCAGCAGGCCGCGCGGGATGCTGCCCAGCTGGCCGCTGCCAAGGCCAAAGCGAAACGTACCCAGCTGGCCGCACTGGACACAGCGCTGGCCGCTGCTGAAAAGGAGCTGACCGCGTTGGAAGATGCTCCCACCCGGCTGCTGGCCTTGCAGAACCGGGAAAAGGAGCTGGCCCAGCGCAGCACCGCCCTTACCACCCTGAACCAGCGGCTTGCCGCCTGCCAGCAGCAGGCACAAAAGGCCCACCGTGCGCAGGATGCCTACCGCACTGCCGCCGAAGCCAAGGAGCATGCCCATGCCCGGCGGGATGCGCTGGACAAAGCCTTTCTGGACGCACAGGCCGGACTGCTGGCGCAGGCGCTGGCCGAGGGTGCACCCTGCCCCGTGTGCGGCAGCGTCCACCACCCGGCAAAGGCCCAACTGCCCCACACAGCCCCCACGCAGGCGCAGGTGGATGCCGCCAAGCAGGAAGCCGAAAAGGCCGATGCACTGGCCCAGACTGCCAGCACTGCCGCACAGAGCGCCCTTGCCGCAGCCGACGAAGCCCGCCGCTCCCTGCGCCGGGATGCTGAGAGCCTATTGCCAGAGCGCTTCACTTCCCCGGATGGGACGGTGCAGCTGACCTTCAAGGGGATGACCGCTGTCCTGACGGAAGAAGCCTGTGCCCTGCACGCAGCACAGGCCGAGTGTGTCGCCGCGCTTCGGCAGGCCGAAGCAGACTGCGCCCGCCGCACCGCATTGGAGGCCGACCGTCAGGCAAAAAGCCGCCAGCGCCCGGCACTGGAACAGGCCGCCGCTGAAGCTGACAGCACCGCCGCCGCGCAGAATGCCAGCGCCGATGCGCTGGAACAGCAGGCCGCTGCCGCTCGTGCAGCCCTGCCCTACCCGCAGCGGGCCGAGGCACAGGCCGCGCTGGATGCATTGGAAGCCAGCCGCACCGCCCTGCGCACCGGCATGGAGCAGGCTCAGCATTCCCTCAAACAGGCAGAGCAGGCCTATGCCGCTGCCAAAGCCGCTGTGGATGCCCTGCAGGCCCAGCAAGCCACTGCCGAAACCACCGGGCCTGCCCAGCCGCTGGAATTTTTACAGGCAGAACAGGCCCGCCTTGCCGCCGCCCGCACTGCCCTGCGGGAGCAGGCCCAGCAGCTGGCCGCACAGCGGCTGCCCAACCGTGCAGCCGCTGAAAAATACCGCACCGCTGCCGAAGCGCGCACTCAACTTGAACAGCGCTGGCAGTGGGTGAGTGCCCTTGCCGCCACGGCGGGCGGCACCTTGACCAGCAAACAGAAGATCAAATTGGAAGCCTACATCCAGATGAACTATCTGGACCGCATCCTGCGCCACGCCAACACCCGCCTGATGCAGATGACCGCCGGGCAGTACGAGCTGGAGCGCATTGGTGCCGAGAACCAGCGCAGCCAGTCCGGCTTGGACCTTGGCATCATCGACCACTACAACGGCACCCGCCGCAGCGTCAAAACCCTTTCCGGCGGCGAAAGCTTCAAGGCATCGCTGGCGCTGGCACTGGGCCTTTCGGACGAAGTACAGAGCGCGGCAGGCGGCATCCGTCTGGACACGCTCTTCCTCGACGAGGGCTTCGGCAGTCTGGATGACGAATCGCTGGAACAGGCCATGCGCGTACTTGCAGGGCTGACCGAGGGCGACCGGCTGGTGGGCATCATCTCCCACGTAGGTGCTCTGAAAGACCGCATCGACCGACAGGTGGTGGTGCGCAAAGCCCGCACCGGCGGCTCTACCGTAGAACTGATCGTGTGAAACACCGCAGGCCACTTTATAAGTTGCGTCCTTTCGGGGCATCCTATGGGCGGAGGTGATTTTCCAATGAGCTTGACGCCCTTTATCCGCCACGAGCTGGAACACCAGCCCGGCACTGCCGCCGCACCGGAAAACAGCTGCACCCGCTGCAGCCCGCCGCTAGGCAGGGAGCCGGATATCTTGCTGCCAGGCGACCCCGCTGCCCCCGGCACACAGGTGCCGCCGCAGATCGAAACACCGGGCCAGACCCCGCACCCGGACACAAACAGCACCCCGCAGGGTGTGCCCATGACCAACGGCACCCCGGCCGCCTGTTACCAGAAGAACGCCCGGGAATTTTTGGCCGGGGATGTGCAGACCAGCGTGATGGCCCACTATGCACCCGGACTGTTCAGCACAGACCAGCACACCCATTCCTGCCATCCGGCCCCGGACGAGGATGCTTCTCAGGTGCTGAGCCTTGTGGACTGGCGTGAGGATGCACCTTACGGCTAACAAAAATTTTTCAAATTATTTTTGCTCTACCTGTTGAAATCTGCGTCCGCTTCCCTTATTATGGTAGCAAACAAAGATAAAGGCAGGTTTTGCATCATGGCAGAGATCAAATATGAAGTTGTTCAGCGCATTGCAGTTCTCTCGGAGCGTCCCCGCGGCTGGGAGCGTCAGCTGAACCTCATCAGCTGGAACGACGGCGAACCCAAGTACGACATCCGCGACTGGTCCCCGGACGGCACCCGCATGGGCAAGGGCATTTCCCTGAGCCACGACGAAATGGCCATCCTCAAGGGCCTTCTGGACGATTTGGAGCTGTAAGCATGGGCGGCCGCGAAGAGTTTTTGCAGATCTGGCAGCAGCACATCACCCGCCCCGGCAGCGAAAAGCTGCTGGACTGGCTGGACCATAAGACGGATTTCTTTACGGCACCGGCCTCCACCCGGTTCCACGGTGCGTGTGAGGGCGGGCTGTGTATGCACAGCCTGAACGTCTACCATGCGCTGCACGACACCTTTTTTACCGAGGGTGACAGCGAGGAGACCTTTGCCATCTGTGCACTGCTGCACGATCTGTGCAAGGCCAACTACTACAAGCCCGGCACCCGCAACGTGAAAAACGAAGCCACCGGCCAGTGGGAAAAGGTGCCCAGCTACAGCGTGGAGGATCTGTTCCCCTACGGCCACGGCGAAAAGAGCGTGTTCCTCATCGAGCGGTTCATGAAGCTGCACATCGAGGAAGCCGTTGCCATCCGCTGGCACATGGGCGGCTTTGACGATGCGGCCCGGGGCGGCTGCTTTGCCATCTCGGAAGCCTACGACAAGTATCCCCTTGCCGTCAAGCTGCACATCGCTGATCTGGAAGCCACCTATCTGATGGAGCACCGCACCAGCGCTGTGCGCTGAAAAAACAAAAATACCCGGACAGGCATAGCAGTGCGATACTGCAGCCTGTCCGGGCTTTGTTTTGTTTAATTTTTGCGCTCGGCCTTATTCTGGTACATTTTTACGTCCGCTTGACGGATGGCCTCGGTGAGCGGATGCACACCGCACACACCGCCAACACTGGCCGAAAGCTCCAGCTCCGGGTAGCCTTCCACTCTGGCACTGGCCGCAGCCTCCCGCACGCGCTGTATCACATGTTCCCCGGGCCGGATGTGCGGCACCAGCAGCAGGAATTCATCGCCGCCATAGCGCACCAGCACATCGGTCTGGCGCAGGTTGCTCAGGATGGACTGTGCCACGCTCTGCAGGGCCTTATCGCCCACCAGATGGCCGAACCGGTCGTTGACCTCCTTGAAGTGATCCACGTCGATCATCACTACGCCTTCCACCTGTTCGCTCTCCGCAAGGAAGCACTCGAAGTACTGGCGGGAGTATGCCCCGGTCAGCGAATCCACAAAGGCGCTGCGGTCAAAGTTGGAGCCGCGGTCCAGCAGCATCCGGCGGCCGCCCATATCCAGCCAGCGTCCGTCCGAAAGCTTGGACACCATTTCCAGCACGCAGCCGCGTCCGCCCACTTCCACATACTTTGCCATGACAAAATAAGCCTGATCGTCTTTGAACTCGATCTTGTTCAGGGATTCCTTGCGGGCAAGGGCCTTACTGGAAATGCAGTTTTCGCACCGGCCCGATTTGTTCCACACCATGTGGCAGGTGCCGGGCATCTCGGTCAGCCGGCCATCCTTGCCCAGGCTCAGCACCTTGGTGCTTTCCGGGTCCACCAGACGCACAATGTCAAAAATGCCCTTCAGGCGTTCCAGCAGTGCTTCCGGCTGGTCGCTGTTCACATCGCCCAGCATCAGCTCCTGCAGGCGGGCATGGTCATCTGTGATCTGGCCCACCACGCTTACGCAGTGGCGCACACCGGCGCGGCTCCACATGGTGTGCATCACCAGCCGGTGCAGCCGGTATTCCTGATCCACCGCGATCAGCACCGAGAATGCGGCATCCGGCTCTTCCGGCGTTGCGGCTGCAATGGCATCCAGCAGCTTGCGGCGGTCCTTTCCGGAGAGAAATGTCAGGCCCATGCCCTTATCAAAGTCCAGCTTCTGGGTTCGGTTGACCGGGTCCTCGTAGCGGTTCACCACGGTCACGCTGCCGCTGAGTATATCGTAATCGAACTGAATACCGCCGCGCTGCTCGGCATAAAAAGCGGTGCGCTCCCGTTCCAAATCCAGCAGGCGCTGGGCACGATCCTCACGGGGCAGAGCTTCGCGGTGCAGGATCTCCTCCGAAAGGCGACGGGTCTCGTGGCGGAAACCGCGGTCATACTCCGAGCGCTGCAGCTCTGTGCGCAGCAACTCCGAGGATTCTTTCAGGCATTCCATCAGCAGCGGATTGAAGCTGCCGCACTCGCCGTGCAGGATCATGTCAACGGCCTTTTCGTGGCTGTAGGACTGCTTATAACAGCGCTCGCTGGTCAGTGCGTCGTACACATCGGCCAGTGCCACCACCTGTGCTGCAATGGGGATCTCGTCGCCCTTGAGCCTGTCCGGGTAGCCGCCGCCGTCCCACCGCTCGTGGTGCCAGCGGCAGATAGCGTGTGCCACCTTTACCAGCGGTTCGTCCTGCCCGATGGCAAGCCCCTTCAAGATCCTGGCACCCTCGGTGGTGTGGGTCTTGATGGCGGCGTACTCTTCCTCGGTCAGGCGGCCGGGCTTGTTCAGGATTTCTTCCGGGATCATGATTTTGCCGATATCGTGCAGCGCCGATGCTGTACTGATCAGCGAGATATCACTCTCATCCAGCTGGTAGCGGTCAGTCTTCTGCACCAGCTGATGCAGGAGCAGGCCGGTCAGGGTGCGGATGTGCAGCACATGCTGGCCGCTCTCGCTGTTGCGGAACTCCACCACATGGCTCAGAATGTTGATCATCAGCACACTGTTGTGCTCTTTTTCGTATACCTGATCGGTCACAAGGCGGGTAAGGCGCTTCTGCTTTGCGTAAAGCATGAGCGCATTCTTCACCCGGCGCAGCACCATGACCCGCTCGAACGGGCGGCGGATGTAATCGGCCACGCCCATATCATAGGCGCGCTCGACGCTTCGGGTGTCCTCTGCCGCGCTGATCACAATGACCGGGATTTCCTCCTGCCATGCATAGCACTGCATCACCCGCAGCACATCAAAGCCGTCCATTTCCGGCATGATCAGGTCCAGCAGCACCAGCGCGATATCGGTGCGTCTGCGCAGAATTTCGATCGCGCGCAGGCCGTTCTCGGCTTCCAGATATTCGTAGCCCTCACCCAGAATCTCCTTGAGCATGGCGCGGTTGATCTCCGAGTCATCCACGATCAGTATTTTCTGTTTTGGTTCCATCTCAACCGTTCCTCGCTCCTGTACTTCTGGCCGCAGGGTCTTCCGTTTCCTACCGGACCACAAAAAAAGCTGCTGCAACAGCTTTGCGCTTTGCAGCAGCTTTTCATTTCACTCATATCTGCTTTTTTTTGCAGATCATCCAGCTTTCCGTCATGCGCCCATCATATCGTCGAACCAGTTCATCAGCTCCACCGAGAGGTGCTCCAATCTGGTCTGGGGTTTCCAGTCCGGCTGAGCAGGCTGCGAAGCCTCTGGCCCGGGCTGTGGAGGCTGTTCGGCCTCCGGCTCCGGCCGCTGACTCTGCGCTGCCGATGGTTCCGGCTGCGGGGGCGTATGTGCCGCAACCGGCACAGGCCGCACAGCTTCGGCATGGCGGGCCAGCTCCTGACGTAGCTGCTCTGCATGAGCGCCCGCGCACTCAGCCTCCTGCCGCGCCTGCTCACAGGCCGCTTCCAGCTGGGCATTTTCCTGCCGCAGCGCGGCCATCTGCCGTTCACAGGCAAACAGACGGGTCTGATAGCGCAAAATTTCCGCACTGGCCGCTGCCAGCTTTCGGTTCATCTGCTCCAGCTGGGCACACACCGCCTTGGGCGGCTCTGCCGGAGCCTTTGCCGCGGCAGACTGGGCACAGCGCTGCCGCGAACCATTGTTCTGCTGCCTGCCCTGCGCCATGGTGTCCCTCCGATCCATCCGATACGCCTGATCCGCTTATGACGGCCAGCCTTTTATCTGCGCTTGTTCAGCATGGCCATCAGCTGGTCGTAATAGCCATTATCGCTGTTGTCCTCTTCCACGGGCTTTTCAGCAGTGGGTGCCGGTGCAGCGCCGCCTGCGGCAGAAGCTGCCGGGCTTGCAGTCTCGCTGCTGAACACAGCAGACGGAGTGGACTGTGCGCCGCCCATTGCATTGCTGATGCTGCTGCGCAGGTCGCTTGCGCTCTTGTTGTCAAAACCGGTAGCAACCACGGTCACACGCATCTCGTCCGAGAGGTTCTCGTCGAACGCAGTACCCCAGATGATGTTTGCATCGGGATGTGCGCTCTGGGTAATGAGACCTGCTGCGGTCTCCACATCCTCCAGACCGATGTCCGGGCTGGAAGTGATGTTGATGATCACGCCGTGTGCACCGGCAATGCTGGTCTCCAGCAGCGGAGAAGAAATGGCAGCCTTTGCGGCGTTCTCGGCCTTGCCTGCGCCCTTGGCACTGCCCACGCCCATGTGTGCGTAGCCGGCATCCTTCATGATGGAGCGCACGTCGGCGAAGTCCAGATTGATGAAGGCAGGCACATTGATCAGAGCGGAAATAGACTCAACGCCCTGACGCAGCACGTTATCGGCTGCCTGGAAGGCATTCATCAGGGTGATCTTTTCCTGGCTGATCATCTTCAGGCGCTCATTGGGAATGACGATCAGACTGTCCACATGCATGAGCAGGTTTGCAATGCCCTGCTCTGCCAGACCCATCTTGCGCTTGCCCTCAAAGGAGAAGGGCTTGGTAACGATGCCAACGGTCAGGATGCCCAGATCATGTGCCACCTCGGCCACAACGGGTGCTGCACCGGTGCCGGTTCCGCCGCCCATACCGGCAGTGATAAACACCATCTGGGAACCCTTGAGCGCATTTGCAATCTCGTCCTTGCTCTCTTCAGCGGCGCGCTGGCCGATCTCGGGGTCTGCACCGGCACCGCGGCCCTTGGTCAGCTTGGAACCCAGCTGTACCTTGGTGGCAGCGTGGTTCTTGGCCAGAGCCTGCTGGTCGGTGTTCATTGCGATAAATTCGACGCCCTGCAGGCCGTCGCTGACCATGCGGTTGACAGCGTTGCCGCCGCCGCCGCCCACGCCGATCACCTTGATCGTCGTAACGTTTTCGTCCATTTCTTCATCGAGCATGAGTGCCATAACTTTGTCCTCCATCGGATTTTATCGTAAAACTGCGCATAGCGCACAGAAATTATCTGCTTACACTTATATAACTGTATCGTATCATCTTTTTGCCCTGAATGCAAGTCAATTTTGCTTTTTTGAAGGTGTTTTTTTCTCGCTGGCGCTTTCCCGCGGTATTTCCCGCTCAATTTGGGCACCAAGTTCCGCCAGCATCTGTGCAAAACCGGCATATCCGCGGTCGATGTAACCGGTGTCGGTAATGCGGCTCCGTCCCCTTGCCGCCAGCGCGGCCACCACCAGTGCCGCGCCTCCGCGCAGGTCCGCAGCCCGTGCACACGCGCCCTGCAGCTGCCGCACCGGCCGGATGTCCAGTGTGCGTCCCTGCACCTGCACAGCGGCTCCAAAAGCCGCAAAACCCTCTGCACAGCCGAATCTCCGCTCAAACACCACATCCTCGATGCTGCTGGCGCTGTCGGCGGCAAGCATGGCAGCAGCAAGCAGCGGCGCTGCGTCTGTTGCCAGTGCCGGGTATACCCCGGTAAACACTCTGCCCGCGCCGTGCAGCGCGCCCAGCCGGGTAATGACCGCACTCTCCGGCCCTGTTTCTACCCTGCAGCCCATTTGTGCCAGAATTTCCAGCAGCGGTGCATAGGTCTCCGGCCTGCAGCCGGTCAGTTCCACCCGGCCTCCTGCCGCCGCGCAGGCACAGGCAAGGGTGGATGCCACGATGCGGTCGGCCATGGGCGCAAAGCTGCAGCTATACAGCATTCGTCTGCCCTGCACCCGGATGGTGCTGGTGCCCGCGCCCTGTACACAGCCGCCGCAGCGGTTCAGGAATGCTGCCAGATCGCTGATCTCCGGTTCTCGTGCGGCCCCGCGCAGGACCGTCTCGCCCTGCGCCGCAGCTGCTGCCAGAAGCAGGGTCTCGGTAGCACCCACGCTGGGAAACCCAAGTGTGATGTCCGCACCGTGCAGTCCGGCAGGCGCTGTCAGGATCAGCCTTGCCCCCTCCTCCCGGCAGTGCACGCCCATCTGCGCAAGGCCGGAAAGGTGCAGGTCCACCGGCCTTGCACCAATGCGGCACCCGCCGGGCAACACCGTTTCCACCCGGCCAAGCCGCGCCAGAAGCGGTGCGCAGAACAAAATGGATGCCCGCATCCGCGCGGCGGCTTCCGGCGCAAGGCGGCAGGTGGAAGGCACGCCCTGCACCGTGATGTCGCTGCCCTGCCAGCGGGCCGTGCAGCCCGCACCCTGCAAAAGCTCCACGCTGGTGTCCACATCCGCAAGATGCGGCACCTGCAGAAAACGCACCGTGCCATTGCACAAAAGGGCCGCTGCCAGCAGCGGCAGCACGCTGTTTTTGGCTGCCGGGATGTGTACTGTGCCGTTCAGCGGCATGCCGCCTGTGATGATAAGATCTCCGCCCATGCAAAAAGCCCCCGTTCCGCAAAAGATACCTCATGCTATGCGGCGCGAAGGCTTTTTGTTTATTTTGTCTGCAGTTGTGTCATTTGTTTGTCCGGTCATTTGTGGCTGCACCGGCAGCGGATGCTGTCGTTTTATGGCAGGGAGCGCCCGGTTTTATGTCTCCCCGCGGGACACCGACAGTACGATGCCCATTTCGCCCAGCAGCATCATCAGACTGGTGCCGCCGGAGGAAAAAAACGGCAGGCTGATGCCGGTATTGGGGATGGTGTTGGTGACTACCGCCATATTCAGCACTGCCTGCAGGGCCACCTGCACCACAAAGCCCACTACCAGCAGCGCACCGAACCGATCCGGTGCATGCGCCGCCAGCGTGATGCCCCGCCACAGCAGCAGCGCAAACAGCAGGATCACCGCGCAGGCTCCCACAAAGCCAAGCTCCTCGCACAGGATGGAAAAGATGAAGTCGTTCTGCGGTTCGGGCACGAACAGGTGCTTCTGGCGGCTGCTGCCAAGGCCAAGGCCCGCCGCACCCCCGGAGCCGATGGCATACAGGCTCTGGATGGTCTGGTGGCCGTCGCCCAGCGGGTCGGCAAAGGGATCCAGCCATGAGCTGAGACGGCTGGCCGCGTAGGGCACAAGGTCCGGCATAATGATGACGGCAGCTCCAATGGCCGCTGCACCGCCCGCCCCGGCCAGCACGAACCACTTGAGGCCGGTGCCGCCCACGAACATGAGCACCGCGCCGATGCCCAAAATGAGCACGGTGCCGGAAAGGTGCGGTTCCAGCAGCATGAGCACGGCCACCGCTCCCAGCACCAGTGCAAAGGGCAGCACCCCCACCGCAAAGCTGCCCATGCGGTCGTGGTTGAGCGCAATGATATGCGCAAACACCAGCACCACCGCAAATTTGGCGATCTCGCTGGGCTGCAGTGTGCCCAGGCCCGGCAGCACCAGCCAGCGCTTGCAGCCGTTGTACTCCGGCATGAACAGCACCGCCGTCAGCAACACCATTGAAAGCGCCAGCAGCGGCCATGCCAGCTTGTGGTAAACATGGTAGTCCACCCGGCTTGCCACCCACATGGCCCCGATGCCCAGCGCAGCATACAGCAGCTGCGGCCGCAGGTAGGCAAAAGCATCGCCCCGCCGGTACAGCGCCACTGCACTGCTGGCACTGCCCAGCATTACAAGGCCAAAGCCCACCAGCGTGAGCACCAGCATCAGAAACGGCAGGTCCATGGCCGGCAGATGCCGCAGCGGCAGGCCGCGCTTTGCATGGGCAGCAGCTTTGTGCATCCGTATCACCTCCGTTCCTTTATTGTACGCGGCGGCGGTGCCGGTTAGTCATATCCCCAGCGCACCGGCGCATACATTCCATTTGAAAGAGAGGTGCCTGCCATGCCAAAACCGGAGCCGCGCCCCTTGCGCACCCTGCCGGAACGGGCATTCCATGCCCGGGCACGGCTGGTGGCCGCGTTGATGTGCTGCGTCTGCTTTGCGGGGCTTGCCGCGCGGCTGGCGTATCTGCAGCTGTTTTCAGACGACTGGTATACGAGCCGTGCCCTCGGCCAGCAATTGCGCGATACTGTGGTGCCTGCCGACCGGGGCCGTATCTACAGCGCCGACGGTGTACTGCTTGCCGCCAACAGCAGCTGCTGGACATTGCGGACCTCCCCGCGCGAGATGCCAGAGGAAAAGCTCAGCCTTGCCGCGCAGGGCCTTGCGGAAATATTGGAGCTGGACGAAGCGAAGCTGCTGGAAAAATTCAGTGACCGCACCTCCAACGACTGCCTTTTGCGCTACCGCGTGGAGCGCGACACCGCCGACCGCGTGCGGGATTTTTGTGAAGAGAACGGCATCACCGGCATCCGCATCAATCAGGACTCCAAGCGCTGGTACCCGGAGGGGGAATTTCTGGCCAGCGTGCTGGGCTTTACCAATGTTGACAACGCCGGTGTGAGCGGGCTGGAGCTGAAATACAACGATGTGCTCACCGGGCAGAATGGTGTGGTGCTCACCGCCGTCAATGCTTGGGGCTACACACTGGAGCAGAGCTACGAGACCGAAAAAGTGCCCTTGGAAGGCAGCGGCCTGCGGCTGACTGTCGATGCCAACATCCAGCATTACCTTGAAAACGCGCTGGATTATGCGGTCAAGGAGCATCATGTGGCGGCGCGCGCCGTGGGCATCGTGATGGACGTGAACACCGGGGCCGTGCTGGCCATGTCCACCACGCCCGCCTACGACTCGAACCAGCCGCGCGTGATCTACGATGCAGCCGCCCGCAAGGCCGTGGATGCCCTTACCGGCAGCAAGCGCGCTGCCGCCCTGCAGCTGGCCCAGCAGACCCAGTGGCGCAACAAGGCCGTCAGCGACCTGTACGAGCCGGGCAGCGTGTTCAAGCTCATCACCTGCGCCGCCGCGCTGGATGCCGGGGCTGTGAGCAAAAACTCCACCTTTTACTGCGGCGAGTCCATCTCGGTGGCGGGCACACGGTTCCACTGCGCCAACCACAAGCGCCACGGCAGCCAGACCGTGACCCAGGCGCTGGAAAATTCCTGCAACCAGAGCTTTATCCAGATCGGCGCGCGGCTGGGCAAGGAAGCCTTCTGCGATTACTTTGCCGCTTTCGGCCTGCGGGAGCCAACCGGGGTCGATCTGCCCGCCGAACCCAAAAAGAGTCTGTACTACACCGCCGACCGCATGGGGCCGGTGGAGCTGGCCTCCTGCGCCTTCGGCCAGAGCAGCAAGATCTCCTATATGGAAATGGCCGCAGCCGTGTGCGCTGTGGTGAACGGCGGCAGGCTGATGCAGCCTTATCTTGTCAGCGATATCCTGAACCCGGACGGCAGCATTCTGCAGCACACAGAGCCGGTGTGCAGGCGGCAGGTGATCAAACCGGAAACTTCTGAAACCATGCGTGAGATGATGGAAGCCGTGGTGCTCTACGGCGGCGGGCGCAATGCCCGCATCCAAGGCTACCGGGTGGGCGGCAAGAGCGGCACCAGCCAGAAGCTGGACAGCGCCGACGAAAAAGCCCGTATTGCCAGCTTTGTGGCCGTGGCTCCCATCGACGACCCGCAGTTTTTGTGTCTGGTGTGCTTGGACGAACCCCACAGCTGGACGACTGCCGGCGGCAGCCTTTCAGCCCCGGTGTGCGCCGAGGTGCTGGAACAGACGCTGGTGTACAAGGGCGTGCCCCGCGCCGTGGAACCGGAAACCGATACCGATCCCGCCCAGACCGCTGCCGACCTGCCCGCCGACGGTGACAGCTTTGACGGGGCGTAAGCAAAAAACGGCCCCGGAAAGGTCTTCCGACTTTCCCGGGGCTGCAATGTTTTTTGTTTAATTCTGCTGCGGCTGCTCGCGGAAGACGATCTCGCCGGTCTCGCTGTTCATGGACTCCACAATGGCAAGGCTCTCCAGCTGGATGCCCTTGCTGCGGATCAGCTCGCCGCCCTGCTGGAAGCCCTTTTCCACGGCAATGCCGATGCCCTCCACTGTGGCACCGGCCTCCTGGGCCAGATCCAGCAGGCCCATCAGGGCACAGCCGTTGGCAAGGAAATCGTCAATGATCAGCACATGGTCTTCCGGGGTGAGGAACTTTTTGGAGACGATCACATTGTAGATCTTTTTGTGGGTGAAGGACTGGATCTTGGTTTCGTAGTTGTTGTAGTCCAGATTGATGCTCATGGACTTTTTGGCAAATACCACCGGCACGTTGAACTCGCTGGCCACGATGGCTGCAATGCCAATGCCGCTGGCCTCGATGGTGAGCACCTTGTTGATGGGCTTGCCTGCAAACAGGCGCTTCCACTCCTTTGCCATCTCCCGGAACAGCGGAATGTCCATCTGGTGGTTGATAAAGCTATCCACCTTGAGCACATTGCCCTCGCGTACGATACCATCTTTGCGAATACGATCTTCCAGCATCTTCATAGTGCAGCAGTTCCTCCAACCTGATCTTTTCCATGCCCATGCGTTTGCAGCGCATATTTCTCTTTTTATTTCACTTAGTATACCGGATGCTCTTTCCTTTGGCAAGAGGTTTTCTTGATAAATTTATAGGTTTTCCGCTCTTGTACTTTTTACAGATTCGAGTATACTGTAGTTAATATAAGGTGTGTCCGGCATCTGTGCACCGGCACACAGGAGGGGAGAGCATATATGAAAACGGGTCTTGTGCTGGAAGGCGGTGCCATGCGCGGCATGTTTACCGCCGGTGTTCTGGATGTATTGATGGAGCATGGCATCGTGCTGGATGGTGCCATTGGCGTTTCGGCCGGTGCGGTGTTCGGCTGCAACTACAAGTCCCATCAGATCGGCCGTGTGATCCGCTACAACACCCAGTATTGCAACGATAAGCGCTACGCAAGCTTCGGCAACCTGCTGCGCACCGGCAACCTGTACAGTGAGCAGTTCTGCTACCACACCGTGCCGGAAAAGCTGGACGTGTTCGACGCAAAGGCATTTGCAGAGAACCCCATGGACTTTTTTGTGGTGTGCACCGATGTGCGTACCGGCGACCCCATCTATCACAAGTGCCGCACCGGCGATGCCGAGGATATCCAGTGGATGCAGGCATCCGCTTCCATGCCGCTGGCGGCCAAGATCGTAAAGATCGGCCATTATCAGCTGCTGGACGGCGGCATTGCCGATTCCATCCCCGTGCGGTTCTTCGAGTCCATCGGCTACAAACGCAACCTCATTGTGCTGACCCAGCCCAAGGGCTTTGTGAAAAAGAAGAACAAGATGCTGCCCGTCATCCGGGCACGCTACATGCGCTACCCCGCTTTCGTGGAAGCCGTTGCCGACCGTCACGAACGCTACAACGAAACGCTGGATCACATTGCCATGCTGGAGCAGACCGGCAAGGCGTTCGTCATCCGCCCGCCCATCCCGCTGGAGATCGGCTCTATGGAGCGCGATCCGGTCCAGCTGCGCCGCGTCTACGAGACCGGCCGTGCCGTTGCCGAAATTCAGGTGGATAAGATTGCCGCCTTTGTGAACGAATCCAAGGCTGCAGCGGAAGAGTAACGGCGGCACAAACAGATATCCTGCATGTGCATAGCCCCCACAGGGAAGCAGCTCTTTTGATCGAAGCGCAGGTGCGCAGCCAGAAGGTCTACATGTGATGTTTTCACGGCATCACGAAAATGTTAACGTCAACAAAATCATGGTATAGCAGCAGCCCCGGTGAACCTGACGGTCCATCGGGGCTGTTTTTGCGCCGTCTTCAACGACATCGCCGCAGCTGTTCGAATCCACCCGCCCGGTGAGTTTAGCCTTGTCGCAAAACAAAAACCTCAGCGTACTTTCTCATACGTTGAGGTTTTTTGGTGGGCGCGGGTGGATGTCGCGAGCCGCGCATCTAAAAAAGCCCCGCAGGGGCTTTTTTGCCCTCCGGACTATTCGGCGGGCCGATGCTGTTCGAATCCACCCGCCCAATAAGTCTGGTTTTGCAGTAATACAAAAACCTCAGCGTACTTGCATACGTTGAGGTTTTTTTGGTGGGCGCGGGTGGATGTCGCGAGCCGCGCATCTAAAAAAGCCCCACAGGGGCTTTTTTACCCTCCGGACTATTCGGCGGGCCGATGCTGTTCGAATCCACCCGCCCAATAAGTCTGGTTTTGCAGTAATACAAAAACCTCAGCGTACTTGCATACGTTGAGGTTTTTTTGGTGGGCGCGGGTGGATGTCGCGAGCCGCGCATCTAAAAAAGCCCCACAGGGGCTTTTTTACCCTCCGGACTATTCGGCGGGCCGATGCTGTTCGAATCCACCCGCCCAATAAGTCTGGCTTTGCAGCAAAACAAAAACCTCAGCGTACTTTCATACGTTGAGGTTTTTTGGTGGGCGCGGGTGGATGTCGCGAGCCGCGCATCTAAAAAAGCCCCGCAGGGGCTTTTTTGCCCTCCGGACTATTCGGCGGGCCGATGCTGTTCGAATCCACCCGCCCAATAAGTCTGGCTTTGCAGCAAAACAAAAACCTCAGCGTACTTTCATACGTTGAGGTTTTTTGGTGGGCGCGGGTGGATTCGAACCACCGAAGCTGAAAGCAGCAGATTTACAGTCTGTCCCCATTGGCCACTCGGGAACACGCCCATATTCAGTTTTTGCAATCCATGGATTGCCTGTATATATTACCACCCGGATGGTAGTTTGTCAACATCTTTTGCGGAATTTTTGGATTTTTGTGCCGAAAGCAAAAACACAAAAGCAAAAGCCGCCCAGAAATCAACGTTCCTGAGCGGCTTTTTGGAGCTGGTGACAGGAGTTGAACCTGCAACCCACTGATTACAAATGCGCACAAAATGATTTTCTTATGTTGCATTGTATTTGTTTTCAAGTAGATAATTCGTCATTTTTTCATTTTTATATTATGGATTATTCTCTTGTGTTTTGTGCCGCTGTCGCACTTCTGTCGCACTTTTGTCGCACTTGCAAGCGATACCATAAACAGGACGCAAGAGCCAGCGAGAGCAGCGCATACAATGGGGAGAGCCAGACACACCCCAGCAGGGAACGAGGGCATAACAAACCGTTCACCCCCTGCCCGGCGGGGAATATGGGCTTGACCCCTACCCCATGCGGTCATAGCCGAAAGTACCCCGCCCAAACAAAAAGGCGAAATTTTCCAGAGCAAATAAAAAGGCAGTCCACAAGCCCGGCACAATCACCGCTGTGGACTGTCTTTCTTTATGCGTGGTTCTTTTCTTTGATACGCTCAAAGGTGCTTTCTAGGCTGTTTGCCGCCGCTGCATCTGCTGATTGAATTGCGCTTGTGTAAATGTTCAGCGTGGTCGAAATATTAGCGTGCCCTAACCGTCCGCTAACTGCCGATACTGGCACATGGTCGGCAATGAGCAAGGTTGCGTTGGAATGGCGCAAGCTGTGGAAGTGGGCAGAAGTCAGGTCATTTGCTTTCAAGAATTTGCTAAACCAGCTTGTAATACTGTGGGGGTCGAATGGCGCACCGTCCGCCCTTGTAAAAATCAAGTCGTTTTTAATGGTCTTGCCGCATATATCAACCGTGCGCACCCACGCTGACCCCATGCGCAAACGCTGCTCCCGCTGTATCTGGCGGTATTCTCGCAGCAGTTCGATACAGTTATCACCTACCCGGATAATCCGCCGGGAACGCTTGGTTTTGGGCGGGGCAAAGACAACACCCGCACCAGGTATTCTCTGCATTGACCGTTCAAAACGAATCGTTGCCCGCTCAAAATCCACGTCAGCCCAACGCAGCGCACACAGTTCTTCACGCCGTGCGCCTGTGAACAGTGCAAGTTGTGTCATGGTCGAATAAAGCGGGGGCGCAGTTTCAAGGGCTTTCAGAAGTTGCGCTATCTCGTTTTCATCCAACACTTGAACGTCTGGCGTTTCATGCTTTGGCGGCTGCACCCGGTCACAAGGGTTTGAATCAATCAGTTGCCACACCACAGCACGAGAAAACACAGAAGATAGAAAAGCGTGATAGTGCTGCAATGTGTTTCCGTTCAGTTTGCCGCCCTCTTTGGCGTGTTCTGCAAATGCTTTGGAGAAAGCAAGCCCGGCGGCGTTGGACACCTTTTCAGCCGTTGCCCTACTGACGTTTTCACCCTTGCAGACCGCGTTCATCGTCCGTTCTGAAATCCCTGCCTTGTCGGTAACTGCTTTCCGTTTGCCTTTGGGCAGGAGATCGAGCAAGTTCTTTGTAGCTGTATAGGTGCTATCTTGTCGGATATTCGATTCACCCAGATTCTTATAGAACCGCATTATATGGTCTGGTTTGATTGCTGACAGCTTGAAGCAGCCCAGAGCCTGACGCACACGAGGGGTAAGTTTTTTGTAGTCGTAAACCGTCCGTTCACGCAGTTGCGGTTCTGCATACTCGCTGAAATACTTGTCTAACAGGGCATCGAAAAGCATATCAGATTGAAGCGTACCACGCAAAACAGCCTGTTCAAATTCATCCGCTTGCCGTTGTAGTTCCTTGTCCAGCTTGCGCCCGGTCATTCCCGGCGGGGGTGTAAGGGTCTTTGTCTTACAGATGGGTTTGCGGTCTTTATCTCGCCCACAATATACCCTTGCAAGATAAGCTGTTTTACCGTCCTTTTTTGTTCTTTTTATTAGCTGTGCCATTTTTTCCACCTATATCTTTATAAGCCGCTTGCGCATCACTATTCAGTTTTTCCGTGTACATCGTAACAGCTTTTTGCGCCTTATACTGTTCTAGTTCCATACTTACGGAAAAGGTCGTATCTACTATAAATTCTTTTCCTGTTCCGTACTCCGTGCCGATCGTCATACCATCTTCTCGTTCGCCTGTCAATTCGTATCGCTTTCTTTTGAGTGCATCATACTTTGCCAACGTGTCATAGTTGTTAATGTGTCGAACGATTCCCAAAAGTGAACCGTCCACAATCATTTGTGAAAGCAAGCCGATTTCTTCATCTGTCCATGCTCTAGGCGGCAGGGTTCTTTCCTTTATCGCCCTTTCCGCTTCCTCTGGTGACATGGGCTTAAACGGTGGATTGTAATTTAATCGTTCGATTGCGTCACTTGAAAGCCGTGTGAGGTCTGCAATTTTTCTTATAGCCGGATTTGTAGATCGCACATCTATTCTTGCTAGTCCCAAAAGCCAATCAGCCGATACATTAAAATAAGATACGAGTCGCATTATCTTCTCAAAATTATCTGGTTTTGCCGAGCCAGTTGCCCACTTAGAAAGTGTTGCTGGTTTTTCTCCGAGTTTTTCAGCGATTGCGTTTTGTGTTATTCCCTCTTTTTCCTTTTTCTTATTTATACAATCCTGTAAACGGTCTGGAAATACATCAAGCGGTGAGCGTCCTGCCATTGTTCAGCCCTCTTTGTTTCTTTTGAAGAAATATTTTGACTAAAAATTTCTTTTATGTGTTTCAAGTTCTATAAACGTGGTTTCGTTGTTTTATGTGGTATACTTGCATCACAGAGAAACAACAACACCAGTTCGTTACTCTGATTATACACCGTTTCGGTATTTCCCGCAAGGGAGAAAGGAGCAAAATTTTGGAACGCAAAAACGCCGATATTCGCCGGGCTGCTGCATCTGCTGGCGTTAAGTTGTGGCAGATTGCGGAAGGGCTAGGCGTGAACGATGGGAATTTTTCTCGCCGTTTGCGCCGTGAGCTGTCCGCAGATGAAAAGGAAAAGATTTTCCGAATTATCGACAATTTCAAAGAGCAGGAGCAAGCCCATGAATAATACCATCACATTGCCCACCATGATTTCCGTTAAACAGGCATCCGCACAGTTTGGCTTAACGCCTTACTTTCTGCGCAGTCTGTGCCATGATGGGAAAATTCGCTACATCAAAGTTTCAAAAAATCGCTGGCTGCTGAACGCTGAAAGCATTGCCGAGTACTGCAACGGCATCCCGGCGGAATCCACCCAGCCCGACACCGTGCAGGGTGTTCGCCGTGTCACCCTCTAATAAGGAAGGAGTTTGAGTATGATTCATCTTTATGGCAAATTTTATCTCACCGCTGACGGTAATAGCTATACCGTAGGCATTCCGTCCGCAGTCAGTGACCGCCGCAGAGCAAGCGGGAGAACCGCCCCAGTTATGAGGGAAGCGAGGTATTATACCACGCTGGAAAACGCCGTGCAGGGCGCAGCGAATAGCGCACTCCGGGATTGCATCGCATCCGATGAAGTTCAGAGCTTGCACGATGCTGTTGAAACACTCCGCACCATTAACAAGGAAATCCGTGCTGCTGTATCGGTGCTGGACACCAACGCCGCCGGGAAGTGAGGTTGATACTTTTGCCCCGTACATACTTTCCCTTTTACTTTACGTTCTACGAATCCGCCCAAACGATGAAGCCTAAAATGCGTGCTGCTTTCTATGAAGCCATTATAGAATACGGAGTTACAGGCAACAAACCAACGCTTCCAAGCAGCATTGCGGGTTACTGGCCGATGATTAAGAAAGCATTAGACACGTCTAAGCAGCGATATGACGCAGGCGAAAAAGGCGGTAAAGCGTCAAAAGAAAGCCGTTTTGGTTCAAACAATAAGAAGAATAAGGATAATGAAAATAATAAGGAAAGGGAGAACAATAAAGAGAATGATACTGCTGACGCAGCAAGCGAGGGCGTGACCCAACAAGACAAGCAAGGCGTTTTTGCACAGTTTGCGGGTGAAGATTCATCCCTTTTGCAAGCCTTACAGGGGTATGACACCATGCGGCAAGAGAAGCACAAGTCTTTAACCGACACTATGCGGCGCAGCTTGTGCGAACAGCTTAACAGCGAGTTCCAGCCTTGCGAATGGGCGGCGGTTGTCAATCAATCCACTATGCGGGGGTGGATGAAGTTCTACCCATTGGACGAACCGAAGCCCCAGCAGAGCCAGCGAAGGCCGCTGACAGCCGAAGAAGAATACACTCGCTTGTTTAATGAAGTCTGTGGGGGTGGTACACCGTGACGCAAAAGGCACTGATTGAATGTTTATCCACTATCGACAGCCATTTTGGAAAGCAGCCCAGCCCCGAAGCCCGCCGGGCTGAAATTCAAGTGTATATCTCTGTATTGGGCAACATCCCGGACGAGATCGCGCTGAAAGCCTTGCCCGCTGCCTTTGCGGTCTGTCGGTATCAGCATCAATTCATTGTGGATTGGAGCAACGCTATCAAAGAGCTGCAAGCCGCCGCCCTGCCCTCTGCTTCTGAAACATGGATGCAGACCCGGCGGATTGCAAAGCGGATTCAGGACAACAGCTATCATGCCCGGTATGGTGGTATCGTGACCCACGAGGGCAAAATCACGCCGCATCAGTTGAGGGAAGAAAGCCGCAAGCTCTTTGGAGAACTGCCCCCAGCTATTCAAGCATGGGCGGGTTCACCGGATGATTTGGCAGACCTCTTTAATCGGTCACAGTCGGATTTACTGCAATTCGTCAAGCCGGGCTTTGACCGTGCTATAAAGGAAGCAAGCATAAATCAGGCATTCAGAAAAGAACAGGGGGCGTTGCCAAGTGACGTTGCGAGAACTGCGCTTGCAGCACATCAAGCGGTTTAATCACCCACCCGACGGCAGTCCCTGCCCCACCTGCAACGGCAGCGGTCACTATCTTGTTGAATGGTCAAGCCCTAATCTGTACTTTGGTCTGCTAACCATGTGTCCCACTTGCAGACGGTATGAAGTCACAAATAATCTGTGGTGGTGGGAGTGGATTTTACCAGAGATACAGGAAGAATACAGCAGGGCTTTGAACGCATCGACAGGAGAGCGAAGAAATGAATAGCCGTAAACAAAAAGAAGCTGCCCCATGTGTTACCAGCACACAGGACAGCCGAGAGCGGGAAAATATGGCTACTATCGTTCCCGCCCTCTATTATATCACATCATCGTTTAGAATGGAGGGGTTTCTTTGAAAATCTATGACATTGTGCCGCAAGGCGAAGAAAACGCAATCCCTGCCGCAGAGGTCTGCCGTATTTTGGGAGTAACGCCCAGAGAGCGCCGAGCCATTGCCGCAAGGGAATTAAACGAAGGGCTGTTAGTCCTTTACACCACCGAAAAGCCCGGCGGATACTTCAAACCAAGTCCGGGAGAGAAGGGCAGACAGGAGATTCAACGATTCAGAGCAAGAGAACTTGCCCGGTTGCGCTCTTTTGGCAAAAAAGTCAAGGTTGCTGACGATATTTTGAAGCAGTGCGCCGGACAGACCCAGCTTGACCCGCCGTGCGCCCTTAAAGAAGTTTGACCCACCCTATACACACATATTAAAAGGAGTTTTTACATTATGGTCATTAACCACACCGACAATTCGGCACTTTACCTTTACGCAGTTGACCGTTTGAAGAACAAGCCGCTGACTGACAAAATGCACGAATGCTTTGGTTTGTTGCAGCAGATTCAGAACAAGGACGTTAGCGGCAAGCTGTACCTTGCTATCTGCGATGCTGTGGACATTGCCGAAGATTACGCTTTTGACGCTGGTGCAGAGCTGCAATCGGCTATTACTGCGGACGAGCTGACAAGCCACGAGGACGGCGCAGAAGCCAACGCAGACACGAACACCAGCGCCAGCGAGGACACCCCGAACACCATCGAGTATGTGCAAGACGCACGAGAGTTTATCGCAGCGTTGAGCCGGAAGGAGCTGGAAGAATTTGGACACGATGAAATCAACGGCGCAGACCAGATGATTGTTGCGCTGAACGCCATCGAACAGCTTGCCAAGCACGACAATGCAGCAGCGTGGGAGTGCTACGGAGATTTTATGGAATCAAACCTTTGCGGCGTGTCCTTTAAGATTGAAAGCTGATTTAATTTCACGAAATCACGCTATTTTTATGAACCGTGTTTTAGTTAGATTTATTAGTCATAGCTAACTGACTAAAACAAAGAATCCCTGCACCCGGCTTGAACGTCAGATGCAGGGAATATTTCTGCAACAAAATTACATATCTTTTGAAACGGATGTTCTAGGAATCATGCGGTTATTTGCTTGCCTTAAACAAAGCTTGAAAGAACCAAAATCCAAAAAGTAGACAACCGATAATAGTAGCCATAACACAAGCCCCCTTATTCTTCCGTAGGTGCATCTTCATCCGCTGGATGCTCTTTCAAGAAATCGTCAGCCGCCTGTTTCAGTACCGCGTTTGGAGTAGTCCCGGCGGCTACACAAGCAGCCCGGAATCTGGCAGCATAGTCTTTCTTTACTCTGCATCCGAGAATAGTCATGTTTTCTTTATCCCATTTGGCGTTAGCCCTTTTCCGTGCTTCTGTTACCATATAAAGCCCCCTGTCGTATAGATCGGTGATTCTTCTTGTTAAACAGTATACCACAAAAGCACACAATTTAACAGTACAAAATAGCACAATTTACACTGTTTAATATTGTGCATCCTGTCAATAGACATATACTATTAAATAGTGTATACTATAATCACAGCAAGGGAGCATGACCGGAAGGCAAGGGGCGAAGGATGTACCGGGAGCGCAAGAGCGTAACGCCAGCTAAGACAGTAACCCACTCCGAAAGCTGTATAAAAGAAAATGCCCGGTGTTCCATCGCCAAACAGACACACCGAGCAAACCCAAAGGGGCAAGGCAATTATAACAGCCCTGCCCCACATTGTAAAGTGAGGTAGTAAAAATGACGTACAATCTGCATGAAATCATGTGCAAGGCGTGGAAGCTGTTCCGCAAGGGCATCGGCACATTTGCCGAATGTCTGCACCGGGCATGGAACAGCGCAAAGGCTGAACCCATCAACGCCCAGCGCATTGCAGAAGCCCGGCAGACCGCCGGGATTGAAGAAGAATGCCGGACGTGGGCAGACTGGAAGAAGCAGGGGCGTGAAGTCCTGCACGGCGCAAAAGCCGCTTTCCAAGTCCTCTTGATTTACGCAAGCAAGGGTGACAATGCAAGCTATAAAGCATCGTTCTTCCCTGAATCCCTTACTCAGCCGATGAACGCATAATCACAAGATATACGAGTACACGAACACGAGATATAGAAAGGACAGTACAAAATGAACAAGCAGAACAGCACCGAGCGCACCGCAGAAGTTAGCCAGATTGCAAGCCTGATTCGAGCCAAAGCCCAGAAGCACCCCGAAGTGATTGATATTGTGGTCGCTCTGATTGACCGGGTATCGCAGAGCAGCAAGCCGGAGATTGAAGCGTTAGGCAAGCAACTTGAACAGCACAGCGGAGATTATCCCACTATCATGCGGCTGCTGAACATCCAGCCCAGCCCCCAGCACTAAATAGCGTATAGCGCAGCGCAGAGCCGTATTTTAACGTGCCCTGCGCTTTTTCTTTGTCTTGTAATGAAAGTATATTGCCAGCCCCCGAAAGCCTGTCTCCCACGCATCTGCACAGCGTTCCCACGCACCCAGAAGCGAAGCCGATACAATGCCGTCACATCTGGCGGTATCTTTGAGGACACATCCCCAAAAGTGGGGACATCTTCACAGATGGGTGCATCCAAAAGTGGATTGACCAGGAAGCCGCCGGGCACCACGATTCTGTGATAGTGCTATCAGGCAGACCGGGCAAAGGGTCGTAATTGAAATACACTCAATTTTGAGGGCATCGAAACCCGCTCAATTTTGAGCCGATTACACAGATCGGTGCAGTCAGGCAGATTGACCCCATTGCCGCTTGTGTCGATGCTGACACTTTTTTGTGTTGGGGTTGTCAATCTAACAGACACCCTTGTGTATAGGGTCGGTATTAGATACCGCTCCCCCATAAGTGGGGGAATAGGTAGGTGGGACGTGAAACGCTACACACCCAGCCCATAGCAGGGGCATATAGCAGCCCATTATACAGCTGTATGATATAGGGCAAGGCATACAGAACAGGGGCGCACACTGTCGCACTAGATGCTGTTTTGTGGGATTTGTCGCACTTTTGTCGCACTTTCCGGGCATTTGGCAGCGCATATAAAAGCAAAAATCCCACGATACACGCCGCTATTCTAACGGTATATCGCGGGATTTTTCTTGGAGCTGGTGACAGGAGTTGAACCTGCAACCCACTGATTACAAATCAGTTGCGCTGCCATTGCGCCACACCAGCATGGACCAAGCGGTCTTTTGATAGAATACCAAAAAACGCGCGGCTTGTCAATATCTTCTTGGCGCGCAAAAAAAACAACCCATTCCTCAAACAGTATACTATACCGTTTAACAAATGAGGTGCCATTGCCATCAGTTCATGCTTTCGTCTGCTTTTAGCATTCTTTTCTGTTGTATCACGTTTTGATACCAGGAATTTTCAACGCAATACATCGATAATAAAATCGAACCATTCGATTCTATTATCATAAAAACCCCACAGGAACCGCGGACGGCTCCTGTGGGGTTCAAAGTCTGTTGTATTCTTTTTTGAGCAGCGGGCTGCTTCAGCGGGCAAGGGCCTGCTGGATCTTTGCAAAATCCTCCAGTGTGAGGGCTTCCGGGCGGATGCGGGCATCAAAACCGGCGGCTTCAATGGCGGCTGTCACCGCGTCCTTGGGCATTCCCAGGCCGCTGGCAATGGCGTTTGCAGCCGTTTTGCGGCGCTGTCCGAAGGCGGCACGCACCAGCGCAAAATAGCCTTCTTCGTCCTCCACCTGCACAGCGGGCTGCGGACGGATCTCCATGCGCACCACGGCGCTGGTCACCTTGGGGGCCGGGTAAAAACTGCCGGGCGCAGCGGTGAACATCATTTTGGAGGTGGCATAGTAGCTCACCGCACAGCTGATGGCGCTGGATGCACGGGTGCCGGGCGCAGCAGCCAGACGGTCGGCAGCTTCCTTCTGTACCATGACGGTCAGGCTTTCAATGGGCAGGCGGTCGCCCAGCAGCTTCATGACAATGGGACTGGTGATGTAGTAGGGCAGGTTGGCGCACACAGCCACCGGCATACCGGGGAACTCTTCCGCAATAAGAGCCTTCAGGTCAACTTTCAGTACATCCTGTAATACCAGTTTAAAATTGTCCACTCCGGCCATCGTTTCGGCCAGCAGCGGCGGCAGGCGTTCGTCCACTTCAATGGACACCACCTTGGCGGCGCGCTTTGCCAGTTCCCGAGTCAGCACACCGATGCCGGGGCCGATCTCAATGACACCATAGCGCTTATCCACGCCGCTGGCATCCACGATCTTGGGCGGCAGACCCGGGTTGATGATAAAGTTCTGTCCAAAACCCTTGGAGAGTGCAAAATCGTATTTTTCACACAGGGCGCGGATCACCGAGAGGTCGGTCAGTTCGGGCATAGATTCCATCCTTTTTCATAGTACGATTTAAATGCCCTCCGCGTCGCTTTGGGCATATTCAGCGGAAATATTATTATAATATGGCAACCCAGCCAGACCTGCGGGTCTAGCTGGGTTGCATTTTCACGAGAAGGGGTCGGTACGGTAAACGGGAGCGCTACGGGGCGCTCCAAAACGCCTTTTCACGTGAGGAGTCGATACGGCAGGCGGCATCACCGCGCCCTACGGGCGCGATCAAAAGCCGTTTCAAGAAAGGAACATGCGTACGGCAAACAGCACCGCAATAAACCGGGTTCCTTTTTACAAGAAGAAGCCCCTGCAGCATTTCTGCCGGTTTTACCCTTTATTCTGCGCTGGATGCTGCTTCGCCGCCGGCTTCTGCTTCGGTGGAGGAAGCCGTTTCCTCAGAAGAAGCGTTCTCCGGCTCAGTGGCAGCGCTGTCGGCTTCTTCGGAAGCAGCAGCCGAAGAAGCTGCTTCGTTGACACCGCCCAGAGTCGTGGTACCGCTCAGCTGCTGTGCTGCGCTGACCGCACGCTGGATCTGCGGGTCATCCTCGGGGGTATAATCGTAGAAATTCGTGGTCTCTTCGGCACTGAGGGCACGCTCCACATCCACACTCAGGCCGGTGCCATCAAAGCAGGAGCCGTCGCCGCAGATGAGCTTTGCCACCGTGATGCTCACGGCGCTGCCATCCGAAAGGCGCTGCGGGCTGCTCTGGATGGTTCCCTTGCCCATGGTGGTGGTGCCCACCAGACGTGCGCCGTTCATGGTGCGCAGGCTGGCAGCAAACAGCTCTGCTGCGCTGGCGGTGTTGCCGTTGACCAGACAGACGATGGGCAGCTCCACCTTGCTCTCATCGTCGCTGCTGCCAATGATGGTGCGGTTTCCGTTCTTATCCTCGGCATAGGCCACAGTGCCTTCCGGGGCGATCAGGTCGATGCAGCTGATGGCATCATCCAACACGCCGCCGCCGTTATCGCGCAGGTCGAACACAAGGCTCTGGGCACCGCTGGTAGTGAGAGACCGGATGGCATAGTCCAGCTCGCTGGGCGTGCTGCCGTCGAACTGGCGGATCTTGATGTAACCCACGCTGTCCAGCATCTGGTAGTCCACGGTGGTGCTGGTGTAGCCGGAGTGGGTCAGGTCCGTCGTCCGGGAAGCAGCCTTGCTGTCGAGCCATGTAACATTGACGATGGTGCCGGCTTCGCCCTGCAGGCGGGACTGCACGGCATCCACCCCGGAAAGGCTCTTCACATCGGTGCCGTCAATAGCAGTGATGTAATCGCCCACCACGATACCGGCTTCCTGCGCAGGCGAGTCCTCATACACCCTGGTCACTCTGGCATAGCCGGTCTGGTCCATGCCAAGTTCCACGCCAATGCCCATCACCTTGCCGCTCTGCTGGTTCATCAGCTCGGTGTAGGCGTTGGCGGTGTAGTAACGGGCGTACTTGTCGCCGGTACCCAGCAGATAGCCTGCGGTCAGGCGGTCGTACAGCACCGTTTCATCAATGGTGTAGTAGTCGTTGCTGCGCACATAGCGGTCCACCTCGGCCACTTTGTTGTACATGCTCTCCTTTTCCTTCACGCTGCTCACCGTGCTGTCAAACAGACGCATGGCAATGAGCATGGTAATGGAAAAGGTCACGGTCATGGCAAGGATCACAATGGTGACAGCCATGCCCACAGAGATCTTACGGTTCATGCTTGCCCCTCCCTGTTAATACAGCAGCATCATGATCACACTGCTCAGCAGCGAGAGTGCAAACACGCCTGCCAGAACAAGGCAGCCGATACGCAGCCAGCGCTTGTGTTTTTGTTCGTTCATAGAATACCAGACTCCTTATAAACACACTCAGTTGTGCGGGAACGGGATATAACCGCGCGGATTGACCGCATTGGCCTTTTTGCCGCCCTTCCAGACCTCCAGATGCAGATGGTTGCCGGTAGAGTTGCCGGTAGAGCCAACGTAGCCGATCAACTCGCCCTGCTTGACATACTTGCCTGCGCTGGTGGCGACCGACCTCATGTGGCCGTACAAGGTACTGTAGGCGTTGCCGTCCGACATGCTTCCGTGGTAGATGATGACATAGTTGCCATAGCCGCCGCTGGACCAGCCCGCCACCTGCACATAGCCGCTTGCGGCTGCGTAGATGGGGGTACCGCCCGGGGCAGCCAGATCGATGCCGGCATGCAGCCTGTTGACACCGGACACCGGATTCTTACGCCAGCCGTACTCGCTGGAAACGCGGGTATAGCTCTTTAGCGGGCAGGCAAAACCGGTAAAGCTCAGCTGCGGCTTGCTGGATGCAGCGGCCGCGATCAGCTTTTGGATCTCTTTCTTGACGGCCTCATAGTTCAGCTCGTCCGATTCAATAGCGGCCTGTGCCGTCTGCTGAGCCTTCTGGGCATCCTGTGCAGAAAGCTGCGCCGCAGAAATGCTGCTGTTCAGCTCGCTCTGCTTTGCCTTCATCTGGTAGTTCTGGGTATCCAGCTCCGCCTTCTGGCTCTGCAGTTCCTTGCGCTGGGCCTCCAGCTCCACCTTGTCCGCTTCCAGAGCGCTCTTGGCGGCCTTCATGTTGTCCATGATCTCGGTATCTTTGATGGAGATATCCTGCATGACCTCGTTGAAGGTGAGCAGCTCATACAGGTCGTTCACTGCGCTCAGCATGGCCACGCTGCCGCCGTCGCGCAGCTCCTGCATGGCAGCCATGTGCTTTTTAAAATCGCCCCACTGGCTGTCGATCTCGGCCTGCTTCTGGGTGATTTCGCCTTCCTTGGCGGTGATCTTCTGCTCGGTCTGGCCAATGTTGTTCTGCACAGCAGCGATCTGGGTGCTCAGCACGCTGATCTGAGACTGAATGACGCCCACGCGCTCCTTCAGCTCACTTTCCAGCGCTTTTGCAGCAGCTTCCTTTTTCTTTGCGTCCGAAAGCTCCTTCTTGTGCTGGTCGATGGATTTGGAAAGGCTGTTCAGCTTGTTCTGCAGGCTGGCCATGCTGGTGGCTGCCGTGGCCGGCTGGAAGCTGACGCTTGCCGCAAGGCATACCGCCGCCAGGCACAGACTCACGCCGCGCAGCAGCTTGCTGCGGGCAGGCTCCGGCCGTGCATGGCGCGGCGTATGGCCGGGCATCTGCAGCCGGAAGGGCTTTGCATGAAGTGCTTTTTTCATGTGCGGCTCCTTTCGATCACACGTTCAGGTGCTTGCGGATGGAGAACATACTGCCCAGACCACCCACAACGGCACCGCCGATGAGGCTGTACGGGATGATAGTGGACCAGACGGCGCTCACCGGCACCAGTGCCTGACCCATGATCATTTCCCACACGCCGCCCAGACCGTCGGAGGCCTGCACCATGTAGGAGTAGCCGCCCAGACTGATTGCTGCAGTGAGCACGCCGGAGATCAGGCCCATGGCCAGACCTTCCACAACGAAGGGCAGAGTGACCAAGCCGTTGGTGGCACCCACGTACTTCATGATCTCAATTTCGCGGCGGCGCGCAAACACGCTCAGGCGGATGGTGCTGCCCACCGTGATGATGCTGACGACCATCAGCACCAGCACGATACCGCGGCCCACTTTGGTAACAGAGCGCTGCACCTGCACAAAGACGTTGGTCATTTCCACCGGGGCGGTAACGCTGTACACGCCCTGAATGGCCTGCATCTGCTTGCTCATGCTCTCCATCTGGCTCAAATCCGCGATGGAAACGCGGTAGTTGGCCTTGAAGGGGTTGTCATTTTCAAACTCATCCCACAGGGAGGAGTAATCTTCCATGTAATTGCGGTAGGTGTTCAGCACGTCCTGCTTGGAGACGAACTGCACATTGGTCACGCCGGGCATTGCCGCCAGCTTTTCGCCCACGGCCTGCGCAGTGGCATCATCACACTCCGGGTCCAGATAGACCACGGTCTCGTTCTGGCTGCCCAGATAGTTCACCATGCTGTCCACGTTCACCTCGGCAAGGCTTGCAAAGGTGTTCAGGGTCATACAGACACTGAGGGACAGGATGCACACAAAGGTCATGGCCCAGTGCTTACCCAGATTGCGGATGCCGCGCCGGATCAGAAAAAAGAAGGTAGAAGGTCTCATCATACGGTGGCCGCCTCCTTCTCTGCGGTGTCAGCGGGTTCCAGCTCGGTCTCGAACAGGCGTTCTTTGCGCTCTGCGCGTGCGCGGATGGCTTCCTTGTCGGCAGGCACATCCGAAATGATGCGGCCCTTTTTCAGGGTGACGACGCGCTGGTGGAACTGGCGCACCAGCTCGTGCTCATGGGTAACGACCACCACGGTGATGCCCGTTTCGCTCACCCGCTCCAGCAGCTCCATCATTTCCAGGCTCAATTCCGGGTCGATGTTGCCGGTGGGCTCGTCCGCAATGACCAGCTTGGGGCCGTGGGCAAGGGCGCGGGCCACAGCCACGCGCTGCTGTTCACCGCCGGAAAGGGTGTCCGGATAGGCCTTGGCCTTATCCTCCAGATGCACCAGCTCCAGCATGTACTCCACACGGTCGCTGATCTCCCGGCTCTTGACGTTGGTCACATGCATGGCAAAGGCGATGTTCTCGTACACAGTCATGGTGGGGATCAGCCGGAAATCCTGAAAGATAATGCCCATCTGACGGCGCAGATACGGCACCTGATGGCGGTGCAGGCTGGCAACATCCTTGCCCAGCACGGTCACCTTGCCCTCACTGGGCAGCTCTTCGCGCAGCAGCAGCTTGAGCAGGGTGGATTTGCCTGCGCCGGAATGGCCCAGCAGGAACACGAACTCGCCGTCGTCCACATGGAGGTTGATATCGTCCAGTGCCAGCGGTCCGCCCCGTTTATATTCCTTGGAAACGTGTTCTAAATCGATCATAGGGTAATATTAGCTCCTGACATTAAAATCTGTTTTCACAGCAAAAAGAACCGGCCAGCATCGGTTTCGAGCGGCCGGTTCTGCACTGCAGGCAGAGCCTGCAGCTTATTAGTATTTGGCCGGATTGTTGGACAGGTACTTCTTGACCATCAGTGCTACCTTAAAGACGATAGCATCGTCGAACTCACGCAGATCCAGGCCAGTCAGCTTTTTGATCTTTTCCAGACGATACACCAGCGTGTTGCGGTGCACAAACAGGCCGCGGCTGGTTTCAGACACATTCAGGTTATTCTCGAAAAAGCGCTGGATGGTGAACAGGGTCTCCTGATCCAGGCTTTCGATGCTGCCCTGCTTGAACACCTCGCGCAGGAACATCTCGCACACGGTGGTGGGCAGCTGATAGATCAGGCGTGCAATGCCTAGATTATCGTAGCGGATGATCTGCTTTTCGGTGTCGAACACCTTGCTCACTTCCATGGCGATCTGTGCTTCCTTAAAGGAGGTAGCCAAATCCTTCACGTTGGAGATGGGGGTGCCGATGCCCACCACAGCCTTGATGTAATGCTCGCCGGACAGGGTATCCACGATGCTGGCAGCCAGCTTTTCCATATCGGTGCGGTCGATGCCCTTGCGAATCTCCTTGACCAGCACGGTATCCGTCTCGCTGATATTGAACACAAAGTCCTTCTGCTTGTCGGGGAACAGGCTGCTGACCACATCGTAGGCGGAGATATCGCCGCCGCTGGTAACACGCACGATGAACACCACGCGGGAAACATCGGTGGCAAAGTGCAGCTCACGGGCCTTGGCATAGATATCGCCGGGCAGGATGTTATCCAGCACCACATTCTTGATAAAATTGGACTTATCAAACTTTTCGTCGTGGTACTGCTTGATGCTCTGCAGGCTGATGGACAGCATGGCGGCAAACTGACCAGCTGTCTCGTCCACGCCTTCCACGAATACTGCATAATCATTATGCTTGGCGCTGGAGAACTGCTGATAGGTGTAGCCATCGCGCACAAAGCGGTCGCCTGCGGTCAGACGCTCCGCCATGAAACCCTCGCGCACTTCGCCGATCAGGTTCAGTTCCGAGCAGGAAATAACAGCGCCGGTCTCATCCACCACGCCGACCACCCGGTTGATCGCGTCTTTCATCTGGTAGATCACGCTTTGAAATACTCTATTGGCCATAATGGATACCCCTTTTCCTCGTTTGTGCAAACCGCAGCGGCAGCCGGTCGTGATTTTTAACAATTTAGCTGCATTACATTTTATATTTTACACAAAAGAATTTACTTTTGCAACATATTTCAACAAAAAAGATAGTTTTTTCTTGTGAATATTATCTTCAGGGGCCATTCTGAACCAAAAAAGTGCCTTTTTGCGTGGTTCTGCCCCCTATTCTACCGGAAAAATGTGTTGCTTTTTTGAAATTCGGGTGAAAAGCCGACCCTGTCAGCTGGAAATTTTTGACACTTCTTCGGCAGAAAGCTCCCGCCACTGGCCCGGTGCAAGGGCCGGGTCGAGTGCAAGGCCGCCGATGGCATCCCGGTGCAGGCCGTTCACGCCTGCGCCGTACACGCCGAACATCCGCTTGATCTGGTGGTATACGCCCTGCTTGAGCACCACCCGCACAGTGCAGCCGTCGGCCGAAAGAGCTGTGACCTCCGCAGGCGAAAGCGCTGTGCCGTCGGCAAGGGTCACGCCCGCCGCAAAGCCGGTGCGCATCTGCTCGGTCAGCGGCGTGTCCAACACCACGGTGTAAGTCTTGGAGACATGGCGCTTTGGAGCAAGGATGTCGTGGGCAAAGGTGCCGTCATCGGTCAGCAGCACAAAGCCGGTGCTGGTCTTGTCCAGCCTTCCCGCCGGGAACAGCTGCCGCCGGGGATAGGCATCCCCCACCAGATCGACCACGGTGGTGTCACGCTTGTCGGTGGAAGCGCTCACCACGCCCTCGGGCTTGTTGAGCATGATGTACACGAACTGCTGATAGCTGAGCGCCCTGCCATCCACAGCCACAGTGTCACTTTCTTTGAGCTGGGTGTCCCCTTTTTTGCAGACAGCACCGTTCACCTGCACCCGCCCTTTGGAAAGCAGCGCCTTAGCCTCGCTGCGGGTGCACTGGGCCGTCTCGGCTAAGTATTTATCCAATCGCATACGCGGTTCTCCTTTTACATAGGTTTGGAGTTTTAGTGTAACATGATAAAATGATTTGCGCAAGAGAACTCCTTCCGTCATCGCTACGCAATGCCACCTTCCTTTATTAGGGAGACTTTGGCCGTACGGTAAACTCTTCCTCTTCGTCAGAGGCTCCCTCTTTGAGAAAGACTTCCCCCGGTCGGGGGAAGATGTCACCGAAAGGTGACAAAAAGGGGAACGGCTGACGCACGAAGTGCAGCTGAAGGAGTTTTTCTTTCCGGCCCTTTTCGTGAAAAAGCAAGAAGGAGAAGCCCGCAGGCTTCTCCTTTTTGCAAAACAAACTGTAACTTCCGCTGTTTATGCTCAGAGCGTAAGCGGAGAGCATTTAAAATCAAACACTCAAAGATGCGTGCTGCTCCACGGCATCGGGGTTGGCATCGAAGATGGGCTTGAGCACATTGGCGATGAACTCCTCCACCTGCTGCGGTGCACGGCCCACAAAGTTCTCCGGCACAAGGCCCGCCACGATCTCCTCGCGGGTCAGGCCAAAGGCAGGGTCGGCAGCAATACGGTCCACCATATCGTTGGGCAGGCCCTCTTCCTTGACCTGCTTGCCGGCGGCAATGGCGTGCTGGCGCAGACGCTCGTGCAGCTCCTGACGGTTGCCGCCCTTTTCCACAGCCTGCATCATGATGTTCTCGCTGGCCATGAAGGGCAGCTCTGCCATCAGACGGCTGCGCACCACCTTGGGATACACCACGATGCCGTCGGTGACGTTGAGCATGATGTTCAGGATAGCGTCGGCGGCAAGGAAGCCCTCAGCCATGGCGACACGCTTGTTGGCGCTGTCGTCCAGCGTGCGCTCAAACCACTGGGTGCCGGTGGTGAAGCTGGGGTTCAGCACATCTACCATCAGGTAGCGGCTCAGCGCGCAGATACGCTCGCAGCGCATGGGGTTGCGCTTGTAAGGCATGGCGGAGGAACCGATCTGGTTCTTTTCAAACGGCTCTTCCATCTCCTTGAAGTTAGCCAGCAGACGCAGGTCGGTGGCAAACTTCATGCAGCTCTGGCCAATGCCGGCAAGGGCGTTCAGGATGAAGGCATCCACCTTGCGGCTGTAGGTCTGGCCGGACACCGGAATGACGGCCTTGGGGTCAAAGCCCATCTCCTTGGCGATGGAAGCATCCACGGCGCGGATCTTATCGGCATCGCCCTTGAACAGCTCCATAAAGGAAGCCTGCGTGCCGGTGGTACCCTTGACACCGCGCAGCTGCAGAACAGCAAGACGGTGGTCGATCTCCTGCAGGTCCATCACCAGCTCGTTGGCCCACAGGGTGGCGCGCTTGCCCACGGTGGTGGGCTGAGCGGGCTGGCAGTGAGTGTAGGCCATGCAGGGCATGTCCTTGTATTCCTCGGCGAAGCGGCCCAGCTTTGCCAACACACCGATCAGCTTTTTGCGCACCAGTTCCAGACCCTGACGCATCACGATGATGTCGGTGTTGTCGCCCACATAGCAGCTGGTGGCACCCAGATGGATGATGCCGGCAGCCTTGGGGCACTGCTGGCCGTAGGCGTACACATGGCTCATCACGTCGTGGCGCACCAGCTTTTCGCGCTCGATGGCCACTTCATAGTTGATATCGTCCACATGGGCTTCCAGCTCAGCCACCATATCGGGGGTGATGTTGGTCAGGCCCTGCTCCATTTCGGCCCGGGCCAGCGCCACCCACAGGCGGCGCCATGTGCGGAACTTGTTATCGTCCGAGAAGATATACTGCATCTCGTCCGAGGAATAGCGGGTGGAAAAGGGGCTGATATAACGATCATGCTGAGACATTGATTGTTTCCTCCTGAAAGTGACTCCCCCAGTCGCCTTCCGGCGACAGCCCCCTCGGGGAGGGGGCCTTTCAGCCTCCCTCTCCGAGGGAGGTGGCATCGCATCAGCGATGACGGAAGGAGTTTTTCTCTATTCTACCATCAAACCTTGAAATAGTCTACGCCGCCCTCAAAGATCGGCTGATATTTATCGCCGGTGACGTTCTTGTACAGGTACTCGCCGCTGCGCTCCGAGTGGCCCATCTTGCCGAACACACGGCCATCCGGGCTGGTGATGCCTTCGATCGCCAGCACAGAGCCGTTGGGGTTATAGCGCTGGTCCATGGTGGGATCGCCCTCGATGTCCACATACTGGGTGGCGATCTGGCCATTCTTCATGAGGGTGTCCAGCACCTCCTGCGGAGCCACGAAGCGGCCCTCGCCGTGGCTGATGGCAACGGTGAACTGTTCGCCCACCTCGCACTTGGACAGCCACGGGCTGCCGGTGGATGCAATGCGAGTGCGCACCAGCATGCTCTGGTGGCGGCCGATGGTGTTGAAGGTCAGGGTGGGATCGTAAGCGGTGATGGGGCGGATATCGCCGTAGGGGACCAGACCCAGCTTGATGAGGGCCTGGAAGCCGTTGCAGATGCCCAGCATCAGGCCATCGCGCTGCTGCAGCAGACGGCGCACCGCCTCGGTGACTTCCGGGTTGCGGAAGAAGGATGCAATGAACTTTGCACTGCCGTCCGGCTCGTCGCCGCCGGAGAAGCCGCCGGGCAGCATGACGATCTGGCTGTTATCGATGGCCTTGACCAGTGCCTTGCAGCTCTCGGCCACGTCGGCGGGGGTCAGGTTGCGGATGACCAGGATCTCCGGGTCGGCACCGGCGCGGGCAAAGGCCTTGGCGGTGTCGTACTCGCAGTTGGTGCCCGGGAACACCGGAATGATGACCTTGGGCTTTGCCACACCGATCTTGGGTGCGGCGGGTGCAGTCAGCTTGCCGTTGATCTTTTCCACGGTGGGGCCTGCCTTGCGGTAGGGGTACACCGGCTCCAGCTTGCCTTCCCAGATCTCCTGCAGCTGGGCCATATCCAGCTTTTCGCCGCAGGCTTCAAAGACGTATTCCTTGGTGGTCTCGCCCAGGATCTCACCGGCGGGCGAATCGGACACCATTTCCAGAACGATGGAGCCGTACATGGGCTGGAACATCTCATGGGTGGTCTTATCCGCACGCATCTTGAAGCCGATGTGGTTGCCAAGGCCCATCTTGAACAGAGCCTCGGCAATGCCGCCGTAGCCCACAGAGCAGGCGGATGCCACCATACCCTCTTCGATCATGTCCTCCACCATCTTGTAGTTGGCCTTCAGGGAGAAGAAGTTGGGGCAGCCGGTCTCGGGGTCGATGATGGGCCGTACCAGCACCACCGTGCTCTCCGGCTTCTTGAATTCGGTGGAGACCACCTTGTTTGCCTTGCCGATGGCGGTGGCGAAGGAGACCAGCGTGGGAGGCACATCCAGCTTTTCAAAGGAGCCGGACATGCTGTCCTTGCCGCCGATGGATGCAATGCCCAGACCCATCTGGGCATCCAGTGCACCCAGCAGAGCGGCCAGCGGCTTGCCCCAGCGCTCCGGGGCGGTGCCCAGACGCTCGAAATATTCCTGGAAGGTGAGGTAAGCATCCTCATAGCGGAAGCCGGAGGCCACCAGCTTGGTAACGCTCTCGATGACAGCCATCTGAGCGCCCTTGTACTGGTCTGCGCTCATCAGGAAGGGGTTGAAGCCCCATGCCATGCCGGAGCAGGTGCTGGTCTCGCCGTCCACCGGCAGCTTTGCCACCATGGCGTTCTGCGGGGTCAGCTGATAGGCACCGCCAAAGGGCATGAGCACGGTGGCGGCACCAATGGTGGAGTCGAACCGCTCAGACAGGCCCTTCTTGCTGCAGACGTTCAAATCGCCCACCATGTTCTTCATCTTCTGGCTGAAGGTCAGGCCTTCCCACTGGGGCTGCCAGACCGTGGCCTTTTCCACATGGACCTTCTGGTGCTTCTCGGCACCGTTGGAGTTCAGGAACTCGCGGCTGATGTTCACGATGGACATACCGTTCCACACCATGTTCAGGCGGGGCTCAGCCGTCACCTTTGCCACAGGAGTGGCCTCAAGGTTCTCTTCGTTGGCGAGGGCAATGAACTTGTCCACGTCCTCGGGGGCCAGCGCCACGGCCATGCGCTCCTGGCTCTCGCTGATGGCCAGCTCGGTGCCGTCCAGACCCTCGTACTTCTTGGTGACCTTGTTCAGGTCGATGTACAGGCCGTCGGCCAGCTCGCCGATGGCAACGGAAACGCCGCCGGCACCAAAGTCGTTGCAGCGCTTGATCATCTTGCAGGCATCCTCGCGGCGGAACAGGCGCTGCAGCTTGCGCTCGATGGGCGCATTGCCCTTCTGCACCTCGGCACCGCAGTGCTCAAGGCTGTCCAGCTTGTGGGCCTTGGAGGAGCCGGTAGCACCGCCCACACCATCACGGCCGGTGCGGCCGCCCAGCAGAACGATGACATCGCCGGGGGCGGGGCACTCGCGGCGGACGTGGGAAGCGGGAGTAGCGCCTACAACGGCACCGATTTCCATGCGCTTTGCCACATAGCCGGGGTGGTAGATCTCGTCCACCTGACCGGTAGCAAGGCCGATCTGGTTGCCGTAGGAGGAATAGCCTGCGGCAGCAGTGGTCACCAGCTTGCGCTGGGGCAGCTTGCCGGGCAACGTCTCACTGACCGGCTTGAGCGGGTCGCCTGCGCCGGTAACGCGCATGCCCTGATAGACGTAGCTGCGGCCGGACAGCGGGTCACGGATGGCACCGCCGATGCAGGTAGCTGCACCGCCGAAGGGCTCGATCTCGGTGGGGTGGTTGTGGGTCTCGTTCTTGAACAGGAACAGCCAGTCCTCATCCTTACCGTTCACATCGCACTTGATCTTGACGGTGCAGGCGTTGATCTCGTCGGACTCGTCCAGATTTTTCAGGATGCCCTGCTTCTTCAGCTCCTTGGCGCCGATGGTGGCAAGGTCCATCATGCAGCGGGGCTTGTTCTCGCGGCCCAGATCGGCGCGCATGGCCATGTAGCGGTCAAAGGCCTTCTGCACCACGGCATCGTCGATCTGCACATCGTCCAGAATGGTGCCGAAGGTGGTGTGGCGGCAGTGATCGGACCAGTAGGTGTCGATCATCTTGATCTCGGTGATGGTGGGGTCGCGGTGCTCCGAGCGGAAATACTTCTGGCAGAACTCGATATCGCCAAGATCCATGGCAAGGCCGTTGTCCGCAATGAACTTTTTCAGCTGCTCTTCGTCCAGCTGGTTGAAGCCCTCCAGAACCTTGACCGGGGCGGGCACGGGGTACTCCATTTTCAGGGTCTGCTTGGTGTCCAGCGAAGCCTCGCGGGCCTCCACCGGGTTGATGACGTATTTCTTGATCTCGGCCACCTGCTCGTCGGTCAGGGTGCCTTCCAGCAGATAGACGCGGGCAGAGCGCACCAGTGGGCGCTCGCCCTGACTGATGAGCTGGATGCACTCAGCAGCGGAGTCGGCGCGCTGGTCGAACTGGCCGGGCAGATACTCCACTGCAAAGGACACGCCGTCGCTGGCGGGCAGCTCGGCATAGGTGTTATCCACCGGCGGCTCACTGAACACGGTGTTTGCACACTGGTTGAACAGTTCTTCGTCGATGCCTTCCACATCGTAGCGGTTCAGCAGACGCAGACCGGTAAGCGACTGGATGCCCAGCAGGCTGGTGAGCTCATTTTTCAGGCCGGTGGCTTCCACATCAAAGCCGGGCTTTTTTTCCACATAAATACGATAGACCATTGGGTAGGTTCCCCCTTTGTTTTCTTTGAACCGACCCTCTCAGTCACGGCTTACGCCGTGCCAGCTCCCCCGAAAGGGGGAGCTTTTTCTGCTGGCGGAAAGTACCGCGTTCGATGGAAAGCATCGGCTTGCCCATTTTCCCGCATAAAGCTCCCCCTTCGGGGGAGCTGCCGCCGCCAGGCGACTGAGAGGGTTTTCTTTCTTACTGCTTCTCTGCCAGTGCCTTCAGGGCGCGCAGGCCGATATCGCTGCGCTTGTGCAGCTTTTCAAAGCTGATCTTCTCTGCCGCCTCATAGGCATGGCTCAGCGCATTGGTCAGGCGCGGGCCGGTGGCGGTGACACCCAGCACACGGCCGCCGGCCGTGACAAGGGTGCCGTCCTCGGTGATGGCGGTGCCGGAGTGATAGACCGTCACATTCTCCTCGCCGGGCAGCTGGCCGTCCACAAGACCTGTGATGGGCTTGCCCTTCTCGTAAGCCACCGGGTAGCCGCCGGAAGCCAGAATAACGCAGGCGGCAGCGCCGTCCGAGAACTTGACCTCCTCGTTTTCCAGCGTGCCGTTGGTGCAGGCCTGCATGATGCGCAGCAGGTCGCCTTCCAGCAGGGGCAGCACCACCTGCGTTTCCGGGTCACCAAAGCGGCAGTTGTACTCGATGACCTTCGGGCCGTCCGGGGTGAGCATCAGGCCGAAGTAGAGGCAGCCCTTGAAGGGGCAGCCCTCGGCGTTCATGGCCTTGATGGTGGGCAGGAAAATTTTCTCCATGCACTCAGCGGCCACTTCCGGGGTGTAGTAGGGGTTGGGAGCAATGGTGCCCATACCGCCGGTGTTCAGGCCGGTGTCGTGGTCGTTGGCACGCTTGTGGTCCATGCTGGACACCATGGGCTTGACCACCTTGCCGTCCGTAAAGCTCAGCACACTGACCTCGGGGCCGGTGAGGAATTCCTCCACCACCACATGGTTGCCAGATGCGCCGAATTTCTTATCCAGCATGATCTCCTTCACGCCGTCCGCAGCCTGCTGCTCGTTCTCGCAGATGAGCACGCCCTTGCCCAGTGCCAGACCGTCGGCCTTGATGACCACCGGGTACTTGCCCTCGGCCTTGATGTACTCCATGACCTTGGCGGGGTCGTCAAAGGTCTCGTACTTTGCGGTGGGGATGCCGTACTTCTTCATCAGGTCCTTGGAGAACACCTTGGAGGCCTCAATGCGGGCTGCAGCTTTGTCCGGGCCAAAGGCCGGGATGCCCACTGCTGCCAGCGCATCCACCATGCCCAGAGCCAGCGGGTCGTCCTGCGCCACCACAACGTAATCGAACTTTTCTTCTACGGCAAAGCCCACCATGGTATCCACATCGGTAGACTTGATGTTTTTGCACTTTGCGTCATAGCTGATGCCGCCGTTGCCGGGTGCGCACCAGATCTCGCCGCAGTCAGGGCTTTTTTTCAGTGCCTTGATGATGGCGTGCTCGCGGCCGCCGCCGCCGACAACCAGGATTTTTTTCTTCATAATTGCACCTTCTCTATGCATCGGCACGGCGGAAGTTTCTCCGAGGACCGTCCGCCGGGGTGGGACCCTGCCGCCGCAGGCCGCAGGGCGGGCGATGGAATGGCCCGATTCGTGTCCGAGGAGGAAGCTTCCGCTGTGCCGTACTATCAGTGATGGAACAGCCGCAGGCCGCAGAAGGCCATTGCGATGCCGTACTTGTTGCAGGTGTCAATGACCTGCTGGTCGCGGATGGAGCCGC
>OODF01000149.1_pt1 | contig 59814 bp, 46 predicted proteins | sample 1671431 | NCBI WGS metagenome assembly OODF01 (sample SAMN06348156, study PRJEB24527) | human gut metagenome | biome: human gut; feature: ankylosing spondylitis patient; material: feces | host: Homo sapiens | place: China | collected 2015-10 | reverse complement strand
GAGGGCCGCCGCAAAGAACCCGCCGCAGAGCAGGGCCGTGCCCCAGAGCGCCGCGCGGCGCGGGCCGTTCCGGTCTTGCAGAAAGCCGCCGATCACACACCCCACCCCGAATGCCGCGATCAGGATGCCGAACGCCAGCCCGGCCCCCTGTTCCGAGAGGCCGTACTCCTCCATGACCGGCTGCTGGAACACGCCCCAGGCCGCGGGCAGGCCTGTTAATATTTGAATGGCCGCCCCCGCCGCCAGAATGGCCCATGGTCTTGTTTTCTGCATTTTGCGCATCACCTCACAGGATAGTGTGCCCTTTTTGATTGACAAACCCGCATATTTCTTTATAATTGAGGGGTAAGAATTACGATGAAACCTCTCAGTCTCGCTCCGCTCGACAGCTCCCCTACTGAGGGGAGCCTCTGGCGAAGAGGGAAAGCTTCTCGTTTTTGCCAAGGCCTCCCCTATTAGGGGAGGTGGCACGCCGCAGGCGTGACGGAGAGGTTTTACTTCTTTAAAAAGAGAGGAATTACCAACCATGAAGACCCAAGCGTTGAAAGGTATGCGGGACCTGCTGCCCGCGGAGCAGACCCTGCGCGATTATATCCAGGGCAAAATTCTGGAGACCTACCGTGCCTCCGGTTTCGAGCGCATCTCCACCCCCATGCTGGAGGATATGGAAAACCTCGATAAATCCGATGGCGGCGACAACCTGAACCTCATTTTCAAGGTGCTCAAGCGGGGCGATAAGCTCACCGCCGCCCTGAACAGCGGCGACCCCAAGGCCCTCTCCGATATGGGCCTGCGCTATGACCTCACCCTGCCCCTGAGCCGCTTCTATGCCGCCAACAAGGACAAGCTCCCTCACCCGTTCAAGGTCATCCAGACCGACCGCGTCTTCCGCGCCGAGCGCCCCCAGAAAGGCCGCCTGCGCGAGTTTGTCCAGTGCGACATTGACATCCTGGGCGATGAAAGCCCCAACGCCGAGGTGGAACTCATCGACGTGACCACCCGCGCCCTGCTGGGCATCGGCTTCACCGGCTTTACCGTCAACATCAATGACCGCCGCATCCTGCGCGGGATGCTGGAAAGCATGGGCTTTGCGGCCGACACGCTGGACTCCGTCTGCATCACCTTTGATAAGATGGACAAGATCGGTGCCGAGGGCGTCAAGGCCGAGCTGACCGAGAAGCAGCTGCCTGAGACCGCCATCCAGGCCCTGGCCGATTTCATCGCCGCAGGCAATGTGACGCTGGACGCCGTGGCCGCCCGCTGTGCGGACCCCGCCATTGCCGACGACCTGAAATATGTTCTGGCCACCGCCAACGCACTGGCCGACGGCCGCTATGAGGTGGCTTACTGCCCCAGCCTGGTCCGCGGCCAGGGCTACTACACGGGCATGGTCTTCGAGGTCACCTGCCCGCAGTTCAGTGGGGCCGTGGCCGGCGGCGGCCGCTACGACAACATGGTGGGCAAGTTCCTGGGCACCCAGGTGCCCGCTGTGGGCTTCTCCATCGGCTTTGAGCGGGTCTGCGGCATCCTGCTGGAGCAGGGCTACCAGATCCCCGGTGCCAAGCAGAAGATCGCTCTGCTCTATCAGAAAGGCTCCGACTTCCCTGCCGTGCTGGCCAAGGCCGCACAGCTGCGGGAGCGCTACAACGTGACCGTGCTGGAGCAGGCCAAGAAGCTGGGCAAACAGCTGGGCCAGCTGGAAACCGCCGGTTTTGCGGGCGCTGCCTTTATGGACAAAGAAGAGATCAAGATTTTCTAAACTTACAACGAGCAAGGGCCTCCGCAGATGCGGAGGCCCTTGTTTTTGATGTCTTTTTATGTTTTCTTCGCGTTGGGGTAGACACGCTCCATCCGGGCGTTGTCAAAGTGTTCGTCCAAAAAGACCTCCAGCTGGTTCCGCGGCGTGATGCCGTCGGTCCGGCTGTTATACCGGGCCAGCGCCAGACCGGAAAGGGACATGTTCACCGCCATAAAAATGGCCAGTAAAATGGTCATCCAGGGTTTGACGTGCCGCCGGACGAGGTCCATCCCCTTTGCCACCAGCGGATAGCCCAGCCGGAGCCAAACCACCGCCGCAATGCCCCAGAAAAAGCAGTACAGCAGGTTGACGCGGCCCGCAATGTTGAATTTGAAGCCGCTGTAATCCCAGAAGATGACACCAAACAGCAGCTCGCCTACGGCGCTGCACACATACTCATAGGCACCGCCCATGAAGACGCCAAAGGCAAAGATGGCGCTGTCGCTCTTGTCCTCACTGTTCCGCAGCAGAACGGTAGAGAGGGCCAGTGCCAGCCCCCACACCACGCTGAACGGACCCCAGACCAGGCTGGAACGGCTCATCCAGACGCCCGCCGTCACCCGGCAGAACAGCGTCTCCACAATGTCGCCCAGAAATGCCCCGATGACGAACAGCCAGAGCAGGTCGGCAAAGCTCAGGGTCTTTTCGGCTGTGACGGTCGGTGCCACCCGCGCGGCGGCCGGGTAAGCTTTCTGGACACGGCGCTCCACCCAGCTGCTGAGCCGGGTGCGAAGCTGATCGGAGTGCTTTTCCAGCTTGGCATTGAGCTGTTCCAGGTGTGGATGCTCCCGGGCGTAGCGGCTCACTGCCAGGAACGCGCCCAGCTGGTCCAACAGGGAGATCGTGATGGAGACCCACAGCAACGGCCGGACGAGCCACTGGGGCAGCAGGCCGTAAAGCTTGAAGAGCAGACCGTTGCCCCACAGGACCGTCGCCGTGCCCAGCGCGCCCCAGAGCAGCGAGTATTGCAGGCAGATGTAGCCATCCACATTGAAGCGCTTGCCGGAGTAGTCCCACCAGCGGCGGCGATGCACCCGCTCCAGCAGTTTGGCCGTCAGCCACTCCACCACGGTGGCGTCAATGGCGCAGCCCAGAAACAGCAGCAGCGGGCCGGGCCGGTCTGCAAAGGAAATCGCCAGCAGCACCGCCGTAAAGCCGTAGATAAAGCAGAACGGGCCGGACGCCACGCCTCGGTTGGCAAAGCGGCGGCCCTTTATCGTTGCCACCACCGTCTCGCCTACCCAGCCCAGGAACGAATAGACCAGATATAGAACACTCAGAGAGTAAAAATTGAGCTCCATTGCAGCTCCTTTCCATCGCGTGTGAATTGCATGGTACAATTTTATGCTATTTTAGGCTTCCAGGCAAGATAAAATGCAAAAAACACAGCGATACACGCTCTGTTTGCCAGAGACAGCGTATCGCTGTGTTTGGATGTTTTCTTTCAGCAGGCTTGCCCTCTCAGGCACTGCGGGCCGTTACAGCTGGCTCTTGTACAGCTCCACGATCTCTTCCACACTGGTGTCGCGGGGGTTGCCCGGGCGGCAGGCGTCTGCATAAGCGGACTCCGCCAGGAACTGGATGTCCTCTTCTTTCAGGATGCCGTGCAGGTTTGCGGGGATGCTCACATCCGCGCTCAGCTGCTTGACGGCTGCGATGGTGGCATCGGCTGCCTGCGCGTCGTTCATCTCGTCAATGCCCTTGACGCCCATGGCCTTGCCGACCGCGCGGTAGCGCTCACCGGCAACGCTCTTGTTGTACTCCAGACCGACCGGCAGCAGGATAGCGCAGGCCACACCATGCGGCGTGTCATACAGAGCGGACAGGCCGTGTGCCATGGAGTGGACGATGCCCAGACCGACATTGGAGAAGCCCATACCGGCAATGTACTCGCCCAAAGCCATGCCCTCGCGGCCTTCCGGCGTGTTCTGGACCGCACCGCGCAGGTTCTCGCTGATGAGCTTGATGGCTTCCAGATGGAACATATCGGAGATGGTGCAGTGGCCCTTGGTGATGTAGCCCTCAATGGCGTGGGTCAGAGCATCCATACCGGTGGCAGCGGTCAGGCCCTTGGGCATGGAAGCCATCATATCGGGATCGACGACGGCGATCTCCGGGATATCGTTGGTATCCACGCAGACGAACTTGCGCTTCTTCTCCACGTCGGTAATAACATAGTTGATGGTGACCTCGGCAGCGGTACCGGCAGTGGTGGGCACTGCAATGGTGAACACCGCGTGCTTCTTGGTGGGAGCCACGCCCTCCAGAGAGCGGACATCCGCAAACTCGGGGTTGTTGATGATGACGCCAATGGCCTTAGCGGTATCCATGGAGGAGCCGCCGCCGATGGCCACGATGCAGTCTGCCTCCGCGGCCTTAAAAGCAGCCACGCCGTCCTGCACGTTGGCAATGGTGGGGTTGGGCTTGATCTCGCTGTACACGCTGTAAGCAAAGTTTGCAGCATCCAGCAGGTCGGTCACTTTCTTGGTGACGCCGAACTTGATCAGGTCCGGATCAGAGCAGACGAACGCTTTCTTGTAGCCACGGGCAGTCAGCTCGGGCACAATGTTCTCGATGGCACCGTGGCCATGGTAAGAAATCGTATTCAGGACAATGCGATCAGCCATAATAGTAAGCCTCCAAACATTCTCTTCCCCGCCCCGTGCGGGGTTTTCTTTACCATTACTTTACCACATTGTTAAAAATAATGCAATTGGATATTCTTATAATTTTCATGAAATTTTTATACAGATGATTTTTGTTTTAGGAAGTATCTCTATTTTCCAAGTAAAACAAACCCTCAACATCCACTTGGTGCCTGTCTTTTTCTGTCCATCTATGTTATACTAAAGTCGCTGCCCTTTCCACTCAATTTTCATTGAGATGGGAGGTGATACTTATGGATCTGGTTTTATCGTTCATCTTATCCGTCGCAGCGGGTGTAGTTTCCAACTACATCAGCAAGTGGCTTGACGGTAAGCACAAGGACAGCAAGCACTAACAAATGGAAGAACCCCCTTGGAGCTGCAACTCCGAGGGGGTTCTTTCCTTTTGGTGATACTCATTGGATATGGTATCTTATCGTTCACACTTTTATTATATGCGATTTTGCAAAAAAGTCAAGCCATGGCAGTATTTTTCCATCAGCAGCTTGCGGCCCCCTCCTGCGGGGCGATCATCAGGCGGATGATCTCACGGTCGGTCTCGGCCATGCCGTCGTGGGCCATCTTGCTCACGTTGCGGATGGTGTTCTCCACGCCCTTGAGCACGATGCCGTCGCCGCCCACAAACTCGCTGTCGTGCATCTGCATCTGCATTCCCAGCAGACCTGCTTCCACGGCAGAAGCGATCTTTGCGGCGCAGCTGGCCTTGGCACCATCGCAGACCATACCGGAGTTGATGGCCAGCGCGTTGACCACCGTGTGAGCGATCTCGTTATAACGGCCGCCATGGAGGTATGTAATGCCCGCGCCTGCACCGCAGCCGGCACTGGTGGCACCACAGTAAGCCGAGAGGGGCCCGATGCCTGTTTTGAGGTGGATGGTAACGAGGTTGGACACCAGCAGGGCACGGTAGAGCAGCTCCTGCGAGGCTCCCATATCCCGGGCGTAGATGATGACCGGCAGAGAAGCCGTCAGGCCCTGATTGCCGCTGCCGGAGTTGATGACCACCGGCAGCTCGCAGCCGTTCATCCGGGCATCGGAACCGGCGGCGGCCCAGGCCTTGGCCCGGTTGTGGACGCTGTCGCCGTAGGAGCGGAGCAGGATGCGGCCGATCTCGGCACCCCAGTGGCCCTCCAGGCCCTGCTTGGCAATGGCCGTGTTGCAGTCGATCTGGCGCTGCAGGGTCTCTTTCACATCGTTCAGGTCGGCTTCATCGGCAAACTGGACGATCTGCTCCACGTTGAGCAGGGTGTGGTCGGTGGCCTGGGTGCTGGTCTGCTCCACGTATTCTTTCTGGAGCAGGACCTCGCCGTCCCGCTGCAGGGCGATGACATTGGTGTGGTGGCCTGCGATCTCCGCAAAAGCGGTATGCCCGCCGCCGAACAGCCGCACCTGGATGTCAAACAGGTAGGGCTTGCCCGAGCGCTCCACATGGATGGGCGTCTTTTCCAGGAAATCCGCCATCTTCTTCAGGTCATCCTCCGTCACGGCGCAGAGCACTTCCAGCTCCTTGTCCGCATCGCCTGCCACGATGCCTGCGGCAGCGGCGGCAGCAATGCCCCGGCGGCCGCCCGTGTGGGGCACCACCACGCTTTTGACGTTCTTGATGATGTTGGCACTGGCGGCTACCTCAGCCTGCTCTGCCGGGCAGCCCAGTGCCCGGGCAGCCAGGGCAGCAGCATAGGCCACCGCGATGGGCTCGGTGCAGCCCATCGCGGGCACCAGCTCTTCTTTCAGAATTGCAAGATAAGTATTGTAAAGCGCTTTCTCCATTTTTCTGTCCTCCGTTTTATTTTACCGGGCACCCTCGCCCGCAAAAAACTCTTTGACCAGCTTTGCCACCGTGCCGGAGAGCAGCAGCAGGGCGATCAGGTTGGGAATGCTCATCAGGCCATTGAATGTATCGGCAATGTTCCACAAAAGGCCCAGATCCATCGTCGCGCCCACAATGGACACAAAGGAATAGAGCACGAGGAACGGCCCCACCACCTTATCGGTGCGGAACAGGAATTCCGCACAGCGAGAGCCGTACAGGCCCCAGCCGATGATGGTGGAGAACGCAAAGCAGCACAGTGCCATCGCCGTAAAGATGGACGACCAGCCGCCGTAAGTCGCGGTAAAACCAGCGATGGTCAGCTCGGCGCCAGCGGCAGCCCCGTAGCCCACCGGCACGCCGCTGCACAGGATGACCATGGCGGTCAGAGTGCAGATGACAATGGTATCGGCAAAGACTTCAAAGATGCCGAACATCCCCTGCTTGACGGGCTTCCGGGTATCGGCGCAGGCATGGGCGATGGAGCCCGTACCGAGGCCGGCCTCGTTGGAGAAGATGCCGCGGGAGACGCCTTTCTGCACGCTGAGGAACACACTGCCGATGGCACCGCCCGTGAACGCTCTGGGGTTGAACGCGCCCGCGATGATGGACTCCAGCACATAGGGCAGACGCTGCACATTGAGCACCACGACGCCTACCGCCAGCACCACATAGAACAGTGCCATGAACGGCACCAGCTTCTCCGTGACGCTGCCAATGCGTTTGATGCCGCCCAGCAGCACCATGGCCACCAGCATGGCCACCACCACGCCCACAATGAGGTTGAGGGTGGGCAGAAAACTTTTTACCGAGGTGTTGTACGCCAGCACGGCGGAATCAATGGCCGTGACGATGGTGTTGACCTGAGTGGCGTTGCCGGTGCCAAAGACCGTCAGCACGCCAAACAGGGAGTACAGCACCGCCAGGAACTGCCAGCGCTGCCCCAGGCCGTTTTTAATATAGTACATGGGGCCGCCCACCAGCTCCCCGTTTTTGTTCCGCTCCCGGAAATGGACGGCCAGCGTCACCTCCGAAAACTTGGTGCACATGCCCAGCAGCGCCGAGCACCACATCCAGAACACGGCACCCGGCCCGCCGATGGCGATGGCACCCGCCACGCCCGCGATGTTGCCGGTGCCCACCGTCGCCGCCAGTGCGGTGCAGACGGCCTGGAACGGGGTCATGGTGCCGTCCGAGGCATCCTTTTTGCGGAACATCCGGCCAATGGTGGTGCGGATGGCGTAGGGGAATTTGCGGATCTGCAAAAAGCCGGTCCGCACACTGAGCAGCAAACCCACGCCGATGATGCACACCATGGCCGGGATCCCCCAGATAAAGCTGTTGACCGCCTGATTGACGGCCGCAATGGTTTCGATCATATATTTGTTTCACCTATTACTTGGATTTTTAACACAACAGAAGACATTTTATCCTATTTTAGGGGTGGTGTCAAATTTTTTCTACACAAACCACCCCGGTTGTGCTATGATAGGGCTGAAAAATTGGTTTGGCAATGCCAACCACAAGGAGATGTTTCCAGAATGGTCACAACTTCCACTCTGATGGAAAATTTACAGCAGGAGGGCGTCAGCCCGGATCTGCTGCTGGCCGTCAATGAATATCGTACCACCCACCCGCTGACCGAGGCTTTGGCTCCCCGTGTGCCGCAGTCGGCCTTTACTTACTATGGAAAAGACGTCTGGGAGCAGGCACTGGCCGCCCTGCTCTGCGGCGAGAACCTGCTGCTGGCCGGCGGCAAGGCCACCGGCAAAAATGTGCTGGCGGAGAATCTGGCCGCCGCCTTTGGCCGCCCTGCATGGGATATCTCGTTCCATGTGAATATGGACGCGGCCTCCCTCATCGGCATGGACACCTTTGAGGGCGGTGCCGTCAAATTCCGGCCCGGCCCGGTCTACCGCTGTGCTCAGTGCGGCGGCTTTGGCGTGCTGGATGAGATCAACATGGCAAAGAACGAGGCGCTGGCTGTCCTCCACGCGGTGCTGGATTTCCGCCGCGCCATCGATGTGCCCGGCTACGAGCGCATCCCGCTGGCCGAGGAGACCCGTTTCATTGCCACCATGAACTACGGCTACGCGGGCACCCGGGAACTGAACGAAGCCCTCACCTCCCGCTTTGTGGTCATCCAGATGCCCACCATCACCGAGGAAAACCTCGAAAAGCTGCTCCGGGCCCAGTTCCCGGATCTGACGGGCAAGTACGTCCATCAGTTTGCCCAGCTTTTCCTCGATTTACAGAAAAAGTGCGACAGCGCGGAAATCTCCACCAAAGCGCTGGACCTGCGCGGGATGCTGGACGCCCTGCGGCTCATCCGCCGGGGCGTGCCTGCCGGGGCCGCGCTGGACATGGGCATCACCAACAAAGCCTTTGATTCCTACGAGCAGGGGCTCATTCGGGACGTCATTGCCGCCCGCATCCCGGCCCAGCTCACCGCCGCCAAGCTCTTCAGCTGAGGGGCCGCCCTATGGAAGCGCAGAGCTACTACACGACGCTCTTCCGATCTGCCAATCAGGTGTGGGCCGCGGCAGGCGAATACGGCTTTGAGCCGCTGTTTCTGGCCCGCAACACCGATGGCACCGTGGATTTTTACATGAACTGCATCGTGGGGCTGGTGCACAAATATTACGGCGACGACCTTGTGCGGGGGCTGTTCAATACCTGGGACGGCGACGTGAAGCAGTCCCTGCTGGACGACCTGACCTGGCTGTACCTCGAAAGCGCCGCCTACGCGCTGGAGCTGCCCCGCCGCCCGGTGCTGGCCGAGCTGCGGCGGGCCCACGCGGATTATTTCTTCGGCATCCAGTACAAACTCTCGCGGCAGGAGTGGATGGCGAAAAACCAGCTGGTCTACTCCATGCAGGCCACCCGCTGGCGGCGGGTACAGGGCCGGGCCGACCCGGTGCTGACCCCTTATGAAAGCCAGCTGGCGGCGGCCCTGGCCCCGGAAACACCGCCCAAGCCCGAGGAACTGAAAGCCAGCGTACTGGCCTTTTACGCTAAATTTGCCCTCTTTGACGGCACGGTGCACCAGAAACTGGCACTGCACCTGCACTTGGAGGGGCTTCTGGCCTCTCTTGCCACCAAGACCATGCCCACCCAGATGATCAAGACCGACCGGATGACGGTGGAGCACTCGGGCAGTGTGGACGCGGGCGGCGGCGGGCCGACTGCCGACAAGCGGCTGGCCCATATTACACTGAAACAGAACGCCGCCGAGGACCGGGCCTACATCGAGAGCTGCTTTGGCCGCTCTCTCTACCCGCCGGAACGGCTGCGCAAGGCCGAGCAGGAGCTCTGCACCGGGGACCATCTGGGGTGCCATTTGTGGTTTGCCTCCGGCGTGCCCAGCCCGGAGCAGGCCCCCACCCCCGAAGCGAAACATCTGGCCGAGCAGGCCGAATTGCAGGCCGACCGCAACCGGGCTTACGATGCCAAAAACCGGGAGCTCCACCGCAGCGTAGTGCTCCGGCTGACTGAACAGATCCAGAACTGCATCCTGGTCCACCAGCAGCCCAACGCCCGGATCGCCCGCAGCGGCAATCTGGATCCCGAGCGGGTCTGGCGGGCTCCCCTGCTGGACGACAGCCGGGTCTTCCGCTGTGCCGAGGAGGAGAACCAGCCCTCGTTCACCGTAGACCTGCTGCTGGATGCCTCGGCCTCCCGGCTCCACTGCCAGGAAGTCATTGCGGCACAGGGTGCCATCCTGGCCGAGAGCCTTTCCCGCTGCCGCATCCCGGTGCGGGTAAGCAGCTTTTGCAGCCTGCGGGGCTACACCGTGCTCCGGGTGCTCAAGCATTTCAAAGACAAACAATGGCAGGGTGTCAACCAGTATTTCGCCTCGGGCTGGAACCGGGACGGCCTGGCCCTGCGGGCGGCAGGCGACCTGCTGGATTTTGACCCCGGCCCGGCTCCCCGCCACCTGCTCATCCTGCTGACGGATGCCTCCCCCAATGACAGCCGCCGCATCCCGCCCAGCCCGGAAAACCCGCTGGGCCGGGATTACGGCGGGCCCTACGGCGTGGACGATACCGCCGCCGAGGTACGTGATCTCCGCCGCAAGGGGATCCAGGTGTCCGCCGTCTTTATGGGCGAGAACAGCTCCATCCCCGCCGCCGAGCGCGTTTACGGCAAAAACCTGGCCCGCATCCGGGGCATGGACCAGCTGGCCCGTGCCGCCGGGCAGCTCATCCAGCACGAGATCCGGGCCCTGGGGGATTGAGTTCATACAACCATATTGTTTATTCTGTTTTCCGTTTTAAAAATATTTTTGTCCAGTAAGCAAACTTATAGTTGTATTTTGTTGTTGTTTGTGGTATACTCCTCTCAGAAATACAACCAACATCGGTCCCGGAAGAGAGGAGAACCACCATGGATGCTGCCCGTTACTTTGAGATGATGCACCGCGCCATGTCTGCCCGGAAACGTGATACCACCCTGCTGCTCCGCGTGAAAGTGCAGGATCTTGGCGGGGCAGACGCTTATCTGGAGCTGCGGCAGGAGCCCGGCAGCGCCCGGGTGCGGTTGTTTTACTCCACCATGGGGCGGCGCAACCTCAACTTCCAGTTGTTCCGCAAGGGCTGGCAGCTCTGCCACAACGCTTCCGGCGAGATGACGGGCCGCTTCCCTGCCAAGGCGGATGAACTGCTGAGTGCGGACGACTTTGCCGCCTACATCCGGGACGATGCCCTTGATGCAGGCCGGGCCGAGCGCGTCCTGCACGAGCTGCGCCGCTGCTCCGGCGAACACACCGCCGCCCTGCCCCGCAACGCGCGGGAGGGGGCGCTCATCACGGTGGACAGCTTTGTAGGCCGGGGCGCGCACTGGTGCTACTGGAGCACCGATGCCGCCGCCCAGCTGCCCATGGCCGCCGTCCTCTGCTGGCTGGGCGATTTCCTGGCCGGGACGGAGCGGCGCACCCTCCAATCCTGCCCGGAGGCCGTCCAGCTGGCCGCTCAGTGGCAGGCCGACCTTGCTTCGCCCTTTGCCTGCCCGGTGGACCGGATGCCCCAGCCCATGGCCCCCGCCGCTCCGGCTGCTGCCCGCCGCGCTTCTGCACAGCCTGTGCAGAACCCCCGGTGGCAGAGCATCCTCGCCGTGCTGGCAACGGTATAAGAAATGCCCGGAGAACGCTGTGATCTGCAGTGTCTCCGGGCATTTTTTATCTTTTGCGATTCTAAAAATTTTCAACCGTTCCAGCCCCGGGCCGTGGGGTCCAGCATCTCCGCGGCAGAATAAATGAGGGCGTTGCAGATGGCGGCGGCCACATTGCTGCCACCCTTGCGGCCCATTGCCACAATGGCAGGCACGCCGTGGGCCTCGCAGGTGACAAACAGCCGCTCCTTGCTCTCCACCACATTCACAAACCCTACCGGGACACCGATGACCAGCGCCGGGCGCAGGCCCGCCTCGATTTGCTCCGCAATGGTGAGCAGGGCTGTGGGTGCATTGCCGACGGCCAGGATGGCCCCCGGGTGCTCGGCGGCTGCTTTGTGCATCGCCGCCACAGCCCGGGTGGTGCCCCCCGCCTTGGCCCGTGCGGCCACTTCAGGGTCCGCCATATAGCAGGCTGCCTGCCCGCCCAGCTTGGCAAGACCGGGCTTGGTAATGCCCGCCAGCGCCATGTTGGTGTCGGTGACGATGAACATCCCTTTGTGCAAGGCCTCCACGGCCTTTTGCACGGCCCCGGGCGTAAAGCGCAGGTTTTTTGCGTAGTCAAAATCCGCCGTGGTGTGGATGACCCGCCGGACAACGGCTTCCGTCTCCGGAGGCGGGGTCAGGCCCATCTCGGCCAGCTCCGCGGCAATCATTTTCAGGCTCGTCCGCTCAATGTCAGCGGGCAGATGGTGCTGCGGCATCAATATTCTATCCCCTTTCGCGCCGGGACCCCTTTCTGGTAGGGGTGGCGGTGGCATTTCATTTCCGTCACATAGTCGGCCTCGTCCAGCATCCACTGGGGCGGCTGGTGGGCCGTCAGCACGCACTCCCGCGCGGCAGGGCGCTCCCGCACCGCCTTTTGGAGCAGTGCCTTGTCCACCATGTCCAGCTCCCAGGCCGAACCGGCCTCGTCCAGGACCAGCAGATCGGCAGGCCGGGCCATGGCGTTCCGCAGGTTCCGGTTCTGTAATTCCCGGGTGGCGGCTTTTTCGGCTTCATTCATCTGGAAGACGAATTTCTGCCCCGCCTTGCCCCGGTAAATTTCGGCCCCCAGCTTTGCCAGCAGCGGGATCTCCCCGCTGTTTCCGCCTTTCAAAAACTGGACGATGACCACCCGTTTGCCGCTGCCCAGTGCCCGCAGGGCCAGGCCCATGGCGGCGGTGGTCTTTCCTTTTCCGTCCCCGTAATAGAGGTGCAAAAGTCCCTGTTCCATCTCAGCGCTCCATTCCCATGGCCCGGTAAACCGCGGCCATGTCCAGCGCGCCCCGCACGCCGTCAGCCAGCAGATCAAACTGCTGCTGGCGGTACTGCTCCATGGGCACAAGGGCAGCGGCTTCCGGGGCGATGCCCTTCTGTTTGCACAAAAACACGGTCAGTTTTTCGGTCAATTCGCCGGTATCAAAGAGGCCGTGGAGGTAGGTGCCAAACACACTGCCGTTAACACAGCCCTCGGACTGGCCGTCCGCAAGGGTATCAAAGGGCGTGCCCTCCACCACGGTCCGGCCGGTGTGGATCTCATACCCCGTCAGCTTTGCCCCGGCAAAGGGCTCTGCCGTGACCGTGGCCGTGACCTGGGTGCGGCGCTTCTGCTCCGAGAAGACCGTCCGGGTGGGCAGCAGGCCCAGCCCCCGCAGGGACTGCACCCGGCCACTCTCGCTGCCGGTGGGGTCGTCCAGCTGCCGGCCCAGCATCTGGTAGCCGCCGCAGACGCCCAAAATAGGTGTGCCTCGCTCGGCCAGCTTTAAAATGGCCGCTTCCAGCCCGGATTGACGGAGCCAGAGCAGGTCGTCCACCGTGTTCTTGGTGCCGGGCAGAATGATGCAGTCCGGCGCGCCGAGGCCGCGGGTGCTCTCCACATACCGCGCGCCCAGCAGCGGGTGCTGCTCCAGCGAGATGAAATCTGTAAAGTTGGAGAGGCGGGGCAGCCGGATGATGGCCACATCCAGCGGCTTGACGACATTTTTCACGTCCAGCCGCTGGGAGAGGGAATCCTCGTCCTCAATGTCCACGTTCAGGTAGGGCACCACGCCCAGCACGGGCAGGCGCGTTTTTTCTTCCAGCATGGTCAGGCCCGGGCGCAGAATTTCCACATCCCCCCGGAATTTGTTGATGATGAGTCCCTGAATGCGGGCACGCTCCTCCGGCTCCAGCAGCTCCACCGTGCCGTAAAGCTGGGCGAACACGCCGCCCCGGTCGATATCGCCCGCCAGCAGGACCGGGGCATCCACCAGTTTGGCCAGCCCCATGTTGACGATGTCGTCCGCCTTGAGGTTGATCTCCGCCGGGCTGCCGGCACCCTCGATGACGATGATGTCCACATCCTCCGCCAGGCTGTTGTAGGCAGCTAAAATATCGGGGATGAGCTGTTTTTTGTGGCGGAAGTAGTCCGCCGCTTTCATCTGGCCCCGCACCTCGCCGTTGACGATGACCTGGCTGCCTACATCGCTGCTGGGCTTGAGCAGAATGGGGTTCATCCGGACGTCCGGCTCGATGCCCGCCGCCTGGGCCTGCACCACCTGGGCGCGGCCCATTTCCAGCCCGTCCCGGGTGACAAAGCTGTTCAGGGCCATGTTCTGGCTCTTGAACGGGGCCACCCGGTACCCATCCTGCGCAAAAACGCGGCAGAGCGCCGCGCAGAGCAGGCTTTTGCCCGCGCCGCTCATGGTGCCCTGCACCATAATGCATTTTGCCCGGCTCATCCCAACACCTCCTGCAGTGTTTTCAGCAATCGTTCATTTTCCGGCCCCGTGCGCACGGCAGTGCGGTACCAGCTGGCGTCCAGCCCCGGATAATTGGCGCAGCCGCGCAGGACGACGCCCTTTTGCCGCAGCGCTTCGCCCAGACTTTCCGGCCCCTGCAGCAGCAGGTAATTGGCCCTGCCCTCGATCACCCGCAGGCCCAGCGCCCGCAGGCCTGCCGTGAGTTTCGGCTTCTGCGCTGCAATGAGGGCCCGCACCCGCGCAACGTACGCCGTTTCTTTCAGGGCCGCCACACCGGCGGCCTGAGCCAGGCTGGACACCGCCCAGGGCTGGCCCGCGTTCCGCATTTTTTCCAGCAGAGCAGCGTCCGCACTGAGGCAGTAGCCCAGCCGGACGCCTGCCATGCCGTAGAGCTTGGTAAAGGCCTTGAAAATGATGAGGTTCTGATCCTCGTGCAGCAGGGGTTTTGCCGTCCAGCGGTCGCCATCCGGCAGGAAATCCAGAAAGCACTCGTCCACAGCCAGAACAGCCCCGCACGCCGCGCACCGCGCCGCTGCCCGGCGGACAAGGGCCGGGCTGGCCAGCTGGCCGGTGGGGTTATTGGGCTGGCAGAGGAAGACGATCTCCACCCCCGGGACGATGGCGTCCAGAAACTCCTCTGTCACCGCGAAATCATTGGCTTCGTTCAGCGTAAAACGCTCCACCGTGCAGCCCACGGTTTCGAGTGCCGTGGCGTACTCCGCAAAGGTGGGGGCCGTCACCAGCGCCCGGCGGGGTTTTACGGCCAGCGCCAGCCGGAAGATGAGGTCCGCCGCGCCGTTGCCGCAGAGGATCTGATCGGCGGGCAGGCCCTCCGCCTCGCTCAGTGCCGCGCGCAGGGTGCGGCAGAGCGGGTCCGGGTAGCGGTCCGCCTGCGGCAGGGCCGCCGTGATGGCATCGGCCACCCCTTTGGGCAGGCCCAGCGGGCTGACATTGGCCGAAAAATCCAGCGCGTCGCGCCCAAATTGTTCGCGGTAGCCCATCCAGTCACCGCCGTGCACCAGTTCCATAAAAATCTCCTTTACAAAAGCACCCGGAGGCCCAGGCCGATGGCCAGCGCCAGAATGCTCTCCGCAACCATCATCCGGTTGGCCCGGAGGATGTCCTCCGGCTCGATGGGCCGCAGGGCATCCCCGATGGTCCGTTTGGGGTAATACTGCCCGAAATAATAGGCAGGCCCCGCCAGCTGGACGCCCAGGGCCCCGGCACAGGCGCTCTCGGTCTGGGCGCTGTTGGGGCTGGCATGGCGGCGGCGGTCCCGCCGCCAGATCTTCCACGCCCCTCTGGCGCTGTTTCCGGTCAGCGCGGCAGCGGCCACCCAGAGCAGGCCCGCCAGGCGGCTGGGGATGTAATTTGCCGCATCGTCCAGCTTGGCGGGCACGCGGCCAAAGTAGAGGTATTTTTCGTTTTTGTAGCCCAGCATACTGTCCATCGTGTTGATGGCCTTGTAAGTGAGGGCCAGCGGGGCCCCGCCCAGCAGCATATAGAGCAGCGGCGCAATGACACCGTCGCTGGCGTTTTCGGCCACCGTCTCCACGGCGGCTTTCGTCACGCCCTCGGCAGTGAGCTCCGCAGTGTCCCGGCCCACGATCCGGCTGACCGCTTTGCGGGCCCCGGGCAGGTCGGGTTTTTTGAGCTCTTTATAAACATTGGTGCTCTCCTGCACCAGGCCCCGGGCGGCCAGCGCCTGCCCGCACCAGAACATCTGGACGGCCAGCCCCAGCAGCGGGTGGAGCCGGGCGGCCCCCCAGCAGACGAGCCCTGTGAGCAAAAAGGTGCCCACCGGCAGGCAGAACGCCACGATGGCACCGCCCAGCAGCTCTCCCTGAGGCGTTTTGGGCAGACGGGGGCGCAGGAATTTTTCAAGCTTGGAGATGGCCTTGCCCATGTACACCACCGGGTGGGGCAGCCAGGCCGGGTCTCCAAAGAGGGCGTCCAGCACAAAGCCGCCCAACACGGCCCAAACCGTCATCATAGGTTCCCCTCTGCAGCACTTTTTGTATATTGCACCGTCTTGATTACCGTGAGGATATGCTTTTGCGTCCAATCTTTGGCGTCCAGCACATAACCGCCCGCATTGGGGCCGCACCACTTGTAATAATCCTGATGAGGCACCCCATACCGCTCCATGGCCGCCATCTGGGTACCGCCATGGGCCAGAATGACCAGCCGGTCTTTTCCCTCTGCCAACGCCTCATCCACCAGCTTGGAGAATGCGGCACAGATGCGGTTGGAAAAGTCTTCTTTCCGTTCGCCGTCCGGGCAGGAGCTCTCACAGTTGGCCTGCACCCAGGCCTGATAATCCGGGTCATGCTCCATCTCAATGAAATTGCGGCCCTCAAAGCTGCCAAAGCACATCTCCTTGAGGCCGTCCACCACCACGAGTTTTGCGTGGGGGAAGACGATTTTCGCCGTCTGGGAGGTGCGCTGCAGCGGGGTGACATAGACCACATCGGGGTCAAAATCCGCTTTGCGGAGCTGGGCGGCTCCCTTGGGCGAGAGCGGGATATCCCGCTGGCCCTGATAGCGCTTCTGGGCGTTGTATTCCGTCAGACCGTGACGCAGTAAATAGATCAGCATTTTTTCAGCAATTCTCCTTTCAGCACCGTGGGGATGCCGCAGAACATCTGCACCACGCAGTCGGCGCGGGCCGCCAGCAGGCAGGCCAGCCGCCCGGCGGCTTCCCGGGCGGCACGCTGCCCGGCATCCACCGGGACCACGCCGCCGCCCACCTCGGTAGCAATGACGATATCGTATTGGGCCAGCTCTTCCGCCAGCTGGGTCAGATCGGCAGCATCGGCGGCTTTGTCCTGCACATCGGTGATGCAGCTGCCCGCAAACTGCCGCGCAAAGGTGCGCTTGCCGCTGTAGAGCGGCCCGGTAATGAACATCATGTTATAAAATGCCTCCCCACTGGCTGGCCGCCAGCGCCGCCAGCATCCAGAATTCGGCTTTTTGCAAAAACCACCCGGCCAGATCCCCCGTGATGCCGCCAAACTCCTTGACGGCCACATGGTGGTACCGCCACAGCACCAGCAGAGCCGCCGCCACCAGTGCCCCGCCGCCCAGCGCAATGAGCGCCGCAGCCAGCAGGACGGACAGAACGATCAGGATTTTTTGAACGCTTTCCCGGTCTGCCGCCGTGGCAAAGGTGTGGGCCAGACCGGTGTTTTTGGCCATGGGGAACGCCGCCACCGCCAGCCCCGAGAGGCCGCGCTCCAGCACCAGCGCCAGCGTCCAGCACAACCCCACCCGGGGGGAGAAGCGGATGCAGAACGCAAAGCAGAAATACGCGAGGAAGTAGGTGCAGAGCCGGATGACGGCAAAGGCCCCGCAGTGGGGGTCTTTTAAAATTTCCAGCTTCTTTTCCCGGTCGCCATAGCTGGAAAGGGCGTCCGAAGTGTCGGCATAGCCGTCCAGATGGATGCCGCCGGTGACCAGCACCGGAATGAGGCAGAAGCCGCCGGCCCGGATCATATCGGGCAGCGGCAGCGCCCCGCAGAGGCTCCACAGCGCCCCGATGACCCCCCCGATGAGAGGGAACGCGCAGAGGGCGTACCGCATGTTTTTGGAGTTCCAAGCAAATTGCGGCACCGGCAGGGCCGAGAACATGGCAAACGCCACGGCAATGGTCTGCAATGCGATCATACCGGAGCACCTCCTTTGTAATAGACCGGGATGCCGCAGACCACCCGGCAGACATTGTCCGCCCGGGCGGCAAGGGCGTTGTTGACCCGCGCGAGGGCCAGCAGATACTGGTCGGTATCGCCTGCATAGTCGGCCCCGCCGCTGAAGACTTCGTTGGAGACGAGGACGAGGTTTTCGCACTGGGAGGCCACCGCCTCCACACCGGCCAGCACAGCCCGGGCCGCGTGCTTCCCTGCCCCGCCGGGGCTGTAGAGCTCGTTAGCGGTCAGGTTGCCCAGGTCTTCCAGCAGGGCAGTGCCCCGGGCGGGGAGCTGCACCTGTTCGAGACGGAGCGGGCACTCCACCGTGGTAAACTGCTTTCGGGCCCGCATTTTCCGGTGCTTTGCCACCCGGGCGGCGCACTCGGCGTCCCACACCTGCATGGTGGCCAGATAATAGCGCGGCAGGGCCGTTTTCAGCACCAGACTCTCAGCATACTCGCTTTTGCCGCTGGCCGCGCCGCCCAGCACCAGTGTCAGCATCCGGCACCTCCTTGAGGCGTGTAAGGGGTCAGCCCGCCGTCTGCGAACGAATAGCAGTTCCGATAAACGGCCAGTGCCATATCCCACAGCGGGATGGCGGCCACGGCCCCGGTGCCCTCGCCCAGATGGAGTCCGGCGGTGATGAGCGGGGCTTTGCCCAGCGCTTCCAGCACGAGGCGGGCGGCGGGCTCGGAGGAGCAGTGGCTGGCGAACACGGCCTTGGCCGCCGCCGGGCAGAGCCGGACGGCGCAGAGGGCCGCCACCCCGCTGATGAAGCCATCCATCAGCACGGGCACGCCCTCCAGCGCACCGCCCAGAAAGACGCCGCAGAGACCCGCGATGTCAAACCCGCCAAGCTTGGCGAGGACATCCAGCGCGTCGTCCGGGTCGGGCTGATTGACCGCAATGCCCCTTTGAATGGCATTGATCTTCCGGGCAAGGCCCTCGTCGGAGAGACCCGCGCCTCGGCCTGTCATCCGCTCCACAGGCTGGCCCAGCAGCACCGCCGCCACCGCGCTGGAGGTGGTGGTGTTGCCAATGCCCATCTCGCCCGTGGCCAGCAGGGTGACGCCCTGCGCTTTCTGCTCCCGCACCAGCGCGATGCCCTTGGCAACAGCCTCCACGGCCTGCTCCCGGCGCATGGCCGGGCCCTGGGTAAAATCGGTGGTGCCGGAGGCAACGCGGCAGTTCCGCACGCCGGGCACCGGCTCCCCGGCCATGCCCATGTCCACTGGCACCACCTCGCACCGGGCCGCACGGGCCATCTGGCAGACGCTGGTGCGGCGGGCCGCCAGGTTTTCGGCCACCGTCCGGGTCACGCTCTGATCTGTCTGGCTGACGCCCTGCGCCACCACGCCGTTGTCCGCGCAGAGGACGAGGACGGCACGCTTGGAGAGATCCAGCGCCGCACTCCCGGTGAGGGCGGCGGCGGATTCCAGCGTGGTTTCCAGCGCTCCCAGCCCGCCCAGCGGCTTTGCCAGGCTGGCCCAGTGGGCATGAGCCGCCGCGCGGGCGGCCTCGTCCGGCGGGGTGATGCCCTCCAACAGGGTTTTGAGTGTTGCTTCTGTCATAAACTGCCTCGTTTGTTCTGGTAAGATTCTGCCGCGGCCACGAACCGCTCCGGCAGGGGCGTACCCGCCCAGTACAAATGCGGGAACCCCGCATAGAAATGCTCGTTTGCAAAGCCGCAGGCCCACTGCCTGCCATTGGCCTTGGAGGCGGTAAGGGCCGTGCCATTTTCCGTGGAATCCCAGTGGTGGAACTCGTGCACGGGGAACTGTTCCCCGGCCCGGAAGAGCAGGCTGTCCGCCCGCGCCGTAAGGGTGGCGTAGCCAAAGCGGACCAGCCGCCCGACCTTGACTCCCTGCCCGGGCAGGACGCCCGCCATGGGCCAGATGCCCCCCTCAGCGTCTTCCAGCGCCTGGCCGAGGTAGAGGAAGCCTCCGCACTCGGCCACGGTGGGCAGGCCTGCCGCGACAGCCCCCCGGATGCTCTGCCGCATGGAGGTGTTCTCGCTCAGGGCCTGGGCGTGGAGCTCCGGGTAGCCGCCGGGCAGGTACAGCCCGCCAACCCCCTCCGGCAGGGCCGGGTCCCGCACCGGGCTGAACGGGACAGGCTCTGCCCCGGCGGCGGTAAGGGCCTCCAGCGTTTCGGCGTAGGCAAAGCAGAACGCCTCATCCCGCGCCACCGCGATTTTGACACACTGTTTTTTGTGTTCCTGTTTGATCCGCGCTGCTGCCGGGGCAGGCTGCTCACAGAGGGAAAGCAGTTTTTCCCAATGGATATTTTCTTCGGCAGCCTGTGCCAGCAGGGCGATCTTCTGCTGTAAGTCCGCTACTTCCCCGGCCGTGTAAAGGCCCAGATGGCGGCTCCCGATGGCGGCCTCCGGCACCGGGGGCAGGAAGCCCGCTACCGGCAGGCCGGTCTCCGCTTCCAGCATGGGGGCCAGCATCTTGTACAAACCGGGCTTGCAGTCATTGAGCAAAATGCCCGCTAAATGGCTGGGAGTGCGGAAGCTCTGCAGGCCTTTGATCTGGGCCGCCAAGGTCAGGCTGGCCCCCTTGGGCCGCACCACCAGCAGCACGGGCAGATTCAATGTATCCGCCACCTGCCAGGCGCTGGCCGTGGTGCTGGTACCGCCCAACCCATCGTAAAGGCCCATGGCCCCCTCACAGACGGCGGCGCCGTGGCCCGCCGCGCCGCTGGCGTAGAGGCCGCGCGCCGTCTCCGGGGAGGAAAAGAATAAATCCAAATTGTGGCTCTCCACCCCCAGCACCGCCCGGTGGAACATGGGGTCGATGTAGTCCGGCCCGCACTTGAACGCACAGGGGGCGTACCCCCTGTTTTTCAAAGCTGCCAGCAGGGCGCAGGCGAGAGTGGTCTTGCCGCTGCCGGAGTTCGGCGCGGCCAGCAGGAACTGGATCATACGCTTTTCTCCGCTTCGTCGGCCCGGGTGATGAGGAAAATGGGGTTATTGGCCATGAGCAGGTGGAGTTTGCCCGCTGCTTTGGCGCGGCTGACAGAGATCTGGCAGACCTCCGCCTGCAGGCCGTGGGCCGTGAGGGCCGCCACCGCAGCAGAGAGCGTTTCCAGCGCAATGGCTGAAATGCAGATGCGGGCCGCCGGGTTGCGGGCCAGCGCAGCCTCCACCACCGCTGCCATATTCCCCTTGGTGCCGCCGATGAAAACGGCATCCGGAGCGGGCAGGTTTTCCAGCGCGGCGGGGGCGGTGCCCTCCACCAACGTCAGGTTGCGGACCGCGAATTTTTCTTTGTTCTGGCGGATGAGGGCACAGGCCTCCGGGTCACACTCCACGGCATACACCCGGCCGCGGGGGGCGGCAAGGGCCAGTTCCACGCTGACGCTGCCGGTGCCGGCGCCCACATCCCAGAGCAGCTCCCCGGGCTGGACGCCCAGCTTTGCCAGCACGGCGGCACGGACTTCCTGTTTGGTCATAGGCACTTTGCCCCGCACAAAGGCTTCGTCCGGCAGGCCCTGGGTACGGCGGGACGGCACCTGGGCCGCCTCCACCAGCAGCACGCTCAGGCTCTCGAAACGGCTGGCAGCCAGCTGGCCCACCGTGCCGGTATAAACTTTCTGCTCCGGGGTCCCCAGGTTCTCGCCCACAGCGGCGGCCAGCTTTCCAAAGCCCTCTGCCGCCAGCTGGGCACAAAGGGTGGCGGGGCTCTCGCTGCCGCCCGTCAAAAAGAACGTAGGCTTGCCCTCCATGCACTCGGCCACCGGGTCGCAGGCGCGGCCATGGGCCGAGACGAGCTTCCAGTCCTGCCAGGGGCGGCCCAGCGCGGCAGAGAGCATCTGCACGCTGGAAAGACCGGGCAGCACCACAGGCTGATATCCCTGTGCCTGCAGACGCTCCACCAGTGCCGAAGCCCCGGAGTAAAACCCGGTGTCGCCGCTGTACAGGAGCGCGGCGTTCTCACACCCGGAGGCGTGGAGCAGCTCCAATATTTCATCCGGCAGGTAGGCGGCGGCACGGTTCTCCGTGCAGCCAGCAGGCAGGGCCGACAGCAGCCGACGGGCCCCTAAAATCAGGTCCGCTGCCCGCAGGGCCGCATAGCCCTGCACGGTCAGGCTCTCCGGGCAGCCGCTGCCCATCCCGATCAATGTGATCTTCATAACATTTTCTCCTTGCAGAGGTTCAGAATCTCCTGTGCGGTCTGGCCCTGTTCCGGCGGGCGGCGGAGCACCACGAGCTGGGCCCCGGTGCTTTGCGCGGCCTGCACTTTCTCGGCAAAGCCGCCCGCCGCGCCGCCATCCTTGGTGACGAGCCAGCGAATTTCAAACTGCTGGATCAGTGCTTCGTTCAGTGCCCGGGAGAACGGCCCCTGCATCGCAATAATGTTGCGGTGGGGGACGCCCGCCGCCTCACAGGCCGCAATCCCCTCCTGGGTGGGCAGCACCCGGGGGTAGCACCGCTCCGGTGCGATGGGGGAAAAGGCTCCCAGCTCTTTGGCCCCGGTGGTGAGGAGGACATTGCCCTCCGTCCGGGCCAGCTCCCGGGCGGCCTCCGCCGCACCGGCAAACACCAGCGCACCCTCCGGCAGCGGGCTGGGGGCCCGGAGCAGGCGGTGGTATTCCACCCCCGCCCGGGCCGCCGCCGCTCGGATATTTTTGGTAGCCTCCACGGCGTAGGGGTGGGTGGCGTCGATACAGAGGTCCGCTCCCTGCAGCAGGGAGACCATCGCTTCCGGTTCCAGCCGCCCGGCCCGGACGGTGACACCGGGAGCACTTCCCTGCTCCTCCGCCCCGAGGTCCGTCGCCACGCTGACGAGGACATCCGCCCCAAGGGCCCCCAGCTGTTTGGAGAACGCGCGGCCCTCGGTGGTACCGCTGAACACGACCGCTCTCATCGCTTGTACCCCCGGGGCGTGACCATCCGGCCAGCCAGCTCACGGGTGGCGGCGTTGCCGATGAAGACGGTGGTGAACATATCCACCTGCGTCTTTTCCAGCTCGGCCAGCGTCAGGACACGTTTTTCCTGCCCCTCCCGGCCAATGTTGCGGACGATGCCGCAGACCGTCTCCGGCGTTTTCCCGTTGGCCAGTAAAATGCGGACCGCTTTTTGCAGGTAATCCGGGCGGCCCTTGGAAGAGGGGTTATAGAGTGCCAGCGCAAAATCGCCCCTGGCGGCACAGGCCAGCCGCGTCTCGATGACTTCCCACGGGGTGAGCCGGTCCGAAAGAGAGATGACGCAGAAATCGTGGGCCAGCGGGGCTCCCAGCACGGCTCCGCCGGAGAGGGCCGCCGTCAGCCCGGGCACCACCTCCACGGTGACATCCGGGTAGCCCCGCGCCAGCTCCAGCAGCGGGCTGGCCATGCCGTAGACCCCGGCATCGCCGGAGCAGACCAGCGCCACGGAGCGGCCTGCCTGCGCCGTTTCCAGCGCCCAGCGGCAGCGGTCCAGCTCTTTGGTCATGCCGGTGGAATAGGTTTCTTTTTCCGGGAAAAGGGGGCGCACAAGGTCCAGATAGACCGTATAGCCGCACAGCACCTCTGCCTGTTGTAAGGCACTCTGCGCCTGCGCGGTCAAAAACCGCGCGCCGCCCGGGCCAAGGCCCACGACGAAAACAATGTTATGGTTCTGCATCCTTCCAACTCCAATCCGGGGCAAATGGTTTTGCGGCCAGCGCCAGCGTGACGCCGCCGCCCGCCTGTTTGGGCACCTGCAGCGGCCCGTCCGCCGCACAGACGGCGGCCCGCTCACAGACATTGTCCACCCCGGTCACGCTGCGGACAAAGGCCGAGGGGGTAAAATGGCCCTCCACGGCCTGCAGCTGCCGGGCCGTATAAAAAGTGATGGGCCAGCCGTGGGCGGCACAGAATGCCGCCAAGCCGGGCTCGTCCTGTTTTAAATCAATGCTGGCCGCGCCGCGGATGCCCGCCGGGGCAAGGCCATGGGCGGCACAAAAAGCCGCAAAGGCCGCTTCCAGCTGGTCAGCTGTGGTTCCCCGCTTGCAGCCCACCCCCAGCACCCCGATGCGGGGTACCAGATGCAGCGCTTCCGGGGCTGTTTTTCCCGGGGTGAGGGTCAGGGCAAAATCCGCCGCTTCTCCTGCCCCAGCCAACGCCACCCCGGCGGGCGGAGTGCCCTGCACGGGCCAGTCCGATGCCAGCCGGACGGTGTGCCCGGCCAGCAGCGCCCCGCTGACCAGCTTGATCCGCTCCGGCTCCAGCACCGTGCAGCCCTGGGCTTTGGCCCACTCGTCCACGGCAAAGACGCCGTTGGCATCGGTGGCGGTGGTGATGACAGGCACCGCCCCGCAGGCTTCCGCCAGCGCCCGGGCCAGGGCATTGGCCCCGCCCAGGTGGCCGGACAACAGCGGCACGGCAAACCGCCCGCACTCATCCAGCACCACAACGGCGGGGTCGGCGGCTTTGCTGCGGCAGTGGGGCGCAATGGCCCGCACGGCGATTCCGGCAGCTCCCACAAAAATCAGGGCGTCCGCTTGTGCAAACTGCGTACGAGTCCACTCCGCCAGCCGGACGCCGCCCGCGCCGCAGCGGGAAACGCTGCCGGGCAGTGCCCGGGCCAGCCGGTGGGCCAGAGCCATGCCTTTTTCTGTAAAGGCCAGATAGGCGCGGCTCATTGCTTTGACTCCGTGGCGGGGCGGTACTCGGTGGCAAAGGCGGGGTCGTAGAGCTTGCTGCGCTCGTACCGGGTGCCCAGGAAATCGCCTACCACGATGAGGGCCGTTTTGGTGATGCCCGCCGCCTTGGTGCTCTCGGCCAGGGAGCCGACGGTGCAGCGCACCACTTTTTCTTCCGGCCAGGTGGCCTTATAGACCACCGCCGCCGGGGTATCTGCCGTGTAGGCCCCGCCGGCCAGCAGAGCCTCCTGCACCTTTGCCACCAGACCGATGGACAGGAAGATGACCATGGTGGCCCCGTGGGCGGCGAGGGATTGCAGCTTTTCTTTTTCCGGCACCGGGGTGCGGCCCTCCATCCGGGTGATGATGACGGTCTGGCTGACGGTGGGCAGGGTGTACTCGGCACAGAGGGCCGCCGCCGCCCCGCAGAAGCTGGACACACCAGGGGTATCATCGTAGGGGATGCCGTCGGTGTCCAGTGCATCCATCTGCTCCCGGATGGCCCCGTAAAGGCAGGGGTCGCCGGTGTGGAGGCGGACGGTGGTCTTGCCCGCCGCTTCCATCCGGCGCATGGTGTCCAGCACCTGTTCCAGCGTCATCTCGGCGCTGTTGTAGATGGCACAGCCGGGCTTTGCCAGCCCCAGCAGGGCCGGGTTGACCAGACTGCCCGCGTAGATGATGCAGTCAGCCCCCTGCAGCAGGGCCGCGCCCCGCTGGGTGATCAGATCGGGCGCGCCGGGGCCCGCCCCCACAAAATGAACCATGGCGTTACTCCTTTACCAGAATGGTTGCAAAATATCCGGCGTCCTGTGCCGGGTCATAATCCGTCAGTGCTGGGAAAACGGCCTCGTCCGGCAGACCGCAGTTGCAGACCATCGCACTTTTTTCCAAAAGCCCGTGCCGGGCCAGCGCTTCCAGCGTCCGGGGCAGCTGGCGGCCCGTCTTCATCAGCACTTTCGTGCCCGGGGCCTCCAGCACTTCGTCGGCGTGGCGGCCCGGAGCGATGGTCAGCGGCTGCTCCATCCCGCCTGTCAGGCTGCAGCCCAGCCGGGCCGCGGCGGCGCAGAAGCTGGGCACCCCGGCAATGCGGTACGTCTCATACCCCTGCTCTTTTAAAATCTCTTCCAGATAGCCGTAGGTGGCGTAGACCGACACATCCCCCAGGTTGAGCATGGCCACGTCCTGCCCGGCATCCAGGCAGGCCCGGACTTTCTCCGCGGCCTCCTGGTGGGAAGCGCGCAGGGCTTCTTCCTCCCGGCTCATGACAAAGTGCAGGGGCAGGATGGTCTTGCCGCGGAGGTCTGCCGCCCCTCTGGCAATGTCCAGCGCCAGCATCCGCCCGGAAGCGGTCTGCGGTGCCGCCAGCACGGGGCAGCGCTCCAGGCAGCGCACGGCTTTCAGGGTCATCAGCTCGGGGTCGCCCGGGCCGACGCTGACGCCGTAGAAACGGCCTTTTTTCAGGTTTCCTGTGTCCATGCGTGCAGCAGCTCCTTTGCAGTCTCGGTCTGGCCCAGCGGGCCATACTGGTTGGAAAAGAGGATGGCTCCCACACGGAACGCCCCGGCCGCGCGGCGGTCGAGGTGGGTCTGGATGGCATCCACCAGCCCGGCCAGCACCGGGGCCCGGAGGCCTGCTTTGTCCAGGATCTCAATGCAGGCGTCCGTGGTGGCCGCGTGGAGGAGGGCCGCGCAGACCTCCTGCCCCGCCCCGCTGAGGGCGGCGTAGGTGCAGAAGAGCTCGGTGCGGCAGTCCGCCGTGTGGGAGTGGGTGTTCATGATGCCGCCCGCCAGCTTGCACAGCTTGCCCACATGGCCGATGAGCAGCACTTCCTCAAACCCGGCGGCGGCCGCCATATCCAGCGTGTCACCAATGAAGTTGGAGCACTTGACCACCGGGATCTTTTCCAGCCGGGGCAGGGTGCCGTGGAGGTAATCCAGCCCATAGTTGCCCGGGGCCAGGATCAGCCGCTGGGGCGTACCCGAGTGGGGGCGGAGGCGAGCCTGATTCATTTCCAGCTGGATGGTGTCCAGCAGGGCCTGCTCACTCATGGGCTCCACGATGCCGCTGGTGCCCAGCACGCTGAGGCCGCCCTCCACCCCGATATGGGGGTTGAACGTCCGCTTGGCCACCTCGGCACCACCCTCAATGGAAACAATCACGGCAAAACCGCCCGCATAACCGGCGGATTCGGCTTCTTTTTGCAGGGCCTCCGCGATCATCTCCCGGGGGACATGATTGATGGCGGCTTCGCCCACCGGCTGGTCAAGGCCCGGCTTTGTCACCCGGCCCACCCCCGGCCCGCCGAAGATCTGCACATCCGCGCGTTCCGGTTTCAGGACCACTTCCGCCGCAACGGGCAGGCCGGTGGTCACGTCGGCATCGTCACCGCCGTCCTTTTCAATCACGCAGACAGCACCGTCTTCCGTTGGATGGCAGGCCAGCGGGGCCACCTCCACCACAATGCCTTTTGGGGTGCGGAGAGCGACCGTTTCCGGCGTGCGTCCGGTAAGCAGGAGCCGGGCGGCTCCTGCCGCGCCCAATGCCGCACAGGTGCCGGTGGTATAACCGCAGCGGAGCAGTTTCTGCCCGCTGCGGACATAGTGCTCGAATTTGGGTCTTGGCTTTTTGGGGGCCTCTGCCTGCGGGGCAGGCGTCTGCACCGCGGCGTCCGGGCCATAGAGAAACGTGTACTCCTCCGCCGTCAGGTGGTAGATGCGGCAGATATTTTCTTTGGTGAACGCTTCTTCGGGCGTCAGCACACCGGAAACAGCCTCAGGCGAGACGCAGACCACTTTGTCCGAAATTTTGCGGGCGAGATCCAGCTCATGCAGACTGAGCAGAACGGCCATGTTCCGCTCCCGGGCCAGCTGTTTCAGGATGCCCAGCAGTTCCACTTTGCCCTTGATATCCAAAAAAGACGTAGGCTCATCCAGCAGAATGATCTCTGGCTGCTGGCAGATCGCCCGGGCCAGCAGCACCCGCTGGCGCTGGCCATCGCTGATCTTGTTGAAATCCCGGTCGGCGAGGGCCTCCGCGCCCACCAATCTGAGGGCGGCGCGCACCTGCGCTCTGTCCTCTGCCGAGAGGACGCCCAGCCGCCCGGTGTAGGGGTAGCGGCCCGCCGCCGCCAGCGTGAAGCAGGTGGTGAGCTCCGTGCGGCGGGTGTGGGGCAGCATCAGGGCCATTTTGCGGGCCCGGGCGTTGCCGGACAGCGTGGAAAGCTCCGCGCCGTCCAGCAGCACCGCACCGCCCTGCGGGGCCAGCTGGCCTGCCAGCGTTTTGAGCAGGGTGGATTTGCCCGCGCCGTTGGGGCCCACGAGGGTCAGGATCTGGCCCCGCTCCACCCCCAGCGCGATATTTTGTAAAAGGGCTTTGGTGTAGCCCACAGCCAGGTCTTTTGTCTCGCAGTAATAACTCATCGTTCCCCCTCCTGTGTCTGGCGGCGGATCAGCAGCCAGATGACCACCGGTGCGCCGAACACGGCCGTGACCGAGCTGATGGACAGCTCAGTAGGGGCAAACAGGCTGCGGGCGATGAGGTCACAGAGCAGGCAGAACGCCGCCCCGCCCAGCGCGCAGCCCGGCAGGACGTGCAAGGGTTTGGCGCTGCCCAGTGCTCCCTTGACGAGGTGGGGCACCGCGATGCCCACAAAGGAGATCGGCCCGGCAAAGGCCGTGACGCAGGCCGCCAGCAGGCTGGAAAGAAGCACCAGCGCCATGCTGAATGGCCGCACCGCCACGCCCACGCTTTTGGCGTAACTTTCCCCCAGCTGGTAAGCCGCCATGGGCTTGGAGAGGCAGAACGCCGCTGCCAGGGCCGGAAGCACCACGCAGGCCGCCACCTGCACATTGCCCCAGGTAACGCCCGAAAAGCTGCCCATGGACCAGTTGTGGAGGTTGACGATGTTGGAGTCCTGCGCAAAAGTGACCACGATGTCCGTGATGGCAGAGCAGATATAGCCGATCATGACGCCGCAGATGACCAGAATGCTCATCCGCTGCACCCGCCGGGCCACAGCCAGCACAAAGGCCATCGCCACCATGGCACCCGCAAAGGCGGCTATGATGAGCGCCGCCGAGCTGGTGAAGCGCCCCTGATTGAGGAATATCACCATGGTGAGGGCCACGGCCAGCTTGGCACCGCTGGAAATGCCCATGACAAACGGGCCCGCAATGGGGTTGGCAAAAAAGGTCTGGAGCAGATAGCCTGCTGCCGAGAGCGCCGCCCCCAGCAGGATCACCATGACCGCCCGGGGGAGCCGCAGCTGCAGGATGATGCCCATGGAGAGCGCGTCCTGCCCTTTGCCCAGCAGGGCCGCCAGCACGGCCTGCGGGGTCAGCGAAACGCTGCCCCACAGCAGATTCATGCCAAACAGCACCAAAAGCCCCGCCGTGAGGGCGAGGTAGGTCCGTGTGAGGCGTTTGGGGGTGGTCATGGGGTACTCCTTTTAACATACCGTCAGGAAATTTTCTGTAAGAGGGTCAGCTCCTCCGGGGCGGGGTCGCCCTCGGTGAAGACACGGTTCATATCCAAAATGAGGTCCGGCAGGGCCATGCTCTGCTGGAAAAAGCTCTTGGAAGTGCACCAGCAGTCACCGGACTGGACGGCTTTGAAATCGGCCAGCATGGCGCATTTTTTCACCAGCTGCTCCCGGGTATCCACCACGCCCTCGATGGTGCTGTTGTAAATGAGCACATCGGCGTCTCTGGCCTGGGCGTAGAATGTTTCCTGCGGGAGATTCATGGTGGAAAGGCTGTTGCCATTGTCCGTGAGGTCGGCAAAGACATAGCTGCCGCCGGCCATCCCGATCATCTGGGCCACATAATCCCCGCCCTTGCGGACGGTGATGAGGTTATTTCCCGTGACGGAGAAGAACGCCACCGTCTTGCCCGTGGGCTCCTGCTGCAAAACGGGCTCGATCCGCGCGATCTTCTCGCTGAAAACGCGCTCGGCCTCTTCGGCTCTGCCCAGCAGCAGCCCAATGAACTTGATCCACTCCATCCGGGCAAGGGGGCCGCTCTCATAACTGGAGCGCTCCACCAGCACCGGCACCCCGAAGTGTTCCAGCTGCTCCTTGACCTCCGGGGTGTGGTAGATCATGGTGTTTTCAATGGCAAGGCTGCAGTGGGCAGCCAGGATGCACTCGTAGTCCGGCGCACTGTACTTGCCCGCATAGGTGATCTCGCCCGCCTCCATGGCGGCTTTGGCCTCGTCGAGATACCAGCCATCGGCCCGGGTGCCGGAAAGAGTGATGGAATCCAGCGCGTCCAGGTGGATGAAGTAATCCATAATGGAGCTGGACACGAGGTAAATATTTTCCAGCGGCTGGCGCAGCTCCACGGTTCCCTCCGGGAGGACGGAAAGCTCCGCCGCTCCCTCGGGCCGGACAAGGAACTTGTCCCCAGATTCCGCGATCGTGAGCAGAACGGAGCCGTCGGTATAAACATCCGCCGTGAATTGCCGGGCATAATCCAGCGGGTAAGCGTGGTCCAGCACAAGGGCATCCGTGGTGGCAGGGGCCTCCTGCTGCCCGCTGCCGCAGGCCGTCAGGGCCAGGGCAGCCGCCGGGAAGGCTTTGAGGAATTGACGTCGGTTGATCTTCATGGCATCAGTTCTCGCTCGGGGCGCTGAACGTCAGGGTGTACTCGATCTCATGGGGAGTGCTCATGGCGACGGTATCCGCCACAACAGAGAGCGGAACGCCAAGGGCAGAGACCGGGATCTCAAACGTGGAATTGCCCTCGGTGTTGGTGGGCAGGTACTTCTCGCCGTCCACGATCATATAGTCATAGTTGGGGCTGGACCAGGCGATGGTGGCGGTCATTTTGCCGTCGGCCACAGTCAGGGCAGCGGGGCTGTCCACGGTGGCACGGCCGGAGCCGCCCTCCAGCGTCACCTCACAGGTGTAGCTGCCGTCCGCGGGAGTCTCCACAGCCTCCTCGGCCTGTGCCTCGACATTGCGGACGCTGACGGTGTGGTCATACCACTTGCCCTTGGTGCCCAGGATGGCCAGCTGGAAATCGGTGTCCAGTGCTTCCACCGGGACGTCAAAGCCGTAGACTTCCTCGGAGGTTCCGTCGGAGTAGGTCACGGTGTCGGTGGTGGGCTGGAGCCAATCGGCCTCATGGTCCGGGGCATCCGCCGCCATACCGACATAGAGGTTGACGATCTTCTTGGACTGCAGGCTGATGTGCAGGGTCATCTGGCCGTCTTCCACGGTCAGCGTGCCCTTGCCGTCGCTGGCCTCATTGACATGGAACATGCTGCTGTCGGTATCAAACTCCGCCGTATAGGTGCCGTCTTCCAGCGCCAGTGCAGAAGAAGCAGCGGCACTCTCGGAAGCGGCCTCGGAGACAGCGGATTCCGCCACGGAAGACACCGCCTCCGAGGAAGCGGAAGAAGCCACGCTGGAAGCAGAGCTGCCGCAGCCAGCCAGAGAAGCAGCCAGCAGGGCGGACACTGCCAGCAGAGAAACAAAACGCGTATATTTCATTGCATTACACCTCAAAAACAATATTACTTGAATAGTATAGCACGCAACTGGGGGAACAGAAAAGGGGGACACAAACAAAATTGCCCGAAAAGGTCTCCCTTTCCGGGCAACGCGGGTCTATTTTAGCCGTTCAGGGAGTCGATGGCAGCCTTGGTGTGGGCAACGTAGAGCTGCTGGACGTCAGCAACCCCGCCCAGGCCTGCGATCTGGCAATCGACAGAGTCGAATGCACCGGAAGCCTCAAACTGGCTCAGCCAGGAGTCCTCGTCCGCACCGGCCATATCGTTGTTGGCGTGGTCGCCGGCAACGACCATCAGCGGGCGGAGCACGACCTTGGTGTAACCGGCAGCCTTGACAGCCTCGATGACATTCTCGCAGGAGGTGGACTCAGGCTCGCCCTCAACAGTGCCGATGAAGACATTGTCATAGCCCAGGGTCTGCATGGCGGTCTGCATCTGGCTGTAGCTGACTTTAGCGGTGTGAGAAGTGCCGTGGCCCATGAAGACGAATGCAGTGCCATCCTTGGCAGCAGCCTCTACGCTGTCGTAACCAGCAGTGGCAACCGCCTCGGCAGTGACAGCCTTGGCAACCGCTTCCTTATCCTCGTTGATGACGGTAGCGTCAGCGCCGACCTCACCCAGCAGGGGCTCAGCCACAGCGACGGACTCGAACTTGTCGCGGTAGTCGTCGACCATCTCCATCATCTCGTCGTACTCAGCGCCGTGCATCAGGTGAGTGGGCTGGACGACCAGATTCTTGACGCCGTTGGCAACGGCACGGTCCATGGCCTGCTGCATGTTGTCGATCTTCTCGCCGTCACGAGCCTGGACATGATTAATAATGATCTGAGCGGTGAATGCACGGCGGACAGACCAATCGGGGTAAGCGGCCTGCAGAGCATCCTCGATGCCCTTGATGTCTTTCACGCGGCTGTCGTTGAACGAGGTGCCGAAGCTGACCACCAGCAGCTCGTTGTCGCCGATGTTGTCCTCATTGCGGGGGTCATCCTTGGAAGCATCGCCGGTGTCGCGGCCAAAGTAATCGGGATCAGCCTCTTCCCCCTCGACCAGCTCTTTCTGGGCGTCAGTCAGAGCGTCCCAGGCGTCCTTGGCAGCCTTGCACTGCTCGTCGGTGTTCTCGTTGCGCTCCTGCACATAGATGGCATCGATCAGGTCTGCCACGTTCTTTGCGGCCATTTCGTCAGCCTCCTCGCTGCTCACCTCGCTGGCGGCAGTGCTGGATGCAGCCTTGCTGGAAGCGGCGGTGCTGCTGGAAGCGCTGCTGCCGCAGCCTGCCAGGGTGCCGACGCAGAGCGCCAGAGCGGCGGAGACTGCCACGGTCTTTTTCCAATTGAGTTTACGCATGGTTCTTGTTTGTTCCTTTCCTGTTTTTGCTTGTGTGCGGATCTTCTGACAGAAAGGGTACAGGCGGTACGCCCGGACACAAAAAGGGCCCTTTTGCCGCGCGGAGTGCACAACAAAAAGACCCCTGTTATTTCTGGGCTTTTCGGTACAACCAATTCCTCGTGATCTGGAGCATCTGCTCCCGTACCAACAGCAGGCAGGTTTCCTGGCTGAAAGGGACGGGCAGAACTGCCCGCGCCCGCGGCTGCCTTCCCGGAGGTTCCCCCAGTGACCGGCGCAAAACGCGCCAACGCCGCAAAGCTCCCTTATCACAGTGACGAGATCGCGCGGGAATCCCACCCGCTTCTCTTTTACCCTTTCCGCCGCCCGAAAGCGGCAAAAGGCACCTGCTGTTTTCTATTCAGACGGGGTTAGTATAGCACAAGCCCGCCAAAAATGCAATTGGTTTTCAGCCCTCTGCCGGTGTCCAGACCATGCCCAGGGCGCTGAGGTTTTCCACCCGCTCCGGGGTCAGCCGGGCGTCATGGGCTGCATAGCTCTCCCGCATCCGGCGGATCCAGTCGCCCAGGCAGAAGCCATCCTCCGTTTTATAATTGACGGGTACGGTCAGATCCCCGTGGGCGGCGCGGTACTCCCCGGCCCGGCGGAGGGCGCACTGCCACTTGGCCTCCCGGGCGTCCCACTGCATCCCGATCTCGTCCAGCATAGCGATATGCTCCGGCGTGACCTGGAACGAGTCAGGCCGCGTCTTGCGGGCGGCCCGCAGGTTGGAGATCCAGACGCCAAGGCGGAACCCCGTTTCATCCACATAGCTGGCAGGGACCAGCAGATCTCCCCGGCGCTTGGCGTAGGCCTTGGCATGGCGGTAGTTGTTGAGCCAGTTCCGCTCCCGCACGCTGCAGCGGGCACGGGTGCGGACAGCCCCGCCCCGGCGCTCCGGCTCGCCCCGGAAGAGCTCTTTCAGGGCTTTGACCCGCTCACCGCTCAGGCTCTTATCCCCTTTCTGGAGCAGCTGCTTCTGGCGGCTGAGCCAGCTGCCCAGCCAGATCCCTTCTTCCGTGCGGTACTGGGCCGGGAGCTCCAGGCTGCCCTGGGCGGCCTTGTAGGCAGCGGCCAGCTCATAGCGGTGCTGCCAGGAATCCGGCTTCTGCCACACCATGCCCAGCTGGTCCAGCAGGGCCTTGCGCTCCGGGGTAAGGCGCGCGCTGCTGCGGTCCGGGTTCTGCCAGGCGTAACGCTGGCGGCTGACCCACTTGCCCAGCAGCACGCCGTCCGGGTCGATGTACTCCGAGGGGACGTTCAGGTCGCCATGGGCCTGATAATACCGCGCGGCGGCATCATAAGCGGCCTGCCACTTGCGGTCGTTGCGGTTGGTCCAGTCCACGTCCAGCGCCTCCAGCCAGGCTTTCTGCACCGGCTTGATGGTGCCCGCCTTGTAGGCGGCCCGCTGGCTGCCCAGCCAGACGCCCAGAGCCACGCCCTCCGGGGTGGTGTACTTGACCGGCACTTCCAGCGTGCCGTGGTCGAGCCAATACCGGACAGCCGCGCAGTAGCTCTGCTCCCAGATGTCCTGCACGGTGTCCCACACCATGCCCAGTGCTTCCAGCCGCTCGGCACGGTCGGTGGACAGATTGTTGCCGAGGAACCGCTGACGGTTGTAAACGATCCACTCGCCCAGGGCAAAGCCGTTTTTATCCCGGTAGCGGACCGGCACCATCAGGTTCCCGTATTCTCCGCGGTACTCCCGGGCTGCGGCATAGCCCCGCTCCCAGGCCTGCTCCATCCGCTGTTTCCAGACGATGCCCAGCTTTTCCAGCCGGGCGGCCTGCTCGGCGGTCAGGCGGCCGGGCTTTTCCCCGGCCTGGATCTGTCGCTGCAGCTCCAGCCAGCGGCCCAGCCCAAAGCCGGCTTCCGTGGTAAAGCCGCGGGGCAGCTCATTGATATCCCCTTTTGCGGCGGCCTCTTTGGCGGCTGCAAAGGCCTGCTCCCACTGAGCGTCCAGTTGGCGCTGCAGCTGACGGGCCGGACGGATGCAGGCCTGGTACGGCTCCTCCAGCGGGAACCCGGTGCCGCCGGCCTGTTCCGTCCCCTGCACCAGATCCTCTGCATTGCGCAGGCCCGCAAACGAGACGTTGAGCTCCACCAGCGGGGCGGAGTCCCCGCAGAGCGCCAGTGCCCGGGCCAGCATCCGGCGGTGGTTCTGTTCCAGCCCGGTGGAGCGGACCAGCACGGCACCCGCCATTCCGGCCAGCCGCGCCAGCCCGCCGGGGGTGCTGACGGTGACCAGCACCTGCGCGCCCCGTGCCGGGGAAGCCGCAAACCGCACGGCCATCTCCTGATCCCAGCCGTCTTTCATGATGGTGGCTTCTGTGTCCTGGCCGAAGAGGGCTTCCAGATTTTCCGTCACCCGCCGCATGGCAGCGGCGTCCTCACACAGGACCAGCTGCTTGCCCTTGAGCAGAGCCTCCCGCAGCCGGGGCAGCGCCGGGCCGCATTTTTCCACCGCGCGGCGAAGATTGGTGAAAACTTTTTCGCCCACGCCCGGGACGCCCGCGGCGTTCCACTGCTTCATCTGGATGCGGAATTCTTCCAGCGCCGTCTCGGCGGGCCAGAGGAGCACGGTATCCGCGGCAGGCGGCGTGACAAGGCCCCGGGCCAGCGCTTCCGCCAGCGAAATGGAGAACGTGCCCGCCCCCTGAAACATGGCTTCCGCCAGGCAGCAGCTGACAGGCTGGTCGGTGTCGATGAGGCCCAGCAGCTTCGCCTGCGGGCTGAACCGCTGCAGCCAGCGGACACGCTCTCCACACGGAAACGCCGTAAACTCCCGCGAGCCATCCAGGATGATGCAGGCCGGGCGGATTTTGGCCAGCTCCAGCCAGCGCTGCGGTGTATTGTCCTCACAGTGGATCAGCTGCACCCGCGGCGGGATCTCCTGGCCGATCCGTTTGGCTTCTTCCAGCCGCATCCCGCGCCGGGTCTCCCCGGGCACCACCCAGATCACGGCCGCGTCCGGGTGAGCGTTGATCCACGCCCAGACGATCCGCCCGCTGCCGCTTCCAACGGGATAGAACAGCGCGGCTTTCCCTTTCTGCTCCAGCTGGGTGTCAATGGCCTCCGCCATCCGCTTATAATATTCCTGCAAATTTTCTGCCATAGTTTCCGCCTTTTTCCTGTTGTTGGGGTTTTTATCCCAGAAAAAAGAAGACCCGGCACAGCTCCCATTGCGTGAACTGCCTCCGGTTCCTTTTCAAATAGAATTTCATTCTTATTTTATTACAAAAGTTTATTTCTTGTCAAGCAAATTTTCCGTGCTTTCCCCATTGGCAATTAAAAACTGCATCAAACCGGTCGGTTGACGCAAAAAATCACTATTCAGCTGTCAATTCAGGGCTGCTTGCAGGGTAGTTTGTTGTATTCAGGCTTGTTTTTTTAGGTAAAAGTTTGTTTCACATGAAAAAGGCGGAGCCCCCGCGCGTGGTGCACAGAGGCTCTGCCTTTCTTCAACCTGTCCGTCATCCTCGCTTGCGCTCGGTGCCTGAGAGGTTATTTTACGATTCGCTGATAGGTGCGGAGCACTTTCCAGCGGGAAACGTGCTTGCCGGGCTTGAAATTGCCGCCCTCACGAGGCTGGAAGAAGCCTGCTTCCATGCACCACTGGGCCGCTTTGGCCGTGTCGGGGTCTGTCACGTCCGCAAAGGCGGGCAGTGCGGCAGGCTCCGGGCGGCCTGCAGTGTTCCAGAGCAGGAGGGCCAGCTGAGCGCGGTCCTGCGGCACGGAGGTGCCTGTCGGCAGCAGCTGGTTCAGGGCCACCTCGGTGCCCACGAGGTAGGCCGTGGCACCCACGACGCCCACGACAGCGGTTGCAGCCGCGATGGTGCCGAAGTCGGCACTGGAATCATCCTCTTCCAGCGTGGAGAACTTGGCCAGAACGCCAATGTCCTCCTGCATGGTAAAGGTGGCCGTGGTGCCGTCCTCCATCAGGTCTTCCGGGCGGGGATCAAACACCCAGCAGGAGAACTTCATCCCCTCCGGGATGGCCTTTTCATCCAGCGTGATCGTCACCTTTGCGCCCTTTGGCAGCCGCTGACTTTGTATGACACCGGTAAGAGCATCAAAGTGCAGGGTGGTGCCGTCCGGTTTCTCGACGTCCACAGAGCAGTCCTCAAACTGGAGGAAGACGTCTTTGTCGTCGGGGTCGCCCGGGTCAGGCTGTTCCGGCTGGTCTGGGTCAGGCTGCACAGGATCAACGTTGTCATCGCTGCACCGCACCGTGATACCGTCCAGGTTCACATACTCTTTTTCAATGGCTTCCCACTGGGCGCGGGTACCTTTGAAAATGATGGTCTTCAGGTTGGGGCAGTTGAAAATAAAGCAATCCGCCACCGAGTGGAAATTCATTCCGGTCACACTGGCCGGGATGGTAATGGTCTCAAGGTTTTCGCATCCATAGAACAGCGGGAGGCCGCTCATCTCTTTGAGAGTGTCCGGGAACGTGATGCTGCGGATGGCCGCATTTGCATTAAAAACAGGTCTTGCAGAGTTGCCGATCTCCGTGACGTCCCGGCCACCCAGCGTTGCGGGCACGACCACGTCAGCCTCGCTGCCATCGTAAGCAAGGATGCGGGCATTGCCGTCCGTGGTGATCTCGTAGGTGTAATCGCCCTCAATGAAGTAGCCGTCCATGGAGGGTTCCTCGTCCGTCAGCTCCAGATAGACTGCATCCAGCGGCTTATTGCTGTTGAACGCTTCCGCCGTTGTTTCCACAAAGGCTGCCTCGGGGCCGGTGCGGTACCAGAATTTATCCACCTCCGCGTTCAGTGCGGCGAGGCCGCGGTCCTCTGTGGTGCTGTCCGCAGCGTTCATGGTCAGGTGACCGCCCTTGTAATGTATTCTACTTGTCTCTGTCGTGCTCAGGAATTTCTTTGCATGTATCTCCAGCGTGGCTCCCGGCATCAGAGTACAATCGAAGCCAGTCAGGCCGATCTCTCCATCATAGATGAAAACATCGCCATAGATCGTGACGGGATCAAAGCTGATCCCCTTTTTGAAATTGTGCAGCTCGACCGTTACACCGGAGTGGATCTTTGTGTTGCGCTGGCCAACAATGCCCTCGTTGCCATCCGGATCGACAGCATGGAGGATATAATGGCCTGCTACGATCTCGTCCATGCTGCTGATGCCATCGTGCCAGGCACCTGTCACCCAGCCCTCAACGGTCTGGTCCGCGGTCAGCTTTGTCGTTTTGCTGTAGCTGTCGCCCGCGAGCAAGGTCTTATTGATTGGTTCCGTCGGGGAGCCCAGCGTCACAGGGCCGCTGATCTGGAGGATGTCATTTTCGCTGTCATAGGAGATGGTACCGCCCCGTACAATATCCGGTGCAATGTTCCCTTTGTTTTCACTGTTCACCTGTGTGCCTGCGACCCAGACATGGTACCAGTCCAGATTCAGGTTTTTATTGACCACTTCAAAATAAGCACTGTCGGGGAATGCAGCCGGAGTCCCCGTACCTTTTTCGTACTGGCCATCCTTGGAAGTACGGTACCACTGCCCATCCATCACACAGAGCTTGCCGCTGCCCTTGAGGGCCGTGCTCTGCACCTGCAGCTGCACGGTGCTTCCGTTGCTTACCGTGAGATCGCCGCCTTTTGCCCAGATCGCACAGGCTTCTTCTTCATTTTCGATGACGACCTTGCTTCCGTCAATGTCGATCTTTCCGTTTGCGACGATGCCCGCCGTATCGTCCCACTCTGTCATTCGGATCCAGCTGCCGTTCCGGAATGTCAGATGGTTGGCCGAGATCGTACCCCGGACCAGACTGATGTCTCCGTCATCAAATAGGATATCTCCATTTTCTGCCGTGATCGAGTTTGTTCTGCCGAGCACCGCTCCCCCAATGCCGGTTATGGTCAACTGGGGAAGTCCCGACCGGATCGGTGTCTCACCGGTTCCCCAGCAGTCCAGATGTGCATAGCGCAGCTTCAGGGTCATGGTATCGGGGTCGAACACGACCGTGGCTTCTCCCTCAAGATTCTCTTCATCATCCTTATCATTCAGCACATCGTCCTTGTTTTCATCGGTCACCTGAATACCCTTGATCCAGAGCTTGTAGGTACCCTCGGTGGGCTGGTCGGGTTCACCGGTACCGCCACCGCCGGTCTCACCGCCGCCAGTACCACCACCGGTCTCGCCGCCACCGGTACCACCACCGCCGGTCTCACCACCGGTCTCGCCGCCACCGGTACCGCCACCACCGGTCTCGCCGCCGCCGGGTTCGCTGGGCTTGGTGCACACGACCGTCACATCCGCAGGGAGCTTCCCTTTGATGACCGTATTGGCGTTCCACTCTTCCGGCGTGCCTTCAAAGTACACGGTTTTCAGGCCGCTGTTCTGGAACACATTCTCGCCAAACTCCTTGATGGTGTTATAGAGGGTGATGCTTTCCAGATTGGTGCAGTTTTCAAACGCATTATCCCCAATGCTGACCACGTTTGCACTGAGGCTGACCTGGGTCAGATTTTTGCAGCCACTGAACACATGGTCTGCGATCTCCGCCTTGCCCGGATAGCCTACCATGCTGAAGCTCTGCAAACTGGTGCAGCCGCTGAACGCATAGGAATCTACGCTCTGGCGGTGTTCGCCGGGCATCGCAAAGCTTCGCAGGCTGGTGCAGTTCTCAAACGCTCTCTCGCCAACATCCATCAGGGCCGTAGTTGTATTGACCGTTGTCAGGTTGGTACACCCGGAAAACGCCCTCGAGTTGATCACATAATAATACCTTTCCGGAAACGTCACGCCGGTGATCCTGGTGTTATCCTGAAAAGCTTTTTGGCGAATGGCGCCAACATAATAGTTACGCCCCTTGCCATCGTTGATCGTTTCGGGCAGAGAAATCTCCGCAGCGCTGCCCTCATATTTGTACACCTGCCAGACGGTCGAGTTTATATCATTAAAGTATTTGACGCTGTCTTTTGTGTAATACCAGCCGGGCGGATCATCCGCAAACGCCGCCGCGGGCAGCAGGGTCAACAGCATGGCCACCGCCAGAAACGCGCTCAGGACGCGCAGTTTGGGCGGGGTTCGGGTGGTTTGTTCTTTCATTTTACACGCCTCCTTCTGGTGCAGGAAAATCCAAAGAAAAAAGCCCTGTGGTTTGATTTTACTCTACCACAGAGCCTGCAAAATTCCTATTAACCTTTGGTTAGTATTTTGTGCCAAAAAGGGCAGCCAGCTGGGCGCGCTTGTTTCGCACGGCCCCGCCGATGTCCAGCTTGGCGTACAGCTGGTTGATGTACTGCTTGACGGTCCCCTCCGAGAGGTGGAGTGTTTCGGCGATCTCCTTGTTCGTGCGGCGCTGGGCCACCAGCCGGGCAAGGGCCAGCTCTTTCTCGGTCAGTGCGGCGGCAATGGCCGGGCGGTCTGCCGAGCCGTTGAGCTGGGCGCGCCGAGCCTCGTACCGCTGCCCCAGAGCGATCGCCCGCTCCACCAGCGGCTGGGCACTGCCCCAGCCGCCCTGCGCCAGCAGCGGGGCCAGATAGCGGTAATTTTCGGCCAGCGGCATCCAGAAGCCATCCGGCGCGGCCTCTGCCAGCGCCTGCTCCAGTGCAGCCCGGGCCTCGGCAGGCTGGCCATACAGTCCGTACGCTGCCGCCATCTGCACCCGGACATGGAGGGCCACCAGCCCATAGTGGAACCGCTGGCAGGCGGCCAGCAGCTCCTCACAGCGGGCCAGCACCTTGACTGCCTGCCCCTGTGCCAGCCAGACCTGCAGCTCGATCATTTCCATCATGGGGCGGCAGAGGGCAAAGTAGCTCACGGAGGCAAGACGATGCTCCCGGAAGACCTCGGGCACGGCATCGGTGCGGCCAAGCAGGGCGTAGTAATAGGCCTCGATGCTCTCCAGCAGGTGGAGCAGAACGACATCGTGCCGCTGGAGGAGGGCGGCACGGCGGGCCTCGAAATCAAACGGCTCCCCTGCCTGCCCGCAGAGGGAAAGCCGCAGGGCGAGGAAATCACAGCAGAGGGCCATGTTCTCCTGCCCGCAGGAAGCCGCCCGCACCCGGGCCCGTTCCAGCAGCAGGACCGCCCGTTCAAAATGTCCCTGCATGAACGCGGCCTCGGCATCCATCACCAGCTCGGCCCCCTGCCCGTGGCCCTGGGTGATCTTATAATAATGGGGCATACACTCGTACATCTCGGCCAGCTCCTTGCCCAGCTCCCCGGGAGCACGGTAGTACATCATCAGCACCGAGGGGGAACCGAACGTCCAGCTGCCGCTGTTGCGCAGGGTAACGGCAGGGCGGGTCATCTGGCGGCTGGCACTGCGGTGGAGGCGGCTCATCTGGGTGATATCGTTGTACATCAGAAAGCTCAGGATGAGGTCGCACTCGCCCAGCAGGTTGCCCCGCTCCTGGGCCGGAAGCTCCGGGTGCTCCCGCACGGCGGCTTCCAGCAGGGCCTTGAGCTCCATCATTTTGGGGATCTGCTGGCAGGTGAACATCCGGCGCATCAGCACCAGAATGGCCAGCGGGTGCCGCTTAAGGGCGTCCACCGGGCAGCGGCCCAGCCGTTCCAGCAGCTCCGCCGGGCCGAGGGATGCCAGCAGGATGCCGGCGTCCTCCTCAATGACGTGGAGGGCGGCGTCATAATCCCCGCATTTTTCGTAGGCACGCAGGGCGGGCAGATACTGCCGTCGGGCCTCGTACCAGCGGCCATACCGTTCCCAGACGGCCGCCTGCCGCGGGGCGGGCAGCTGGGCAAACAGCCGCTCGGCGCATTCTTTCATCATGTGGTGGAACCGGAAGCTCTCGCCGTCCGGCAGGCGGGTGACAAAGGCGTTCTGCCGCGTCAGGGCCAGCAGCACCTGCTCGGCGTCCGGCATCCGGGTCACGGCAGAAGCCATCTCCACCGTAAACTCATCGGCCAGGCCCATCACGGCCAAAAACTCCTGCCGCTGCGGAGACAGGGACTCGATCATGGCCGCGGTGAACATGGCGTAGATGTCCGAGCTGGTGGGCAGCAGGGTGCCCCGCTCCGCCAGCGCGTGGAGATTGAGGTAGATGGCAGAGAACCAGCCCTCGCAGGAGTGGAGCAAGGTTTCCCGCTGGGGCTCCGTCAGCTCCATGCCGCAGCGGCGGACGTAGGCGGATAACTCTTTCTCGTTCAGCCGCAGCTGGTCGGCCCCCACCCGGTGGAGCCGCTGCCCCAGGCGGAGGATCTCGCCCTGGGGCAGGAAATCGTTCCGGCTGGCCACCACGAGGTGGGCGTTGCCCGGCAGGCGGTTGGCCAGCGCACAGAGGAACGCGGCGGCCTGCTCGTCCCGGAGCAGGTGGAAGTCATCCAGAAAGAGATCGATCTCCCGCTCCCCGGCCAGCGCGGTGCAGAGGTCGTCCAGCAGCAGGGCCGCGCCGCTGGCGTCCGTGGGGCACTCGTACCCCTCCAGCACAGTCAGCCCAGCCTGCGCAAACGCCTTTTGCAGGCTTTTCCAGAAGATGGCCCGGTTGGCGGAGTAGATGCTCACCCGCAGCACGGCGGCTCCCTCCCGGCCGCGCTCGTTCAGGTACCAGTTGATGGCGGTGGTCTTGCCGTAGCCCATGGGCGCAATGATAGTAGTCAGGGCGCAGCCCGCGATGGGGCGCAGGCACTCCTGCAGCCGCTCTGAGATGTAGACCGCATTCAGATTTCCTTTGTATTTCGGCATAAGCTGTTTCTCCCCGCACCGGCTCTGTGACGGACATTCTTGTCTTTATTATATCAGACTTTTCCCAGACTTCAATTCTGCGGGAAACAAAAAGGCCGCGGAGCCTCTGCCGGTTTCCGGCGGGGGTTCCGCAGCCTTGATTTTCGGGGCAGAACGCCTGCATTGCAGGCATCTGCAGAACTTACTTGGTGGTGAAGAACATCTTGACCCGGTTCCAGTTGCGGAGAGCTGCGTTGCTCTTATCGTTCAGGATCTCCTGCACAGCGGGGTCGTTCAGGTTCAGGCTCTTGCTGTAGGGGGCGTCGATCTTGCCCTGATTGACCAGCGCGATCAGGGTCGCACGGTCGGGGTTGGTCTCCTGCAGATCCACGCCCACGATCTTCCAGTTGTTGTCCACTTCGGGAGCCACCGGAGAATGCTCGGCAAAGTAAGCCACGATCATGTCGCGAATGGAGTTGGAGGACTCCCACTCCTTCTTGCCGGACACGAGGCCCTGACTCTTCAGGGCGGACGAGTAGCGGTAGTTGTTGACCGCCAGCGTCAGGGTCTGGTCGTCCTGCAGCGGTGCGCCGTGGAACATGACATTCTTGATGCGCTGACCCTTGGGCTGGCTCAGATCGATCTCATAGTCCACACCGGCAAACATATCGTAGAGGTAGCCGGGGTATTCGGGGTCAAAGGAGATGTTGATGTCGCCAGGCACCCACTGATTGTAGCACTCGGCGGACCACTCCATGTAGGCTTTCAGCTCGGCACCGGTCACGCGGACACGGTACAGGGTGTTGTCAAACTTGTAGATATCGAAGATGTTGCCGTAGTTGATCTCGCCCTTGGGCAGGTCGCTGGTGTCCTTGAAGAGAGCTGCTGCGGAGACGTCCGCGCCGGAGTTCTCCAGCTGCACCTTGTTGATGAGATCCATGACGGCCGTATCCCGCAGCTTGCCCTCGGGCAGACCGGCGATCTCGTTGGTGGGCTGGAACTTTGCGGTGGTAGAGCCAAGCGCACTGCCCTTTTCGCCGTCGGCACCGGTGCCGCCCTTGATGAAGTCGCGGGTCTCCTGATGGGCTTTTGCGACCACGGGGTTGGCACGCAGCTCCTCACTGGGGGTCACACCGGTCATATCCACGATCTCCACCGAGGAGTCCACGATGTTCTTGTCGGCGTCCAGCGTCAGATCGAAACGGGCGATGTCACGGCCGCTGTTGCGCACACCACCGATGACCACATTGCCCTCTTTCTGCTTGACGACCACATGGTTGTGTGCCACCTGCAGGACATCCACTTCCGGGTTGTCGTCGAGGATCTTCTGGGCGGAGTCAGAGCCGCCTTCCTCATCAAACTCGGCGTAGAGACCCATGTGGGCGGAGACCACGATCACGTCGGCCTGCCCGTTGATGGCCTGGATTGCTTCCTTGACTGCGGTGCTGGCGGCCTCATAGGTGCATTCCTCGATGCCGGCCTTGCCGCCGTCCCAGATGGGCACATCGGGGGTGACCACGCCGATGATGGCGATCTTCACGCCATCCCGCTCGGTGATGGTCCAGCCTGCGCCGGTCACAAAATTGCCGCTGGCGTCCTTGACATTGGCTGCCAGCACGGGGAAGTTGGCCTGACTGAGGATGGTCTTCATGGTCGGGATGCCCCAGTTGAACTCATGGTTGCCAAGCGTCATGGCATCGTAGCCCATCTGGTTCATGGCGGCGATCACCGGATGCGCCTCATTCGGCCGCTTGTTGGCGATGTCGTCGGTCATGATCGTGCCCTGAATGTCGTCACCGGCATCCACCAGCACCACATTGGGCTGCTCAGCCCGCACCTGCTGGATGTAGGTGTACAGGCGTGCCATGCCGTTGTTGGCGGTCTCCTTGTCGTCCTCGTAGCTGTAGCCCCACGGATTGCCGTGCATATCCGAGGTGCCGAGAATGGTGATGTGCGTCTGCTGGTCGTTCCCCGCAGCAAAAGCCGCAGCCGGGAAGATGCTGATCGCCAGCGCAGCCGCAGCAACGCCGGAGATCAGTTTGCGGAACAGATTTCTCATGTGAATACCTCTTCTCTTTCGTCCGATGATTTGCGTCGTTTTTCGCTTGAACCTAGGCTCAGTATACGCATTTCTTTCACATTCCGCAAGCGATTTACGGTTTTTTACCCCTTTTTCGACAAAAGTTATACTTTTACCCTCCCGTTTTGCAGCAGTCTGCCGGAATCGGCCCGCCATTTGGCTTCCGGGGAAAAGCTGCCATCCCCCTTAAAGCGGTCACACCCAGTTCTTCCGCCCATAGCGGGTGGTCAGCTGGCAGAGAGGGCACTGCATCGATGATGACTTTGATCGCGGGATCCGGGTCTTTCACGTCAGAAGATTTGTAGCCTTTCTTGACCGCAATGAAAATGGCCAGGCCAGCGACACACAGACCCATCAGGATGCCGGGCAGGTAGCCGCCCATGAACAGAGCAGCAACAGAAACGCCGCCAGCGGTGATGGAATACAGGATCAACGGACCAGACGGAGGGATCAGGATGCCGGTAGGAGCCGAGCAGATGTTGACGGCTGCGGAGTAGATGCTCACCCGCAGCACGGCGGCTCCCTCCCGGCCGCGCTCGTTCAGGTACCAGTTGATGGCGGTGGTCTTGCCGTAGCCCATGGGAGCCACCACCGCCGTCAGGCTGCTGCGGGCAACGGGCTGCAGGCTGTGCCGCATCCGCTCCGAGATGTAGATGATATTCAGTTCCGGCTTTTGTCTGAGCATCCGCGTCCCTCTTTTCTATTCTTATTGATTATATTACCACAAATCTCTAGAAGTTGGAAGTAAAGCCTACATCACAAAAAACATGGTTTCCATCACAAAAACCTGTTTGGCCGCACCGGATCTCCATGGTACAATATACTCAAATCATTTTAAGATAAGGAGTCTCTTTTTATGGAAACGACCTCAAAACGCAAGTCTGGCACCACGGACCTTACGGTGGGCAAGCCGTTGTTCCAGATTTTGCGGTTTGCGCTGCCGCTGGTGCTGGGCACCCTGTTCCAGCAGCTGTACAGCTTTGCGGACACTGTCATTGTGGGCCGGTGCCTGGGCACCGACGCACTGGGTGCGGTAGGCACCACCTACTCCCTCAACTTCCTCATCCTGGGCTTTGTGCAGGGTGCCTGCGTGGGCTTTGGCATCCCGGTAGCCGAGACGTTCGGTGCCAAGGATAAGGGCGGCCTGCGGAAATACCTGTTCAACGGTGCCCTGCTCTGCGTGGTGCTGAGCGTGGTGTTCACCATCTTCACCACCCTGATGGCGGGCCCGCTGCTTCAGCTCATCCACACGCCGGAAGAGCTGTACGCGGACGCCGTGCTCTACATCCGGATCCTCTTCCTGGGCATCCCGGCCACGGTGCTGTACAACTACGCTTCCAGCGTGCTCCGCGCCATGGGCGACTCTCAGCACCCGTTCTATTTCCTGCTGGCGGCCAGCGTGCTGAACATCGGGCTGGATTACCTGCTCATCGTCTCCATGGGCATGGGCGTGGACGGCGCGGCCCTTGCCACCGTCCTCAGCCAGTTGCTCAGCGGCGGGCTGTGCGCGTTCTGGTTCTTTACCCGGACGGCCAAGCAGGAGGAGCTCACGTTCCGGGGTCAGAGCAGCCTGCTCTCCGCCGGGCACTGTAAGCGGCTGGCCTATATCGGCTTTCCCATGGGCTTTGAGTATTCCGTCTCGGCCATTGGTGCCGTCATCATGCAGGACGCCATCAACCTGCTGGGCAGTACCGCGGTAGCCGCCCAGACTGCCGGTGAGAAGATCCGCCAGATGTTCACCCTGCCCATGGAGAGCGTGGGCATGGCCATGGCCACCTATGTAGGGCAGAACCATGGTGCCCACCGCACCGACCGCATCAAGCAGGGCATCAAGGACGGCTGCACGATCCAGCTGACCTACTGCGTGGCCGCCTGGGTCGTCATCTTCTTCATCAAGCCTTACGCCGTGGGGCTGGTGCTGGGCGATGCAGACCCCGCCGTGACCGCCGGAGCCATCCAGTACCTGGCCATTATGAGTATGCTGTTCTGCTTCCATGGCCTGCTGATGATCTTCCGCAACACGCTGCAGGGCCTGGGCTACAGCGTGCAGGCCATCATTTCCGGCGTGGGCGAGCTCATCGGCCGCAGCCTGGGCGGTCTTCTGGCCGTGAAAACAGGCCTGGGCTATGTTGGCATCTGCCTTTCCAACCCCTTTGCCTGGGGCCTGGCCATGCTGTACTGCATGTTCATGGTGCGCCGGATGCTCAAGCGGGAAGAATAACAAAACCAAAAGAAAGGCCGAGGCCTGCGGGAGCTTTCCCACAGGCCTCGGCCTTTTTATAGAAGAAGATTGGAAGTGGCGGTTTAGTCTTCAGCCATGCCGATGAGGTCGAACTTCTCGGTCGAGATGGTGACGGTGAAGTCTTTCTTGGCAGGCTTGTTGAACTTGACCCAGATGGTGCGGTCAGACAGGTTGTAGTACCAGCCGGACTCTGCTTCCTCCCAGCCATCGCGGACGATGTACTGGGTGAGCTGCTCGCCATCCACGCTGGCCCAGAGCGCGCCCTTTTTCTTGCTGACCAGCTTGATGGTCATGCGCTCCACGGGAGACTCGTAGGTGCCCTCGGTGGAGAAGTGGATATCGGTGCGGTCGCCGGCCTTGACGTTGATGGTGGTCTTGGCGTAGACACCGTTCTTGTAGTCCTCGGTGTGGCCGTCGTCGTCATACAGCACAAAGCTGGTGTCGGTCTCGGCGGCGACCAGAAGGTCGAGCTGATGCATGGTGTCGCGGAGGATGTGCTTGACGTCCTCGCTGGTGGCCACGATGGCGCTGCCGCGCAGGAACATGGGGATGCTTGCCAGAGTGACCGGGATCTCGATGGTCTGGCCGCCCTCATACTCGCGCAGGTTGTCGCTCATATCGTACCACTTGCAGCCGGCGGGCAGGTAGATGGTGCGGGTGGTTGCACCCTTTTCCACCACGTTTGCCACCAGGATGCTCTTGCCGAACATGAACGTCAGGTTCTTGTCGGTGTAGCACTTGGGATCGTCCGGGAACTCCAGGAACAGCGGGCGCCATGCCGGCATACCGTCCTGGTTGCTCTCGTACATCAGGGAGTACAGGGTGGGCATCAGGCGGTAACGCAGCTTGTAAGCCTCGCGGATGTAGGGCAGGTTCTCCTCATACATCCAGGGCTGGGTGACGGTGTTGTCGTTGTTGGCGGAGTTCAGGCAGAAGCGGGGCTGGAGCACGCCGTTCTGCAGCCAGCGGAGCAGCAGCTCAGCCTCCGGAGCCGGGCCGGCAAAGCCGCCGATGTCGCAGCCCATATTGGAGCAGCCGGACAGGCCCATGCCCAGAATGGTGGCAATGTTGAACTTGACGGTGCGCCAGTCGGTGAGGTTGTCGCCGCCCCAGACCTGTGCATAGCGCTGGATGCCGGCGTAGCCTGCACGGTTGATGATGTAGGGACGCTCGCCGGGGTAAACCTCGGCCAGAGCATGCTTGGCGGTGTAAGCCATCAGGTTGGAGTGGAGGATCTTCAGCTCAGCCATGGTGCCCTTCTTGCCCTCGAAATCGCACTGGGCGTCACGGTCTTCCACGCCGTCCATCTCGCAGTTGTCGTTCCAGACGGTCTTGGTGCCCATCTTGAGGATGTTCTCCTCCAGCAGCTGCTTCCAGGTATCGCGGCCCTTGGGACCGGTGAAGTCGAAGAAGCGGCCCTCGCCGCCCCACCAGCGGCCATAGTACGGAGCCTTGCCGTCCGGGGTCTTGATGAAGACATCGTTCTTCTCGAACAGGTCGATGTAGGGGTGACGCTTCAGGATGCCCGGCTTCAGGTTGGGGATGACATTGATGCCGCGGGCATTCATGTTCTCAAAGAACTTCTTGGGGTCCGGGAAGCGCTTGTGGTTCCAGTTGAACACATAGCGCAGGTTGTCCTCTTCGCCGCTGGAATAGCCGGAAGCCAGCCAGAAGTTGTCGATGAGGATGCCCTCTTTCTCGTGCTTGTCGATGACCTTGTAGATCTCCTCATCGCAGTTCTTTTCCAGCTCCGCGTAGTACATGGTGGAAGCGCAGTAGCCCAGAGACTGTTTGGTGGGCAGAGCGCTGCGGCCGGTCAGCAGGGTGTACTCGTTGAGGATATCCGGCAGGGTGGGGCCAGCCAGCAGGAACAGGTCGATGTCGCCGCCGTCGGTCTGGTAGTAGCAGTAGCGCTCCCAGTAACCGGACAGCTCCTCGCCCAGGTCGAAGACGCAGTCATAGGAGTTGTGGTAGAACAGGCCGATGGGGCGGCGGTCCTTCTCGTTCACACGGATGTAGAACGGAATGTGCTTGTACATCGGGTCACCGGTCTCGGGGTCGTGGCCGATGGCGTCCTTGGGGGACATGCGCAGGCGGCGGCCTTTCTTGTCCAGGTGGCCGGTCTTCTCGCCAAAGCCGAAGAAGTGGTCATACTCGCGGTCCACCTTAGAGAAGTGGGTCAGGCGGCCGATCTGGTCTTTCTCGAACGCGCGCTCCCGCAGATCCTGATACAGCAGCTTTCCCTCTTTGTCGTACATCTCAAAATGGAACGGCTTCTTGAACAGCTTCAGGGTAACGTGAGCGGTCTCAAAGGTCAGGCACTTCTCATCCTCGGTGCAGGGCACATCCAGCGCGGTGATGCGGGTGCGCTCGTCCTTGAGCAGGTCGTCCATGCGGTCGGGCCATGCGGTGGTCACCAGGGTGTAGGACTCCTCCTCCATGGGGGTGCCCTTGTCGAAGTGGACGCGGACACGGATGATGTCATCCGTCATGAAGATCAGCTTTACGTCCGCAGCGTCGCCGTGGATGAGGTAGCCATTCTCCGTTTTTTCAAAGGATTCAAAACTGCGAAGCAGCATAACAAGTTCCTCCGTGTTGTTTTTTATTACATGCCGATCAGGTCGAACTGTTCAAACGAAACGGTCAGGTTGTAGTCCTTGCCCGGGTTTGCATACTTGACCTCGACCGCTTTCTTGGTCTGGCTGTAGTACCAGCCCTCAGCAGCCTCGTCGAACTTGCGGCGGTTGAGGAAGTGCTCGATCTTGCGGCCGTCCAGAGTGACCCAGAACGGGCTCTTCTCCTTGGCGATCATCTCCACCTTGACGGTCTTGACGGTGTCCTCATAGCTGCCCTCAGAGGTGAAGTCCATGGTGACACGCTCACCGGCGGTGGTGGTGATGGTGGTCTTGCGGAAGACGCCGTCCTTGAAATCGTTGGTCACGCCGTCGTCATCATACAGAGTGGTGGTAACGGTGCCCTTGGGAGCCACGATGAGGTGGAGGTCGGTGGTGTGGTCCCCCTCCATGGTCATCAGCTGGTTATCCGCCATGGCGATGACAGCGCCCTCCCGGATGAACATGGGGATGCTTGCCATGGTGACGGGGATCTCGATGGTCTGGCCGCCCTCGTAGCAGCGCATCTTGTCGCTCCAGTCGTACCACTTGCAGCCTGCGGGCAGGTAGACCTTGCGGGTCTTAGCACCCTCTTCGATGACGTTGGCCACCAGGATGTCACGGCCGAACAGGAACTCGAAGCTCTCCTCGTAGACGTTGGGGTCATCCTGGAAATCGTAGACCAGAGCGCGCATGATGGGAGCACCCGTCTTGCTTGCGTTGTACTCCGCGCTGTACAGATACGGAGTGAAGCGATAACGCAGCAGGATCGCGTCACGAATGAGATCTGCAGAACCACGGAACATCCAGGGCTCGGTCACGGTGTTATCGTTGGAAGCGGAGTGGATGGAGAAGCGGGCCTGGAAGATGCCCTGCTGCACCCAGCGGACGAACAGCTCCTCGGTGGGAGCCGGGCCTGCAAAGCCGCCGATATCCGCGCCCTCATTGGGCTGGCCGGAGAGGCCCATGCCGGTGATGATGGGGATGTTGTACTTCAGGGACTTCCAGCTGGTGTAGTTATCGCCGCACCAGGTCTGCGCGTAGCGCTGGATGCCGGCGCTGCCGCTGCGGCAGACCATATAGGGACGAGCCTTGGCATTGTGTTCCACAACGGCGTCTGCACCCACCTTGCACATCAGGGTGCTCATGATGGGTTTCAGCTGAGCGATGGTGCCGCCCTTGCCGTCAAAGTCGCAGATGTCGTCCTTATCCATCAGACTGTCATACTCGCAGTTGTCGTTCCAGACGGAATCGGTGCCCACGGCAATGATGGACTCGGTCAGGTACTTCTTCCAGGCTGTACGGCCCTCGGGTTTGGTGAAGTCCCAGAAAGCGCCGTCGCCGCCCCACCATTTGCCGACGCCGTAGTTCTCGGGGTTCTTGCTGTCTTTCACAAAGACATCGTCGGCATTAAATTCATCAAAGCGGGGGTTGCACAGCAGGACACCCGGCTTGACGTTAGGCACGTTCTGGGCGTGCTTTTCGTTCATGGCATGGAAGTAAGCACTGGGGTCCTTGAAGCGCTCGGTGTTCCAGGTAAAGACACAGCGCTTGTTGTTCTGGCTGGTGTAGCCGCTGGACAGGTGGAATCCATCAATGGGGAAGCCCTCTTCCTTGATGGTGTCAACGAATCCCAGCACAGCGTCGTCGCTGTCTTTCTCCAGCTCGGGGTAGTACATGCTGGAGCCCTGATAGCCCAGAGCACGCTTGGGCAGCAGAGCCGGACGGCCGGTGAGCAGGGTGTAGTTGTCCACGATGCGGGCGATGGTGTCGCCGCCGATCAGGAAGCAGTCCAGATCGCCGCCGTCGGCCTGGAAGTAGGTGTAGCGAGGCCAGTAGTTGCTCTTCTCGCGGCCCATGTTGAACACGGACTCGTAGAAGTTGTGGTAGAACACGCCGACAGCCTTTTTGGTGTCACGGTCCAGACGGATGTAGAAGGGGATGTGCTTGTAGAGGGTATCCATCTTCTCGGCATCGTAGCCCATCGCGTCGGTAGCACGCTCACGCTGGAACGTCTTGTTCTTGTCCAGCTCGCCGGTCTTCTCGCCAAAGCCGTAGAAGCAGTCGTCCTCTTTCATCCGGCTGTAAGCCACAACGCGGTTGTTGGAGTCCTTGACGAACGGGTTGCCGGGCAGGGTGCTGTACAGCTCCGAGCCGTCAGCGGACAGCAGCTTGAAATTGATGGGGTCTTTCTCGACCACCAGAGTCACCTTGCCGGTGGCAAACGTGATGGTCTTGTCGTCCTCGGTGACCTCAGCCGCAAAAGGCTCCACGCGGGTGCGCTCGCCCTTGAACAGGTCGTCCATACGGTCTTCCCAGGCGGTGGTCATCAGGATGTAGGATTCCTCGGCCAGCTCGTGGTCAAAGCTGGCGCGGACACGGACGATCTCGTCGGTCACGAAGCAGACCTTGACATCCGCGTTGTCGGTGTGCAGCAGGAAAGCGCCGTCCTTGCGCTCCATGCCGGTAAAACGGGAGCAGATTTCCATAATGCAGTTCCTCATTTATTTTTGTGGGGTGTGGTTTCGGATACAAAAAGCCCCCATTCCCCCTCAGATGCAGCTTATCTTCAGAGAAACGGGGGCAAACATTCAGTTGCTCAACCCAGAGCAGTCAATCTCACATGGTCCAGCCCAGGCTGGGGACGAGGCCGCACAGATAAGGCACGACCAGAGCGATGGCCGGGATAAAGGTGACCAGGAACAGTGCCACGACCATGGCGGCGAACAGAGGCACGATGTACTTGGTAACGCCCTCGATCTTGACCTTGCCGACGCCGCAGCCAACGAACAGGCAGGAGCCGACGGGAGGAGTGACGGAGCCGATACCCAGGTTCATGATGAGCATGATGCCGAACTGGACATCGCTCATGCCGATGCTGCGGGTGATGGGCAGGAAGATCGGAGTGAAGATCAGAACGGCAGGAGTCAGGTCCAGGAACATGCCCATGACCAGCAGGAAGACGTTCATGATGAGCAGGATGACATAACGGTTGTTGGAAACGCTCATCAGGGCGTTGCTGATCGCAGCCGGGATGCCGGAGTAGCTCATGACGTAAGACATGATGGAGGAAGCGGCGATCAGGAACAGGATGGTAGCGCTGCTCTCCATGGTGTCAGCCAGCAGGTTGTAGAAGCTCTTCAGAGTCATCTCTTTGTAGAGGATGGAGAGCAGACCGCAGTACAGGCACAGGACAACGCCGGCCTCGGTCGCGGTGAAGAAGCCTGCCAGAATACCGCCCATGACGATGATGACGGCCAGCAGAGAGGGCACTGCATCAATGATGATCTTGATGGCGGGATCGGGATCCTTGACGTCCGAGGACTTGTAGCCTTTCTTGACCGCGATGAACACAGCCAGACCAGCGACACACAGACCCATCAGGATGCCGGGCAGGTAGCCGCCCATGAACAGAGCAGCAACGGAAACGCCGCCAGCGGTGATGGAATACAGGATCAACGGACCAGACGGGGGGATCAGGATGCCGGTAGGAGCCGAGCAGATGTTGACGGCCGCGGAGTAGTTGGGGTCGTAACCCTCATCCAGCTCCAGAGGAGCCATGATGGAGCCCATTGCGGAAGTAGCTGCAACGGAAGAACCGGAAACGGCGCCGAAGAACATGTTTGCCAGAACGTTGGTGGCAGCCAGGTAACCGGGCATCTTACCAACGGCCAGACGGGCCAGACGGACAAGGCGCTTTGCAATGCCGCCCTTGTTCATGATGTTGCCGCCCAGAGAGAAGAACGGCAGAGCCAGCAGAGAGAAAGAGTCAATGCCGGAGAAGCAGCGCTGTGCCGCGGTCAGTGCGAAAATCGCGGGGTCCATGCTGAACAGGGCCGTGAAGATGGATGCAATGCCGATGCCTGCAGAGATAGGCACACCAGCCAGCAGCATCACGAAAAAGGAACCGAACAGCAGTAACGTAGCCTGTGCAACCATTATGCGTTTTCTCCTTTCTTTTCTTTACTGTCCAGGAAGAGCTGAACGTACTTCAGCACGCGGGCCAGAATGATGAAGATGCCGGAAATCGGCAGGATGGAATACAGGAGCTTAAAGGGAATGCGCATGACCGAGGAAACGTTGGTAGCGTTCGCGGTCAGCTTCCAGCCGCCATACACGAAGACATAGCCAACGAAGAAGACGATGGCAGCCTCGATGAAGACGCTCAGAATGACATTGAACGCGCCCTTTGCACGGCCCTTGACCAGGTCCAGTGCCAGGTGCTTGTCTTTGTAGAAGCAGTATGCGGAACCGATCATGGAAGCCCAGATCAGAACGTAGCGCAGGAACTCATCGGTGACCGTGGAGGGGTTGCGCAGGATCCAGCGGGTAAAGATCTGCCAGGTGCCGCCTGCCAGCAGGGCGAACATTGCCACTGCCATAAGGAAACGCATGACGTTATCCAGAATTTTATCCAGTTTTTTCACAAGATCATCTCCTTGAGCTTGGTTCCTCCCGCGCGGCCACGGGCAAAGGCACTCAACGCCCTGCCCGCGGCCTTTAGGAGGCAAGAATCAGAATGGAACCGCGGCCGATCAGACCATTGCGCGGATCTCTTCCACGACCGCATAGGTGGTGGGGTTAGCGGTCTTGAGGTTCTCGTAGATGGGCTGCACAGCAGACTGGAATGCTGCGATGTCCACGTCCTTGACCAGCTCGACGCCGTTCTGGTTGACAGCCTTGTCCAGAACCTCGTCCTCGAAGTTCTTCCAAGCGGTCTTGTACTCCTCGGTAGCAGCCTTGGCGCACTCGGTCACAGCGGACTTCTGATCGTCAGAGAACTGGTTCCAGATGTTGGAGGAGATGATGACCATATCGGGGATGCGGGTGTGCTCGTCGAAGCAGTAGTACTTGGTGACGTCGCCGTGGTCACGCAGAGCGGTGACGTTGTTCTCAGCGCCATCGATAACGCCCTGCTGCATACCGGTGTAGATATCGCTGTAGCCCATAACGGTAGCGGAGCCGCCCAGGCAGTTCATCATGTCGATTGCCATCTGGCTGTCCATGGTGCGGATCTTCAGGCCCTTCAGGTCAGCCGGGGTGCGGATGGCGGTAGCCTTGGTGTAGAAAGAGCGAGCGCCGGAATCCAGCCAGGTCAGGCCGCGGAAGCCCTGATCGTCGGTGGACTCAAAGACAGCCTGTGCGGAATCGCTGTCCATGTAGGTGTAGTAGTGAGCCTGATCGTCGAAGACATAAGGCACGGAGAAAGCGTTGTACTTCTCGCTGAAGTTGCCCAGCGTGGAAGCAGAGACCTTAGCCATGTCCAGAGCGCCGGCCTGGATCTGGGAGATCATATCAGACTCGCTGCCCAGGGTGCCGTTGGGGATGATCTGGATGTTGACAGTGCCGTTGGTCTTCTCCTTGACCTGCTCCGCAAAGCTGGTCAGCTGGATGTGAACAGCATGGTCCTCAGCCAGGTTGTGGCCCAGCTTCAGGTTGAAGCTGCCGCCTGCAGCAGCTGCCGCGCCGGAAGCAGCAGTGCTGCCTGCTGCAGAGTTGTTGGAAGAGCCGCCGCAAGCGGTGAGCAGAGCGGAAGCGCCTGCAACTGCCAGGACCTGAACGAACTGTCTACGAGAGATTTTCATAGTGGATTTCCTTTCTTCTTCTTGCTTGTGTATACCACGTCACAGCCGGTCGGCCGTGAAACAACAAATTTGGAATGCAGCGGTCAGGACTCGCCGCGGTGGAACCGATCTTTCACCATCTGGATCAGATCTTTCAGGTTGAGGCCCCACAGGCTCTTGGGCTGCTGCCAGTCCTTGCCGGTCTCTTTGGCAAGCACCTTGGCAAACCGCTCGGGGTTCGCCGGCAGCAGGCTGCCTTTGGGGATCATCACCGCCATCTGGCGGCTCTGGAACAGGTAGAAGTACTGGTCGTCCTCGACCAGGCGGTCGATCTTATCAAACGGAATGTGGGCACCGTTTTCCACGTCCACGCCGCCTGCGTTGATCCGGCAGCTGACCGTGCTCTCGGCCCCGCCCCGCTGCATGATGACGCCCTCGGCCGCCACCCGGCTTAGAAAATCCGGCATGGCGAACATCGCGCACCCCACCAGCAGGCAGAGCACCTTGACCACCGTTGGGATGGGAACGAAGAGTGCCAGCATCACCAGCGCAAATGCCACGGCCAGCCAGACCAGCCGCTGCATCCCCTCGTAGGTGTAAAACTCGGTGCGGAACATCCGGCGGATGGTCTCATCGTTAAAGATCACTTTGGCTTCAAAATGATTTTTAGAAGTCTGCATGAGCTCTTCCTTTCCGTTCGTCACGAAACACGACGGCTGCATTTGTAAAATATACCAAAAATTTTGTCACTGTTTTGTCATTTTTGTTCTTGTCGTCTTCTTGCACTCATATCATACTAAAATTCCAATCCGTTTTCTTGCGGTTTTGTGATTCAAATATTGCAATTTGTGATATCAGCTGATATACTAGAGCCAAAATCAACGATAAAGCACATTTCTGATATTTTTCACAAAGGTGGAATCGCTATGGAAATCGAGCGCGTTACGCATTATGTCGATAATGTCCTCACACAGGCGGAAGCACGGATGGGGCTGCGCAACACAAGATTGCTGGTGGCATGGTATACCAACCAAAAAAACGACCAGTCCGTGGTCCATTCCCACCCCTACCATGAGCTGGTGCTGCCCATCGGCGGCAGCACCGTGCGTTACTCCATCGACGGCAGTGTTTATCTGGTGCATGTCGGCGAGCTCATCTACTTCCCTGCTCAGATCTACCACGCCGGCATCTTCAATATTGATAACGACCACTCTGACCGTCTGGTCATCCAGATCGACGACGCCCTCTGGCAGGCCTGCCGCCGCAACGCAAACCTGAAAAACGCCGCCTGGATGCACAGCATCACCGTGCTGGACTCGGATGTCTGCAACAAGTGGGATTTTCAGAGCCTTTTTGTGCGGATGGCCCAGAGCCTGGAATTGCCAGCCCAGATGCGTGACATCGTTTTTGAAGCCCAGGTGTCGGAGATGATGCTGCTCATCACGCTGGCCACCGGCAGCGGCCAGACCACGGCCCCCAGCAGCACCAACGTTCTGGTGCAGCGTGCCGTGTCCTACCTGCAAGCTCACTATCAGGACCCGACCCTCACCACGGTAAAGCTGGCCCAGGAGCTCTATGCCAGCCGGGAGCACCTCTCCCGCGCGTTTAAAGAGTGTACTATGGAGAGCATCCACAGCTACCTGACCCATCTGCGGATGCAGCACTGCCGCAAGGCACTGGAAGATGGTGTCTCCGTCCTCAACGCCTGCACCGAGAGCGGCTTCCCGGATTACAGCAGCTTCCTCAAAACGTTCCGGCGGCTGTATGGCATCACACCCGCGGAGTATCGCTCCCAGAACCGGAAAAAAGTTTGATTACGGAACGTATTGAGAAAAGCAAAAGTTCCATCCTGGATATAAAAAGCAGTCCCCTATGCTGTATGGCAAATGCAAAACGGGGCCGTTGCACACGCAACAGCCCCGTTCTTTCATTTTTATACGATTACGCCCAGTTCATCCGGCCGTAGCGGGTGGTCAGCTGGCAGATCTCCTTTTGGAGCTTTTGGGTCAGCTGGGTCTTTTTCAGCCGCCAGCGCCAGTTCTGGCCCACGGTGGAGGGTTTGTTGATGCGGGCGGAGTTGTCCAGCCCCAGCCAGTCCTGCATGGGGATGATGCAGGTCGCTGCCGCGCTGCGCAAGATCAGCGCGATCATGCTCTTATAGAGCTGCTCCTCCGGGGTGGCGTAGTCGTACAGATAATCCCGCACCATGGCGCGTTCGGCGTCCGTGACGGTCCGATACCACGATACCAACGTCTCGTTGTCGTGGGTGCCGGTATAGGCCACGCTGTTCACCGGGTAATTGTGGGGCAGGTAGTCGCTGGCACTGCCGGTATCGCGGGAGTCAAAGGCAAATTCCAGCACTTTCATGCCAGGGAAGCCGCTGTCCCGCACCAGCTGGCGCACGGTATCGCTCATGTAGCCAAGATCCTCTGCAATGATCTCCCGCTTGCCCAGCGCCTGCTCCACGGCGCGGAACAGCTCAATGCCAGGGCCTTTTTCCCAATGGCCGGGGGCCGCGGTTTCACTGCCGTAGGGAATGGAGAAATACTCGTCGAAGCCGCGGAAGTGGTCGATGCGAACCACGTCGTACAGCTCGAAGCAGTACCACAGACGAGTGATCCACCACTGATAGCCGGTTTTGCGGTGGGCTTCCCAGCGGTAGAGCGGATTGCCCCAGAGCTGACCGGTGGGTGAAAATCCATCCGGGGGAACACCCGCCACAGCGGTGGGAATGTTGTCCTCATCCAGCTGGAACATCTGCGGATTCGCCCATGCATCGGCGGAATCCAGCGCCACATAGATGGGGATATCGCCGATGATCCGGATGCCCTTGCTGTTGGCATAGGCCTTCAGTCTGCGCCACTGTTCGTCGAATTTGAACTGGAGATACTTGTGGTACTCCACCTCAAAGTACAGCTCCCGGCGGTAGTAGTCCATGGCGGGCTGCCAGCGCAGGCGGATATCCTCGGCCCACTCGATCCACGGCTTGCCCTCAAAGCGGTCTTTCACCGCCATAAACAGGGCGAAATCGTCCAGCCACCACTTGTTTTTCTCGCAGAACGCCGCAAACGCTTCATTGTGGCCGATATCGCTGCGGGAGTAAGCCAGCCGCAGCAGACGGCCCCGCTCGGTATACAGGCGGCTGTAGTTGATGTCGTCTGCCTTGCGGCCGAAGTTTGCCTTTTTGCATTCGGCGGCAGTCAGCACCCCTTCTTCCACCAGTGCGTCCAGACTGATGAAATACGGGTTGCCCGCAAAGGCGGAAAAGCTTTGGTAGGGACTGTCGCCATAGCTTGTCACCCCCAGCGGCAGGATCTGCCAGTAGGTCTGCCCGGCTTCCTTGAGCCAATCCACAAAGTCGTATGCTTCCTGCGAGAAGCAGCCGATGCCGTAAGGGGACGGCAGACTGCTGATGGGCAGCAAAATGCCTGCACTTCTCTGCATCTTCGTTTTCCTTCCTTTATAACTCGATCAAAATACCTGCATGGTCGGATACCTGCGGCTCCCGCAGACCGTTGAACACGACCCGGCTGCTTTTGACGGGCACCGCTTTGGAGCACCAGATCTGATCGATGCGCTTTTTGGCCGCTGCATCCGGGGCATCCCGCCAGCCATCAATGGCTTCCACGACGGTGTAGCCATCGTCCCGCTGCTGTGCCATACTGTAGGTATCCTGCCAGCCGCTGCGGAGGATAAGGTCGTAGCCCTCCCCCCGCACATCGGCTTCGCTGTTGAAATCTCCCATCAGGAAAGCAGTCTTCTTTGCACCCGCCGCCTGCGACAGCTTTTCCCACTGGGCCGCGAAGGGTTCTTCTTCGTCCTTCCACCAACCCAGATGCACCGTATAATACCAGACATCTCCTGCACAGACGCCCAGTGCACGGCGGGTCTTCCAGTTGCTGTAATCGCTTGTTTTGCTCAGCAGCAGGTTTTCGGCATCGGTGATGGGGGCACGGCTGAACACCGCCATCCCCTCATCGTACTTGTCGTAGCCGACCTTTGCCGGGAGCCAGCTCCAATCATAATGCACGCCCCGTTCTTCCAGCATCCGGGCCACGGCTGCAGCATGATTGTCCGCTTTCAGCAGCAGCGTATTGCCGGGGCAGGGACAGTAACCCGCCGGAGCCTCCCCCAGCAGCGGAGCGGCAGCAGTCTGGTTCACCTCCTGCAGGGCGAACACCTCCGGCTGCTCCTCTGCGATGAAATCTACAAAAGCCTCCCGCTTAGCCTCATAGTCCGGCTCGACGAGGCTGTGGGTATTCAAAGTCAATAGTTTCATAGTTTTTTACAGAATATCGTTGATGTCAGATTTCAAAACGTCTGCCTTGGGGCCGTACACGGCCTGAATGCCGTCGCCTTTCACCAGCAGGCTCAGGGCACCCTCAGCTTTCCACGCGGCAAGGTCGGCCACCTTGGCGGGATCCTTCACGGTAACGCGCAGACGGGTCATGCAGGCGTCCACCAGCACGATGTTCTCCCGGCCGCCCAGCAGGGCGATGATGCGCTCGGCCTGACCGTTGTCTGCCTTCTTCTCGGTCTTGGCGGCGGCAGCATCGTCCGCATTGTCATCAGTATAATTGCCCAGACGGCCCGGCGTTGCCAGCTTGAGCTTGCCGATCATGAAGTAGGCCACGAAGTAGCCGATGACAAAGAACGCGATCACGCAGAGCACAAAGTTGATGATGTCGCCGCCCAGACCGGCCTGCAGGGACATGGGGATACGGGTGATGAATTCCAGATTGCCGAAGGAGTGCAGGCGCAGATGGATGATGCCTGCCATGGCGAAAGCACAGCCCTGCAACAGTGCGTACACGATGTACAGCGGCATGGCGCAGAACATGAACATGAATTCCAGCGGCTCGGTGACGCCGGTCAGGAACACTGCCAGTGCGGTGGAGATGAACATGGACTTATAGTTTGCACGCTTGTCGGCGTCCACACGGCGGTACATGGCCAGTGCGATGCCCAGCAGCAGACCGGTAGCGCCGATCATCTGGCCCACTTTGAAGCGGGCGGGGGTAACGGTAGCCAGCAGGTTGTTGTAAGCAGCCATATCGCCGGCCTTCTTGAAGTTGATGAGGTCGTTGGCCCATGCCAGCCACAGCGGGTCCTGACCAAATACCTGACTGCCCGCGTTGACGCCGGTGGCGATGGTGTAGGTGCCGCCGAAAGAGGTGTAGTTCATGGGGATGGTCAGCATGTGGTGCAGGCCGAAAGGCAGCAGCAGACGCTCCAGCGTGCCATAGATGAACGGAGCCAGAACGGGAGAAGTCTCGGAAGAGTTGGCGATCCAGATGCCGAAGTTGTTGATGCCGGTCTGGAC